>Ga0326727_10007364_pt1 | contig 29172 bp, 18 predicted proteins | sample MB2enrmetagenome_FD_207643 | JGI IMG/M metagenome (GOLD analysis project Ga0326727, IMG submission 207643) | Lab enriched peat soil microbial communities from McLean, Ithaca, NY, United States - MB29MY | ecosystem: Environmental > Terrestrial > Soil > Wetlands > Peat | place: USA: New York... | reverse complement strand
GGTCCAACGGGCGCACGCCAAAGAGCACCGCTGCTTCAAGGCGCGCCGCGGCCAGCGCCAGCGCAACCCCGATCGCCAGGCCGATAGCCGCCATGCGCGCGGTGTCGCGCAGGATCAGGCCGGCCGTGGCCTCACGCGAAGCGCCCAGCGCCATGCGGATGCCGATTTCGCGGCGGCGCTGGGTTACGCGGAAGGCCAGGAAGCCGTAAAGGCCGACGACCGTGAGCACCAGTCCGACGATGCCCAGCGCGCTGACCAACTCGGCCATCATTTGATAGTTGCCCGCCGAGTAGCGGATGAGTTCGGGCAGCGAGGTGACCATCATCGGGTCCAGCATCGGGTCGGTGTGGATGAGCACCTGGCGCGCGTCCTGGGCCATGCTCATCGCGTTCTGCCGGGTTTCCAAGACGAAAGTGATTTCGCCCATCTGCGAGAGATGGAAGGGAAGGTACATATAGGGCTCGGAGATTTCGCCGATGCGGCTAATGGGAGCATCTTCGGTGACGCCGACGATGCGGGCTTCGAGATCGGAGCCGTTGCTAAAGCCGGGCAGGCGCACCGTCTGGCCGATGGATTCTCCGGAGGGCCAGTATTTGCGCACCATGGCCTGACTGACCAGCACGACGACCGGGCCATGGTCATCGTCTGCGGCGTTGAAGCCGCGACCGCGCAGGACGCGCGTGCCGACGACCGAGAGAAACTCCGGACTGACGGCGTTGTATTTGATCTCGACCGGGTCGTGCATTTCGGGATGGCTGGGCAGAAGCGTCCTGGCCGCAATGCCGTCCTCGGCGAGCATGATCGGGGCGCGGATGGCGTAGGCCGCGCGCTCCACGCCGGGCAGAGTCTTCATGCGCTCGACCACGGCATCGCGCATGGGGGCGTCGGGTTCCTGCGTGAAGGCGACGAGCACCTGGCTGCGGGTGAGTCCGATGGACTGGGTGCGGGTGTTGAGAAAGCTGCGCACCAGGGCGCCGGTGGAAACCAGCAGCGCGAAAGAGATGCCGATTTGCAGCCAGACCGCGGCGCGGCGCAGCGCGGGGGTGCGGCCGGCGGTGGGTGCAGCCGTGCCCGTACGCAATGCTGGAACCAACTGCGGGCGGGCCACTTGCACAAGCGGAACCAGAGCGAGCAGGAGCATGGTGACAAGCGCCAGCAGGCCGGCAGAAAGGAAGATGCGCCAATCCAACTGGAAGTGGAGAGTGGCCGCGAAAGAAACGAGCATTGCCGGCTCCGAGACCAGCAGGCGCGGCAGCAGGGCCGCGATGCACGCAGCCAGGCCCAGGCCCGCGCCCCAGCCCACCGCGCAGAGCAGTAGATTCTCGATCAGCAACTGGCGGGCGACAGCCCAACGCGTGGCTCCGAGCGAGAGGCGAAGAGCGACCTCGGAGCCGCGACCCAGCGCGCGCGCCAGCAACAGGTGCGCGACATTGACCGTACACAACAGCACAACACCGCCCACGATGGCAAACAGCACCAGGCCGCTGGTCCCGGCCTGGCTCATGCGGTAGCTAAAGTCGCTGACGGCGCGGGCGCCGCGTCCGCGATTGTTGGCCGGATCGGCAGCCGCCAGGGCGCCAGCGACGGCCGCCACCTGATCGTTGGCCTGGGCAATGGTGGCCCCCGGCGCGAGACGGCCAAGCAGATTGAACCAGCGGAATTGCTTGGAGGTGGTTGAAGTGAGTTCGTTGGGATCGACGACGGCGGCCCAGGTTTCGGCCGGCATCCACAGATCGCGGTCGCTATTGGCGTCGATCTCGCGGAATTCCGGCCCCAACACGCCCCACACGTCAACCTGGCTGATGCGGCTCCTGCCATGGCGCAACGGAATTTGGCGGCCGACAATGTTGGGGTTGGCGGCAAAATCCCTCTGCCAGCAGCGATAGCCGAGCAGCACGCCGGGGCGGGCGCGGAGCCGCTCCGCGTCCTGGGCGGTGAAGGCTCGTCCCAGCAGCGGACGGACGCCCAGCACATCGAAGAAGTTGCCGGAGACAACGTTGGTCAGCAGCAGGGCCGAAGTGCCGTCGGAGCGCGGCATCAGGCTGCCGCGTCGGCCAATGGCAACCAAGCCGCGGAAGGCCTTGACTCGCTGCGCCATGGCGAGATAGTCCAAGTAGTTGAAAAAGTCCTCGGGGTTCTGCGCCGTAGTGGCAAATACGCGCGCCAGTTCACCCTGCCGCGGCACGGGCATGGGATGCAGCCAGAGCCCGTCGATGAGACAGAAGATGGCCGAACTCGCGCCTAGCCCGAGAGCCAGGGTAAGAACCGCCGTGAAGGCGAAGCCGGGCGAGTGGCGCATTTGGCGGAGCGCGTAGCGGAAGTCTTGGAGCATCGGGTTCATCTTCTTCACTCCTCTATTCGGTGCGCAAGGCTTGCATGGGTTCGACAGTCGCGGCGCGGCGCGCAGGGAGGGCCGCGGCCAGGGCAACCATCACCGTGGTCAAGATCACCGCTGCCGCGAGCGTGATGGGGTCGAAAGTAGCGACGCCATAGAGCAGACTTTGAAAGAGGCGGGCCAGCGCGACGATGGACGGAAGCGCAATCGCCGTCGCAATAGCGGCGATAATGGCCATTTCCCGCACCACGAGGACAACCACCCCGCTTCGCTGCGAGCCGAGAGCGAGACGCACGCCGATCTCGCGGGTGCGCTGCTCAGTGGAGTAGGCGAGCACGCCGTAGAGACCGACGGCGGCCAATATCATGGCCAGGACGGAGAAGCCGACGGCGAGAAAGGCGAGGGCTTGTTCATCGGAGGCGCTGCGGCTGACCTGCTCGTCCATGGTGCGCAGGCCATCGACGACCAGGGTGGAGTCGAGCCGATGGATGGCCTGGCGGATGGCGGGCTCGACGGTCTCCGGAGGCTGCGCGGCGCGCACATAGACCATCACACCGCCGGGGTGCCTGTCCTGGAGATAGGGCCGATAGACCGCAGGCTTCATGTCGGTGCGCAGGTCGGCGTGCTTGACGACGCCCACCACGCCAACGATGGTCGTGTCGAAGTTCGTCTGGCCCCGGTCCTCAGCGAGCGAACGGCCTAGCGCCTTCTGCGGAGTGCCATAGTATTTCCTGGCGAGAGACAGATTGACAACTGCGACCTTTGTCTGGCCCTTCGCATCCGCGGCGGTGAACTCCCTTCCCGCGAGCAGCGGCTGTTTCAGGGTTGCAAAGTAACCGGGAGTGACCCACGGTTCTTCGAAGTTCACATTTTCGTCTTCCGCAGGCTTGTAGCCCTGGAGAGTGAAGCTGGAGCCATTGGTGTCTCCGCTAAGTTCGGGATCGGTGGTACCGGCTACATTGAGCACGCCGGGGATGCGGCGGATGGCATCGAATGAATCGGCGACGATCTGCGCGGCGCGATCTTCGCCGTAGCCGGAGATGGTGGGATCGAGGGAGAAGACAACGAGGTTTCCGGTGTCGAAGCCGACGGACTGGTGGCGGAGATTGTCGAGAGTGCGCACGAAGAGGCCCGCGCCGCCGAGCAGCAGGACACTGAGCGCGATCTGCGCGCCCACGGCGAGTTTGCGGAAACGCTGCGAGCTTCTGGAGGCGGTGCCGGCGTTCTGGCGTAGCGCATCGGCCAGATCGGGGCGCAGGAAGTGGAAGACCGGGGCGATGCTGAAGAGCAGGCTCACCACGACAGAAACGCCCAAAGTGAAAAGCAGGACGCGCACATCGATTGAGGCGGAATAGGGCTCGCTGCCGGGATCGGCGCTGGTCATGAGGCGGACCAAGGTTTTGGCCACAACCGGGGCGAGGGCAAGGCCGGCGGCTGCGCCCGCCAGGCCGAGCAGGCCGCCTTCGACCAGCAACTGGGACACGATGCGGCTGCGTTTTGCGCCGAGAGCGTAGCGCATGGACATTTCGCGGGCGCGGCCCGCTGCGCGCAAAAGGAGCAGCGTGGCGACGTTGATGGCGCACATGGCCACCAGCAGGCCGGCCATGCTCATGAGGATGAAGAGCGGCGTTTCCAGTTCTGTGCGGCCGGGAGAGAATCCCTTCGAATCGTCCAGGACTTTGAGGCGCGATTCATCGAGGAAGTGTTTTTTGAAACGCTCGGTCCGCGACTTATACAAGGTCAATTCATATGCCCGGAGCGAGTGCCACAACGGCCCGAGGCTGGCCTCGGCCTGGGAGATGGAAACACCCGGCTTGAGCCGCGCCACGAGTGTGAGCCAGATGGACTGATGGTTGTTCAGGTCGTCGCGCGGCGCCATCCAGGGCATGGCAATCTCGACCATGCTGATGGGGAGGAAGACGCCGGGCTTGTAGCCGCCGATGGCGGAGTCGAAGTTCTGGGGCGCAACGCCGAGGATGGTGAAGGGATGGCCGTTGATGAGCACGGTCTGGCCGACAACATAGCGCGATGCGGCGAAGCGCGTCTTCCAGTAGTCGTAGCTGAGGACCACCACGGGATTGCTGTTCTTTGCCGTGCCGTCCTGTTGCGTAAGCAGCCGGCCAAGCGCGGGTTTCAAACCAAGCAGTTGAAAGTAGTTGCCGGTAACGACTTCGGCGTCCTTGTCCTCGGCCTGGTTATGCCAACTTACGCCGACGCCGGTCTTGTCGGCGGCTAGTATTCCTTGAAAGACCTGGCTTTGGTCGCGCAGGTCCTTATACATGGGATAGGAGAAATAGTTGTCGGTGTCGCCGCCGAAGCTGCTGGCGGAACCAGAGAAAGTTCCGGTCCACTCGAAGCGCACCAGTTCCTTGGGCCGCTCGACGGGCAGCATCCGCAGCAGCGCCTGGTCGAAGAGGGTGAAGACGGCGGCGTTGGCGCCGATGCCGAGAGCCAGCGTGACGATCACGGTGAGCGTAAAACCCGGCGAGCGGCGCAACTGACGGAGCGCGTATCGAATGTCGTTGAGCGGCGTGTTCATTGCTTTCTCCCTCTATTCGGCGCGCAGGGCTTGCATGGGTTCAATGGAAGCGGCGCGGCGGGCGGGGATGAAGCCTGCCGCGGCGGCGCAGAGGACGAGCATGAAAGGCGCGCCGGCGAGGGCCGTCCAGTCGTAGCTGCCGACGCCATAGAGCACGCTCTTCATCAGATAGCCGGCGTAGAGCGCGGAAGGAATGCCCAGAGCGAGCCCAATGAGGACCTGCCACAAGACACCGCGCATGACCATGGAGACGACGCTCGAACGGGTTGCGCCCAGGGCCATGCGGATGCCGATCTCGCTGGTTCGCCGGGCGACGTAATAAGACATCACGCCGTATAAGCCGACCGAAGCCAGGATCAGCGAAAGAATTCCGAAGAGGCTGGAGAGCTGCGCGGTCAGCCGGTCTCCGTTGAAGTTGCCGGCCACCTGCGCATCCAGCGAGCGCAGGTCCATGACGGTCAGATTGGGATCGATTCCCGCCAGGGTGCGGCGAATCAGCGCTTCGGCGTCACTCTGCGGCGTGTTGAATCTCAGAATCATGGCATTCATGAACATCGATTGCGTCTCGCCCGAGTTCATCTCCGGCTCTTTGTAGACGAACGTCTGCGAGAGCGGGCGCAGGTACACGGGGCTGACGGGGTGGCGCGGATTGTTCATCTTGAAATCGCGAAAGACGCCCACAATCTCCCAACTGCCGGAGTACTGCGGTCTTTCGATGCCGAAATGCTGGCCGATGGGGTCCTGGTTGGGATAGAAGCGCTTGACGAAAGCCTGGTTGACGAGGGCGACCTGGGGCGAGGCGGCCGTGTCCTGCTCCGAGAATCCGCGGCCGTGCACGATGGGCACGCCGATGGAATCGAGGAACTGGTTGCTGACGCGGTCCCAGGTCGAGCCGCAGCGGTCGCCCTGGTGCGGCGCAGGATGGCCCTGCTGAATGACGCAGTCGCTCCAGTTGTCCCCTTCCAGCGGGCTGTAGGTAGCCATGCCGATCGCAGCAACGCCAGGGATCGCGGAGAAACGATCTTCAATCTGGCGGTAGAGCCCGGGGAGCCGGTCGATGCCGTAACCCGCGCCGGCAGGATCGAAGTGCAGCACATAGCGGTTGCTGGTGGCGATGCCGAAGTCCTGGTGCTCCTCGTTGAGCAGCGATTTGGTCATGAGGATGGCGCCTGCCAGCAACACCAGAGACAGCGCTGCCTGAAAGACGACCAGGCCTTTTTGGGGAAGCGAGGAGCGGTCGCGCGTGGAGCGGTTGACGCCGCGCAGCACATCGGCCGGCTGGGCATGGGAGGAGAGCCAAGCAGGGCCGGCGCCGAAGAGAATTCCGGTGAGGAGGGAGACCAGGAAGGCGAAGCCCAGCACGATCGGCGAGGGACTGGCATCGATGGCCATATTCGTTGCGTCTGGAAATACCAGAGTGAGAATGGTATGCGCCCCGCCATAGGCCACGGCCAATCCGGCCAGGCCGCCCGCGCAGCTCAACAGAACGCTCTCGGTAAGAATCTGCCGCATGACGCGGCGGCGGCCGGCGCCCAGGGCCATGCGCACCGCGATCTCGGCCCGGCGCGCGGTGCTCCGCGCCAGCATCAGGTTGGCGATGTTGGCGCAGGCGATCAGCAGCACCACCGAGGAGAGAATCATCAGCATCTTCAGAATCGTGCCCGCGTGGATCTGCAGGGTTTGAATGCCGCCTCCGCCGGGCGTCATGGTGACATGCATCCTGGGAATGATGGATGATCCGCCGTTGGATGTGTAGGCAGCTCGGGAGGAGAGCCACTGGCGCAGGACCACGGAGAGCTTTGCCTGCAGGGAGGCGATGTTCGTGCCCGCGCGAACTCGTCCCAGGGGATAGAGCCAGTGGGAGTCCGTATGATGCAGGATCGCCGCGCTGTCGCCGCGGAGGTAAGGCTCGGTCTGGAGCGGCATCCAGAAAGCGGGCGGGCTGTCTGTAACGCGGTCCCCGAAGAACCCGGGCGGAGCGATGCCGATGACGGTGAAAGGCTTGGTCTGGATATAGATTGTAGAACCGACGATCCCCCGGTCGGCGGCAAACTCGCTCTGCCACGTTTGGTAGCCGATTACGGTGGCGGGAGGGGCGGAAGGCGTGTCGTCGTTGCCGGAGAAGAGGCGGCCCGCGTAAGCGCCCACGCCCAGCGTGGAGAAGTAATTTCCGGATACGAACTCGCCGTCCAACGGCTTGGCCAGGGCATTGCCGCGGCGCACGCTCCAGGACCAGTGCTCGCCGGCCTGCACTGCGGCCAATTGCTCGAACTCCGGCGCGGAGTTCTTGAGATGCGTGTAAAGGTCGTAGGAGAAGATGTCGAAATCGCCGGTGTCGCCTGCATTGCCGGGAAAGCCGCCCTCGACGCAGCAATTGTCGGTGTCCCCGATGCGGTAGAGGCGCGAAGGATCGGCGACGGGGAGCGAACGCAGCAGAATGCCCTGGACCAGCGTGAAGATGGCGGTGTTGGCGCCGATGCCGAGGGCCAGGGTGACGACCGCGGTGAGCGTGAAGCCGGGCGATTTGCGCAACTGGCGGAGCGCGTAGCGAATGTCCTGAAGCAGCTTGTTCATTGCGTTTCCTCACCGTTCCTTATTTCAGTGTTTTCCGGCTACTCGTTTCTCAGCGCCTGCATGGGTTCGATGGATGCGGCGCGGGCGGCGGGAATCAAGGCGGCAATCAGGCCCGCAATCACCATGAGCAGGGCCAGGGAGAGCAAACCGCCGGCTTCCTGTTGCGCGTCGAAGTAGATGACCATGCCGATGAGCTTGCGGGCGACGAGGGTGAGCACCAGGCCCGCTGCCGTTCCCGCGGCAAGCATCCAGGCGACGCGGCGGAGCACCATGGAGAGGATGCGGTTGCGGGTCGCGCCCAGGGCCATGCGCACGCCGATGTCGCGGGTGGCCTGCTCGACTTCATGGCTGACGAGGCCGTAGAGGCCGAGCAAAGACAGAAGCAGAGCAAGCCCGGCAAAGATGCCGAAGAGCCAACTCTCCATCCGCTCGAAGACCAAGGTCTCCGAGACGACTTCGGTCATGGTCAAGGGCGCTTTGAACGGTACCGTGGGGTCAATATCGTGAATCGCGCTGCGCAATGCGGACACGACGCTTTTTGGGTCGCCATCCACGCGCATCACCAGGGACATGCTGCTCAGCACCCCCGGTCGCAGCTTCATAGGGAACGCATCGATCAGCCAGTCGCGCTCGGCCATGGGCGGATCGTAAATGCTTTGGCGAACGTTGCCTGTGACGCCGACGATGCGCGTCCAGTCCGCTTCCTTATCGGCGTCGTCGATCCTCTGTCCTACGGCATCCATCCCGTTGGGCATGAACTTGCGCACAAAACGCTCGTTGACCACGACCGCCGCGGAAGGATTGTCCGGCCGGTCCAGGCTGGGCGAGAGCATCCGCCCGCTCCGCAGCGGAATCCCGAACACGTCGAAATAGCCCGTGCTTACAAACCGCCCCTCCGCCAGCATCTCCTGGTTGGGCGGATAAGGCGGCTGGCCAGCAATGTGAATGTCGGAGTTCGATCCCCAGTTCTGGATGGGCAGAATATTGATGACGCCGACCGAGCGCACGCCGGGAATCTGCGCCACGCGGTTGAACAGCGGCTGGTAGAAATCGGCAATCGCGTCGCGGCTCTGGTATCGTTCCGGGGAGAGATTAAGCTCGGCGGAAAGAATCTGCGCGGGGTTGAATCCGAGATCGGCGTGGCGATAGCGCGTAACCACGCGGATCAGCATCCCGGCCACCACCAGCAGCATGAGCGTGAGCGCCACCTGGGTCACCACGAATCCGGAGCGCAGGCGATGCTGTCCGCGCTCGACGCCCGCGCTGCCGCCGGTTTTCAAGGCGCGGTTGGGATCGATGCCGGAAAGACGCATGGCGGGAAAGATGGATGCCGCGAGACTGGTGAGTACGGCAACCGCGATGGCGGCTGCCAGCACGGTCCAGTTGAGATGAATATCCGCGCCGCGCGCCAGAGCATGAACCAGGAAAGCACGCATGAGATCGAGCATCGTCCATGCCAGCCCCACTCCGCCGGCCGCGCCCAGCGCCGCCAGCAGCACACCTTCGGTGAGTAGCTGAAGGAGCAGGCGCGCGCGGCTGGCGCCGATGGCCACGCGCATGGCCATTTCGCGCTCGCGCTTGACGCCGCGCGCCAGCAAGAGTCCGGCAACGTTGACACAGCCGATGGCCAGAACGGCTAGAACCGCGGCGAGGAGCGTCCAGAGCGGGCCTTTGCTTTGACTGTCGATGCTCTGCGCCAGCAGCTGCAGGCGAACCGTCCGGCCCTCGTCGGTCTGTGGGTAGGCGCGGCCAAGATTGCCGAATACGTGGGCGAGGCCGGCTTGCGCATGCTCCATGGAGACGCTGTCCTTGAGACGGGCAACCGTGCGCAGCCAGTGGGCGCCGCGCCGGTTCATCCAATCCTCAGTAATCAGGCGCGGCGTATAAATGGCGTTGCGCATATTCAGCGGGTAGCGGAACCCGGCAGGCATGACGCCGATTACGGTGAAGGTGCGGCCATCGAACTTTACCGCCTGGCCCAGGATTTTGCGGTCGCCGTCGAAGTAGGTCTGCCAAGCGTCGTAGCTCAACACCGCAATCTCGTTCTTGCCATCCTTTTCTTCGCCGGGAAGATAAGTGCGCCCCAGCAGAGGCTGCACACCGAAGACCTGAAAGAAGTTGTCGGTGGAGCGGACCGAATCGAGCAGCACAGGGCCACTCGATGGCGTCTCGACCGTGTATTTGAAGAAGTCACTGTATCCCGCCAGAGCCGCAAACCCCTGGGCCTGCGCGCGTTCGTCCTGATAGCTTGGCCAGGAGGCGGGCTGGTTGTAGCCGCTGCGACTGCGGCTCTCGACGTCAACAATTTTCTCCGGGTTTGCATAGGGCAGAGGGCGCAGGATCGCGGCGTCGATGACGCAGAAGACCGCCGCGGCGACGCCTACGCTCAGGGCAAGCGTGAGCACAACGGTGAAGGCGAAGCCGGGGGCGCGGCGAAGCTGCCGCAGCGCGTAGCGCAGATCGTGAAATGAGTTGCGGAAGAGCATGGCTACGCCTCCACTTCCTCGGTAAGCTTTTTGAGTTCGTCTTCGGAGACGACCTTTCCGTCGAAGAGATGCACTTCGCGCTGGGCGTGCTTGGCGAAGCGGGGATCGTGGGTGACCATGCAGATGGTGGAGCCCTCGCGATGCAGGTCGGCGAGCAGGTGCATCACGGCTTCGCCGTTTTTTGAGTCCAGGTTGCCGGTGGGCTCGTCGGCCAGCAGGATGGAGGGCGAACCGGCCAATGCACGGGCAACGGCCACGCGCTGCTGCTGGCCGCCGGAGAGCTGGGCTGGATAATGACGCATACGGTGCGCCATGTTGACGCGCTCCAGGGCATCCTTCACCCGGCCCTTGCGCTCCGCCGAAGGCATTCCGGCGCGATAAGTGAGGGGCAGCTCGACATTCTCTTCGACAGTAAGATCGCCGATGAGGTTGAAGCTCTGGAAGATGAAGCCGATCTCCTGATTGCGGATGCGCGAGCGATCGCTGAAGCTCAGGTTCTCGACGGGATTGTTGTTGAGCAGGTAGCGGCCGCCGGTGGGCGTGTCGAGCAGACCGAGAATGGACAACAGCGTGGATTTGCCGCAGCCCGACGGACCGGACATGGCCACGTACTCGCCGCGCGATATGGTCAAGTGAATGCCGGAGAGCGCGTGCGTCTCCACTTCGTCGGTGTAGAAGATCTTGGTCAGGTCTTCAATTTCAATCAGCGTGTTGTTCGATTCCATCCTGTCCCCCTCGTTAGTTGTCAGTTATCAGTTGTCAGTTGCCAGTTATCAGTTATCAGTTATCAGCCGTTGCGATTTTCGCCGTTGCCGACGACCGACCACTGACAACCGACAACGGTTCTTACTCCAGGCGGATGCGGTCCACGTTGTCCCATCGCGACATATCGGAGAGGATCACGGTGTCGCCTTCCTTCAACCCGTCGAGCACCTGGATGCTGTTGACCGAGGCGCGGCCCACTTTGACCGGAACGCGGGTCGCGGCTTTGCCGTCGGGATCGATCCGGAACAGGCTCAGCGTGGAGTTTTCGTTGCCCAGCGCGGGGCGGCCCACGTAGAGCACATCGGTCATACGTTCCAGATCGATGGTGCCGTCCACGCTCAATTGCGGAACCGCGCCTGGAGGCAGCGGTCCATCCAGCATTACGTCAACGGTGCGCGTCCCGTTCACCACAGAAGGATCGATGCGGGTGACGTGGCCGGGAATGACGCCGTTGTGGGTGTCGATACTGGCGGGTTGGCCGATCTGGATGTCGCGAGCCTGGGTTTCGGCAATCTGGAGAGCGGCCTTGAGCTTGTCAAGCTCAATCACTTCGGCAACCGAGGTTCCCGCGGTCACGTGCTGTCCCACCTGCAAGGGAGTGGCAAGGGGCGCCAGCGCACCGGAGATTCCGGCTCGGACCTGAAGCGACTGCGCCTGCTTTTGATAGAGATCGAGCAGGGCCTTGGCCTGGTCGATCTTGGTCTGTTGCGAAGCGAGCTGGATCTCGATCGCCTTCTGGTTCACTTCGAGTTGCTGTTGACTGAGCTGGTGCTGGGTGGTCAACTGGTCGGCCGTGCTCTTGGACTTGGTGTAGGCAAGGCCGGAGATCACGCCCAGATCGTAGAGGGCTTTGTCGGTCTGCGCCTGCAACTGGTCCTGGGTATAGTCGGAGTTCACCTGGGCGGCCGCGGTCTTCTTGTCCATCAGCGTGCTTTCGAGGGTGGCCTGAAGGCTCTTATAGTCGGCCTGCGCGGCTTTCAACGCCAACTGCGCGTTGAGAAGCTCCTGCTCAAGTTGCGGATCGGCCAGGTCCAAGAGAATAGTGTCCGGAGTGACCTTGGCGCCGGGCAAGACGCGGATACGGACAACGGTCGCGTCGGTCTGCGCGGGGATCAGCTCGATCGAGTCCTCGCGCGGCACCAGGCTGCCGGTGGACCCGCGCACCTGGCGGATCATGGGCCCGCGCTTGACCGTGTCCGGCCAAATGGTCGAGCGGTCGACAGTGGGCGCGGCCGGCTTGAGCCTTAACACAGCGACCACGGCCACCACCGCTACCAACCCCGCCACGCCGGCCCATAGGAGCAACCGGCGCCTCTTCATTCGTAATAAGTCTGGGCGTGCGATATCCATCGATCGGAGATAGGGCATTTGCCTTGCCAAATCGCTATGGGCTCTGCGCGATGAAAACAAAGCACTTCGCGGAAGACGCGCGGTGGCTTAAATGCGCCGCGATGACCGGTTGCGGCGCTCACTGTCCGATTTCGGACAGTGGGACAGCCAACCAAACCCCCAAAGACTCCCCCTGGTTGGAAGGAGGCAGAAGCGCGGGCCAATCATGTTGAGGGCCTACCGCAGCCGCCCCAGGGGTTCGGCACATATTCGCGGGCGTCCCCTTGACGTTCTACCCATAGATAGGCTATATCTCTATTCATGGCCAAGAGACCGGAACTGCTGCCTGGAACGCTCGACATGCTGATCCTCAAGACGCTCGCCCGCGCGCCGCTGCACGGGTATGGGATTGCGCTCTCGATCAAGCGCTTGTCCGACGACGTGCTGACGGTCGAGGAGGGATCGCTCTATCCAGCTCTGCAGCGATTGCTTTTGCAGGGATGGGTGAAGGCCGAGTGGAAGCTGACCGAAACCAAGCGGCGCGCGCGCTACTACACGCTCACCGCGGCGGGGCGCAAGCAATTGGGTATCGAGCTGTCGCAGTTCGAGCAGACGATTGCGGCCATCGGCCGCGTATTGCAAAACGTCGAGGAGGTCTAGATGAACCCGTTCCGTTCCTTCGTGAAGAAGCTCTCGATTCTCATCGGGCGCAAGCGGTTCAACGGCGAACTGGACGAGGAGATGGCCTTCCACCGCGAGCAGGCGGAGAGGGAGCTTATCGCCGGCGGCATGACAGCGGAGGCAGCCAAGTTTGCGGCGATGCGGCGCTTCGGCAACGCCACGCGGATCAGGGAGCGGAGCCACGAGGTGGTCGGGTTTGGCTTCGAGACCGTGATTCAGGACCTTCGCTTCGCGCTGCGGCAATTGAGAAAGAACCCGGGTTTTGCCGCGACCGCCGTCCTGATTCTGGCGCTGGGAATGGGGGCCGGCGTGGCCATCTTCGCCTTTGTGGATGCGGCGCTAATCAAGCCTTTGCCGTATGCCGATCCCAACCGGCTGATGGCAGTGGACGAGAGCGCCGCGATGTGGCCGCGCTCGAATCTTTCCCGCGATGACTACGAGGACTGGAAGCGCCTGAACCGGTCGTTCAGCTCGCTTGAAGTCTACGGCGGGACGGGCTTCCTATTGCGCACGGCGGCAGGAGCGGAGCCTGTTCCGGCGGCGCGGGTGAGCGATGGATTCTTCAGCACCCTCGGGGTGCGCCCGATGCTGGGCCGCGGCTTTCTTCCTGGGGAGGACCGGCCGGGGAGCGCGAAGATTGTGATCCTCAGTTACGGCACGTGGCTCAAGCGTTTCGGCGGGCGCGACGTGGTTGGCCAAACGGCGAGCCTGGACGGCGGGGCTTACACGATCGTAGGCGTGCTGCCGCGCGAGTTTGCCTTCGCGCCGCGCGGCAATGCCGAGTTCTGGACGCCGCTGCTCGAAAAGAACGGTTGCGAGCAGCGGAGAAGCTGCCACAATCTGGACGGCATCGGCAGGCTTCGCGACGGTGTCACCATGCAGGCCGCGCTGGCCGACGTGAAGGGTATCGCCGCGCAGTTGGAGCGGCAGTATCCGGGCTCGAACCAGGGCCAGGGTGCGGCCGTCGAGCCGCTCTCCGAGCTTATCGTGGGCGATGTGCGGCCGATCCTGCTTACGCTCCTTGGCGGGGCCGGGCTGCTTCTGCTGATTGCGTGCGTCAACGTGGCCAGCCTGCTGCTGGTGCGCTCGGAGAGCCGCAAACGCGAGATTGCGGTGCGCGGCGCGCTGGGAGCGACGCCGCTGCGGTTGGCGAGGCAGTTTGTCACCGAGGGTCTGCTGCTGGCATTGGCCGGTTGCCTTGCGGGACTCGGGGTCGGGGTCTGGATCATGACCCTATTGACCAAGATGGTGCCGGAGCAGATGACCCAGGGGGCGCCGTTTCTGATCGAAGTAGGCTTAAGTGCGAATACCGCGATCTTTGCCGCTGGGGTAGCATTGGTGGCGGCGATCCTGCTTGCTCTCACGCCAACGCTGCGGCTGTCATTTCTGGATCTCCGCGAGGGCCTTGCCGAGGGAGACCGGGGCTCCGCAGGGAGTCTTTGGCGGCGGATGGGGGCCAATCTGGTGGTGGTGGAATTGGCGGTGGCCGTGGTGCTGCTGGTGGGCGCCGGGCTGCTGGGCCAAAGCTTCTATCGCCTGCTGCACGTTGAGACGGGCTTTGCCGCCGATCACTTGGCGACCGTGCAGGTCATGGCGCCGGAATCGAGCTACAAGACGAACGATCGACTGGTTCCGCTTTACCGCGAGATCGAGCGCCGTGTTTCCAACCTGCCGGGCGTCGAATCGGTAGGCCTGACGACCGACTTGCCGGTGCAATGTAATTGCGACACCGACTGGATACGGTTTGTGGGCAAGCCGTTCCATGGGGAGCACAACGAGGTGGATTTGCGGGACGTGAGCGCCGGCTATCTGCCTACGCTCAAGGCCCGGTTGGTGCGGGGAAGGCTGTTTACCGATGCGGAAGACAAATCGAAGCCGCAAGTGATCGTCGTCAACGAGGCGCTGGCCCGCAAGTACTACCCGGGCGAAGACCCAATCGGCCAAAAAATAGGCAACGGCGAGTTGGCGCCGGATTCGATCCGGGAGATTGTCGGCGTGGTGGCGGATGTGCGCGAGGGCGCGCTGGACGCGGAGATCTGGCCGGCAGAGTACGAGGCAATCAACCAGCAGACGGATTCCTTCTTTGCCGTTTCAGTCCGTACCGTGGGGGATGAGAAGGCGTTTCTGCCGTCTCTGGTGAAGACGCTGCGTCAGATCGATCCCAACCTGGGAGTCTTTGGCGAGATTGCGATGACCGACCAGATCGAGGGTACGCTGCCGGCACTGCTGCACCGCTTCGCCTCGTGGCTTGTTGGCGGCTTTGCCGCCATGGCGCTGGTGCTGGGGGTGGTGGGGCTGTATGGGGTGATCGCCTATTCGGTGGGCCAGCGGACGCGGGAGATTGGCGTGCGCATGGCGCTGGGGGCGCAGAGGAGCATGGTGTACCGGTTGGTTCTTACCGAGGCCGGGCGGCTGATTGCCGTAGGCGAAGTGCTGGGGCTAGCGGGCTCAGTGGGAGCGGCCATGCTCATGCGCAAGCTGCTGTTTGGCGTGCAGGCCTGGGATGCATCCACGCTGCTTGGGGTGGCGGCGGCGCTCTTCGTCTGCGCATTGCTTGCCAGCTACATTCCGGCGCGGCGCGCCGCATCGGTCAATCCCGTGGAGGCGTTGCGAGCGGAGTAGCAGGCAAGTTCACTGTTCCTGTCATGGGCATCGTGCTACCCCACCCTAGCCGCAACAACAAAAATGCGGTGCCCAGAGGGCTCCCAGATGGGGCACCCAAGACCTTACACTATCGGTGAAAATGGCTTAACGCGTCATCGCTTCCACAGTCGAGATCAGCGCCTGGATATTCTCGGTGGGCGCATGAGGGGGCATTCCTCCGCCGCAGGAAACGATCAATCGCGAGCGGTCATCGAGAGCGTTCAGCATTTCCGCGACCGAGCGGGCCACGTCCGCCGGCGTTCCTTCGGCCAGCACATCGCGCGGAGGAATATTTCCCATGAGGGCAATCCGGTTGCGGGTCCAGGTCTTCATGTCGGCCAGCGCGTGCTGCACGCCGAAATTGAGCAGATTGATTCCCGCCGCCTCGAGCAAAGGAGCGCAAGCCTTGCACGGCGCATCGTTGTGGAAGAACTTCACGGTCACGTCCGCCGAGAACGCGCGCTGCAAGTAGGGCAGCGCGAAGGTCTCGAAATCCCGGCGGCTTATGAATCCAACGATATCGTCCAGCAGGAAGATCCCGTCGATGGAAGGGAACTCTTCGCGCTGATAGGCGATCCAATCCACCAGAAAATCCGTGACGATCACGAGCAGGCGATGCATTGACTCCGGTTCGGTCTTGATAGCCTCCATGAATTCCGGCGCGCCCATCAGAAACGAAGCGATATTGAGCGGGCCGCGGGCAACGGCGAAGCGGATCTTGTGGCCGGCCTTCTCAATCTCCGGCTGCAGGTGCTTGAGCCGTTTGATCACGAAGGGCAGCAGCCCGTGCTTGCGCGGATCAGGCGCCTGGAGGCGCTCGACTTCGGATGGCGAGTGCAGAACTTTCCTGGCGAAGGGGAATTCGTCCTCGCCCCAAACGGAGACGGAGCCGAAGGCCGAGGGTTCCGTGCACATTCCGTATTCCGACCAGAAGCCGGGCAGGAGAATCGTATTCGGGAAGGCGCGAATGGCCTTGAGATTGTCTTCCAGAAAGATGCGTTCATCGGTGAAGTAATCCAGGATCGCGTGGCCCGCCCAATTGGGGAGCCAGGGACTATCGACGATGAAAGCTGTGGGGAGAGGGCGGAGCGCCTCTCCGCGAATTACGGAGACGAGCGCGTCCCATTGCCGGTCGTTCATGGAGTGTTGTTACCTCCGGTGGAGTGCCCGATCATAGGTGCCGCGAGATTGCCGGCTCTAGTGTAGCGCGGAGGCTTGGCTGGACAATCACGGCCTGCGGACTTAGACTCTGTGCGATGCACCCCCCCCGGTTGCATAGCGTTCTTGAGTTACAGTGCAAGCAGCTTGCGGAAAGAGCGGGTGCGCCATGACGGGTCGAGAACGAATCCTTGCGGTACTTGGCGGACAGAGGCCCGACCAGCTTCCGTGCATGCCCATCACGATGACGTTTGCCGCGGATATCCTTGGGGTCAAGTACCTGGACTATGCATCCGATCACAGGATCATGGCGGATGCGCAAGTCAAGACCGCCGCGATGTTCGGGTTCGACTATGTCTCCACCATCTCCGATCCAACGCGCGAAGCCGCCGATCTGGGAGCGCATATCGCATGGTATGAGGACCGGCCGCCAGCAATCATCGAGGAGGAGGCGCTGTTTGCGGATAAGCCGGTTCTCGACCGGGTGGGGGCGTTGGAGCGGATTGCGGGAGGACGCATGGAAGATCGTGTCCGGGGCATCGAAGTGCTGCGCGAACGCTCAGGAAGCGAGCTATTCGTCGAGGGCTGGGTGGAAGGACCTTGCGCCGAGGCGGCCGATCTGCGGGGAATCAACCGCCTGATGATGGACTTCTCCGACGACCCGGATTTCGTTCGCGATCTATTCGACTTCACCCTGGATGTGGCGATCCGTTTCGCGAAGGAGCAGATTGCGGCGGGGGCAGATATCATCGGGGTGGGAGATGCGGCTGCATCGCTGGTGGGCCCGCGCATCTACAAGGAATTCGTCTGGCCGCGGGAGAAGAAGCTGGTTGAGGCCATTCAGGCAAGCGGCGGACGAGTGCGTCTCCACATCTGCGGGAATACGCGGCGCATACTGGATGGAATGGGGACGCTGGGATGCGATATGGTGGACATCGACTATCCGGTGCCGATGGATCAGGCGCGAGCCCAAACCGGACCGCAACAGACGCTGGCAGGGAACCTGGACCCGGTAAGGGAGTTGCGCAATGGCTCCCCGGAGACGATCGCGCAGTCGCTTGCCGCAGTGCAGCAGCAGGTGGGCGAGCGATGGATTGTGGCCGCGGGATGCGAGATTGTTCGCGACACTCCCCACGAAAACGTGCGCGCCATGGTCGAGTTCGCTCGAACGCACGCGGCGCCGGGCACGATGCAATGAATGAACGCGGGGATGAGCGATGAGCCAATCGAAGGAACTCTACGAAGCAATTCTGACCGGGAACGCGAAGCAGGCGCACGCCGCGACCCAGGCCGCAATCGACGCCGGCATTGCGCCGATGGATCTGATCTCAGGATCCATGGTGCCGGCAATGGACGAAGTCGGCCGGCTATTCGAAGAGGAAGAATACTTTGTCCCCGAACTGCTGCTGGCCGGGCGCGCCATGAAGAGCGCAATGGAGCTGCTTCGTCCGCTCATGGTGGCTTCCGGGGAAAAGATGTCGGCGCGGGTGGTCATCGGCACGGTCAAGGGCGACTTGCACGACATTGGCAAGAACATCGTCGCATCCATGCTCGAAGGCAGCGGATTCGAAGTGATCGATCTGGGCGCCGATGTCTCGCCGGAGAAATTTGTGTTCGCGGTCGAGCAACGGAAGCCGGAGTTTGTCTGCCTGTCGGCGTTGCTGACGGTGACCATGCCGGCGATGAAAACAACCATCGACGCTTTAGAGAGCGCGGGCCTGCGAACCAAGGTCAAGGTGCTGATTGGCGGAGCTCCCGTGACGATGGAATATGCCAAAGAGATAGGCGCGGATGGGTACAGCGAAAACGCCAACGGCGCCGTTGGCCTAGTGAGAAAACTGCTTGCGGGAGCCTGAGGCGACGACATGCCGGCTATGGTCCATTGCGGTTCCGGCCTGCCTTTATCGACATCGCCAGAAGTATCGAAGACGGTCCCAGGTGAAGCCATGCGCCTCAAAGTAATTTGCTGCCAGGTTCTTACCCTGGAGATGAATTACGTCGTCTCGCGGTCGCCCCACTCGATCGAGGCGGAGAACCTGCCGATGGGGCTGCACGATCTGGGTGCGTCAATGCGCCCGCAACTGCAGGAGCGGATCGATGCCGCGGACCAGGGAGGGTACGACGCCATCCTACTGGGTTACGCGCTGTGCGGCCGGGGAACCGAAGGGCTGCGCGCGGGAAAGACGCAGCTTGTCTTTCCCCGCGCGCACGACTGCATCGGGTTGTTGATGGGCAACCGCCACGACTATCAGGCTTATTTCGACACGCATCCCGGCGTCTATTTCCGTTCGCCGGGCTGGATTGAATTTCAGACGCCGGGCAAGGTTCTGGAGCCCGCTTTGGCCACGGAGAGAAACAAGATTGGGGAACGGCGCAGCCGCGAGGAACTCATCGCCCAATATGGGGAAGATAATGGGAACTATCTCTTTGAGCAGTTTGGCGCGTATCGCCGCCGCTACTCCGGGCTGACCTATATCTCCACCGGCGTTGAGCCGGACGATGCCTGCCGCCGCCTGGCGCGCGCCGAGGCAGAGAAGCAAGGATGGGGCTTTGAAGAAATTCAAGGATCCCTGACGCTTCTCGAACGCCTGGTCAACGGCACCTGGGATGCGGCGGACTTTCTAGTGGTGCCGCCGGGCGCGACCGTGAGAGGCACGCTGGGCGAGTCCATCGTGGAAGCCGAATGAACGGCGAAAGAGTGCGCATCCAACTGGAGCCTTTGTCGGTGACGGTGGAGGCGCTTCGCGGCAGCTCGCTGGCATCTTCGCTTCCGCAGTTGGGCGTGGAGTTCCCATGCGGAGGGGCAGGCCTTTGCGGCGGCTGCCGCGTCCGCGTGCTGGAAGGATGGCTGCCGGTCGCCGGGCACGATCTCTCAATCCTTTCAACGGAAGAGCTTGCCGGCGGTTGGCGGCTGGCCTGCCAGGCGCGGGCGGAGACGGCGCTGGTTCTGGAGTGCGGCCAATGGCGGATGGATGTTCTCACGGATAACGCCGGTCTGACCGGCGCGGGAAAGTCCGGCTTGGGGATCGCCATCGATTTGGGCACGACCACCATCGCCGCGCAGACGATCGACATGGCCACGGGGAGCGTCGTCAGCGTCGAGACCGGTCTCAATCCGCAGGCGCCGTTCGGGTCGGACGTGATGAGCAGGATTCGGGCGGCCTTGGCGGGCGCCGACCTGACCACTCCGGTGCGCGCTGCCCTGGCGCAGATGGTTGCGCGGCTTGCGGGCGGCCGTGAAGCGGAGATTGCCGAAGTGGTGCTGGTTGGGAATACGGTCATGCACCATCTGTTCGCCGGACTCGATGTCGAGCCGCTTGCGCATGCGCCCTTCCATTCCCCCAATCCGGGCGCGCAGTACTTCCTGGCGCAAGACCTGGGTTGGCCGCTCGAACAAAGCTGCCGCGTTCGCTTTGAACGTTGCGTGGGCGGCTTTGTGGGATCGGATATTCTCGCCGGAATTGTTGCCGCGGGCATTGGTCGCGGCGACGATCTGCTGGCGCTAGTGGATCTGGGCACGAACGGCGAGATTGCGATCGGCAATGGCAGCGGCGTTGTCTGTGCATCCACCGCGGCGGGACCGGCCTTTGAAGCGGGCTCCATTCGCATGGGAATGCGGGCCGTCACGGGCGCCATCTCGCATGTCGTCCACATTCATGGCGAATTGCGGGCAACCGCGATCGGAGAGCTGGAAGCTCGCGGCATTTGCGGCAGCGGCCTGGTGGATGCGGTTGCAGTGGGCCTGGAAACCGGCGCGATTCTGCCTTCCGGGCGCATCGCCAATGGCACCAAGCTCTTCCCGGTCAAGGACTGCGTTGTTCTGTACCAATCCGATATCCGCGAACTGCAATTGGCCAAGGCCGCGATCGCTTCCGGATTCAGGCTGCTGCTGAAGCGCCTGGGCGCAAACCCAGCCGATGTGAAGAGCATCTATCTTGCCGGCGCGTTCGGCAACTATGTGCAGGCCGAAAGCGCTATTGCCATCGGGCTGATCGAGGCGCCCATCGAACGCATCCACGCCAGCGGCAATACGGCGCTGCGAGGCGCCAAGATGTTGCTCGTCTCAGCCGGCGAGCCTGCGCTGCCAGGCATCGAGCACGTCAGTCTTGCCGCCGACCCCGGCTTTCAGGAGGAGTTCGCCGACTGCATGGCTTTTCCGGCATGAGTCTCCATCGTTCAGGCCGATTCAACCGGCGCCACTCGCTGGGAAGCGTTCCAATGTTCTTCTATCTCCTCCAGCGGCTTGTTTCTGGTCTCCGGCACCATGCGCCAGGTAAAGAACCCCTGGGCCAACGCCATGAGGGCCAGAAAGCCGAAGGTGAATGACTTGCCGATGACATGAAACGCAAATGGAAAGAGGAGGACGACGATGGCATTGGCCACCCATTGCGTAAGCACCGGCACGGTCATTGCCATTCCCCGCACATCGTTGGGGAAGATCTCCGGAACCAGCGTCCAGAAGACAGGTCCGATGCAGGAAGCGAAAAAGGCAAGGTAGGTCAATATGAGGGCGAGGACAACGACGCCATGAAAGCGGCCGGCCAGGACGGCAAGGAGGAGCATGAGAAGCGAAAGCGACATGCCGGCCGATCCGACCATATACAACGGCTTGCGTCCGAAACGGTCGATCATCCAGAAGGAAGCGATGGTGAATACGAATTCCGTGACCCCTACGAGAAAGGTGGACGCGAGAGCGCTGTCCACCTTCCACCCGGCGGACTGAAAGATGGAAGGAGCGTAATCGATGACGGTATTGATTCCCGAAACATGAATGAGAATCGCGAGTCCGGCGCTGACGAGCAGCGCGCGGCGCACTCCGGGCCGCAGCAATCCCCGCCAGGACTGCGCTTCGTTGCGCATGTTTGCCGCGATTTCGGAGATCTGGACCTGGGCGCTCCGGGTTCCTCCAATGCGCTCGAACAAGAGAAAAGCCTCGCGCACTTTTCCAGTCATGGCCAGGAAGCGCGGCGATTCGGGAGCGATGGAGATGAAAAGCAGAAACACCGCCGAGGGCACGACCCCGCTAAGGAACATCCATCGCCAGTTATTTGCGCCGGTGTTGCGAAGAAGATAGTTGATGGCGTAGGAGACCAGGATGCCGACGATGATGGACATCTGGTAGAGGGTCCCCACGCGGCCGCGGACAGAGGGCGGCGAGACCTCGGCTGCGTACATGGGAGAAAGCAAGGAGACCGCGCCGACGGCAATTCCACCCAGGAAGCGGGCGATCACAAAGCTCACGAAGCCGGTGGACGAGGCGGTGGCAATCGAGGTGACGGCAAAGAGGACGCCGACCAGCAGCAGCGGTTTCTTGCGTCCATATCGTCCCGTGAATCTGCCCGCGATGAAAGATCCGAGCACGCAGCCAAAGAGCAATGAGCTGAAGGCCCAGCCGAGCCCCATGTCGCTCAAGGAGAATGCGCGGATCAGAAATGGACCCGCGCCGGCGATGATGGCGATGTCGAATCCGAAGAGCAGGCCTCCCAAGGCTGCCGTGGCGGCTAAGAAGAGAACATAGCGCGAGTTGAAAGTCTCTTTCACCTGGGCGCGCTCCCGAGGGAGGCAAACGGCGGCCCGGTTCGATCTGCGAAGTTTCTGCCGATAACGCGCCTCATTTCGTTCCGTTGAACTCGTGCACGGCATCGATCATGGCGACTATGTTCCCGACCGGCGTTCTTGCCTGCACGTTGTGAATGCTGTTGAAAACGAATCCCCCGCCGGGCGCGAAGATCTCGCACCTGCGCAAGACCTGCTCCCGAACCTCAGCCGCGGTTCCGAAGGGCAAGACTTTTTGCGTGTCCACGCCTCCACCCCAGAAGACGAGGCGGTCTCCATACTTCGCTTTCAACTGCTCCGGCTCCATTCCCGCAGCGGAGCACTGCACCGGATTGAGTATGTCGAATCCAGCCTCGATAAAGGAAGGCAGGAACTTGGAGACCGAACCGCAGGAATGCTTGAAGGTCTTCCAGGCGGTGTGGGCATGAATCCAGTCATTGACTTGTTTGTAGTAGGGGAAGTAGAGATTGCGGAAAGTGCTCACCGAACAGAACGAGGAAGTTTGGGTGCCGAAATCGGTGCCGCAGACAAACACCGTGTGCACGTTGTCGCCGACCACGGCGTGGATGCGCTCCAGATTCCCGATGGCAATCTCGCATTGACGCGCAAAGACTCTGTGAATATAGTCTTGACGGCTGCTGGTGGAGACGTACCATTCCGCAACGTCGCGTATGCCTTTGGGATGCTTCAGCGATGGCCCTGGAACCAATGCGATATCTCCGAATCCGGTGCCGCCAAAGTTGGCGATCACGCCGCGGCCTGTCGCCGCAGCCTGTTGAGCCGAGCGCGCGAAATGGTCGAGATCTTCTTGGGTGACCGCGCTGAACTCCTCCATGTTGTCTTCGGGATGCAGGTTTTCTTCGTCGAAGGCCTGCTGGCGGACGATGCAATCGAAGAAATATCCCCCGCGCGGCATGCGCCCGCTTGGAGGAGCCGTCGTGTCCCCTTCCGGGTAGATCAGGGTGTCTCCGTTTCCATCGATCGTGGTGTTGAAATCCTTGGCAACCAGCACTTCCAGCCCGTTGAACTTCCACGGCTTCCATTCCGCGGCCGGAAATCCGAACATAGTGTTTCGCGAGAAGACGCCAGCCACATCCAGCCCCATCGCATCCTGCAAATCGTCATCCACGAGCGCCAGCATCTGGAACGGCTCGTGAATGCGCACGGGGCGTCTCTCTAACCCGTAAAAGTCGCGCAAGGCCGCCACGCAACTGGCATGCACGCCGGTGACCGGGCTTCCGCCAAAGTCGATTGGAATCCGCTCCGGCTGCTTATGATTCAGCGTGGTCAGGAGCCGCTCGCGCCGCGCCGTGTTCTCCATCGGATTGCCCATCTGTTGCCTCTCGCCGCCAGGTAACTCCGGTTGGCGCTCAGTAAAGAGACTCTGAACAAAATTTTCTGGTAAAGCTGAGATTCCCTCAGGGGCTAAAGCCCTGTTTGTTTTTCGGCGTTTGCGGCACGGCTCAAGCCGTGCCCTTTCAAAGCGACGACCACTCAGAGGTTCCCTAAATCGAAGCGATTATACTGCCGGCGCCCGCGCCATCATGGACTCACGCCCCGACCGAAGTAACTTCGAGGACCTCGACAGGCTGCGAATCGGAAAACGCGACCGGTATGCCGCGAACCCATTCGGGTTGTTTAAACACGCCGAGATCTTTGCCGGTGAGGACAGAGTTCAGCCTGTACTGTCCGGCAGGCATCAACGGTAAATGGACGGTGGCAACTGCTTCCTGCGACTTGTTCCGAAAAACGGCAATCACCCCGTTGCCACTGCGCGCCAGGCGAGCGAAGCCATCCCAGGAAGCCGGCGAAGGTTGCAGCCAACTGCCGAGCGGGAAGAAGCTTTCGCTGATTTTGGTATTGCTCCTCAGCTTCTTGAACCAACCTATCTTTTCGCGGTACCACTGCCGATCGGCCGCACTCAGCTTGCGCAGGTCGCCGAGCAGCAACGGCGCGGAGCCGATCGCAGTCGCAAAGCTCTCCTGGATGGTCGGCAGTTCCGCGTGGATATTTCCGATCAACATGCTTTCCACAGGCATGGAGGCCGCGCGCTGATAGAGCAGTTGGCGAGCTTGCAAGGGGCCGGCCGAGTCCGGCTTGGTATCGTCAACGTTGCTCATCCAATCCAGGTCGCCAGCCGCCAGCAGACCGGCATCGATGACGTGTTTCTGGCCCCAGAGTTCGAAGGTCAGGTCCAGAAGCACCTGCGGATGCTTTCGATAGATCCTGCCGGTCATATAAGAGATGCCTTCATAAATCATATTGAGCGACTCGGCCCAGTTTCCGTGGTAGTGTCCTTTTGCCCAGCATCCAGGCGCTTCGCCGTAAGCATTGAAGATGGTGGTCAGGTCGAGCTTTGCGTAAGCCAGGTGAAAGCGATCGATGGCCTCGACGATTCGATCGGCGGCGGCGTCGCGAAATGCCGACGCCATGCACATGACGGCCATTTCTCCTGCCATTGCAGAGGTCGTCTTGAGGTTTCCTTCGCGGTCAATGGAGGCCCATTCGGGATGGTTGCGGTAGTCCGGGGCCGAGGTAGCGATAGCCGCGACAGGAATCCACAGACCCAGCCGCATGCCCTTTGCCTCGACGGCGTCCTGGATGGATTTCAAGCCGCCCGGAAACGCAGTCAGGTTCACGCCGTTGTCTCCGTAGTCCTGCTGCCAGCCATCGTCGATGGTGAAGATATCGATTCCGATCTGGCTTGCGGCTTGGATCAAGTCAAGGGCCGTATCGCGATCGATGCTGCGCTCGAAAGGTTCCCAAGTGTTGTAGATCCACGGCGGTCCCTGGGCATCGACCCGGCGCATGAGGACTTTCGCCGTGTAGGAGGGCAGCAGCCAATGCGGATCGTGAAAGCCGTCGTCCTTACGAAAGGTCAGCAGGGACGCACCGGCCGTGGTGAACTCTTCGCCGCCGGCGAGCGTCCGTTCGAAGGGCATCAGATCGGTGTCGTAGAGGACGCCGATGCGCACGCGTTGCGGATCGTCCCACCCTCCAATCTCGGTGCGCTTCATATAGCCGGGGACCTCGCTCAGGATGGCAATGCCCGCGCCGGTCCGGCCGTTGGCTATCAGCAGTCCCGCATCCTCCGAGCGCCCGGTGTAGAAGATCTCGCGGGGAATCGTCCCGTATTGCGCAAGCAGGGTGGTTTCATCCTCGGGCCCGATCGAAACTCCGATCGCCTCGATATTGAGATGGGAAAAATGGAGAGCGCCAGAACCGGTGTTCCGCAACACCAGATGTTTGCGGATCGCCGGGTGACCGTCATACACGCTGTAAGCGACAGACACTTGCAAAGCGAGGCGCTTATGGCGCAGGCGGACGACCAGTGACTTCCCGTTTGCAAGAACAGCCTCGCCGGCGCTCAACAACTCGAAGCTCGCATTGGTTCCCGCGCAGAGTTGTCCGTTGCACAAGAAAGAGAACTCCTGGGCCATGCTCATGCGAATCTTTTCCGGTTGGATGAAGTCAACATGCGTGGAGAGGTCCGACAATTGTTGCGTAAACAACCCTGCCCTGGGCTGGAAGGTCACAGTTCTTGCGAGCAAGTCATTGCCAATCGTCCAGGATTCAACCCCACCATCGTCACCTGTTGGTTCCCCCCGATCCGACATGGCTCGGAGAGCGCGGGGCCAGAAGACAGAGTTGGCCGCCATTAACAGTCCATTCGCAATCAGCTTCCTTCTGCCGACAATAGCCTTTCCTGCATTTCTCATCGCCGATCCCCAACCTTTGGCGCTGTTTCCGCGCACCGATTGCCAAGGCCCAATTCTAAGAACAGCGCCGGCGGTTACAGCAGCACTTTCGGAGTCCGAATCAGAGGATACACCTCGCATTGCCAACCGACCGGGGGCGGCAGTACTTTTCCGTGGGGTCAATCAGGCCGCAAGGAGAGCAGGGAACAACCCCGTGGACGCGGCGGAAGTATACTGGCGGCCAAGGCGGTGTTCCGATGAGCGGTGTGCGCGATTGGCTGGCCAACGGCGTGTTGATCACCGATGGCGCCTGGGGAACGGAATTGCAGGCGCGGGGCCTGGCGCCCGGTACGGCGCCGGACACCTGGAACCTGACCCATGCGGAAGAGGTGGAGGCTGTGGCGCGCGCCTATGCGGAAGCGGGCAGCCAGGTCATCCTCACAAACACCTTTCGCGCCAACGCAATCGCGATGAGCGGGGTCGATGCGGCCGAACTGGACGCAATCAATCGCGCCGGCGTCGCACTCTCGCGCCGCGGCGCAGGGCAGGCGCTGGTGTTTGCCTCGATCGGTCCGACGGGCAAGATGCTGGCAGCTGGCGAGATGAGCAGGGAGCAAGCCGCGGCGTCCTTTGCCGCGCAATGCCGATCGCTTTCGGCGGCGGGCGCGGACGCGCTGCTGGTGGAGACGATGAGCGACATCGAGGAAGCCCGGCTGGCGGTGGAAGCGGCCAGGAGTACGGGACTGCCGGTGATCGTTTCCTTCGCGTTCGACTCCGGCAAGAACAAGGACCGCACCATGATGGGCGCCACGCCGGAGACGGTGGCCGCGGCCATGGCGGAAGCGGGCGCAGACGCGGTGGGCGCAAATTGCGGCGTTGGCGTGGAGCAGGCTGTTCCTATCTGCCGGCGGCTGCGCGCGGCGTGCGAGCTGCCCATCTGGATCAAGCCCAACGCAGGCTTGCCAATATTGGAGGGGGCAGTGATTCGCTATGGTACTTCGGCGGAGTTCTTCGCCTCGCACTACGCAGCCCTGAGCGAGGCCGGCGCCTCATTTCTAGGCGGCTGCTGCGGCTCCACGCCGGAGTTCATTCGCGCCCTGGTGAGTGCACGGCGCGCCGGGGCGTGAACCGTCGATACCGGAGATTGCGATTGAACTGCTTCCGGCCGGGATCGACGCTCCCCTTCCTTGCCGTGTCGATGAGCCGGACCAGAGCTCCGGCTGACCGCCAGCGATCGCAATAGCGCCGTAGAGAAAGCGAGACGCTGGCGCTTGGATCCACGCCAGTCGGCGAGACCTCCGACCGGGAGCCTCCCCTTTGTGGGCGAAAGACGAAGCTCCAAAAGTTGCAAAAACTTGCGACAAGTTGCAAATTCTATCATTCTTGACAGTTCCGGACCTCAATCTACAATGAAGGAACCGGTAAGAGTGTGTGCTGAGCGCACTCGATATTCTGTCGCACATCGCGTGCGCAGACCGAGAGGAGAGCCCCGCGGGGGGCTTGCCCGGAAGGATCGACCAATGAAGCGTTTTTCCCCGGTTCTGTTCGCACTTCCAGTGGCCCTTGCGCTCTCCCCGGCTGCCGCAATGGGGCAAGGCAGCTTCAATTTCAGCCTGTCAACCCCGGACGGGGTCATCATCACAGGAGTTTTCAGCTATACGAGCTCGCCGGTGAGCGGCGCCGAGTTGCTGAACGGTTTTACGGGGACCTGTGCAGGTTCGGGGTGCTTCTCAGATCCGGATGGGGAAATCAACCCCAGCCCCCCCCCCGTCTCCCGCCCAGGTACGAATGCCCCCACCATACTTAAGCCAGACACGATCTACTATCCACTATCGCACTTCTACCCTGGATCGCCGCCTATTTACGGTAATGGCGAGGACGATTTGTTTTACTCGAACCTTGACCCGCTGACCGGCACCGAGTTCGATCAACATGGGATCCTTCTCTATGCCGTGGCCCCGGTGTACGACTACATCGAAATTCAGGGCACGACCGACAGCAACGGCGGCCCGAACGGCGCGGCCAGTCAGGATCTCGTCAAGGTAATTTTTGCCAACGGCAAAACTCTGAGTTCTGAGACCGATTACTTCAGGATTGAAGACACGCCCGGCGGCGGCATCACGCTCCAGCAGGTGCCAGACAAGGCCGATCTCCCGGAATCCAGTTCCATGTCCATGCTGGTCCTCTGTTCGTTGGGATTGGCGGGGGCTTTCTTTTTCAAGAGCAGGCGGGGCAGGCAATCCCTGGCGTAATCGTCTATACAGTATTTCTCTCCCGGACATTCTTGTACTTCGAAGCAAGGGCTCTGAAAAGAGCCCTTGCTTGCATGTATGCCGACCGGAAACCGGCGCGGCGGCGGAACATTGTGGTGGAGGACTATGGAGCACTCTCGTCCACTGCGGGCGCTTCTTGCTGTGAATTTGGGGAGCCAAGGGAATGCCCGTGCATCGCCAGATAGAAGAGCAACTCAATGCGGCTCGACACGCCCAGTTTCTCGAATGACCGGAAGAGATAGTTCTTTACCGTATGCTCGCTCAAGTGCAGATCGGAGGCGATTGCCTTGTTCGTTTTGCCTCTCGCCGCACATTGGACAACCTCCAATTCCCGCGCGGTCAGAGCGGGCACATCCCCATGCGTGAGTGCGCCAGGAGCCGGAATCTTCTTGAATGCGTCCAGAAGAGAATCTGTCTCTTCTTTTCCGGCCCAGATGGATCCCTTTCTCACATGCTCGATGCAGTCGATGAACTCAGTCATCGACCCTTCGCGGTTAAACACGCCGCGAGCACCGCAGCGAAACGCCTGGAGGACCACGTCGCGAGCCGGATGATCCAACAAAACGACAATCGGAATTTGAGGGTGCGCAATCGACACAGCGTTCGCCAGATCCAGACCGGTCCCAGGCGTGGAATTGAGATCGGCGCTGATGATTACGAGATCGACCTTCCTGGTTCGCAGTTCTCCTAAGAGGTCAGGGGATCGAAGCGCAACGGCATCGCAGTCAAGATGACGTACAAGCTCATCCGCCAGAAGACCACTCGTGAGAGTGTCGCGGCCGACAATCACAACGCGAGATGCCGTTCCTTCATGGCGAGCAACTTGAAGGGCGTTCTCTCGCTCAATCGCCTTCGATGGCATCCAATTGCCCTCCCCCGGGGTCCCCTTGATAGTGGTAAGCAATTCTGGGAAACCTCTTGGATCTCCAAGATCCAGCCGTGACCGGCAATTGAAACATGGCCGAAATAGGACGCCACCAACCTGGAACGCAGTGATTTCAACAAACTGAAACTCGCAATGAGAGCCGGTACCGCAAATTCGGACAGGGGGTAAGTGGGAGTTCTGTTCTTCGGCGGCCTAAGATGGCTGAGAAGAGGAGAGCAGATGAGCAGACGTCCACGCAGGAACCATACA
>Ga0326727_10007362_pt1 | contig 29185 bp, 19 predicted proteins | sample MB2enrmetagenome_FD_207643 | JGI IMG/M metagenome (GOLD analysis project Ga0326727, IMG submission 207643) | Lab enriched peat soil microbial communities from McLean, Ithaca, NY, United States - MB29MY | ecosystem: Environmental > Terrestrial > Soil > Wetlands > Peat | place: USA: New York... | reverse complement strand
GTTTTCTAGGAGGCAAAGGCTTTTCCTTGGTATCCACCTGGTTAGGGAAGGTGCCGAGATGGGCTTGTATCTCGTGATCACACTCGGCTATTTTGCTTTGGTACGTATCGTATAATGCTAGTGCTTGCTTCAGGTTAAAAAGAAGTTCCTGGCGCCAGTTGCCCTGTAGGCTTTTGGCGATCGTTTCGACGGTGGCCTGAATTCGAGGGTCCCTCATTTTTGCCAGCTTGTGGGGGTCTCGTTCTCCGCCGACGATCGCACGGATAATCGCCATCCCGGTTTGACCGCTGATATCGCTAATGACATTGGCAAGCTGGATGTTCATCTCCGTGAGTGCTTTTTGCATGTGCTGGATGCAGGTGCTTGCGGAAGATATGAGATTATCTCGCTGGCGCAGGTAACAACGAAGGACACAGATCTCATCTGCTGGCCGGAAAGAAGTGTTTAGCAATCCAAAGGTGTGGAGTTTTTGCAGCCATTGACAATCCAGCACATCGGTCTTTCGCCCTGGAACATTTTTGATTTGCCGTGCGTTGACCAAATAAACTTGGATCCCCCGGGCTTCAAGGATTTCATAAAGCGGGATCCAGTAGACTCCGGTTGATTCCATGGCCACGGTATCGATCCGGCAGGCCTGCAACCAGTCTGCCAGACGGTGCAATTCACAGGTGAAGGACTGGAAACTTTGCACTGGCTTCGGATCGCGGTCGGGTGGTACGGCCACGTAATGTTCTCTACTGCCGATATCAATCCCGGCAGCGTTCAGGTTCAACGGCGGTAACCCAGGAAAGGGGTCACCAAGGTTAGATTTCGATTTTTTCCTTCGCTGCTTGGGCATAATATTTCTCCTGTCAGAAATGAGGCTCGGCCCGGTTGCGGTTCGGTTTAAAACTCTCCCCAACGGGGTCGAGCTCCTCATGCCTAAGCATGTGAAGTCACGCCACCAAACAAGCGACCGCCAATGAACTGGGACCATGCTATCGAACGGGCATCAAAGCACCAATACGGCATCCGCCTTAGCTGTCGAGCCTCTGTAAATCATTGCACCCAAGCACGGTATCCCGCAAAGTTTCTGTCACAAGTGACCATTCCGCAGGGATGGTGGGATGCTATTAACTATCAGCAGGGTTAGGGATGCAATGCCTGCTTCAGGCTGATTGCTGACTGCTGAGCGCTGACGGCCGAATATGTGATATGATCGCCTATTCAACAACAGGCGGAGCTCCAATGGAAAGCACGGATCAAGACCTCTTAAACCTTCTAAAATCGGCTGTCTATGATGTTAACCTGGTGGAACTCGATGGATTAGGTCCCGAGACACGCATTTCGGAACTTGGACTCGACTCTGTGGCAATGATGGAGGTGATCGGTGTGCTTGAGGAGAGCCTTTCGATCCGCGTAGCCGACGAAGAGGTTGCGTCATTGAGCAGCGTAGGAGACCTCTTGAGCCTTCTCCGGGACCGGCTCCCGGGCGGACTCCCGGCACAGCAGAAAATGCCGGATGCAAAGCAGGGGTCAGTTCCCGAAGCCGGGAGATCAGAAGAGCAGGAATTTTGGGATATTTCCGCGTTTCCGGAAGTCAAAAATCTCGAGGAACGCCTGGAGGAGCTGGACAGGATTGGGTTGAGAAACCCTTACTTCCATGTCCACGACGGAACCGCAAGGAACCGCAGCATCATTGATGGAATCGAGATGTTGAATTTTTCAAGTTACAACTATCTCGGTTTCTCCGGACACCCGGAGGTCACCGCCGCAGCGAAGGAGGCGATCGAACGTTACGGCACGTCCGTATCGGCAAGCCGGCTTGTTTCCGGAGAACGGCAGATTCACCGTGACCTCGAACAGGGATTGGCTGAGCATATCGGGGTTGAAGAGGCTGTTGCCTTCGTGAGTGGCCATGCGACTAACGTGACGACCATCGGCCACCTTTTTAATAAAGACGACCTGATCCTCCATGATTCCCTGTGTCACGACAGCATCCTGCAGGGCATATATCTTTCCGGCGCAAAGCGGCGCCCGTTCCAGCACGCCGATATGTCGGAGCTGGAACAGATACTCAGCCAGGTCCGGAACCAGTACCGTCGTGTCCTCATATGCTCCGAAGGTATCTTCTCGATGGACGGGGACATCTGTGACCTGCCGCGCCTGATCGAGATCAAAAAACGTTTCAAGTGCAACCTCATCATTGACGAAGCGCACTCGATCGGGGTGCTCGGGCCCTCGGGACGCGGCATTTCTCATCATTTCCCCGGAATCGATCCGAAAGATGTCGATCTTTGGATGGGTACCCTTTCCAAGTCATTCGCAAGCTGCGGGGGGTATATCGCCGGCGGCCACCCGATGGTGCAATATCTTAAATTTACCGCACCGGGCTTCCTGTATTCTGTTGGAATGGCCCCACCCAATGCGGCAGCTGCCTTCAAATCACTGCAACTGATGCAGCAGCACCCGGAGGTTGTCGAACAGCTCCGACAACGGTCGAAACTCTTTCTTGAACTGGCGCGCGGCTGTGGAATCAATACCGGATTTTCCGCGGGAGCGGCGGTTATCCCCGCGATCATCGGCAATTCCAACGATAGCATGCGGTTGAGCCAGGCTCTGGCCACCCGGAAGATCAACGTCCAGCCGATCGTTCATCCCGCCGTCGAGGAGAATGCCGCGCGGCTCCGCTTCTTTATCAGCGCAACCCACTCCGAGGAAGAAATACGCTACGCAGTGCAGGCGTTGTCGGAAGAGTTGATCAAACTTCGCCACCCAGGAGACTAGCGGAAGGGCGCGCCAGGTCTTCCATCCCACATCTTGCCTCCTGGATCCTGCATCAATCAAAGGATCTTCTGGTAAATGCGGTAGCGTTTGTACACGTGAGCGCCGAACAGCTGCATACTCCGGTTTATCAGATCGTTGCTTTCAAGAGTCCATGAGAATTCACAGCTGCGGTACCCGGCATCAACGCCGCGGCGGAAAGACTCGTAATAAAGCGCGGCGCCAAGACCATTCCAGTTTTGCACCTTCTTCGCAATCCCGAGAGCCAGCACGCGCACTTGCCTGATATTTCGTCCGTGGTAAATCAAGAGAGGAAGCCCGAACGGGAACAGGCGGCCGTTGATCTTCTTGAGAGCCTGATTGAAATCCGGCAGGGCAAGTGAGAATGCAACCGGTTCTCCCCCCTTTTCCGCGATCAGGAGCACCCTGGGATCCACAACGGTTTTCAGATCTTTGGCCATATGCTCGAACTCGGAATCCGTCATGGGGACAAAGCCCCAATTCGTACTCCAGGCATCGTTATAGATCTTCTTGATGATTTCGACTTCCGCCCAGAACTTTTTCATATCGATGCTGCGCACCCGGATTCCTTCGCTCTTCAGGACTTTCTCGCCGACACGAACGATCTTCGGGTTCAAGCCCTTTTCCGTCAGCAGCCACCAGGCATAGAGGTCCATCTCTTTTTTGAATCCGTCGTTCTCAATCAGTCCTGAATAGTACTCTGGATTGTGAGGCATCATAATGCAGGGAGAGGAGTCGAAACCCTCGATCAGCAACCCCACGGTTTCATTGGTGGAGTAATTGGCCGGCCCCCGCAACTGGGTCATCCCCCGGGCGCGCGCCCATTCTGCGGTTTGGTGCAGAAGCGCCGAGGCAACTTCCTTTTCGTTTACCGTTTCAAAAAAGCCGAAAAAAGCCGTCCGTTCGTTATGGAATTGGTTGTGATTATTGTTGAGGACGGCCGCAATTCTTCCCACACATTCGCCGTTGCGCCGGGCGAGGAAAAAATCCGCTGAGGAGTGCCTGAAGAAGGGATGCTCCCTCCGGTTCAGCAATTTCTTCATATCCATCAGCAGCGGAGGGACCCAAAAGGGATCCTTCCGATAGATATTCCACGGAAAACGAATAAACTGCCGCATCTCACGGGCATTTGTCACCGGTACAATTTCGAGTTGGTCCAAAATCCCTCCTTCAATCATGCTGTGTGCACGGGTTCAGTATATATCAATCAGCCCGATTTCTGTCCGGGAGTGTTAGATAGAAAAGCTCTCCCTTCTAACAGAATGCGATGTTTGCAGGCTCATGATATGATGCCTGCTTCAGACCGGCAAAATAGGGCTTCGGATCACTATGAGTCATCCATTTCGAAAACTGCTCCCTCCAACCATACTCCTGGTATCCGTCATTCTGATTGGCATTCTCGGATACGAGTTCATCGAGAAATGGAATCTTCTAGATTCCATTTACATGGTGATTACCACCCTATTTACGGTCGGGTTCCAGGAAGTCCGCCCACTTTCACCCCTAGGCAAAATATTCACAATGTTCATCATTGTTGCCGGGGTCGGCAGTGCTATTTACATTGCCGGACAGGCAATGGAGATCATCGTCGAAGGAGAGTTGACCGGATACCGGAAGAGGAAGAGGATGGATAAAAAAATCAGTCAGATGAAACAACACTATGTCATCTGCGGTTTCGGCAGGGTTGGGCACCAGGTCGCGCAGGTCTTTGAGTCTTCCCACACTCCCTATGTCGTCATCGACAGCAAAAAGGAAAGCCTGGAAGAACTGGAGCTGAAAGACGTTCCAGTCATTCTTGGAGACGCTACGTACGACAGCATTTTGATTGAAGCAGGGATCCGGTCCGCTAAGGGACTGATTGCCTGCTCCGATTCGGATGTGGCCAACGTCTACGTCACACTGTCGGCGCGGGTCCTGAATCCGGGATTGAGCATCGTCGCCAGGGCGGGGCTGAAAGACACCGAAAAAAAGCTGATAATGGCGGGCGCCAATCGAGTCATATCACCTTATTTCATTTCGGGCATCCGAATGGCAGCCCTGGCCATCCGGCCGGTCGCAAGCGATTTTCTCGACCTGGTAACCCATGGCGGGCAGGTTGATTTCAGCCTGTATGAAATCACTATCCCCGAGAATTCCCCTCTCGTTCACAAAACCGTCGCCGAGGCAGACGTTAGAAGCTCTTCGGGCGCTTTGATTCTGGCCATCCGAAGGAATGACGGATCTTTCGATTTGCAGCCAAAGGCGACCTCGGTTATCGAGAAGAATGATGTCCTCGTCGTCATTGGAACCCAGGAGCAATTCGAATTGCTGGATAAGGTCGTGAACCCGAACTCCGCAACATCCTGAACGGTTCAAGCAGGCATTCATGAACCGCGGAATACAGCGGATCTATGCGCGGAGAGATCCGCGAGCATCCGCGGTTTGTCATTGGTTGCGCCAGGCACTATGGCGCTCCGGGGCCCTTACTCTTTTGAATTCTGCAAAGCATTCCAGGCCGTGCGCTGCAGGAAACTTCCTTCCACGTCACTTTCCATTTCCTGAAAGAGTGGCCAAGGCGCCGTGAAGGAAAGAGTGTGCTCTCCAAGGGTCGCGCGCACATTCTTGCGGGCTGAAATGTCAGTCATCCCGACAAGCCCGCGGGGGTGTTCGCGTTCAAGCTCTCTGTACGCGACGATTCCCATAACCTGGCATGCCGCCGCCCAGGGAATAATCACATTCTCCTGATCCGGTCTGCGGTAATTGGCAAGGATAACAAGAGCGGATAACCTATCCGGATCGACGAAGAACGTCACGTTTTTGACATCTTCATTCGCCGGATCGACTTGATCCAGTGGCTTGACCACAACCGACTTGGAAGGAATCTCGCGTATCGGCAGGCTGTGTATGAAGCGCTGCGTGCCGTCGGGACTTTTGATGTATCGCTCGCCCTTGAGGAAGTCATCGGCCATACGCCCAAAACCCTGTGACCGCAACTGCTCGCCGATAGGGCGCGCCTGTTCCGCATCCTCATTGCCGGTTGAAAGGAACCGGCAGAAGCAGTCTATGCCACCAGGAAAGTTTTCATACTGATTGCCGAAACCGAGTGCCACGCCTCCACCCCAGCAACCATAGGTTTGCCGATCGAAAGCGCCGATAATTCCCCGGGTTGCGGCAGCTGCAAACAGGCTGACCACACATCCCCAGGTCTGCGGCTTGAACCGGGTAGCCTTGTCCGGCTCAGTATCCGTCCAAATCAGCGCAACCGGCTGTGTTCCCAATTTGATCGCTTCCGCAATCGTGCTTTTCATAAGATTCCTCCTAAGGATTTACCGGCTACTTCAGGCTTCGTGATGGGAGCATCATACCAAGCCGGTTCGCGGCATGAAAGGGCCTTGGGAAAGGGCCAAAAGAACCGAGGATCTCACCGGCTCCGCAGATGGCCGTTTGGTCGCAGCCCCACCTGAGCATCATTAAATGCCTTTTCAATCGTCAATGTTCCTGGCCGCTCGCCATTGCCAAAAATCGGATTTCCTGCTATAAGCAGAACACTCACAATCAGGTTCGAACCGCATGGAGGTGTCATCAATGGCTGGAGAGAAGAATACTCCCAAAAGCAATACTGAGAAAAAGTTCTCGAGACGCGATTTCGTGGTCGGCAGCGGAACCGCAATCGCCGGCGGAGCCCTGATCTCTGTCTCAGGAGCATCCGTGCTGACTGCCGCCGATAAAAAGAAAAAGGATGCCTATCCGCTTTCAACGGCATACCTCGTCTATGACAGCAAACGCTGCGCCATGTGTTACGGATGCATGACCGCGTGCTCGCTGGTTCATGAAGGCGCAACAAGCTTATCCCTGGCCCGGATTCAAATGCACCGGGCCGTTCTGGTCAAATATCCCTTTGATGCTCAGATCCACGTTTGCCGCCAGTGCCCGGAACCGCTCTGCGTCAGGAATTGCCCGACCGGCGCCGCGCACGTCAGCAAAGAGAACGGCAACATCCGGATGATCGATGCCCAGAAGTGCATCGGATGCCAGGCTTGCATCAAGTCCTGCCCGTTCACTCCGCATCGCCCAATCTGGAATCCCGAAGCCAACAAAGCCACAAAATGCGATCTGTGCACCGATACACCCTACTACAACAAGAAGGGCGGCATCGGCGGCAGCCAAGCTTGCGTCGAGGCTTGCCCCGTCAGCTGTTTGAAAGTCGTCGCTGAACTCCCTTCGCAAACCGATATCAGCGGGTATGACGTCAATCTGCCGCCCCCCGCCCCCAAAGGCAAACCTGGTGGCTTTGGTCCTCCCGGCGCTCAACCGAAACCAACCCCGCCCGAAACGGCAGCACCTAAATCATAAGGCTAGAAAGGAGGACATATGGCTACACCAGGTTATGCAGGAAAAATTCTTCTAGTGAATCTGACCAAAAAAGAGATCATCCCGCTCGAAACCGCTAAATATGAAATGTTTGGAGGCGGCCACGGCATCTCCACAGCCCTGTTCTGGGAATATGTCGTCGCTCCCGGCGAGTTCGACTTGATGAACGCCTTCGATCCCAGGAACATGGTTTCCCTCATGTCCGGCCCCATGTCCGGAACCGGCGTCCCCTTTGCCGCCAGGACCAGCGTCTCAGGCATGTCTCCCCAGTGCTACCCCATCCAGTGGTACTGCCACAGCAATTTCGGCGGCACCTTTGCCACCATGCTCAAAATGGCCGGCTGGGACGGCGTTGCCGTAATTGGCAAGGCCGATTCCCCCGTTTACATCAACATCGTGGACGACAAAGTCACCATCGAAGACGCCAAAGCCTTGTGGGGCCTCACGACCTGGGAATGCCAGGAGGAGATCTGGAAACGCTCCGGCATCCGTTACGGCCAGGAATGGCAGAAACTCGACAGCGGCTACACGCTCCAAAGACCCGCGATCGTCACGATGGGTCCTGCAGGCGAAAACTTGACTCGCGTCGCTTCCCTCGTTCACGGCGGCGGCAACGGCGCTGGCCAAGGCGGATTTGGCGGCGTGTTCGGCTCCAAAAACCTCAAAGCCGTCGCTGTCATCGGCACCGGCAAAATCAAAATCGCCGACCCCAAGGGACTGAAGGACACCAGGGAATGGTGGGACAAAACTTGGCCGCGCTTCGGCGGAGGCGGATTTGGCGGTGGCGCTGCGTCCGTCGGCTCCTGCTGCGCTGGCTGCGGCGCCAGAATGTGCCACAACCGCAACCGGACCTTCAGCGTCGATTCCGACGATTGCGCCGAATCCACCTGGTTCAGTCTCGCTCCGCCCTATCCACCGACTCCTACGGTGGTCAACCAGAAAGGAACCGACATCGTTCAGCAGCTCGGGCTGAATGCCATGGAAACCTGCTTCATGGGCCCCATGTCCTTCGACACGGCTCACAACAAGGATTTCCCCATTCAACCCAAGGTCCCCGCCTACACCGCCCTCGGCTGGTACATGAAGAAAATGTACGACCTCAAGGTCATCGGACCCGGCACCAAATACGACATGGCGCCACTCCCGATGGACGCGTTCCAGACACCCGAGTTCATGGAGATTTACGGAATCGCACTCGCTAAACGCGTGGGCATCGGCAATCTACTGGCTGAAGGCACCGCCCGCTTCGCCGAAAAACTCGGCAGACTGCCGGAGGACTTCAGCACCTTCTGCCGCCTGACCATGTGGGGATACCAGGATCACTGGTCCATGCCCGGCGTCGAATGGGCCTACGGCAATCTGCTGGATTCCAGGGACAACAACAATCACGACATGTCCGTGGGAACCAAACGCGGATACACCTGCGAACAGTTCGTGAACATCCTAGCCATCCGCACTCTCAAAAACGAACCCCTCTGGTTCGACTACAGCTGGAATACCGACCAGGCTTTCAAGACCGGAATCTACTCCGAGCACAAAGCCCGCTGGACCGCCTGGCACCTGCATTACTGGACCTACTACAAAGAATCGATCGGCTATTGCGACTGGGGCTATTCCCAACTCTTCAACCAGAGCCACCCCGAAGGCAAAGGGCACACACCCGAAGCCGAACCCCGTTTCCTCAAAGCGGTCACCGGAAGAAATCACTCGTTCGATGACGGCATTGAAATCGGCCGGCGCACCTGGAATTTGAAGCGGGCGATCTTTGCCCTGCAGGGCAGGCACAAAAATATGGAGAAGTTCACCGGCTACTACTACCGCCCCGGAGCTTCCTATTGCGGGTTCGCCCCTGAACTGCCCATTTACGACGGTTCAAAATGGGCGTGGACCAACTGCAAAGAGCTCTATTTCTCCGATAAAGGGATAGAGCAGTTCAAGACCCATTTCTACAACCACGAGGGCTGGGATCCCGATTCCGGTTATCCCAAACGCAAGACCCTCGAGGATCTCAACCTGAAGCATGTCGCCGATCTCCTGCAGTCGAAGAACAAACTCGGTTCCGCCTAACTTGGAGTCTTTGAGTCTTCGAGGTTCGCACCAAGAGCCTCGAAGACTCGAAACCCGCTATTTCGAATCGGGAGATGGCTGGGCCGGCCCCTCAATTCAAGTGGAGAACTCGAACCACCGCCAAGGCGTGCGAAGGAAGAAGGCAAAGAATCCTTAAGCGCACTCTTTGTGTCTTGGCGGTTTCTCGTCATTTCCCATCATCTCAAATTGCAAAAACTCAAATAACCTGTTAAAACGGGAACCAACCAAGATGGAGGCTTGCCCGTGGCTAGAGGCAAAGGCATACAAATCGAGCAGTCTGGCAAGAGATTCTCAAGACGTGATTTCGTTGCCGGCGGCGGAGCCGCTCTCGCGGGCGGGGCGTTAACCGCTTGTGCGCCCGCAAGCACCCTGGCCGCCAGCGCGAAGGATTCCCAAAAGAACGCCTACCCACTATCAACCGGATACCTGGTTTATGACAGCCGCCGCTGTGCCGGGTGTCTGAGTTGCATGCTCGCGTGTTCTCTGGTTCACGATGGAGAGACCAGCACATCCTTATCCCGGATTCAGGTTAGCCGAGCCGTACTGACCCGCTATCCCTATGACATCCAGGTTTCCGTGTGTCGCCAATGCCCTGAACCCATGTGCGTCAAGAATTGCCCGACCGGTGCGTGCCATGTAAGCGCCGTCAACGGCAGCGTGCGCGCAATCAATGCCAAGAAGTGCATTGGCTGCCAGGCTTGCTTGAAGGCCTGTCCGTTCAGTCCGCACCGCACGGTCTGGAATCCTGTCGCCAATAAGTCCGCCAAGTGCGATTTGTGTGCCAATGCCCCGTATTTCAGCAAAAAAGGCGGCCCGGGCGGAAACCAAGCTTGCATCACCACTTGCCCTATGGGCGCACTGAAGCTGGTTTCCGACCTTCCAGCGCAAACCGACATCAGCGGATATGACGTCAATCTGTCGCCTCCACCGGCACCGCCCAAAGCCAGTCCCGGTGCTCCCGGAGCCAAAACTGAAACCGCGCTGCCCGCTGCGGCCGCACCCAAGAGCTAAGGGCCTATGGTGACGCCAGGATTCGCAGGCAATATTCTTCCGGTTAACTCACGATGACGCCATCCAACAGGCTTGCCGGCCACGATCGCGATTTCTTGCGTTTGTTGGCTGAAGCGGCGGCCACCAATCCATTCAGCGACACCTACTCCGAACTTCAACTAAAAATCGCGGGGTGTGATGCTTCCGTCCCAGCGGAAGAGCGCTACAAGAGGATTGTTTCCCGCATGAGTGAAGAAGTTCGGCACATGGAGGAGGCTGGTTCCGATGACGTGCGGCAGTACAGCGGCGAAGACCGTCAACTCGTGCGCCAAGCCCTCATTTATGATCTCTATCACAGATTCATGCCACGGTTGGACGAAATGATTGCGGATCAGGTCGCTGCAGGGGACCATTCAGTTCCCGTGAGATTCGCAGGGGATGTGCTGCGGCTTCTGGCGCGGCGCGGCTTCTCGCCCGATGAGTCGAAGCGCTACTTTGAGATCATGTTCCAGGTTCGCCGCGCTTTCTTCTTCATCGACCACGGTTTGGTCGGGAACAGCGAATCGATGAAGCAGCTAAGACGGCATCTCTGGAACAACGTGTTTACGCACGACATCCGCCTCTACGACCGGTACCTGTGGAACCGAATGGAAGATTTTTCGACGATGCTGTTCGGAGAGACCGGAACCGGGAAAGGGGCGGCGGCGGCGGCGATCGGACGGTCGGGCTTTATTCCCTTCGACGAGAAAAGGGGAGTGTTTGCCGAAAGCTTCACCGGCAGTTTCACGGCGATGAACCTCTCCCAATTCCCGGAAACTCTGATTGAATCGGAGCTGTTCGGCCACCGCAAGGGCGCCTTTACCGGCGCGGTGGAAGCGCACCAGGGAATCTTCGCGCGATGCAGCTCCTACGGAGCGATATTCCTCGATGAGATCGGCGACGCAAGCGTCCCCATACAAATCAAGCTGCTGCACGTGCTGCAGGAGCGAACCTTCTCGCCGGTCGGTTCGCACGAGAAACTGCGGTTCCGCGGCCGGATCATTGCCGCAACCAATAAACCCATGGAGCAACTCCGCACAGGAGGGGAGTTCCGCGAAGACTTCTTCTACCGACTCTGTTCAGACATTATCGAGGTCCCATCACTGAGGCAACGCATCGCAGAGGAACAGGAAGAACTGAAAGATCTCATCGCTCTCATTGTCCTCCGACTGACAGGGGAATCGTCGCCGGATATCGTCGAGAGTGTGCACGCGGCGATCCTTGTCTCGCCCGGCAAGAACTATGCATGGCCCGGGAATGTGCGCGAGCTCGAACAGGCGGTGCGGCGGGTATTGCTGACACGCCAGTACACGGGAGACCGCTGGACAGCCTCTCGGGATCTTTGCGGGAAACTGCAGGCAGGGATCGCGGATGGTACGTTGAATGCCGATTCCCTGCTCTCCGGGTATTGCAAGCTGCTGTACGAGCGGCTCGGCACCTACGAAGAGGTCGCGCGGAGAGCGGGACTTGACCGTCGAACCGTAAGAGCTTACGTCCATAAAGACGCCAAGCTTTAGCAACGAATACAAACCACAGATTTTCGCAGATCCGCACGCATCAACCCGCGAAATCCGCGGTTAATTGACGCCCTGGCTAAATCGTCGCTTCGTCTACTTTTCCGGATCGATGCCGAAGTCAAAGCTGTTTTCAGGAGTGCCGACGATCAGGAGGTACTCGCCTGCTTTCAAATCGGCTTCGGGGCTTACGGAGACCACCCCTTCCGAATATGCAGCGACAGCCGTCTTCCTGATATCCGTCTTCTTGAAACCTTGCTTGTTTTCCACCGTGCTCGAACCGGAGGAAGTGTGAAAAGTGCGGCTCTGACTCTTCTTGGTGAGCTGAATGATCATGATGTCGCTGGAAGGACCGACAGCACGAACATAGAATGTGGGTTTGGGAACGGAGATGCGCGTCGAAGCCTTTGCACCGGAACACGTAACGTTGATTCCAAGGTTGGAATAGCCGCCAGTATCCACGAACAAATCCAGACCTTTCGTCCTGGTTTCCAGGATGGGCGCTTTCGGCAGGCTGATGCAAGCCCTGGCATCCTGGCAGTAGTAGACGCCGGGCGAATCCGGAATGCGCAGCACAGGCGAGGGCGGGGCAGCCTGGAACAACAATAACCAAACAGCGATGCATTTCATCGAACAATCCTAACATTCGGGGTCGAACCGAGCCAAGCCATTTGAGCGCCGCCGCAGCCGCTTCGGAGCATCTACCTCACGCCGTGCGCGAGGTAATCTCACCAGCCACGGGGTCGATATACGGCTTGGCGGCAAAACCCACCATGACTTGGTTCTATTTCAATGACTTGCCGCGAATTCTGAAATTCGATTTGCTGGAGAGAGCGCGGCAGCTTGCCGCCGCCTTGGAGAGGGAGTGTCGAAGACCGGAGTCCCGAGTACCCGTCGAAGCAGCTTTTCTCTCTGCTTGATCCATGCTGGCAGCCAAGGCGGCGGCAGGGTGGCGGACAACTGTCGAGCCGCGGAGGGTTATGCTAAACTTGGCAGGTTGATCCGCCCCTGATCGGTTGGATCAGAGAGCGCAGCGCACTAGAAATCAATCGAAGGATTCATCAGCTTGTTCGACAGAATAAGAAAGCCGGTCACGCGCATAAGCCCGGATGAGAACGCTTGCATGTACACTGCGTACTTTAAATTCAACGAGCCTCCGTTCTCGTTGACGCCTGACCCAAGATACCTCTTCATGAGCGAACGCCACAGGGAAGGCCTTGCCCACCTGCTTTACGGCGTACAACAGCCCGGCGGCTTCGTTCAACTCACGGGCGAAGTCGGTTGCGGCAAAACAACCTTGTCCCGCTGCCTTGTCCGGCAACTCCCGCCTGAAACGGACATCGCTTTGATTTTAAACCCCCGGTTGAGTGCCATCGAACTGCTGGCGACGGTCTGCGACGAACTCATGATCCCCTATCCTCGCGAAACCGGGAGCATCAAGATTCTGATCGATGCCATAAACAAACATCTGCTCGAAGCGCATGCTTTAGGCAGACGGACCGTACTCATTATTGATGAGGCGCAAAATCTTCCAAGCGAGGTACTGGAACAGGTGCGTCTGCTGACAAATCTGGAGACGTCACGAGAAAAGCTTCTTCAGATAATCCTGATCGGCCAGCCTGAACTCATATCGGTGTTGGAGCGCAAGGAACTCCGCCAGCTCGCTCAGCGGATCACAGCCCGATATCACCTGCTCGCCCTCTCCAACCGGGAAACTTACGCCTACCTTCACCACCGTCTGCTGGTTGCCGGAATGCGGGACCCGATTTTCACAGGTGCCGCGATGCGTTCCGTTTACCGGCTGTCGGGCGGAGTGCCTCGCTTGATCAACATAATCTGTGATCGGGCCCTGCTTGGGGCATACGCTTTGGACAAACGGCAAGTCAATGCCGGCATGGTTCGCCGGGCTAGCCGTGAAAGTCGGGGGATAATACCTTGGCACGTGAGATTCCGGCTTGCACGGATTACAGGTATTGCGTTGCTTATGGTGCTGGCGGCATGGGGCGCAGTTTTTTTTAAGCTGGCCAATTCCCCGATGTCTCGTCAGGACACACCGGCTGTGAAATCCGCCCGGAACTACCAGCCCGACATTCAAATGGCAGGGCATCCAAAGCCTGATGAAACAGGTTCAACCGGCACAGCGGGAACTGCAGTGCCGAAGGCATCTTCATTAAAAACGCCGACCGCAGTGGCTGCCGGCGTGAGGCTTGCTGATCTTCTTGCCGATTCCAGCTCCCGCGGTGCGCCTCTCTCGACCTTCTCGGACCTGTTTGGCCGATGGGGATTAAAGCCTCCCTCAAATTCTTCGGAACTTGCGTGTAAAGCTGCACAGGCCCAGGGCTTTGAATGTCTCGATCTTCAAGGAAGCTGGCCAAAGCTCCGCCGCTATGACGTTCCCGCTCTCCTTGAATTCGTGTTGCCGACCGGCGTTCGCCAGCGCGTATTGCTTGTCGGATTGAACAACGAAGCGGCGACAATGGCGATCCGGGGACGTGAATACGTGTTCCCGCTCTCGGAAGTCGACCGCCTGTGGGACGGATCTTCTATCGTCATATGGAAGCCGCCGTTTGCTCCTTCCCAGCTTGTTCCCGGCGCACGCGGAGAACAGGTTCAGTGGGTGCGGCGGGCACTGGACACTCTGGATAAAAAAGCTCCGGGCACTGCCGTTTCCGACGTGTACGACGAGGAATTGCGTAAACGCGTCGCAAATTTTCAAAAAAACCGATCGCTGATCCAGGACGGCTTTGTCGGTACTGAAACCCTTGTGCGCCTTACTCTTGCTCTCGAAGGGCCGAACGCTCCATCGCTTTCCAGGGACGCTCGCTAACGGAGAGGAATCAGTAGCATGTCCTACATATTGGATGCCCTGAAGAAAGCCGAGCGTGATCGAGATGTTGCACACGTGCCTACGTTGACGACCGTGCACAACACGAGCCCATCAATGCCACGCAAGCAGCTCTGGATTATTGGCGGCGCCTGCCTCGCTTTGGCGGCCGCACTTGCCTGGCTGGCGGTCTCGCGGCTGAAGCCGGCCGCCACACTGCTTTCTTCGCCCACCCACACCGAAGTTGCTGAAAATGTGGAGCCGCTTCGAGAGTCTCCTCCCGTCGACACAAGCTCTGCTCAGCCATCCAGCACTTTGACGCATCCGGAAATCAGCCTTCCGCGCAAGGGCCCGGCTGTTTCGACCAGCGCCCCTCCGGCGGAAGTTCCACCCGTCAGTCCCCCGGGAAGGAAACCTGCCGAATCCGCCTCCCGGGAAACTCAGCCGCCAGAAAACACGCCTCCTATTTCCAGAAGCCTCAGCCAACCGCAGACGGGCTTTGGAAGTTTGCCTCCTCGAACGGCCGAAGGAACGCCCACGGCCGGTGAGTCTGCGCAAAAACCATTGTCACTGCGCGAAGCAATAGCAAATATGAATATAACGGTATTGCTGTATTCCGAAGCCAAAGCGGAGCGCATGGTCTTCATCAACGACAAGAAGTATTTGGAGGGAGATTATGTCGAAGGGCGTTACCTTCTCGAAAGCATTACTCCGGATGGGGCGGTCCTGAGCTACCAGGGGGAACGAGCCGTTCTTCGGTCGAGAGCCAAATAAGCATTTAACGGCCCGCGTGTCTGTTCCAGATTTGAAAGGAGGTTTTCCGTTCAAAAAGCTGAAAAGACAGGGGCTGGAGGCTCTCTTCAAAGCAGGTTGCTGTTTATAAGGGACTTTTCTCGATCTAACCCCCTGGAAACTCAGGGAAAGAGCTTCGGAAAGAAAACATGAAATAAACATGTGCCCCCGTCATCTAAATATGTGTTAGAATTTCTTCAGGATTGGCTGCAAAAGGGGGAGATCATGAAAAGAGTGATTTTAAGTGCATGCGTCTCTTTAATCGCCTTTCTGATCGTATCGCCGCTTGTGGCGCAAACTCGCTCTGGGCCGAGCGGAGGATCCGATGCAGGCAGAGGGGTCGCTGTGGGAGCGGCTACCGCTTCCTCTTCGGTGCCAAGGTATTCAAGTACGCCTGCCGTGTCTTCGCGCCCCTCTTCGCCGGACAGTGTGCGAAACCGGGCGCTTCCGCCGGTCACATCGCCCGTATACATAACGCAGCACAGCCTTATAGGCACGTCTTTCAGCACAGTTCCCCTGTACAACTACTGGTGCAACTATTACTACTATCTGTTCGAGGAATTTGGCGTCTACCCCGAATATTTCACCCGCTTCGTTAATAACAGCGAGCCACTAATGACTCCGGCAATCCTGAAGCTCGCACTGCGCAGGCCGTTGGCGACGGCCTCGGATATGCTGAAAGCGATCGACGACCTTGAAACCATGCTCTCGGATGCGCGCGCGGGAAAGACCGTCGACAAAAAGGCCCTCGCTGCAAAGTCAGAGGAAATCCGGGAAGATGCAAAACTGATCCGGGGAAACCCGACGGTTGCAGCCCTTGATACTTCATCTTCAGGAAAGCTGGTTCCCGCCGATCAAGATAGTATCGACGCGCTCAATCCTGAAACGATCGCCAAACTGCGCAAAACGGCTCTGGATATCAATCGGCAGCTGAGCAACCTCTATGCCCAGTCTTCCACGTCGACTGTTTCCGCGGACAGCTTCAAGGAACCATCGTTCGAATCCGAGGCTAAAGCCATAGACAAGGTTTGCAAAGCGATCGAGCATTCCTCGAAGCGGCTGTAACCGCGCCCTAGGCAACCGGCATTTAGAGACCATCTATAACTTCATTGGATTGGTTCTGTGGGGAATTGATATGCCACGGGAGAAGGGGGGATTGTGCATTTTCACAGCCGGACGGCCCCCTGGATCCATTCGTCTGGTTGGGACCGATTGGAGGTGAACGTGAGAAGCTTGGTGAAGCTCGCGCTCGCTGTGGTTTTGCTTGCCGGTGTTGTTCGGATGGGGTTCTGCCGGGGCGACAAGATTATCCCTCAGCTCGCGGACGGCCCGGGATTGGTCACCAGATTCGGCCTGGTCAATGTCAGGTCTGCGCCGGTCATCATCAACATGCGGCTTGTTTTTTTATCACAATGACGGCTCAGAGTGGACCTTCAGCCCAGACAGACCCTCCGGGCGGAGACCTCGGGAAACAGCGGTACTACAGTCGCCGGATATGCCATCATCCACGATGAAGAACCGGGAAATTCCATTTACTCCGAGGATTATGTTTCGGGGATTTCGGTGTAATGCATCCTTTCAAGCTCTGCCGGCATTGCGGACACGGTGACCGTTTTGGTGCCCGAGCCAACAGCACTCGCGAGCAAGCCTATGGAGATGAGTGTGTCACCGGGCATCCGATCCGGAATTGCGATCGTCAACTGGGCCGGAGCCGCTAATTCCATCAGCGTGCATCTTTACTCTTCTGCCGACGGCAGCCATTATGGAAGAACAAAGACTTTTAGACTCGGTTCCGTACAGAAATGGTCCGGATATTTGGATAATGACAATAACGCCGTGAGCTTGTTCCCGGAACCTGCCACCACACCATATTCAGGAAAGGACCGAGATCACAGCCACCGGTCCGATTGCCGCTTTGACTCTGCTGGAGAACCAGGGAGCGGACGGTCTGCCGAGGTATTGGACTCTTGCTCCCGCTGACAGGGAAGCTCGGCGCAGAAACAGTTGCATAGTTCTTTGGCAGGCTTCCGATGATAACAATCCCTCCATGCCGATTGATCTTGATGGCTTTGGGTTGGATTTTTTCAGAACCGTCGGCCCGAATAACACTTACACGGATTCTTATTCATGGGATCCCGAGTGCCGGTATAATGCACCCGATTTCACCGCACGGTGCGTGCAGGCATTAACGGGGCGGCAATCTCCTCAAACGGATTGAAGAATGGCAATGATTTCGATAGCCTTTCGTTGCCTTGTTTGAAAAGCCTATCTTGCACCGTATCGGGCACCATTGACCTGAGTCATGCCAGTAGCTCGTCTCTTTATGTTGACTCTCTTTTCGCTGTGCATCCCGATACCGGGAACCATGCGAAAATTCGGATTGCCAGAATCATCGATACAACATACACAGACAGTTCGGGCAATCAGCGTCAGAACGAGGATCCGGTTCTCGAGGTTTGCATTTATAAATAAAGATTCGGCGAGGCATAACACTGCCGATCGAACTCGGTCATCCACTCTATGTCCTATCTTATTCTCGTCTCGCTCGTCTGGGGATTCTCCTTCGTCATCATCAAAGGATCGCTGACATCCCTCGACTCCAGTTTCGTCTCGTTTGCCAGGCTTCTGCTTTCCCTCCTAACGCTCATTGCCTTTGTGCGGCCCTCGCAAATGAAGCTCCACGACAGGCTCGAGCTCATGCTGATCGGGAGCGTGCAATTCGGGCTGATGTATCTTGCCTACATCGCCGCTTTCCGGGATCTTCCGGCCCATATCATTGCTCTGTTGACAACGACAACCCCGTTCTATGTTTCGATCTTTGCCGGCCTTTACGCAATGGAGCTTCCCGGAGCTTCTCTGCTCCTCGCACTGCTAGCGGTAGCCGGCGGGGCAGTCCTTGAATTTCCGAATCAGCCGCTCGCGGCCAACATACGAGGGGTTGTCCTGATTCAGATTTCAAACGCGGCGTTCGCTCTCGGCCAGATTGCCTATAGAAACTGGATGAGCTCGAGGCCGGGGCTGCAGGACAAGAATGTTTTCGCTTTTCTTTACGCAGGCGCCGCGGTCATCACGGGCATCTTTTCGCTCTTGACCACGAGCTATCATCAGATCTCGATCCAACCGCATCAATGGATCGCACTGCTGTATCTGGGTGTCATCGCGTCAGGGCTGAGTTTTTTCCTGTGGAACGCGGGAGCCCGAAAAGTAAACGCAGGACTCCTTGCCATCATGAACAACATGAAAATACCGGTGGCGGTCATTGCGAGCCTGGTGATTCTAGGGGAACGGTCCGGGCGGCTGAGACTCCTGGTAGGATTTTTTCTGATGGCAGCGGCGTTGAACTTGAACGAGCGTTTTTCGAAAAGGTCTGCCGCAGGCCTATAGAAAATGCGCGGTGCTAGCGCGCCCCCAATGAAGAACCGACACCCCTACTCCGTGGGGACTGGCTGAGGGGCGCGCACAGGTTCGGACCCTTCCGTTTCCCCAGCTTTCTCCATGGCTCCCTCGGGAACGGTGCAGATGACCAGGAAGCCAAGCAGCATCGCTATCGCGCTAATCCAGAAAACACTTCTTAATCCGGCTTCCATCGAATTTCGGATTGCCTGCACGGTCTGCTGAAAGCGGGCTTGCCCCTCGCTCCCCCTCTCATTGAATTTTTTCTTGAGCTCATCCAGGGCCTGCGGCGACAGCAGCACCCGAGGATTCCCTATGGAAGTGACCGTCGCCTCGTCCGCCATCCGCCTTACTCCCTCAGGCAATGAGACAGCGAGCGTCTTAGAGTACGTAGCATTCATGGCGGAGCCAAGGATCGCGGGGGCAATCGCCACCCCCATTAGGATGAAGAAAAAAATGGCGCCCATGGCTACGCCCAGCAGCCTTTTCGGAACGGAATTCTGGACGACCATTGTGTTCAGCGTCGGGATGGCGCCCAATCCCAGACCGGCGATCGTGGCGGCGATCACGCTCCACGCGCTTGGAGTATGAACTGTAAAAAAAATGATGCCAAACATATCCACGGTCAAAATCCCATATCCGAGAACGTACATGTACCTGAATCGCTTGCTCCGGGCGAGAATAAATCCGACGGGCACTCCGATGAAGCTCATCAGCACGCTGTAAGGAGTAATGATCTGCCCGCTTCTCATGGCGCCGATTCCCTGGACCCCCTGGAGGAACATCGGGAGGTACATCATGATGCCCATTTGGCCGAAAAAGGAAAGCAAGGTGGCAACAGCAACGGTCATGAAGGAACGATTGCGCAGAACCAGAGGATCCAGAACGGGCTCTTCCGCCCGGTTTTCAGTACGGAAAAAAAGGATCCAAAAGATCAGCGACCATACGAAGAGGCCGATGATTTGGGATGATCCCCATGGATACTTATCGCCTGCAAACGAAAAGCCGATAATCGCCGTCGAAGATGCGATCGCCACTAGAATGCAGCCGAGAACGTCGATTTTGCGCTTGACCCCTTTATTGATTATCGAGGGCACGCCGATCGGAACCGTCACGAGACAAACGACAAGGAGTGGCAGTGAAATCCAGTAGAGATAGCGCCAGCTCAGATTGTCCACAAACCACCCGCCCAGCGTGGGTCCGATCAAAGAAAAGATTCCTGTCGGTATATTGAGCAAGCCAATCCACTTGCTGCGTTTTTCCGGCGGAAACATGTCCCCAACGACCGCAAATACGAGCGGCATCATTGAACCCGTGCCGAAGGCAGCGATGACACTGGCAACGATCAGGAAAATGAAGTTAGGACTAATCGCGCTCAGAATGGTTCCGATCAGGCAGAAAATCACGGACACCAGCAGCATGATTCGGCGCCCATAGATGTCGGAGAACTTGCCGAATACAAGCGTCACAAAGGCGCTGACCAGGCTGGGGATGGAAACTGCCCATGAGTAGAGACGCATCCCGTTCAGGTCGGCAGCCATTTTGGGTCGCGCAATGTTCAGCGTTTGCACGAAATAAGCCATCGTCCCATAGACCGCAAAAATAGCTACCATCCCCAGGACTATTTGCCTTTTCGTAAAGTCGGAGTCTGTTCGCTGCTCTTGGGGCATCCTGATCCATCCTCCATGTCGAAGCAAAATGCGGTTTAGCTTACAGTAGATCCCCCGCCAAGACAAACAGGTTTCGGGTTCCCCGTTCTATCGATCCAGCACGCCATTCGAATCTAGGTGGGCACAGCGCGTGGACCCGGGCGTCTCTCTCGACGCGAATATGGGTTTGCTGATTCATCCGAGTCGACGTCGAGGTCAAAGCACTTGTGATTGGTGAAGCTGAAGGGTTTTTCATGGTGACGATCCTGCAATGGCTGCAACGACATGAACCGAATCGCGATCGTACCGCCCTGTTTGATCTATGCCGCGTTGCGATCAACCCGGCGGGTGGCATCCGCTGCAGCGCCGAGCAGTGACATCGCAGTCGGGAAGTCGATTTCCACCTTTTTCGGATTACCCAGGCCCCCGACTCCACCAATCCGATACGAGTCATACGCCGGGAAGAGGCCGATCTCCGGCGATGCAGAAATCGTATTGCCGAACATAAACGATGGGTATACGGGAAAGGCTGACGGCCGGGGGGAAAGAGGAATCGATCTTCTCCACCGCGAGGAGATTTGGACATCCCATCGTGCATTGCGCGCTCGCAGAGAGGCGCTTCATTGCTACAGTGCGCTGCTGGGAGAACAATCCGAATAAACTTTTCCTTATGATACACCGCCAACCTATTTATTTATTTCAAGATGCTCTTGCTTGTGGTATTGGAAATCATTTTGCTAAACTTGCAGGTGTCATTAGGATTGGATAAGACAGGTTCGCTCGTGTAACTCGCAAGCGTTTATTGTTCCCCCCTCCCCTGTGAACTTTGCTGAGTGTCCAAATCCCATCCCCGTTATCTTTAGCAGTTTAAAATAGAGGAGTTGCAGTGCATCCCAAAACGCTTGTTCACAATTCGCGCAACCCGGAAATCGTCGGGCTGATCAGAGAACTCGGGAGTTCGCGCTCGGAAATCGTCAGAATCCTGCGCGCCTTACAGGCCGAGCACGGGCGCCTGACCCCGGGCCTGATTGCGGAAGTTGCGCGCGAATTGCGGCTCCCCGCCTCAAAAGTGCACGGGATTGCCACTTTTTATTCAATGCTGACCACGCCCGCGCCTCCGGAAAAGACGATCCGGATCTGCGACGGTCCTTACTGCATGATGCGCGGCGCCGGCGACCTGCTCTGCCAGATACAGGCGCAGCTGGGCGCAAGCTGGACGATCACACGGACGAGTTGCCTCGGGCTCTGCGATCGCGCGCCTGCGGCGCTTGTGCGTGATAGCCAGGTCGGTCCGATTCAGCTGCAACACATGGACCGCTACGCAATCGGCTGGTGCGGCGAGGTTTCGGATTATCGCCAGCCGCGCGCCGGCGAAATCCGCACCATACTTCCCGACCCGGAAACCAAGAACGATGCGCTGGAAGCCGCCTTCGCCAGAGGTGCATTCCCGGCCCTGCAAAAGGCTCTTCGGCTGCCCCCCGAGGCCATACTGCTTGAAATGGAATCCTCCCAGCTCCGGGGCCGGGGCGGAGCCGGTTTCCCGGCCGGCCGCAAATGGCGTTTTGTCGCTTCGCAGCCGCGCAAACCGAAGTACGTGGTGTGCAATGCCGATGAATCCGAGCCTCTCAGCTTCAAGGACCGCGTGATTCTCGAGCTTTGCCCCGAACTTGTGCTCGAAGGAATGGCCATTGTTGCCCATGCCGTCGGCGCCGAAGCGGGTTATATCTATATTCGCGGCGAATACCGCACGCAGGTCCAACGACTGATGGGCGCCATTGCCAATGCCGAGGACCGTGGATGGCTAGGATCGCAGATCGGTGGGACCGCATTTTCTTTCCCCGTTCATATCCATCAGGGAGCGGGAGCCTACATCTGTGGAGAGGAAACAGCGCTGTTGGAGTCATTGGAAGGAAACCGTGGCGAACCGCGTGTTCGCCCTCCATTCCCGCCCGACCGCGGCTTACGGGGACAACCCACGGTCATCAGTAACGTGGAGACTCTTGCATCGGTGCCGAAAATTCTGGCCCGCGGAGCTGATTGGTATCGCAGTCTCGGGAATCCAAATAGCCCAGGGACCAAACTCTACACGCTGCTCGGCGAAGTCAACCGCCCGGGTCTTTTCGAGGCTCCACTGGGACTGACATTGCGTCAGATCATCGAAGAATTCGGGGAAGGAATGCGGGAGGGATCGTCATTCCATTTTGCCCTGACCGGCGGCGCCGCCGGCACCCTCGTCCCGCCGTCCTTGCTGGACGTGCCTATGGACTACGACTCCGGCTCACGCGGTGTTGCACTTGGGAGCGGGGGCATGCTGATCTGTGATCAAACGGTATCACCGCTGAGGATTTTGCGCGAGCTCGTCCGTTTCTTCGAGCTCGAGTCCTGCGGCAAATGCACGCCCTGCCGCATCGGGACATACCAGTCCCGCAAAATTCTCGACCGGCTGCTCGCAGGTGAGGCTTCCTCCGGAGAATCGGGAAGATTGGCCGCCCTGTCGAGCCTGCTTCAGGATGCTTCACTATGCGGACTGGGCATGTCGGTCAGCAAGCCTGTAGAGTCGGCCTTAAAGCATTTTCCAGGCTATTTTTCAGCAGGCCCCCAAAAGCGAGGAGCCGGCCGATGACCGTTCAAATCACCATCAACGGGAGGCCGCTTCAGGCTCAAGAGGGGACAACTGTTCTGGAGACGGCCCGAATGCACGGAATCGAAATCCCTACGCTCTGCCATCACCCCAAATTGAAGCCGGTCGGCTCCTGCCGATTGTGCCTGGTAGAAGTTGAACCCAGAGGGTACCTGGCCACCGCCTGCACGCTCCAGGTGCAGGAAGGCCAGTCTCTGAAGACCGAAACGCCCAGGCTGGTCGAGATACGAAAGGGAATTTTGGAAATGCTTCTCGACGACTATGCCGACTCAGGCTATGCGGCGGGAGATCGCGAGGCCACTGAATTTGAGCGCTGGCTGGCTCACTATGGCGTTCGTCGCCGGGCCGGCGAGTCGGCTCGCCTGCGTTACCCGGTCAATGCCGATCCCAATCCCGTCCTCTGGGTCGACATGAATAAGTGCATCCTGTGCACGCGGTGCAGTCGCGCTTGTGCGGAGATCCAGGGCCGCTTTGTATGGGGAGTCGCCGAACGCGGACACATGGCTCGGATTCTCGCCGGCTGCGACACAGGCCTGCTGGAGGCCCGTTGCGAATCCTGCGGCACCTGTGTCGCCTTTTGCCCAACCAGCGCGCTGGACGACCGGTTGTCTGTGGGGTTGGGAAAGCCGGAACGCGTGGTTGCGACGGTGTGCGGCTATTGTGGCGTGGGATGCCAGCTGGACCTGAATGTGCGTGAAGGGCAGATCGTTCGTGTCACGGCGCGCAATGAGGCTCCTATCAATGGGGCACAACTCTGCGTCAAGGGACGGTACGGCTTCGATTATGTGCATCACCCCGACCGGCTGAAACGGCCAGAGGTGCGGCGCTACCTTTTGGAAGGACGGCACCGACCGGCTGGAGGACGGGATGAACTGGTGCCGGTCGACTGGGAAACAGCGCTCGATCTGGTCGCACGTAAATTCGTCGAAATCAAATCGGAATCCGGGCCTGATGCAATCGCCGTGCTGGCGTCCGCCAAGTGTACGAATGAAGAAAACTATTTAATGCAGAAGCTGGCGCGGCAGGTTATCGGCACGAACAACGTGGATCACTGCGCCCGGCTATGTCACGCATCGACAGTCGCAGGCCTCGCCCTCTGCTTCGGCTCAGGGGCCATGAGCAATACCATGGAGGATGTGGCTCGCGATGCCCGGGCGCTGTTCATCATCGGCTCGAACACCACCGAGCAGCACCCGGTTTTCGGCGCCCAGTTGCGGCAGGCGATCATTCGTCGGGGCATCCCACTGGTCGTCGCAGATCCGCGCCAGATCGATATCACAGAATTCGCGGCACTCCACCTGAAACAGCGGCCCGGGACGGATGTGGCGTTGCTCAATGGAATTATGCGGATCATCCTGACAAACGGCTGGCAAGACCAGGCATTTATCGACCAGCGCTGCGAAGATTACGAGAAGTTTTGCACGGCCGTTCTGGCATACACCCCCGAACGGGTTGCTGAGACGACAGGAGTCCCCGTCGAAGACCTGCACCAGGCTGCAGAAATTCTGGCGCGCAACAGACCGATGGCTGTCATCTGGGCCATGGGCGTCACACAGCATACGACCGGCGTCCTCAACGTGTTGGCACTGGGGAATCTGCAGATGCTTTTGGGAAATATGGGGGTTCCAGGAGGCGGAGTCAATCCGCTCCGGGGGCAGAATAATGTTCAGGGTGCCTGTGATGTCGGCGCCCTTCCAAATTTCCTGCCGGGCTATCAGTTGGTTGGCGATGCAGCCGCCAGAAAAAAAATGAGCGCCGCATGGCAAACTGAGGCGGCTGAATGGACTTCCGACTGCCCGCCATCATTCGGTCTGGGGGAGAAATCCGGATTGACTGTCACTGAGATGGTTGATCTGGCCGGCGCCGGAAAAATCCGCAGCCTGTACATCACGGGCGAAAATCCGGCCATGACCGACCCCGACCTCGGGCACGCGCATCGATGCCTGGCAGCCTGCGAATTTGTGGTCTTACAGGAAATCTTCCCGTCTGAGACTTCAACCATGGCCGATGTGCTTCTGCCGGGCGTCTCCTGGGCTGAAAAGGAAGGAACGTTCACGAACACCGACCGGCGCGTTGCTCTCGTGCGTAAGGCAGTCGATCCCATCGGCGAATCGCGTCCCGACTGGATGATCATTGCGGACCTGGCCCGCCGAATTTTGAATCTGGAAGGACGTGTGCCGGTTGGCTCTCGCGCCGGCTGGCAATATGCGGACCCACGGGAGATCATGGAGGAAATTGCAGAGCTGACCCCTCCCTACGCCGGCATACGCTACGAGCGCCTGGAGCGAGGAGAGCAGCTGCGCTGGCCCGTCCCTACCATTGATCACTCAGGGACGCCCATCCTTCACATTGGACAGTTTACACGAGGCAAAGGCAAATTTCATGTTACCGAGCACATCCCGCCCCAGGAGATCCCGGATGAGGAATATCCGCTGATCTTGACAACCGGCCGCGTTTTGTACCACTGGCATGGGGCCGAGATGACCCGCCGGGCCCAAGCCCTGCAGGAGTTGTATCCTGAAAGCATCGTTGAAATCAGTCCCGAAGATGCGGCCAAAATTGGAGTGAACGGCAAAGACAGGGTGCGCGTGAAATCGCGCCGAGGCGAAATGGTCGCTCAAGCCCTGGTTACCGGCCGGGTGTGCGCAGGCCTGATATTCGGCAATTTCCATTTCCCCGGGTTGCAAAACGTCAACAACCTCACTATCGCCGCATTGGATCCGGTCGCGAAAATTCCCGAGTATAAGGTGTGCGCGGTGCGAATCGAGTTGCTGTAGGGGCGACCGGCCGGTCGCCCCCACAAACAGTCTATCAGTCGCCGGTCTGGGCGGGGACGCTGGCGATCTGGGAGAAATCGTCCGTAAAGAACAGTTCGAGTCCAATCAATCCGTACTCGGAAGTCACTTCAATATGGCCATTGCTCATTGTGAGGTCCTGCGTGAAGAAGCTGCTGTCGGGAACACCCGGCCAGGCCAGGTATTTGGCCACCTTTTCATGCGGACCAAGCGTATTATTGGCTTGCGCCACCACATTGCCATTTTTATCGTAGACAGTGATCTGGTACGCCACAGCCACCCCAAGCGGATTTAAGAGCGCGACTCCCGTCCTCTCTGTAACGCCTGTACCCGCGGGGATCTCGTTCGCAATTTGAGAAAAGAAAAGACGCTGGCTGGGAATGGAATTGGCTGGAACCGTCGCATCCGCGCTGGTGGTCCCGTTGTTGATTTCGAAGCCAGTGTAGCCCATCAAGCCCGGCTGATCGCTTTGCGCCACCAGGTAGCCGGTTAGGGTCGTAGGGCTAGTGGACGGGAATCCAAAAAGATCAGTCATCGTCTGCATCACTTGCCCGCCTGCCGGCAATGCATTCCCATTCGAAGCGGTGTATTGAACGCTGCCTAGCAAATTCCCGCTATTGTCATAGGCATTCAGCGTCAGGTTTGCGGGTGACGAACTGGTGTTCACGATCCCAATCTCGGTCGACTCATTGCCGCCGACCGCAAACTGAGGGAAGAATAACTGCGCCTGAGAATCGGGCGATGCAGCGCTCAGAGCCGCCACGACGGTTTGACTGCCAACAAGCTCAACCCCCGTAATTGGCCTGTCGGACTGGACGCGGAGATATCCTGTTGCGATGGCGTCAGTGAATTGAAGAATCGTGCGGCCCTTCGCCGGGATGACGGCTGTATGGTTGGCGGCACTTGAACCGTCTGAAGCGTACAGGGTCGCGGTCACGTTCGCACTGTTGACCCCGGGGTTGAAAATCGCGTAGCTGGTGTTACGGCCGGAACTCGATTGATGCCGCATAAAAACAAGATCGACGGCCGCGCTCGTCGAAGCATTGGCGCCGGTCGCAAACTTGCTGTAGCCTGGATCGGCCAGCGTGAAAAATCCCGCCGGCTTTTGATCGGAGGTGCCCAGTATGCTGCTGATAACCGGCGGCGAAAAGCCAAACAACTGGTAATCCATAATAGGCTCTTGCGCCTCGATCCCGAGGGAAGCGCTGGCGGAATCAAGTTCGGCGCCTGACGCGTTATACGCGGTGAAATTAAACTGCGCTTGCGCACTGTTGGGATTAATGAACGCGATTCCGGTATTGAAAGGACCGCCGATAGTGGGATCGCTGGTATTTCCGGTTTGATAAACACTCAGCGGATATACGAGCGGATAAGCGGAATTGGTTTCTATGGCGCCGACGTCCACGGTCGAGGAAGGGACGCGCAGCTGCCCGTTGTAGTCTAGAAAAGGCAGATTCGCCACAGTCGTGGACCCTGAGTTAATGGCCGGTGATCCAGGCGCGAGGGAAAAATCACCCGCGAGAGTAAAAGTACCCGAGGCAGAATTGGTGAAATCGGGGTTTTTGTTATTCGTCAGAGAGGACTGGGGGGCAATGGAACCACCTAAGTTGCCGCTCCCGTTCGAGCTGACAATCGAATTTGCGACTGAAACGCTCGCACCAGAATCAGAAAGGACTCCGTACAAAGCGTTCCCATAAATCGTGTCGTTCACCAGCCGTGCATTGCTTCCGGTATAAATTTCAACCCCGCTCCCCTCGCCATAGCTGGCATCCGTTGATCCGGCGATGATGTTGTTGGTCAGCAGCGCATTGGCCGCTGCGGCAAAGATAGTCCCGCCGAAATTGTTATCGATAAAGTTGCCATCCACGAGCACGGACAAGGAGAGATCCGAATAGATGCCATAATCTCCATTGCTGGTCATCGTATTGCCGGATATCTGCGCCGTGGGTCCTACGCTGCCCGTTATCACGAGTCCCGCGCCGGTGTTTTGAGTGGACAGATTGTTGTTAGCGTTTATGTTCCCATCGTAAATCTGAAGCGCGTCGCCGTAATAAATGTCCCCGTACTGATCCTCATAATATTGGTTCTGCGAGATTGTATTTCCGGAGACCGTGCCTGTGCTCGTTTGCAGATTTACGCCGTAGCCGTAGTTGGTCGAAAAGGCCGAGTTTAAAATCTGGACGTTTGAGTAGTAAGCATCCAAGCCGTCACTCGAATTATTCTGAATAGTACTGTTGATAACTGCGAGTTGAGTGCCTTTGTTGTAATCGTAAGTCGGGGCATAATAGCCGGAGTCGATTCCTGCCCCGGAAGAGTTTTGTATGGTCGAGTTCGTGATGTCGATGGTCCCGCCGCCATCGATGAAGAGGCCATCGGAGGCCGCACCCGAGATCGTACAGCTGTCGACCGTCGCAGAAAGCGGCACAGTGGGGTAAGGCTGCAAGAGTTCAATCCCGTTGTACCCCCCGCTGATCTGCAGTCCCTGGAGCAGAACGTTTTGCAGTCCTGCGACCTGTATGCCTATACCGGAACTGTCCGCTTGAATGACCGGAGCTTCGCCTGAGCCTGCCCGAATGGTCAAGCCATGCAGGGGGAGGCCCTGACCATTTGTGCTGACGATATACCCATCCTCCACGCCGGTATAAGTGGAACTGTCTTCGATCTCGATAATATTTCCGGGCTGCGCGGCCGCAATGGCATTATCCAGGCTGGTATAGGGATTGCTGCCGTCCTGCGAAACCTGCAGGACGGTCGTCGTGTCCGGAACATAGAGTCCCGCCCAATAAGGGATCCTATAAACGAACTGTGTCGATGCGCTGGTCACGGTGATAAAACCCTGAAAACCTCCCGTATTGGGCGCCGTGATCTGCATAGAGATGTCGACGGTTGCGGAACTTCCGGCGGCCACTGGGCCGGTGCTGGTATTGCTGAGCGTAATCGTCGGCCCGGCCACAATCGGCTCTATTCCAATCGTGAATTGGTCCGAGCTTGAAGAAATATTCTGAATGGTCAGGGTTTGCGCGGGAAGGGAAAGAGTTCCGCTGTAGGAGGACACGCCGAAGCTCAGGCTTGTCGGGGAAAATACCGCTCCGGCAGCAATGGCGGTTCCCATGTCTAGCAGCCCGCTCCCTGCCTCCAGCACGTTGGCGGGATTGGTGCCATCCACCGTGAGGTTCCTGCTTGCCATGGTAGTCAGGAGAGATTTGATTGCCAGCGGACCAAGCGAGGGGAAATGTTGTCGCAACACAGCCGCGGCGCCGGCAACCATCGGCGTGGCAAAGCTTGTTCCCGAATCGACTTGGAATCCCGAAGGATCGTACATTTCA
>Ga0326727_10007360_pt1 | contig 29188 bp, 20 predicted proteins | sample MB2enrmetagenome_FD_207643 | JGI IMG/M metagenome (GOLD analysis project Ga0326727, IMG submission 207643) | Lab enriched peat soil microbial communities from McLean, Ithaca, NY, United States - MB29MY | ecosystem: Environmental > Terrestrial > Soil > Wetlands > Peat | place: USA: New York... | reverse complement strand
TCGCCCGGCACCAGGTCTTCCACGTCAAGCAGGACGCCAAAATCCCGGCTGAAAGCTGCGCAATCCTCGTGCGTCACGCCTGAAAGCTGGTCGACGCTCAGCCTGCCTTCCGCCAGCCGTTCGGGCAGTCCCTCAGCCCCGCTTGCAATCTCGGCCTTCAGCCTGGCCCGACCCTCGGCGTTCTTCTCGAGGAAAACCCGCAGCGTCCGTTCCTTCGCCGGGCCGGCAAACTCCACGTCCACGACTGCGAGTCCGTGGCTTGCGGCCACCCGCTCCGCCGCCGATCGAATTTCTTCCAGCCTGACTGCCATTCGTTCAAAACCGTGGAAATCCACACCCGCGACGCTCCCAATTTGCTGCCAGGATTCGATTGCGAAGAAAACCCGCGGCTCCCAACCGGACTAACCCTTTTAAATCCGCGCTATCAGGCCAGTTTTTGCCGCAAATAAAAAGTGGGCTTTCAGCCCACTCATCTCTCCGCCAGCCGGTGCGCACACGGTAATACAGCCTGGCAGACAAACGCGTCTGCATGCTTAGAGTACCGCGAATCGCCGGGAATATCAACCGCTGGCAGTGAGTCAGTTTGAAGGGTACGGGCTTTAGCCCGTACGTGGTTCAGTCAAAATATCTGCGGGCTTTAGCCCCTGCGAGATTCTTTTGCTGACAACTCTCCGCAGGCAGGGCCACAAACAAGGCGCGCGGGCACCCGAGCAATCTGAGATACTCGCTGCCATGAACTCCAAACGACTGCTTTGTGCGGTACTGTTTGCCGCCGGCGTGTGCTTTTCCGCAGCCATTCCCGCGCTCGCCGACGATTCCGCCGCATCGATCGCTGCCGGCGGCCTTGTGCCCCGCCGCGAGAACCGAATCGTGATGGCGAAAGAGGTCCTCCGCATCAGCCCGACAAAGATCGTCGTCGACTACGACTTCCGCAACGACTCCGACCAGGACGTGACAACCGAAGTGGCGTTTCCCATCCCGCCGTACCAGAATGAGTGGGCAGAAGGCGACCTCGCAGAACAGGCCTTTCGGAGTTTCAAGGTCTGGGTAGATGAAAAGCCAATCGAATACAAGGCCGAAGCCAAGGCCATCCTAAAAGGGAGGGACATCTCGGCAACCCTCAATGCCCGCCACATCGATATCGCGACCTATGGGCATTTTCAATTCGTGAATCAAGAGGGCCACAATGAAGAGGAGATCGAGGCCCCCGACTTCGCGCACCTGAGCAATGCCGAGAAGCAAAGCCTTGTGAAACAAGGAATCCTGGCAGGGATGGACGATTACGGCCAGTGGACAGTTAATCTTCAGTACCACTGGGCGCAGAATTTTCCCGCGCACTCCACAGTCCACATCCGGCATGAATACACGCCGAGCGATGGATTCCAAGCTATTCCACTGGATGCCTTCAGGAATACCCTGCTGCACAAGAAACCCGTTGGGAATGATTATGAATCTAAGGACCAGCGCGAAAATCTCAAGCTCTTGGACGGATTCTGCCCGGATCCCTCTTTATTGCGCGCGTCAATTCGAGCGATTGCAGACTCCGACCCCGAAAACGGTCAATATCTATCTCCAGAGTGGGTGGATTTTATCCTCACGTCGGCCAACACCTGGAAGCAACCCATCGAAGACTTCACCCTCATTGTCGAGCGTGGAAAGCCACTTGACGGCTACGGGAAGCCAGAGGAACGCGAGCATTATCTGGTAAGCTTTTGCACACCGCAGAACGCACTCGTCGAAAAGCTGGATGCCGACCACTTTCAGGTTCACCTGACCAACTTCATCCCCACCTCCGAACTGCGCATCGGCTTCTTCGACCTGCCTGAGGCCAAGCCCGCTTCGAAAAAGTAGCTATCTGAGGATTCATTACGCTTGCAAAGCGATGAGCATCTCGGTTCATGAACAACCAATGCGCCGAGCGTATCTAATCGAATTATGGTTCTTCCGCCCAGCTTGGGTTTAGGCTCGTTCGTTTCAGAGCACGATATCGAAGCGCTTCTCTCCTGCGTCGCCGCTCGCGTCAAGGACCGGAACGCAGGCATCTTCGGCCCCGACTCGATGAGCTGGCGCATCAACCGCGAGTCGGCGCTTTTCCTTGGCGCGGGCCGGGCGGCGCTGCTCCAGCTCGCGCATCCCTGGGTCGCAGCAGCGCTCCGCCAGCACTCCTCGCTGCTCGATCGGCCCATCGTCCGGTTCCACAATACCTTCCGCATCGTCTTCACCATGGTCTTCGGAACAGCGGACCAGGCGCTGGCCGCAGCCCGGCATCTCTACGCGCTGCACACGCGCATTCGCGGCGAACTGACTGAAGACACCGCCGGATGGAAGCGCGGCGACCACTACGAGGCGAATGAGATCGGCGCCCTGCGCTGGGTGTACTCAACGCTCGTCGAATCGGCCGTAATCGCCTATGAGGCCGTCCATGGACCCCTCGCGCCAACCGGCCGTGAGCGGTATTACGTGGAAGCCAAGACCCTGGCCGCTCTTTTCGGCATTCCTGCCCCGGCGCTTCCCGCGACCTGGAGCGACTTTGTCGCCTGGAATTACGCCATGCACGCCTCAGAGGCGCTCGGCGTCACGGCTGACGCTCGCGCAATGGCGCACAATCTGCTCGCCGGCGCCGGCTCGTGGATTCGCCCGCCCCGCTGGTACCGTGCGTTGACGGCAAGCTGGATGCCGCTGCGGTTTCAAGAAGAGCTCGGTCTGACTTTTGGCCCCGCCGAGCAGCTCTCGGCCGCTCGAGCCTTGCAGCGGATCCCCGCCATCTACCGCCGCCTTCCCTCAGCGTTTCGTTTCATAGGTCCGTGGCGGGAGGCACAGGCGCGACTGGCTCGCCGCACACCGGGGCCATTCATCCGGCTGAGCAACCAATTCTGGATCGGCGAGGGACAAATGCCGTTCGCCGGAAAGTGAAGCGGGCACGTTCTCTGCGCCGAAATCGGTGCCTACCACGAAATGGTCAATTGACTACATAAAGTGAGTATTGCTTTGTGTATAAGAGGCGTACAGATTGTATCTGGGACTTTGCCAATTGCATGCTGGCTGCCTCGCGATCTGCGGCGCTGGGTCACCATCACGCGCCAGTTGAAATTCAGGCTTCGAACCGCGTTGAAAATCGGGACAAAGAGCCCGGAACTGAAAGAAAAAACTGAGGAAATGCTGTTGGATTTGAGGACGCTCATTAAAGTTCGGCCACGAATGTTCCGATGAAGGGTCAAGATTTTTCTACAGATCTCTCTTCGCCGAAACCTGATGGCGTCAATTTTGCGCTTTATGGATGGTTTGAATGTTCAAGCGCCGGTTCGGGCTTTCTTTCGCTGTGACGCTGTTGGCAGCAGCATGTGGCTGCCTTTGTGGGTACTTCCTGGCGCTCCAAATTACGATTTGGGTCGCTGACGGACGGCTCGAACAGTACGCAAGCAGTATTGTGGGCGATACCGACGCATTCGAAGCCGAAGTGCGGACGGCGCTGGCCGGCCTCGATGCCTCCCCCTTTGATTCTTGTTCCAATGCTGAGGTCGCTTACTTCAGGAAATCGATCTTCGAGTCGGAGTTCCTGAAAGACGCAGGCCGCATGCGCGATGGGAGATTCACCTGTTCGGCAACCATGGGGCAGTTGTCGCAGACCTCCACCCAGGTGGACCCGGATTTTACCCAGCATGACGGAGCTGAAATCTACCTGAACCCCGCGCCCTACGATAGAAGCGGCGTGACCGAGATTGCATTTCAGCTCGACGGCACGTATGTCGTATTCACCCCGCTTTCGCGCCTGCATCTTGAGGCCGCTCCCATGCACTACACGCTCACCGCCCTGAACGCGCCCAACCTCAAGCGGCGCCGGTTATTGGGCGAGACCCTGGATGCCGGCACGGAGATTCTCTCCACGGAGGGCCGGTACCGGAAGGGGCCGGGTCTATATGTAACCAAATGCTCCATCCGTTTCTTTGACTGCGCGACCGCGTTCACCACGATTCCCGAGATGGTTGCCGCCGGTCGAACAAAGTTCAACGGTTGTATCGGTCTTTGCGGGCTGGCCGGGGCCCTTCTCGGATTCGCATTTTCATTGCTGTACTACCGCAACAAGAGCATGGAGCAACAACTGCGCCGCGCCATTCGCAGCGACAAGCTGGGCGTCGTCTATCAACCCATCGTCGACCTGGCCACGTGCAGGATTAAGGGCGCCGAGGCGCTGGCGCGATGGACAGACGAGGAAGGCCACTCCGTTGGCCCCGATGTATTTGTGAAGATCGCCGAAGAGCGCGGTTTCGTGGGAGAGATCTCCCGGCTGGTGCTGCGGCGTATTCTCCGCGACTTGGGTCCCCTGATGCGTACCGGCTTTCGCGTCAGCATCAACCTGACTGCGTCCGATCTTGCCGACGGCCAATTCCTTGCCCTGCTCAATGAATCGATGGCGCGCGCAAATGTACCTTCTCGTAGTCTGAACATCGAAATCACCGAAAGCTCCACAGTAAGGCAGAAGCTGGCAATCGAGGCAATCAAAACCCTTCGCCGGCGCGGGCATCATGTCCACATCGATGATTTTGGCACCGGCTATTCGAGCCTCGCTTATCTCAAGGATCTCTCTGTCGACGCCATCAAGATCGACAGGGCCTTCACTCAATCGATCGGTACGGAGTCAGTGACCACGGCAATTCTGCCTCAGATCCTGGCCATGGCCGAAGCGTTGAACCTGCGCGTAATTGTGGAGGGCGTCGAGACAGTTGAACAAGCGAAGTACTTTGCTCGATACGATACGCCGGTGATGGCGCAGGGATGGCTCTTCGGCCGTCCCGTTCCGCCCAAAGAATTGCACCGCATTCTGGTGCAGGATTCAATCAGGCCAATCGAGATGGAGGAGAGCGAAGATATCGCGGTCAGCGTTGCCTGACCGCCATGCCGGGCGCGCCCATCGTTCCCGCGATGCATGGAGCTTCGAGCTCTCGCGCGTTTTTGTCTTGCTGGTCGAGGTCTGGAGGGGGACAATTGAGTCAATCCAACCCCAGAGGATCAATCCCCCATGGACCCCCGCGACCAACTGGCTCCAGCAGAGCTGGACGATCTTAGCCGCGTCTTTACCGAACAATTATTGGCCTGCCTCGATGAAAGCGCGCGCGGGCGCCATGGCCTCTTTGGCGAGCCGGTGGGCGAAGAAGCGGATGAATCATCCTGGCCTGAAGCTGTGCAGCTTCGCAAGCTCGCACTGGCGCTGCAGGCAGTCTTCAGTCAAAGCGAGCAGCGCGATGCACTGGCCGATGAGTTCCTCGATCTGTGCTCGATGCACGGCGAGTCGCACCCGGGCGAGCGAAAGCTGGCGCGGCTGTTTTTGGAGCGCATCGAGCGAGGCGAGGTGGGCTCGCCAACCGAGAAAAATCCCTGGTAGGGACGCGCCATCACTCGGTGAGGAGTATGGATCCTACCGTCGGTCTCCTGACCGGGTGGGAAATTGAGGATCAATTCCCACTTCCAAGAAAAGTGGCACTTTGATAGAATGGTGACACATATTGTGAGGAGTGACACATGGAGCTTAGGACCCGAGTTCAGGTAGGAGAAAAGGGCCGGATCGTAATCCCGGTAGACATGCGCGAGGCGCTCGGAATCAAACCCGGCGACACCGTCGACATCAGCGTCAAGGATTATGAGGTGCGGATTTCGACGATGCAGAGCCGTCTTCGGCGCGCACAGGAGAGCGTCAGAAGCTACGTGCCGGTAGGGGTAAGCCTTGCCGATGAACTGAGCGCGGAACGGCGCGAGGCAGCCAGGCATGAATGAGGTCGTTTTCGATGCCTCTGCGATGCTCGCGTTGCTGCAGCATGAACCGGGCGCGGAGAAACTCACAGGAGATGTGCTGGTCCGATCTGTCGTCAGCACTGTGAACCTCGCCGAAGTGCAATCGAAGTTGGTGAAGAATGGGGGCGCGCCGGATGTGGCCTGGGCCGATGCTCTCGATGCGGTCAATTCAGTGGAGCTTTTCACGCCCGAACAGGCCAGAATCGCCGGCGACTTGATCGCGACGACGGAGAAGTATGGCTTGTCTTTAGGCGACCGCTCCTGCCTGGCACTCGCCATCTATCTCGGCGCCGAGGTCTATACCACCGAGCAATCCTGGAGGAATCTCAACCTCGGCGTCCCGATTCACGTGATCCGGTGAGCGCACGGGGTGACAAGCGCAACCGCAACAAAGGCCGAAGCCTTCGCTCCGGCCTTCACTAGCTCCGCTACCCTTGTATATCGAACTGCTCGGGGTGCAGCGTGGGATCGCTCTTGACCAGGATGTTTTTGCCCACCAGCTCTTCGTAATCGGTAAGCCAGCGCGCATTGTTGCCCTTCAGCACCTTCACGGTCTCGGGGTTCACGCGCAGCATCACGTCGGCGCCTTCAAAGTGCTTGCGCATCTTCCGCATCTCAACGTAGATCTCGTTGCACACCGTGGTCGGACTCTTCACCATGCCGGTTGCCTGGCAGGTGGGGCATGGAACCGACAGCGTGCGCTCGAGCGACTGCTTCACGCGCTTGCGCGTGATGGCCACAAGACCAAAATCGTTGAACTGAAGAACCTTGGTCGGCGCACGATCGTTTTTGAGCGCTTCTTCGAGAGCCGCCATCACCTTGAAGCGGTTCTTGCGCTCATCCATGTCGATAAAGTCGATCACGATGATGCCGCCCAGATCGCGCAGGCGAATCTGGCGCACGATTTCAGGCACGGCATCGAGGTTGGTCTTCAGGATCGTGTCCTCAAGCCGCGCGCTCTTGCCCACGTATTTGCCGGTGTTGATGTCGATCGCCACCAGCGCTTCGGTCTGGTTGATCACGATCGATCCGCCGCTCTTGAGCCACACCTTGGAGCGCATGGCCTTCGAGATCTCGTCCTGGATGCCAAAGTGCTCAAAGAGCGGCGTGTCCTTGGTGTAAAGCTTCACGCGCCGCACCAGCGAGGGCGAGAAGCGGTTGAGGAAGCGCACGATGCGCTCGTAGTCGGCCTCGGTGTCGACCCAGATATTCGAGAAGTTGTCGCTTACCTGGTCGCGCAAAATGCGCTCGATGAGCGAAAGGTCGCGGTAGATGAGGGCCGGCGATTTTAGCGATTCCGAGCGCTGCTTGATGTCGCTCCACAAATTCAGCAGGAAGCGCAGATCGGCGCGCAATTCATCTTCTGAAGCGCCCTCAGCCGCCGTCCTCACGATGAACCCGCCTGACGACTCGCCACGCTCGTGCAGCAGAATCCGCTTGAGGCGATGGCGCTCCTCGTCCGATGCGATCTTGCGGCTCACGCCCACGTGGGCAACCGTCGGCATAAAGACCAGGAAGCGGCCCGGCAGCGCGATGTGACTGGTGATGCGCGCGCCCTTCTTGGCGATCGGTTCCTTGGCAATCTGAACCAGGATCTCCTGGCCAGACTTCAGAAGGTCGCTGATAATGGGCAGGTTTGAGGTCTGCATCGAGCGCCGCGACGGGCCGCGGCGGTTGCCTTGCTGGCGTCCGCGGCGTCCGCGATCTCGGGCGAAGCGTTGCGGCTGGCCAGGCGCAGGCTGCGATCCGGTCGAAGCTTCCTCCTCGTCCTCGTCTTCTTCGTCCCCGTCTTCCTCTCCGTTTTGGTCGTCCAGGTTCAACTGGATCTTGTGGTCGAGGTGCGCTTCCTGCAGCATCTCGCCAAGGTCGCCAGTGCGCAGATGCGGTGGCAGCGTCTCTTCCTCGTAGGTTTCCAGGTCGTGCTCGTCTGCCTTGTGGCGACGGTGATGCGGAACCACCTCGTACTCCTCGCCCTCGATCACTTCCTCTTCCACCAGGCCATCGCCGGGCGCGTAGGCTGAAACCGCCTTAACGCCGGCCGCGGCCGCATGCTTCTCCTCGACTGGTGCAGCATCTTCATCCTTCTTCCTTTTCCCAAAACCGAAAAGGCGGAACTCGAGCGGCGAAGCCGGGTCGACGCGATGTTCGGCCTTAGCTTCGGCCAACGACTCAGCCTCCTCCAAGGTATCGGCAACTGGCTCGGTCTCACCGGCAACTGTCGCCTCATGGTGCGCCGCCCGGCGGTGTTCTTCGGCGGCCGAGATCTCTACAGCGGCGGGCGCCGACTCATCGCTCCGCGTAATTTCCTCGAACTCGACCTTCGGCTCTTCCTCCACAGGGGGCTTGAGAGTGCCGGCGTGCTCTTCAGGGTGCAGCTCGAAACCAGTTGCATGCGGAGCAGACTCAATCTCGTGCAGTGCGGGAGGAGCCGACTCCTCGTGCGGCGCTGCCAGTTCCTCTTCTACCAGTTCCTCTTCCACGATCTGGCCGTCGCTGGGCGCGGCCACTTCAACCGGCTCGGTTGCGGCCGCTTCAATTGTCTCCGCGCCTTCAGTCTCAGCGGGCTCCTCAGCCGGCCTTGCCACAGTTTCAGCCGCGTGTCCGCGGTGCCTTGAAAGCGATTCGCCCGGCAGCAGGCCGCTGCCGTCCCACTCGAGCGGAGCCTCAACCAGCGTCGAAGGCTTTGAAGAGTAGGCGGGGCGCGGCGCGGATTCAGAGGCGGGCTTGCCGGCCTCGGCCGGCGTGGCGCCGTATTTCGAGAGCGACTCGCCGGGAAGCACAAAGGAAGCAGGAGCCTGTTGCGCGCGAGGCGCACGCTGCGGAGCCTCAGATGCGTGAATTGACGCCTGAATCTCGTCCGCGATCTCGGTTCCGGCGACCGGTTTCTCCTCGAATTCGACCTGTTCGGGCGCCGCGCTTTCCGATTCAACCGGCGCTTCAACCGGTCCACGACCGCGGCGATGACGGCGTCCCCGCCAGCGCTTCCCGCCCGCCGATCCCTGGGTCTGCAGGTTGGCGGCTTCCAGTTCAGGAACCACCGGATGTTCGTCTTCGCCTTGAGTTGCCGCAGTTTCGATTGGATGGCTGGCCTCGCTCGGCCGGCCCTGATCGCGGCGGCTCTCGTCGCTTCGATCCCGGCGCTGGCCTTGGCGCTCTTCCTGCCCGCCGTGCCGAACCTCATGCGGAGGCAGGTTACCTGCCGTAGCCGTGGCTCGCTCAAGCTCGTCGGTGTCTTCCTGGTCTTCGAGCTCGACGAAGTCAGTTACATAGAGAAAGGCGTCGCGCTCAAGGCCCAGGTCGACAAATGCCGACTGCATGCCTGGCAAAACGCGCGTGACGCGTCCGTTATAGATTGAGCCCGCAAGCGTGTACTCGTTTTCGCGTTCGTAGTAGATTTCCGCGAGCTGATCGTCTTCAAGAATTGCAAGCCGCGTCTCATGCGGCGTGCTGGAGATACAAATTTCCTTTGCCATCGTACCTTTCCGGCCAGCAGCTCTACGCTGCGGGCGCTGCCGGCAAAGGGTGATGGTGACGCGCTATTCCGGGAGGCGATGGGGTGGGCGAAAAGGACGACCTTAAAAGTGCTCGCGAGCCAGGCTGGCCAACGGGACCACCCGTAGTGGGCGGCGACCCGTGACGGAACCGGAAAACTCTCAGCCGAACGAGCTCTAACGTACGGCGATCCAATTTGAGAGATTTGTGGCCGACGCTGCCGGACTCCCCGTCCGGCCGGGCCGTTTGACCTTGGCTCGACGTCTGGCGGCGTTTGGCGTAGGGAACCAAGTTTTCAATCCCGGATGCGCCAACGCATGCCATTGAACGTACGGGCCAGAGGCCTTCCCGTCTCTCGGTGCTCATGAACCCAATCCTGCCGGGCGCGATCCATCAGGACCCGCCGGCCAAATGCTGTAAAAACTCCCTCTTACCGGTCCGGAGCTTGAAGCTCGGGGGTAAGAGCCAAATCTGTCCCCGCGCCGCATCCAAATTGGATGGCAACGCTCAGTTTACGAACCGGCGCATGCGGACATTCATAGCCACGCCCAGCGCCAAAAACGTAAACAGCACCGAAGATCCACCGTAACTCATTAAGGGTAAAGGGATTCCGGTGACGGGCATAAACCCGATGACCATGCCTACGTTGACCGCGATCTGGAAGGTCAACACAGCCACGATTCCCATAATAATCAGGGACCCGGGCAGGTCGGCGGCTGTTTGTGCGTTTTGAATCAAACGCATCAATATGAAAAAGTATAGCAGCAGCACTGAAACCGCGCCCACAAACCCGTGCTCTTCGCTGAAAGCGGCAAAGATGAAGTCCGTATAGGGGATGGGCAGGAAGTACCCCTGCGTCTGCGTTCCTTTCTCCATCCCTTTGCCCCAGATTCCCCCTGAGCCCACCGCAATCTCAGACTGCAGCACCTGGTAGCCGGCGCCCCTCGGGTCATTCTGGGGATTGATGAAGCTGGTGAGCCGTGTCTTCTGGTACGGCTTGAGGATCTTGCCGCTCGACCAGACTCCGGCAATCAGCGCTGTTCCGCACACAACCAAGATCGCCGCCTGGCGCAGGTTGATCCCGCCCAAAAACAGGCCCACAATCAGGATCGGTGCGTAGGTGAGCGTGGTGCCGAGATCGGGCTGGATGAGAACCAGCAGCATGGGAATGCCGACGATGGCAAAGGCTTTGAATATCTCGCGCCAGGTCAGGTTGCGCCCGCCCAGGTTGGCAAAGTAACGCGCAACCACGAGAATCAAAACCAGCTTCACCCACTCCGAAGGCTGAAACTGCACCGGTCCGATCCCGATCCAGCGCCTGGCGCCCAGCGCCTTGTGGCCCACCAGTTTCACCGCGACAAGTGACAGGACAAAGATTCCGTAGGCCCAGGGCGAGATGTCAAGCAGGCGATGATAATCGATCCTGGACAGCACTAACATGCCTGCCAGGCCTGCCGCGATGAACATCAGCTGCTTCGACTCGAAGCTCGAAAACCGCGTGTGCACGGTTGTGGAGTAGACCTCGAGCAGCGACATCCCGCACATGCCCAGGATCAGAAGCAGGAGCGTCCAGTCGAAATCGCGGAAACTCAAGAAACGGCGCATGTAGGGTCTACTCCTGCTTTCGCGCGACGGCATCAGGCCGGTCGTGAGCTGCGGTGAGTGACTCTTTGGGGCGAGCGCCGGTTGACGCGACTTGCTGTTTGGGGCCGTTGCCGGCGGGAGCCTTTTCAGGAACCGCCTGCCCATTCGCCACGATGAAGCTGCCCGAACTGACCTTCTGCTTGCCTGAGCCCTTCGCGCCGGGTGCGTTGTCGGGTTGCGACCACACCGCGCTCATCTCAACCCGCGGCTGCGGTTTATCGGGCGGCAGATCTCCCAGGAGCCGGCGTTGTTTGTTCACGTAAGCTTCAACCACCTTCCCCCCGATGCGCGCCGCGAACCAGCTCTTGTCGCCGTTCTGGAAGAGCACGGCCACCACCAGTTCGGGATTGCGGCGGGGGGTAATGCCTATGAACCATACGTTAGGACGGGTGGCCTTGCCCTTTGCGGTTTTGTCGAGGGCTTCGTGGCTCATCAGTTGAGCGGTTCCGGTTTTTCCGGCGAAGTCGATGCCCGGCAGACCCTCAGCTCCAGCGGTATGGTAAAGGCCGGGCTGAGTGACCTCAAACATGCCGTCCGTCACGGTGGTCCACGTCTCCGGGTCGATGGGTACATACGCGTCGCCGGTGCCGGGGAAGCTCTCAATCAGCGCTTTGCGGAAATCCTGCGGCAGTGTGTCGGGAACCACCACGTGTGGACGCACCATGTGCCCGCCTGAAGCAATGCCGCCGATGATGCGTGCAAGCTGGATAGGCGTGGCTTCAACCGCGCCCTGGCCGATGGCGACGTCGAGCGTCTCGTCGGGATACCAGCGGTGATGGAAATTCCTGATGAGCCACTGCGGCGAGGGCATAAGCCCGGCCTGTTCGCCCGGCAGGTCTATGCCGGTCTTCTGCCCGTAGCCGAAGGCATTGGCATACTTCACGATCCGGTCGATGCCCAGCTTGTCGCCCAGCATGTAAAAGAACGTGTCGCACGAGTAGGGAATCGCGTTGTGAATGTCGACAGCACCGTGATGCTCGTCGCAATGATGGAAGAATCCATAAGGCCCCCACCCGCCGCTGCACGTAATGTGCATGTCCTGAGCGATGCCTTCCTCGAGCCCGGCCACCGACATCATGATCTTGAACGTCGAACCCGGCGCCAACTGCGCCTGGATGGCCTTGTTCATCAGCGGATGGTCGGGATCGGTGACCAGCTTGTTCCAGTCGCTGCGGTCAATTTTGACGGCAAACTGGTTGGGATCGAAGCTGGGCCGCGAAACCATGGCCAGAATCTCGCCGTTGCGCGGGTCCATCGCCACAATCGCGCCGGTTCTGTTGCCCAGTGCCAGCTCTGCCGCGGTCTGCAGGTCGTTGTCGATCGTCAGATACAGGTCCTGGCCCGGAATGGCGTGCTGGATGCCGATGTAGCCCACCTCGCGGCCGTGGCTGTCCACAATTACGTCGCGGCTGCCGTCGGTGCCGCGCAATAGCTGGTCGTAGGTCTCCTCCACGCCCGCCTTGCCCACCACGTCGCCCGGCTCGTAGTAGGCAAAGCGCGGATTGTTCAAATCGTCTTCGCTCACCTCGCCCACGTAGCCGATCAGGTGGGCCGCGAAACCGTCGCGCGGATACAGCCTCCGCTCCACATCGATGGTTTCAAGCTCGGGCAGCTCGTTGCGGTGCGCCTCAATAAACGCCTGCTCGTCGGCGGTCACGTCGTCCTTGATGGGGATGGGCTGATAGCCGGGCGAAAGCCGGTAGCGATGCACCGTGGCCTTCAACTGGTCGAGGTCGAGGTCGAGCCCCTTGGCGATCAGCGGCAGGTCGGCGTCGATGTTCTTCTTCTGCTCGCGAATCAGGAAGCAACTCACCGACGGGTAGTTATCGACGATGAGGCGTTTTTCGCGGTCGAAGAGCTTGCCGCGCGGCGCCAGGATCGGCTCCTTGCGGATGCGGTTGGCTTCGGCCAGCTGGCGAAAGTTCTCTGCGCCCAGCACTTGCAGCCGCCACAGACCGCCGGCAAGGGCCAGCATCAGCGAAAGGATGCACCACTGCACCACGATCAACTTGACACTGGAGATTTTTTCGCCGCGGTTGATGCCTGAGACCATGAATCCTGCGCTTATTTCTAGAATACAGCCAAATCAACTGAACTTTGTTGCACCTCATATTGGATCCAATTCTCGAAGCATAAACCGAAGCCCTGTGTGTACTGTCGGCCGATCCATGTTCGCGGCTTACCCTGAAAATTCAACTCCCTCACAGCGTGTCACTACGCGCGGTGCTAAAATCGACGGCCATGAAAAACTCCAGACAAGAAACCACCACCCGGCGCCAATTTATGTCTCGATCCGCTCTTTTGACCGGTGGCCTCTCTCTCGGCCTCAATTCGGTTGCCGGCAACCTGGTTGCCGAGACAGAAAACACGTTCTCCTCATACCAGCAGCGCCGGCGCGCCGATCTCTGGGGCCTGCTCGGCGATCTGCCCTGGCAGCATGAACCCGCGCCGCCCAAACTGGTCCGCACCGAAGATCACGACACCTTCACGATCGAGCGGCTCGTCCTCGACCTGAACGGCATCGAACCGGTTCCCGCGCTGCTATTGATTCCCAAGAAGCTCAAGCGCCCCGCGCCCGGCGTTCTCTTCATTCACTGGCATGCAGGAATGTACGGCCTGGGCAAGGAACAGTTGCTCAAAGGGACCAGCGTTCAACCCGCCTATGCTCCCGTTTTTGCTGAAATGGGAATCGTGACGCTGGCCATTGACAGTTGGTGTTTTGGCGAGCGCCAGCACATCAACCCGGGCCACGATGCGGCAGAAGACGCTTTCAAAGTGGGCCACGACGGCGAAGAAGACGCTTTCAAACTCATGCTCTGGCGGGGCCAGGTGCTCTGGGGCATGATGATGTTCGACGAATATCGCGCTCTTTCCTACCTCGCATCCCGCCCGGAAGTGGATCCGCAAAAGCTCGGCGTCACCGGTATGTCGATGGGATCGACTAAGACATGGTGGCTCGCCGCGCTCGATCCCCGTGTCCGTTTGGCCATCGACATCTGCTGCCTCACCGATTTCGATTCGCTCATTGCCACGCACGGCATCACCCTTCACAGCATCTTCTATTACGTTCCATCTTTGCTGAAGGAGTTCAGCACCACCGGGATCAACGAGTTGATCGTCCCGCGGCCTCATCTCAGCGTCAACGGCCGCAAGGATCCCCTCACGCCGGCCCAGGGGGTGGAAAAGGTCCGCGATAACCTATTGCCGCTTTACCGGCAGTACGGCCGGCAGGAGGATTGCCGCATCGAGCTCTTCGATTGCGCTCACGAGGAAACCCCCGAAATGCGCAGCCTGGTCATCGACTGGATGCGGAGACATCTGGCCGCAGGCTAAAGCCGATCAGGACTTCGAGTAGCGGGGGGACAGCAGCAAATGCCTGGGCGCATCTATCCTGGAGCCGGCTTAGAACCTGCCGAAAAGGGCCTGCGGGAGGGAGTTTTGTAACCAGGGCACGAGTTTACTCGTGCCGCAACGGCTCCCCTGGCAACGTCGGGCTTCGGCCCCTGCTGCCTTTCGCGCATGCAAACTTGCCGGTTACCCCCTGAGCGGAGGTCGCCTGGGGACCCTCTGGGTACGACCGAAGTCGAAAGATCCGCGGTTGTCTCTCGGCCTTTGCTCAGCGGCAAAAAGGCATAGTCTCCGGTTTGGCCGCAATTCGACCGGAGCAGCACCGAGCCCTTAAGGATAGCTTGCTAAATGCCGGCTTGAGGGTACCGCCCTGCATTCGGGGAGCGATTCGGCGATTTGCGCCATCCGAGGATCGCTCCTGACGGCGCATGCCGGCCTTACAGGAAGGGACTACGGGTCCTGCGACTGCACCGGAACGAGAACGGCGGCCTCTCTCCTATTGCGTGATGGTCACGGACAGCGACAGCGTCTGGCTGGACAGCGATCCACTGCCCCCGGTCGATGGTGTCGCTGTAATCAGGATGGTGGAGCTGCCCGGCGGCGTCAACGACGACGATGCCGACCCTCCGCACCCTGAAAACCCAACCAGCACGACCGCAGCTAACAACGCCAGCAAGCCTAACTGCGCCAGCCGCGCTCTCCGCCCCCAGTAGAGCATCTGAAGCAACTGTGCCCGCAGCAGCTTCTCCGGCGGGATCGAAGGCCGCCCGCACTCGGCATACATGCTGTCGAACAACGACGACAGGTCGCCCAGAATCTCATCGGTCATGGCACGCACCACAAGCAACGGATGGTCCTTCCGCACCCGCTGCTCCGGCGACAAATAGCCGAACATATCCGATTGATGATGATCCGCTCCACGCATGATTCCTTCTCAAACAATCATGCTGTGGAATCAAAGTTACCCTTTCAGTACCCTGCTAAGGGATAATCCTATTTGGCTGTCGATCTCAACGAAAGAACCCCACTACCAAATTTTAATAGCCCTTTACACTTGGCGGGTGGTACTCTACGTTGACGGCGGGGTGGGCTCCCCAGGGGCGTGCCTGCCCCATATTCCCCCATAAGCAACCTATACAAAGGAGAACCCATGGTTCGGAGGATCGTACCGCTTTTACTCACTATTGCTGTGCTCGTTTCGGTCCCGACAACCAATGCGCATGCGCAGTCCGCTTTGACCCGTCATGTGCGAGAAGTTACCCGTACCGGCGAAGCCAAGCTCATCGGGCAGCTACCCCCGAACCAAACCATGAGCCTGGACGTTGTACTTCCTTTGCGCGACCGCGCGGGTCTCCAGTCATTTCTTGGCGAAGTCTACGATCCGGCCAGCCCCTTCTACCGGCAATTCATCACCCCGCAGGAATTCACCGCCAGGTTTGGTCCCACCCAGGCGGATTATGACGCAGTGGTTAGCTTCGCCAAAGCGCACGGCTTAGCGGTCGTCGGCGGCTCGCGCGATGCCATGGACGTGCAGATCAGGGGCCCGGTTTCGTCTGTCGAAGCCGCGTTCCATTTAACCCTGCACACCTACCAGCACCCCACTGAGGACCGCACCTTCTATGCGCCGGACAGCGAGCCGACCACAGACCTGCCTTTCCCGCTCTGGCATGTCTCCGGTTTGGACAACTACTCCATCCCGCATCCCATGGTCGAATCCAAGACTGCCTACGCCAAAGCTCATGACGTGGATCCCAGGGACGTCGTACCCAATGCCACTACCGGCTCCGGTCCTGATGCTTCGTTTCTCGGCAGCGACATGCGCGCCGCCTACTACGGCGAAACCGCGCTGACTGGCGCCGGGCAGAATCTGGGATTATTGGAGTATGTCGGCACGGATCTGGCTGACTTAGACACCTACTACACCAATGCGGGTCAGACCCTTACCGTGCCTATCACGCTGCTTTCGACCGACGGTACCAGCACGTCGTGCATCTACGCCGAAGGCTGCGACGACCTCGAACAGACCATCGACATGACCCAGGCCCTCGGCATGGCTCCGGGACTGGCCAGCCTCACCGTATACGTCGGCTCCTCCGATACCGCGATCATCGGCGCCATGACGACCAACAACCCGCTGCCTGCGACCATCGGATGTTCGTGGACCTGGTCGCCGGTCGACCCATCTACGCTTGACCCCTACTTCGAGAAGATGGCGGCTCAAGGCCAGAACTTCTTCGCCGCATCCGGCGACCATTCCACGTGGTCCTTCTCAAATGATGACTGGCCGTCAGACGACCCTAATGTCGTCTCCGTCGGCGGCACCGATCTGGTAACCTCCGGCGCAGCCGGCCCATGGGCATCGGAAACGGCGTGGTCTGATAGCGGTGGCGGCATCTCTCCAAACGGAATCCCGATCCCCGCGTGGCAGCAGATTTCAGGGGTAATCAACTCAAGCAACAAAGGCTCAACGACTCTTCGCAACGGTCCTGATGTTTCGGCAAATGCAAACTTCACGTTTTACGTTTGCGCCAACCAGTCGGGCTGCACGGCCAACGAATGGGGCGGAACAAGCTTTGCGGCGCCCATGTGGGCCGGCTACGTTGCCCTGGTTAATCAGCAGTTGGCGTCCAACAGCGAGCCCACCATCGGCTTCATCAACCCAACCATCTACGAACAGAATGTCACTTCCCAGTACTCCACGGACTTCCACGACATCACCAGCGGATGCAGCGGCAGTTACTGTGCTGTGACCGGCTACGATCTGGTCACCGGCTGGGGCAGTCCGAATGGCGCCGGTCTGATCACTGCCCTTTCATCGCAGAACCCGTCGTTCGCTATTTCTGCCGTGCCTGCGTCAGTAACCGTGGCGGCAGGCACCACTAGCAATTCGATCGTTACGGCGTCAGTGCTCAACGGGTTTGATGCGCCGATTAGCTTTGCCGCCGCCGGGCAGCCGACAGGTGTGACGGTCACCTTCAGTCCGTCTTCGATCGCGGCTCCCGGTTCAGGCTCAACCACAATGACGGTAACGGTGCCTCTCGGCACCTCGTCGTCGAGCAAGGACTCAATTACGATTACCGCCGCCGGCGGGGGCTACACGCAATCCATCAAGATTCCGCTTTCAGTGGAAAAATCGACCAGCGCGAATTTCGCCATTTCCTCGTCGCCCACTTCGGTGTCGGTGGCGCAGGGCAGCAGCGGCGCCTCCACTGTTACCACCACTATCGACTACGGATTCAATTATGCCGTTAGCTTGAGCGCCAGCGGGCTGCCGGCAGGCGTTACCGTCAGCTTCAGTCCGGCGTCCATCGCGGCTCCCGGTTCGGGCTCGTCCGTTGCCACCTTCGCAGTGGCTTCCACCGTCGCGGCCGGTACCTATGCGATCTCATTGACTGGCACCGGCAACGGAATAGCCCACAGCACGGCCGTATCGCTGACCGTGACCACCGCCGGAAACTTCACCGTTTCCGCGTTGCCCACCTCGGTATCGGTAGTGCAGGGCAGCAGCGGCACCTCCACCGTCACCACAACAGTGTCCAACGGGTTCAATTATGCCGTTAGCCTGAGCGCCAGCGGGCAGCCGGCAGGCGTCACCGTCACCTTCAATCCAACCTCGATCGCGGCTCCCGGCGCGGGCACCTCCGTTGCCACCTTCGCAGTGGCCGCCACTGCCGTGCCCGGAACCTATACAGTCACCTTGTCAGGTACCGGGAACGGAATCACGCAAAGCGCAAACGTATCGCTGACCGTGACGCCTCTCGGCACCTTCTCCATCTCCGCTTCGCCCACCACAGTGTCAGTGGTTCAGGGCAACAGCGGCACCTCCACCGTCACCACCACCGGGTCCGGCGGATTCAACTCAGCCATAAACTTGAGCGCCAGCGGGCAGCCGGCGGGCGTTACCGTCAGCTTCAACCCAACTTCGATAGCCGCTCCCGGTTCGGGCACCTCCACGGCTACCTTTGCAGTGTCCTCCACCGCCGCGCCCGGCACCTACACCATCACGCTGACAGGCACCGGGGACGGAGTCACTGAGAGCACCACCGTATCGCTGACCGTGACCGCCGCCCCGAGCTTCACCATCTCCGCTTCGCCCACCTCGGTGTCGGTGGTGCAGGGCAACAGCGGCGCCTCAACGGTCACTACCACTGCAATCAACGGGTTCAACAATGAGATTACCTTGAGCGCCACCGGGCAGCCGTCAGGCGTCACCGTCACCTTCAACCCAACCTCGATAGCCGCTCCCGGTTCGGGCACCTCCACGGCTACCTTCGCAGTGTCCTCCACCGCCGCGCCCGGCACCTACACCATCACGTTGACAGGCACTGGGGGCGGAGTCACGGAAAGCGCGAACGTTTCGCTCACCGTTACGTCCGCCACCAACGGCTTCACCATCTCCGTCTCGCCCAATTCCGGATCGGTGGACTGGGGTCAGACCATTTATGCCACCGTCACCACGACTGCTACCGGCACCTTCGATTCGCCCATTGTCTTGTCCGCCACTGGGCAGCCGACAGGCGTCACCGTCACCTTCACCCCAACTTCAATCGCCGCGCCGGGTACCGGCACCTCGCAGATTGCTATAACGGTGCCGTCAACGGGCGCAGCGGACGGGCACCGCACTATCACCATCACCGGCAAGGGCGGAGGAATCACACAATCGACGTCCTTCACTGTTGACATACTGCGGTGATGATCCGCCCGGCAGAGCCCGAGGCCTTGTTTGGGGAATAGGGGGACATGATACCTATTCCCCCAGAAGAGCAATAGAGAGAGCAAGCGGGCAAACCGGTTGCGGCATAAGGTGAGAAGCGCCGGCAGTATATTGGCGGCAGCCTCGCACCGCCGATGACCGGCCTTCTCCCGCTAGCCCCGCTGCCTTTTGTCCCCTGACCCTTGTTCCCTGCTTTTTGCAGTCACACATGGGGCGCTACCGCACCCCGAAAAGATGTAAATAGCGGTAGGTTTGACCGTGTTGGATTACAAGGGCTTAGCTTCTATTTACACTGCAGATAATTTCGCCCTTCCGGCGCACAATCTTAGATAGGAAGGATCGCGACCGGAAACATAAAGAACATCACTAACTCCGTCACTGGCAAGGCCAGCCAGGCAGCCAGCATACTGAAAAATGCACCTAAAAAGTGCGCTGTGAAACTGTGCGCCTGATCCCTTAGCCGCTCAATCCCTTATCTGCAGCCGGTCGAGGAACGGGAACAAGACCAGCGCAATCACTGCGTTCCCAATAGCGATAAAAAGCTGGTTGAACCAGTTCCATTCCAGGTCGAGCCCCAGCATTCCACGATAGACGCCGTAGTAAATGACGCTGGATAGCAGAGACAGCACGAAATTGAGAACCACACGAATAGCGTGATTCTCAACGTCGATACGGATGCCTGTAGATGCGGCGATAAAGCCGACCGTGGTTTTGGCGATGCCGTTCACGCCGATGGCATGATGCGTGAGCGCGTCTTCAAACAGCCCCATGGCCGCGCCCATCAGCGAGCCCTGGATGGGGGAACGGCGCGCGAGCGCGAAATAAACCGTGACCACCAGCGGCAGATCGAAGAACGCGTACTGGCCAAGGACATGCGGCAGCCACGCCTGCAGCACCAGCGCCGTCAGCGGGACGAGCGCGTAAACCAGCAGCGGGTACCGGTGAATCTCCATATCGCGCCGGCTGTCGGCGCCGAGCAGGGCCATACTAAGGCATTTCTCCTTCGATGGTAGCCATTTCAGATACCGCGGAAGGTTGCGATTTCTTGAGGAAATCGCAACCTTGGGATTGGGGCTTTGGGGCACTTCCGAAGGAAAAATGCATTAGCGATTCCCCTGTGGCGGAGTCTTTGGCGGCGCCGGCTGGGCAGGCGCTTGCTGGTGCGGTTGGGCGCCATGCGTTTGCGTTGGAGTTGCAGGCTTCTGCTGCTCACCGGGCGCGCCAGCGCTTGTGGCCGCGGAACTGCCCGTTGTTTCAGCTCCGGCCGGCATGGGCGCATTGCCGGGCGTGAAGCGGTCGGGATGGAGCGGCTGCGGCGGAGGTTTCACCAGGGCGGGGTTGCTGTTATCTTTCAGCGGTTGCTGGTCGGGCGGCAGATTTGGATCAATCAATCCTGGCAGATGCTCGGCCATGATCTGAGAGGCCTTCAACTGATCCTTGATCGCCTGCGCGTCTGCACCCTTCTCGGCTACACTCATGTCGATATCGTTCTGTTCCTGCTCGCTGAAGCGCGGTTGGGTCGAGGTGATCACCATGACCTCGTCGAGCCGGTCGAGATGCGCCGCCGGCTTGACCATGATGTCGATAAAGCCGTCGTGCAGCGGATCGCGAACCACTCTCTCGACCACGCCTACAGGAAGACCGCGCGGAAAAATGAGGTCGCCGCCGGCGGTGAGCACCGTTTCACCGGGCTGGATGCGCTCGTCGGAAAGTATGCCCACCACCATTAGCCGGCCCGAGGGATCGCCGCGCAGAATACCCCGGATGCGTGTCGTCGCGAGGATCACGCCGGCGCCGCTGGTCTGGTCGTTGATAGCCAGTACCTGCGCGGTGTTTGGATAGACGTCGCGAACCTTGCCCACAATGCCGTCGCCGGCGATCACGGCCATATCGGGCTTCAGGTTGTAGTCCTCGCCCTTGTCGATGTAAAACACGTGCGACAACTCGCTGCCGCTTGTGCCGATGACCTGCGCGGCGAGCGTGGCGTAGATGTATTTCTGCTGGAAGTTGAGCATCGCCTGCAGTCGCTCGCCCTGGCGCGCGTCCTCAAGCATTGCGGCCTGCTCAAGGCGCAGCCGGTCGATGGTCTGCTGCAGTTGCTGGTTCTGCTGGCGCACGTGGCGCAAGTCGGCATAATTGTTCCAGACCCACGAAGCGGTGACGCCGGACTTGTGGATGGCGTACTCGAATGGCCACACAGCCGACTCAGCCCAGAGCCGGATGAGCCGCACGCCCGAGCCGTCGCGCACGTCGGCGGAATTGTGTCCGCCGCTGAGTCGCCGCACCTGTATGGCAAGCCCCATGATCTGGGCCACGAGCACTGCCGCCAGCACCACCAGGTTCCGATAGCGGGTGAAAAACGATTCCATGGCAGAAGGGGATCAGGGATCAGAGATCAGGGATCAGCGACCGGAGCCCAGTAGACATTTCTTCGATCCTTGACCCCTGATTCCTGTCCCCTGCATCAATCGATCTTGATCTTGCGCAGCAGCTTGAAGTCGGAAAGCATCTTGCCGGTGCCGAGCACTACCGAAGCCAGCGGATCGTCGGCCACCGAAACGGGCAGGCCGGTCTCTTCGCGGATGCGCTTGTCGAGGTTCTTGATCAGCGCGCCGCCGCCGGTGAGCACGATGCCGCGGTCGCTGATGTCGGCTGAAAGTTCAGGCGGCGTGCGCTCCAGCGCCACTCGAATGGCGTTCATGATCACCGCAATACACTCGCCGAGGGCCTCGCGAATCTCGCTGTCGTCGATCACGATCGTCTTGGGCACGCCTTCAATCAAGTTGCGCCCTTTGATCTCGAGAGTCAGCGGCTTCTCCAGCGGATAGGCCGAGCCGATCTCGATCTTGATCGCCTCTGCGGTGCGCTCGCCGATCAGCAGGTTGTACTTGCGCTTCAGGTAATTGGTAATGGCCTCGTCCATCTGGTTGCCGGCCATGCGCACCGAGCGCGAGTAAACGATGCCGCTTAGCGAAATCACCGCGATGTCGGTTGTTCCGCCGCCGATGTCTACAACCATGTTGCCCGAGGGCTCGGTAATGGGCAGGCCGGCGCCGATGGCCGCCACCATGGCCTGCTCCACGAGATAAACCTCGCTAGCCTTGGCGCGGTAGGCCGAGTCTTCAACGGCGCGTTTTTCAACCTGCGTAATCTCAGAGGGCACGCCGATCACGATGCGCGGATGCACCAGCATCTTGCGGTTGTGCGCCTTCTGGATAAAGTAGTTGAGCATCTTCTCGGTGACTTTGAAGTCGGCGATCACGCCGTCCTTCATCGGCTTGATGGCCACGATGTTGCCCGGCGTGCGGCCCAGCATCTCCTTGGCCTCTTTGCCTACGGCTTCAACTTCACCGGTGTTCTTGTTGATGGCGACAATGGAGGGCTCGTTGACCACAATGCCCTTGCCGGCCGCGTAGACCAGCGTATTGGCGGTGCCGAGATCGATGGCCAGATCGCTCGAGAACATGCTGAAAAGCGAGCGCAGGCCGTGCGACCGCGAAGAGCGGGAGGGATAACCGTTTAATGACATTCCTGGATAAACTTCCTGACCCGGGCTGAAGCCCATCTATCTGAAACAGTCCCTGCGGGTCCGTTTAGACGATTTACCAATCTATATTGTACGGCGGTCCGCGCTCACGTGCGGGAAGCGGTAAAATACCTGCCGTATGCGCCAGAACTGACTGCTTTCGGCCGTTTCGCGGATTGGGCCCCGGCTGGAGCCCCGGAATGACTCCCGTCCGAGAAATGCATTACCTGGCTATCGCGACCCGTGGGTTGGTGATCGGTCGCCGGCCAAACTCTAACCCCTCATGCAACTGTTCTTTCCGCTACTTCCTTCAGCCACACCAGCCCCGCCACCTCCTCCTGCCCCGCTGAAAAGTGCTATAAACTCACTGTCCATCTGAAAAGAGGTATTTATGTCACATCCGGTATACAAAAACCTGATCGGCGGCGAGTGGAAGCCGGCTGTTAGCGGTAAGACAATCCTGAACCTGAACCCGGCGGACCACACCGATGTGGTGGGCGAGTTTCCTTCGTCGCACGCTGAAGACGTGTCCGAGGCGGTTGCCGCGGCGAAAAAGGCCTATGCCTCGTGGCGCCTGGTTCCTGCACCCAAACGGGCTGAAGTCCTTGTAAAGACGGGGCTTCTATTGCAGGAACGCAAGGAGAAGTACGCCCGCGAGATGACCCGCGAGATGGGCAAGGTGCTGGCCGAGACCCGCGGCGACGTGCAGGAAGCGATCGACGAAGCCTTTTATGTGGCCGGCGAGGGGCGTCGCTTATTCGGTGTAACAACCCCGTCCGAAATGACAAAAAAATTCGCCATGAGCGTGCGCATGCCAGTGGGCGTCGTCGGGCTCATCACGCCGTGGAACTTCCCCATGGCCATCCCCAGCTGGAAGCTCTTCCCGGCGCTGGTTGCGGGCAATACCTGCGTCATCAAGCCGGCCACCGACACTCCGCTTTCGACCTACAACCTGGTGCAAACGCTCGTGGATGCGGGCCTGCCGCCGGGAGTGGTGAACATCGTTTCGGGTAGCGGTTCGGGCGCGGGCGAGGCGCTGGTCAACCACCCTGACGTGAGAGCCATCAGTTTCACCGGCTCCAGCGCGGTTGGCTCGCTGGTTGGCCAGCACGCGGCGCTGGGGTTCAAGCAGGTCTCGCTCGAGATGGGCGGCAAGAACGCGCAGATCGTGCTCAACGACGCCAATCTCGACCTGGCCCTCGACGGCGCGCTCTGGGGCTCCTTCGGAACCACCGGCCAGCGCTGTACGGCTACCAGCCGCATCCTGCTGCAGAAGGGAATTGCCGCGGAATTTACTGAGAAGTTCGTGGCGAGGGCAAAGAAGCTCAAGGTCGGCAACGGGCTCGACGAGGCTGTCGAAGTTGGCCCGCAGGTGAACGCCAACCAGATCGAGACCTCCGTCAAATACGTCCAGATTGCCAAGGCCGAGGGCGCGCATTTGTTGGCAGGCGGGTTCGCGCTGGCGGGCGGGCCTTACGCCCACGGCACCTTCTTTGAGCCGACCGTCTTTGGCGGCGTCAAGCCCGCGATGCGCATCGCGCGCGAAGAGGTCTTCGGGCCGGTGGTGAGCCTTATCGAGTTCGGCACTTTCGAAGAGGCGATCGAAATCGCAAACTCCATCGACTACGGCCTCTCGACCGCGCTTTACACGCGCGACGTGAACCGCGCCTTCGCCGCGATACGGGATCTGGAGGCTGGAATCACCTACATCAACGCGCCCACCATCGGCGCCGAGGTGCATCTGCCCTTTGGCGGAGTGAAGCAAACCGGCAACGGCCACCGCGAAGGCCTCGGCGCAATCGAGTTCTTCACCACATGGAAAGCGGTGTACGTCGACTACTCCGACAAGTTGCAAAGGGCGCAGATCGATAATGCGGAGTGAGGAATCCCGGCGCGTTCATTCTTCTTGAATGCGGAACAAAGTCCGAGATAGGGTCTAGTTCTCCGAAGGCTTTTCAACATGATCGATGACATAAACATCGATCGGGGCTGTGCGCTTTTCGAGCTTCAACCCCATGGCGTCAAGAGACCGAGTCAGCGCTCCAGTCCCCTCCGGATCGGACGCAACCCCATCCGAAGCAGGCCTTCCACGCATCGGGTAATCCATCGCGACCTGGTAGTTCCCTTTGAGTCCGGTCTCGTCGACCACCGTGTACTTCTCATACGCACCTGCCCCCATACGGACGGGCAGCTCTCCCGCAAGTTCTTCCATCGTCATCTTGCTTCTTTCCTCATGCATCGTCATGCTTTCCCTATCGAACCTATTCGTAAGGGTTCCTCTTTTGCCCATATTGACAGTGCTGGAACCATCCTGGTTCTTGACGATCTTCGATTTCGTGTCTCCTATGTAACTCTCTCCGGGTTTCAAGGGCGCATCGGGATCGGACTCAAGCGAATCGGGGGGCGATGGCTTCAATTTTGCGCCGTTCTTGCCAACAACCAGCGCATAGGTTTGCTGCTCCCGCTTCTCGATATGGAAAGCCAATTTGAAGCGCTCCTTCAGGAGTGCCTGCAGCATCCTGGGAACGTCCTCCTTTGCGGCGCCCTCGGGGATTGTTGCCACGATGTCGAAATGCTCGGAGTCGATCGATTTCGAGCCCGAGACCTGGGGCGGCTTAACCTGGTAGGCCACTTCTATCAGGTCTCTCAGCGACTGATATGTGTAGGTAGCACGCGTCGCACTGATGTGCGGACCAAATACTTTTGGATCGAACGGAGCAGCCGGCTTGATGGTGGCTACCTCAAATGCCGGAGCGGCAGCTGGGGTAGCGGGTGCTCCTTGCGCGCTTACGCAGGCCCCCGCACCAAACAGCGTGATTGCAATCGTGCATACGACGCAGCACACCCTAATAAAATGCCTGGAAGCATGTCTCATGAAAGCCCCTCTTGGGGAATTGCCCCGATTTAGTGTTGTTGCGAATCACGCTGCGCCGTTGCCCCAACGCCAATCCCTTTCGCGGCCAGAAAACTCTTTAAGTCTTCCGCCGTCTTCATCTGCCCGCGCAGCATGGCGTCAAGGATGTCGTGCTCCACTATCTCATCGAAACTCGCAGAGATGCCGGAGCCCGAGGTCTGGCCGGGAAATCGAATCATCAGCACCGGGCGGTCGTCGAAGTGGCCGCCGGTTGCGGCCTCGTCCTCTTCGGTCCATCCGCCTGCGGTGGCTTTCCATAAAGCAATGCGAAACGAATGGTCCGACGAGACGATAAGCGTTGTCCTGCATGCGGCCGGCGTTGCGTCAATCTCGCTCAGCAGCGTCGCCGCGGCCTGGTCGGCAAGCACCAGGTTGTCGAGGTACGATCCGCCCGTTCGTAACCGATTCGTCCGCCGGTCGTAGATGCCCGGAGGGTGCGGCACGGGCAGATGGATGTAAAGGAATCGAATGTGGCCGTCGCCGATCAGGAGCTTGGCATGGCGCATGTTCTCCTGGTAGTTGGCCAGGTGTTCGGCATTGAACTCGCGCGTGTCTCCGGTGATGTTTGCCCAGACCCAAACGGGAATGGCCGCCGCATTGTTCAGCATCGATTTGTCTTCCGATGCGCCGAAGGGTTCAAGCAGGCTGCCGTCGTTCCTGCTCCAGAAGCACGAGTCCAGCACCGGCCCCATGAAGCGGCAATACGGAATGAGCCAGCCAACCAGGCCTGCAGTCCAGCCTTCGGCGCGCGCGGTGTTGAAGATCGTATCGCGCGGGTCGAATTGCCTGAATTGCTTCTGGTCCTTCTTCTTGTAGGAGAACTGGTCCTCCGAGGTGCGTCGAATCATATCCACCTGCTGGCCCAGCAGAATCGTGGGAATGATGTTTTCCGTGTAATATCCAGCGGGCTTGATGTTACTGAAGCTGAAGCTCTGGTTGCGCAGGCCGTCGAAGGCGGGCAGAACGACGCCCGGCTGGGGATGATCGAATGTCTGGTCGTAGGAGAGTTCGTCAAACATGATCCAGATAATGCGATTGCCCGCTGCGCCAGGCAGCGACGGGTCCTGGTTAACGGCGATGGTTCCCGGTGGTGTCGGGCGTAGCAACATATCCCTCACCAGGTGCGGAAGTATTGCCACGATTGCAAATGCGCTGGCAGCCACCAGCAGCCGCACAAAGCCGATGATGCGGTCCGCAATGCGCGGGGCAAACCAGGCGCATAGGAGCGAAACTGCCAGAATCGCAATGCAGACCGGGTTGCGGATCGGATCCCAGAAGTAGATCTTGTGACTCAGCTGGCTGGCAAAGGCGTTTACGAACGTCACAATGCTGTCGAGAAAACGCCACAGCATGAAACCGGCAAACCCCGCGAGAAGAAAGCGCCGCGGGGTTGGTTTGAGCCGTTCGACGGTGTAGAGTGCGGCTGCAATCAGGGTCGCAACAATCACCATCCCGACCAGAAAGCCGCCGATGAGGTTGGTGACCGGCAGGGGGTGGATGTATACGGGGTAGTCGCTGACCAGAACCTGAAAGACGGAGAAGAGCAGCAGCGATGCACCGAGCCCTTCAAAGACGAACCGTGCTTTCATGGGCACTGCCTCACTCATCGAGAGGACCCAAGGGTAGTGAGACCGCTCGATCCTCCCCGGCATCGGCGCATCGGGGAGGGCTGAAACCGATTCCGGTTAATGAGGTCCCTTTCCCATCATCTTGCGGATGCGCGCAATCAAATCGAAAAACCGCTTGCGGGTGAGGAACAGGAAGCCTGCAAGCGTCGAGCCCAGAATCTGAATGGCCATCAGGCCGGTTCCCGGATCGGCATAGGCGTACAACGGCTTGGTGCTTGCGCCGAGCCAGACAGCCAGGCAAAAGGCAACCAGAGCTAGTTCTGCGATGTTGCGCTGTTTGCACATGATTACTTGTTTCGACGGCATCGCATGACTGGCGTTGACTTCAGCGGCTGCCTTTTATTCGACCTTCGATGAATTGTCGCAATCCTGCTCCTCGAATAATAAATTGAAAGACCGTGCAGGAAACAGGTCTGAACCGGTGAAGGTAACATGCAGCCTCAGGAGATGTTGCCAAAACAGCAGCTGTGAAACGCGCGCCTGAGCTGGTGTGGCATACTTGGCCGGGAACAAAACCGCCGCTCAAGCGCAGCGTTTATTGCGCAATGAACCGGCGGAATGGAGATAGAAATCAATGACCTACGTGCCTGATCCAAACCGATATGAAAATGCCAGCTTCCGCCGCTGCGGCCGCTCGGGGCTGGTGCTGCCGGCAGTCTCGCTCGGCCTCTGGCAGAACTTTGGCGGCGACGACGTCTTTGAGACCGGCCGCGCCACCATTCGCCGCGCCTTCGACCGCGGCGTAACCCATTTCGACCTGGCGAATAACTACGGGCCGCCTTATGGCTCGGCGGAAGAAAACTTCGGCGAGATTCTGCGCAAGGATTTCGGCGGCCTGCGTAACGAGCTCGTGATCTCGACGAAGGCCGGCTGGGACATGTGGCCGGGCCCCTACGGCATCGGCGGCTCGCGCAAATACATGCTGGCCTCGCTCGACGACAGCCTGAAGCGCATGGGCCTGGAATATGTCGACATCTTCTACGCGCACCGGCCCTGGAACAACTGCCCGCTCGAAGAAACCATGGGCGCGTTGGCGACGGCGATTCACCAGGGCAAGGCGCTTTACGTTGGCATCTCCTCTTACAACGCCGACCGCACGCGTCAGGCTGCCGAGATCCTCAAGAGCCTGGGCGTTCCGCTGCTCATCCACCAGCCCTCGTACTCCATGCTGAACCGCTGGATCGAGAAAGGCCTTCTCGACACGATCGAGGAAGTAGGCGCGGGCTGCATCGCCTTCTCTCCGCTGGCGCAGGGCCTGCTGACTAACAAGTATCTGAACGGCGTGCCGGCGGATGCGCGCGCCAGCAAGCAGAACTCCTCCATGCCCAAGGACTCGCTCACCGAGGAGAACGTAAAACGCGTGCGGGCGCTGAACGAGGTAGCCAAAGCGCGCGGGCAATCGCTGGCGCAGATGGCGATTGCGTGGGTGCTGCGCCTGAGCGGCGTCACCTCAGCCCTCATCGGCGCGCGCAACGTAGAGCAGCTCGACGACTCGCTCGATGCGCTCAAGAACCTCGTCTTCACCGATGCTGAGCTGGCCGAGATCGATCGCTCCGCGCAGGAGGGCGGCCTGGACATCTGGAAGAACGCGCGCGAGTGGATGAACTGAGAAACAGCGAGTCAGCAAGTCAGCGAGTCAGCGAGTCAGCGAGTCAGCAAGTCAGCGAGTCGGCGAGTCGGCGAGTCAGCGAGTCAGCAGGCAGACGTCGATCCTTCCTTGCGCGCATTTGTGTGGGCTGAAGAAAAACCGGCCGGCGCTCTGAAGCCAATATGACTCTCTTAAATTCAATTGATTGCGGCGGGATCGCCTGGCGCGCCGAAAACGCGGAATTCAGCGAAAATCGGGCGGAATCTGCACTTAGGTCGTTTAAAGCGCACTTTGCCGCGAGGCGAATGTAACAGGCTTTTTGTTACATTTGCTGAGCTAACTCGGTTTGTTTGCTGTCATTTGATATCGAAATGACCCTATTTACTTTCTGAGCACCCCCAGGGGGGGAGGGGTGTGTTTTTTGGTACAAACCGGGCGGATGTCCGACGAAATGGACCGGGCGCATCTCCGACACTGCAACGAAGGCTGGTGGCGTTACAACGTTCCTTATGCCTTGGAAAACGAGCGGTGTTATGGAAGAGAAGCT
>Ga0326727_10007359_pt1 | contig 29191 bp, 17 predicted proteins | sample MB2enrmetagenome_FD_207643 | JGI IMG/M metagenome (GOLD analysis project Ga0326727, IMG submission 207643) | Lab enriched peat soil microbial communities from McLean, Ithaca, NY, United States - MB29MY | ecosystem: Environmental > Terrestrial > Soil > Wetlands > Peat | place: USA: New York... | reverse complement strand
TGCGCAAGCGGCTCCGTTCCAAGCCGCCCAGTTCCTACAACGCCGCAGCCAGTGAAGTGCTGCGCCGCTGCCACTTCAAAACCGATCGCGCCAGTATTCGACGCTGGGCCCTCGAGCACCCCTTGGCCCCGGACAAACCTTGCCAGCACCGACCCAAACCGGTTAAACGCTGGCAGGTGCAGCACTGGGGAGCCCTCTGGCAATACGATGCCTCCCCGCACCACTGGCTAACTCTGCAACCCCGCAAACACGTCCTGCTCAACCTCTTGGATGACGCCACCCGCTTCAATGTTGCCGCCCGGCTCTATGAGGCCGAAACCCTCTTGGCCCATTTGGACTTTTTGGAGCGCGCCTTCCGCGCCCACGGCCTGCCACTGGCCCTTTACGTGGACTACCATGGCTTCTTCTTCACCCGCACCCCCGATGCCTTTACCCAGTTGGGGGCCGCCCTGCATTTCTACGGGGTGGCCCTGCGCTATGCCCCCACCCCCCAGGCCAAGGGTAAAATCGAACGCCGTCACCTCTACTACCAAGGCCGCCTGCCCGCCCTCTTTGCCGCCGAAAACCTCGTCGAATTGGAGCGGGCCAATCTCTTGCTGGACCAACTCCTGCCCCATGCCAATGCCCAGGAAGTGCATCGGGAACTGGGGATGACCCCCCAAGCCGCTCGCGACCTGGCCCTCCAGCAAAACCGCTCCGCCTTGCGCCCAGTCCCAGCCTGCCCCTGGTGGCCTTATGTCTTTAGCCAGCAAACCCCTGTGCGCGTCGACGACGAGGGCAAGGTCCCGGTCGGTCCCCTTCGCTTCCCAATCCAAGCTCCCCCTCGCTCCACCGTCCTGCGCTGCCTCCGTCCCGACGGCGACATCTACTTCCTACGCTCGGCTCCAAACCCTAACCTCCAGCCCGTCGTGCTCTTGCACCATCCCCCTTTCTGAAAATGTCTCCTTTTGACCGCACATAACTGTCTCCTTTTGAATGCTACACGACAGGAGTCCATCAAAGGAACACCAGGTATAGCGGTTTCCGTGGCGTTTTGGCGTTCCGGGCCTCAGTTTGCAACGGTTGCGCTCGTCTGTGGGTTTGGGGCCAGCGGATGCGCAGGGCGCCCAGGAAAGAGCCTTGCCATAGTCAGTCCACAGTCCACGGTCCGCAGTCCCCGGTCTATCCAGCATCCGGGATCCGCATCCTGAGCATGTAACCTTTTTTGTCCACCTATACAGGGTGAAAGCATTCAAGTGCGGAGTGCGGGGTGCGGTGAGGCGTGCCAGAAAACCGGTGGGCAGGCCGCGTAGCGCCAAAGCGCCGCGATGCCATCCATACCGGGCGAACTGCCGTTCCGGTCGGGCACCGGCCAAGCCGCTGCTAAGTCCGTTGCCGATTGACGCGTTGGACATCACCAATACGGCTGCCCGGCCCGCAGGTCAATGAGAGGCAGCGCTCGAATTGGGGCGTATGATCCAGCCCGAGCGCTGCATGGCCAGGTAAGTGGCTGGCAGGCTGTGCACCAGCACGAGAAGACTCAGCCGCACATGATGCATGCTGGGGCGAAGGGTTCGAGCGGGATCCTCTGTTAGCCCAGCCTCCCAAACTCATCTCCCTCTAAATTCCATTACGCAAGCGCCTCGCGGGGGCAGGCTGAGCTTCAGCGTAGGCGTGTATCCAGTGATAGCGCCAAGCTCCCGCCGCCCCTTTTCGTCCGTCTGATATACCCTTGCTCCCTTGGGCAGCCGGTAGCGCCTGGTATCCAAGTCACACGAAACTTCGAGCGGTTCGTCAGCCAGGCTGGTGAAGACCAGGGCGACGTCCCCATCCGGCGCGCGCCACGCTCCCGCCAGCGCCAGCGGACTCGCCTTCCGAAACTCGGTCAGGCCGCCGCGCTGGCCGGCGTAAATGGATAGGCGCGACATATCCAGCGTGGCTTCCGGCGCACGCAGGTGGGGCGGGCGCAAAAACGTGCCGTAGAGCAAATACTTTGTGGCCTGGCTGCGAATCCTGGCCAGGCGCATCACGTAATCAATCTCCTCCGGCCGCTGCTCGAACTGGGCCGGCAGGAAGTTCGCAATGGTCGGTTGCTGCCCCCACACGAAAGCGCGCGCCTGTTCGAGCAGGAACTGCCGCGAGAACTTCGGGTCCAGAAGTTTCAACGGTTCCTTGGGCGCATATTCCGCGGGCCATAAGTCATCGTAAGGCGGCATCGTCAGCGACGAATAATTCCCGTAGGTCACTGCGTAGGGGTGGTACACCGCCTGAAAGAACGGGATCGTTTCCCATCCGCCCTGGGCGGCGTAGCGGTCTTTGCTCACTTGCAGGCTGAGCATGAGGTCCAGGTACGGCAACCACGCCTCACCGCACCCTTCGCCGGCCAGCACCACCGGCGCCCGCCCGGCCGTCCGCGGCTGGGCGTCGCAGCGCCGGCGAATATCCTCGCCGAGGAGGCGGAACCCGTTCATCCAGTAAGTTCCGCCTCCGCGCGGGTGCCCGTGCCCCGGGTCGTAGCACGCCAGGGTGCTGCAGGCCTGGTCCATGTAGATGCCGTCCGCTCCCAGGTCGCGAACGGCACGCTCCGCCAATCCGGCATACTTGTTACGCCAGAAATCGGTGCCCATGCACATTGCGGCGCAGGGGGCCTTGGTGAAGGTGTTATAGACTTCTGGAGAGACCTTGCCGTCCGGGCCTTTCACGGCGAACCGCTCGGCCCCCTCATTCGTCCAGCTTGGCGTCGTCATGCCCCAGAGCCGCTGGTTCATATAGAGCAAGGCGTGCGTGCCTTCCGCCTGCGCGGCGGCCAGGGCGGCTTGGAAGGGTTCTGCTCCTTCCCGCGGAGGCAGGTATTCCGGGAATCCCGTGTCGTAGGCACACCCGTGCCACCAGTGCCAAAACACGCTCACCGGCAAGTTCAACTTCCGCTCGAACTCCAGCGCGGGCGTGAGCACTCCCAGCGACCGTCCGCGATTCCAAACCCAGGCGCCCGTGTGCAGCACCCAGTCCGGCACTGCGCCACGGGTGAGGCGGCTTTGTTTCGCCCAGACCTGGTTGGTGGCCCAGCCGCGATAAAGTTCTGCGGCAGTCAGCCAGTCGCCGGCAAAGGTTCCCACCAGCACCTGGTAAGGCAGCGTCCAGCCTCCGGCGGGCTGGTCGCTGCTTTCCGGCAAGTGGACCAGTTCGCAACTGACATGCCCCAAGCCGTCGCCGAAGAACGCGAAGGTCTTGCCGTAAGCGGCGGCATCATCGCACGCAACATACAATCCGGGACCGCCCTGCTGGTAGAACGCCAGGCACTGCAGAGAAAGCAAGCCGGGGTAAGCCCATTCCAGGCGCTTCCCGCCCGACGGGAGCGCGGACATTCCTGTCCGCCCATCGTCAGCCTGGGAAACCAGTTCGCGCGCCTTGGCGGTCTGCTGCCCCAGCCAAACCGGCACGGCCAGCATTTCATTCTCCTGCCGCGGCAGGTTGACTAGGCGCGGAAAGTGGACTTTGCCCAGCCTTGCCTCGCTCAGGCCCTCAATACGAATGTTCCACCGGCTCAAAGGCAATTGCCCATCCAAACTAACCCTCACTTCCACGCGCAGCCCCGACGCAGCCGCCAGGCCAAACTCCTCCCAGGTCAGTTGCAAACCCTGCAGTCCGCCATTTCCCATCCGCTGGCAATGAAAGGATTTCGCCTGCTTCGGCGTAAGGGGGCCAAGCCCCTGGTCAGGGGAGAACTCCAGTTCCCACAGCGGTGCCGCTTCTGGACCAGTGAGGTCGCGCTTTGCCATTAAGTCCTTCAACGCGACCAGGCCGCCCGTGTGCCGATCAACCCCAATGCGCAGTCCGCTGCCGGACAAGTAAATCGCCTCCGGCCCTGCTGCGACCGAGCTCGACGGCACGTTAATTGCCGCCAGGCTCAGGACGGCAGCCAGAAGCCTGATGGCAGAACGCAGCATAGAGCGATTAAGAGCCATTCTTCTCGGACAGCGTGTTTGAGTCGCGGCGTTTGATCCAACCCCACCGCTGCATGGCCAGATATGTCGCCGGGAGGCTATGCACGAGCACGAGGACGATCATCGGCACGTGCAACATGCGGTGGAAGGTCAGGGCCGATTTCTCGTCCAGCAACCGGCTCAGGCCATATCGGCCATCCATGATATAGCCGGTGAACAGAAACAGGAGGATGAGGGGCAGGAGCGGCCAACCGCTCCAGCGCACTGCTTTGATCAGAATGGTATTCATTGGGATACGAGGCGGTTCATGAGCCACGAGCGTGGGTGAAATGGGTTACATGGTTGCATGGTTACAGGGGTCAGACGAGTTATGGCCGGCGCGAGACAGCCAGGGAGCCCGCCAGTAAGTTGAGCAGGGCTGTTAAAAGACAGGCGCCAGTCACGCCGACCAACGGGATCAGCAGCGTGCAAACCAGGAGCGCCCCCAGAAACGCGCCTACGAAATCCGCTGTATATAGGCGTGACGCGCAGGCGATGGTGCCGTCGAACTCTAGCTGATTGGCCAGGGGGAACTGCATCCCCACGAGAACGGCCAGCCCCAGAGTCAGCAGGACGATGGTCAGTTTGACCGCGAGGAGCGAGGTGCTGGTGCCGCCCAGGCGATCCAGCAGCGGCAGAAATAGCGGCAACAACAGGGCGTAGGCAGCCACGAGGAAAGCGAGCCGGCGGAGGAGCTTTCTGCCATCCCCAAAAACCGTAGCAGCCGACGTGAGGAGGCTCTGATTTAACTCCGCACTCCGCATTCCGCACTCCAAACTAATCAGAGCCTCCTGACGTCGGCTGCTACCGGCTAGTCGCCGATTCGTCAGGGACGCACCCATAGCCAGGCCCACCATGAAAACGGTGACGATGATGCCGACCTGGTGATACACCGAGCCGCACAAAACCTGGAACGCCAGCAATAGCACTATCTCCAAGGCTGAAGCCGCAAAGCCCGAGGCAAACAGCACCAGGGCACTGCCGCGCAGCCGAACCAGGTAGATCCCCAGGAGGATCAGCAGCCCGGCCTGTAACGGCCCGAAGCGGGAATCGAATTGCCTCATCCAATGGCGGAGGTGGTAGTAGTAAAGGATGGGGCTGAAGTCCTTGTTCACTGCCGCCGGCTGCGTGGTGGCGCCAGCAAGGTCTGCCATCCGGTCGGGCGTCAACATGGCGTCGAGGTAATGCCGGTTGACGAGCCGGGTCGTGATATGGCGAGCTTCAATGCGCGCGGCGATATTGGCAAAGAGCGGGCCATCCGAGGCGAGGAAGAAAACCCGGCTGCCGGGAATCGCCAGGACGTTGCGGTACGACCGCTGCAAGGAAAGCCGCGCGGAGGACAACATGCGCGCCAGTTCCGGGCTGACGTAATTCTCGTACTGGCCGAGCGCAAAGGAAACCACGCCGTCCGGGGTGAGCACGCGCTTGACCTCCGCCAGAAATTCCACCGTGTAGAACCGATTGAGCTGCGCGGTGGAGGGAGCAGGGACATCAATGATAGCGACGTCGTACCTCTCGGAGGCCGCCTTCACTAATAGGCGGCCATCGGTGTTGAAAACGCGAATGCGGCTGTCGGCCAAGTTCTCCGGCAGAAACCTCCGGCCCAGTTCGAGCACCATTGGGTCGAGCTCCACGTAGTCAACGGTTGCGCCCGGATACTTGAGAATCTCGCGGGCCGTGCCGGAGATGCCGCCGGAGACCAGCAGCACCCTGTGCGCCTCGGGCCGCTGCGCCATAGCGTAGTGCACCGTCTCCTCGACATGCTGGTCATCGCGGGTCGAGGTAAGCGGAAGGCCGTTTTCGATGAAGTCATACTGGCCGTCGGACTCCGTGACGATGAGTTTGCCGTAAGGGGAATTGGCGCGTGCGACGATTCTCTGCTGCGGGTATTGCAGGCGAGTGGAGAGACCGTCCAGGTCAGCCAGCAAAAGAGCTCCGATCAGTCCTGCGCTCAGGATCAGCGCCAGGGCGCAGAGGACCCAAGCGGCGCGGGAGCCGGCGGGACGTGGAGCGTGAAACGTGAAACGTGAAACGTGAAAGGTAGTGGGTGGGGAGAGACTGAGTGTCAGACCGGCGGTCATGGCCAGATTCACGAGGGCGGGAAAAATCAGCAGGCTGAGGTGGTCGAAGGAGCGGACCAGGACAAAGCTGAACAGGACACCGCCAACGATGCTCCCGACGCTGTCGGCGATGTAAGCCCGGCCAATGCCCGCGGGGCCTTCTGGGCGCGCGAGGATGGCGCAGCCCAGCGTCAGAGTGTAGCCCGCGACTACGCAGTAAGGCAGCAGCAAGACCGCCGCCGCGAGCACGGTTTCAGTAACGCCCACTGCTGCGCCGCGGATGAAGACCACGTTGCGCAATGCCCGCAGAAGAAACACCTGCGCCAGGGGAAGAACCGCTATTAGCATCAGGAGCGCCGCCATCACCAGCAGCGGTTGGCGCAGCTTCCCTGCCCGGCGTCCCAGGGTGGTGCCCAGCCCCAGCAGCAGGAGCCACAAGCCGAGCGTCACGCCCAGCACCATCTCATTGCCCGAAAACGCAGCCAGCAACTCGCGCAGGAGCGCCAATTGCGTCATCACGCACGAGAACCCCAGCGCGCCAACCGCGGCGAGGACCGGCCTATTCTTCAAAGCATTCGACGTGGTAAATCGAAACCTTCGTGTCTTTGCCCCGCCACTCGGACGGCTCGCACCCGGCCTTTTGTGCCAGGTGGTTCAGGAATTCAACCTTGTCCGGGAGCTGCGCCCAGACTTGCGGCAGAAACGTTGCCGTGCGCGGGCCGATGTGCAGCAGCACGCCATCCTCGTTCGGATGCAGCTTGCTCAGGAGGTCATCCGGCGAGCTGAAAGGCAGCGGCTGCGGCTCGGTCAAAACGCTGATCTCGATCTTGAGCTGGTCAACTTCCTCGGGCCGCACGGCGTCAAAACGCGGATCACGCACCGCGGCATTGCGGGCGTTGTCAATGACGGCCTGGTACAGCGGCTCTATGGCGGTCAGGTGGCCGATGCATCCCCGAAGTGCCCCGGCCTTGGTCAACGTGACGAAACAGGCTTTCTTCTCCGCCAGTTTCGGCTGCACATCCTTGGCGGCGACCTCGGGCGGGCTCCCGTTGGCGGCAGCACTCTTCAGGCTCTTGCGCGCCAGCTCGAGCAGGAACTTCCGCTCAGGCGCGGCCAGGCTCTCGGGCGCGGGCGCGTAAAAAGCGACCGCGCTGTATCCCACAACACGGTCCTTCTCGCCGGTGGCGTCGCCGCTGTTTCGGTAGTCGAGCAATTGAGCCTTCCAGCCCTTCAGCCGGGCCAGGTGCAGGAGCGCCAGCACCGGCACCTTGCCGCAGGCTTCCTGGGTTTTCATCTGGGCAACGTCCACGTCGCAGATCGCTTTGACGCAATGACTGTCCAGTTCTTTGGCGGCACTATAAGTGTGATAGTGACTCAAGTCCGAGCTGGCGACAACAACTGTTTTGTCGTCCAACATGCCGGCCAGGGCTTTGGCGACCTGCTCCGGGTCAGCGTCGCCCACCACCACGGGCACGAGCTTGAAGTCCTTCAACACCTTCTGCAAGAAGGGCACCTGGACCTCGACCGAGTGCTCCCATGTCTCGGGCGTGTCCTGGCCGGGAGCGGGCGCCGGCTTGGGTCCCTGCTCCGACCAGGGCGGCCGCTGCACCGGGCACTTCGGCTCCAGCACAAAGGGCGCGACCGAGATCAGCTCCTTCGCTTTGGGCGAGATCGGGACCAGCCCGAGCGGCGTCCGGTAGAAATCGGCATTGGGGATGCAGGCGGCCTGGAACCACGCGTAATGACTGGGGCCCATGACAATGACGGTCTGCACGTCGCGCCCAGCTAGGATCTTGTAGGCAATGGCAGCACAGGGACCGGAGAACTCGTAGCCGGCGTGCGGGCAGACCAGGGCCTTGAGCTGGGCGACCTGATGCTCCGGCGCCGCCTTCAGCAACCGGTCCAACGTCTTTGACAGTGTAGCCGCATCGGCGGGGTAAAACAGGCCCGCCACGGCGGGCTCGCGAACGCGCTGGGCCGTTGCGAGCCCGAGTTCCGGGTGGTTGGTGAGGGTGACATCGCTCACCGTCCCGGGCTTCGCGCCGCAACCGTAGCCGGCGAGCAACAAGGCGAGGAGAGCAACCCGCGAAGAGGTGGAAGCCAGTGTCTGCATAAGCGCCTTTGCCAGGCTCTTCAGGCATACTCCACTCCGGCGCGGTGGCAAGCCATAATTGAAGGGAATGTTGCATGGCGGGATCACATATGCCTTGCGCTTTATCGGAGCTATCCCTTTAGATGACGCTGCGAACAATGCGTAAGCCTTCTCTGTTTGTCTGGGTCCTGCTGTCGTGGGGGTGCACGTCAATTGAGGCGCAGCAGAGTCTCGTCACCAATGCCCTCGAGACGACCCGGCATGATGATGTGCCCGCAGGTACTACGAATCTGGTCTCCTTCTCGCTACTCGAAGGCGCCAAACCATGGACAGGTCCACAGGACCTCTCGTTCCTGCTGGTCAATCGGGCCACCAACCAGTTTCGGGGGAACATCTTGGTCACCCTTGGCGGCTACACAAACTCTGTGCCGGTGACTCTTGGGCCAGGCGCGGGCGACCGGGTCGAAGTCCCGATTACCCTGACCGGCAAAGGCGTTCACAATTACGAGATCGCGCTGCTTGATTCCGCCGGCCGGCCGATACATTCGCTGCGAGGCAAATTTCATACCCAGCCACCGCTGGTGCTGTACCCGGCGTGTCCTTGCTACCACGCGGCGGGTGAAGGCAACGGCGACACGCGGGTTGACGCGCGGGTAAATGTGAATCCCGCCCAACGCTCCGGACTGCGATTCAACGTCGAGGTCTCGGATTCAGCCGGCCACAACCTCCAAAACGCCTCCATAGACGCCTCAGAAGGTGAGACCGTGGGCCTGAAAGTGCGCGTGCCCATCGCCGAGCCGGCGTCCTTTGAGATTGCGGCGCGGCTCGTTGACAGCTCCGGCAAGGAAATGGCCCGCGCCGGCACCGACGTCCGGGTGTGCCTGGCCAGCGACGCCCGAGTGACGGTTCGGCCGAACGGCTTCCTGCGTGTCGCCGGCGAACCCACTTTTCCCATAGGCCTCTACAGCTCGGGGCGCGACGAGGAGATGGGCAAGGCCGGTTTTACCGCCACGCACAATTACGGCATCACCACCGGCGATGCCAGCGAAGCCATCAATCCGAACGAAGCGCACCTCAAGGAGCTGCTGGACCGGTCCCTGGCCAATGGCTTGCGAATGATGGTCGAGCTGCCGCGCAAAGCGATCGAGGCGGCGCAGTGGCAGCAGGTGCGCCGCCGCGTCGAGACCTTCCGCCATCATCCCGGCCTGCTCTGTTGGGGCTCGGAAGAGCGCGTCGCCCGCGGCGCCGCGCCGCTGACCAACATGGTCGCGCTCTACCGCCTCGTCCATGAACTCGACCCCGATCATCCGCTCGTCCTGGGCGACACCAGGGATGTCATCGGCAAGCTCCAGAAAGACCGGCGCGACTTCTTCCCGGACGCCTGCATGGACATCGGGATCTGGTGGTGGTATCCGATCCCGCTCAACGGTCCCGATGGCAACGGCCTCACCAGCAGGCAGAAAGTGCCCGGCATACTGGAGCCGCCTTCCTGGCTCACGACCACTCTCTCGAAGCGGCCACTTTGGATTGCCATCCAAGCCTACCAGCAGCCGCGCCAAGACGCCCACTTCCCCACGCCCGCCGAATACCGGTGCCTGGCCTACCTAAGCATCATCAACGGCGTCAAAGGCCTCTGGTTCTATACCGGTTCCGGCCAGCGGGATTATCAGGGCAAGCCTGCCGGCCTGCTCAACAAGCCCGAGGAGGGCCATTGGGATTACGTGCAGAAGCTGGTCCGCGAACTCCGCACTCTCAGCCCCATCATCATGGCGCCAGACGCTTCCAAGCCCTCAATCTCACCCGCCGATGCGCCGGTCGAGTACACTCTGCGCGAACTGGAGGGCCGGCTCTATCTTCTGGCGGCGAACAAGTCGGTGCTCCCGCAAACCGTGCGCTTCAGCGCCAGCGCCCTCGCCGGCAAACGGGCGCAAGTGCTCTACGAGGCGCACCCGGCTGTCGTCGAGGGCGATACACTGGCGGACGAGTTCACTCCGCTGGGCGTCCACGTCTATAGGCTGGAATGAGTTATCCCCTTGTCGGTCACACCGTTCGCTAGGCGATAGCAACCCGCGTTCCCCAGGAGCTTCCTTCTCGCAATTCCTTCCGGCAGGCTAGGGCCGTTAGCCTTCGGCTGTCGCTCAAACGCTTCCCATCGCCGCGCTGTCAACCCTCTGGATATCTGCCATTCCCCGGCCGGCAAAGGACCCCCCATTGGGTAGCCAGTGGTAAGCCAGTAGTAAGCCAGCGGTAGGCTTAATAGAAAATGTATTAAGCCCACCGCTGGCTTACTACTGGCTACCCACTGGCCAGGCAATGGCCTGCCAAACCAAGGGCCGCAAGTCTCGCCAGCTTGACCCTCGCGCAGTCGGGGTTACTGTGCGTATAGACGGACGGCCCGGTTGTGTGACTGTGCCTGAACGTCTGCCCATAAATAGCGAAAGGCACAGATGTCCATGCGCGCAATGAGATTCCCGCCGTCTCAGGCTGCATGGTGGCTGCTGGCGGTAACGCTGGCCGGCGGCTCCGCGGGGGCTACTATCGCCCCGGATTCCGTCAGGACCAACAAACCGTCAACTCCAGCGCCGGTCGCCGTCCCAGGCCCGCCCGTTGCGCCCAGGCCGACCCTGGCCAACCGCAACGAATGGGCTCCCGCCTTCAACAAACCCGCGCCAACCTCCATTGCGGACCTAAAGTCCATGGAGCAGCAAGTGAAGACGCTGGTCGCCCGTGTCTCGCCTGCCGTCGTCGCCGTGGAAGTCGGGTATGGCAGCGGGAGCGGGGTCGTCATTTCGGCGGACGGGCTCGTGCTGACGGCGGGACATGTTTGCGGCCGGCCGGGCCGCTCGGTCCGCTTCACTTTTCCCGATGGCAAACACGCCTGCGGCAAAACTCTCGGGCTGGACGCGGACACCGACGCCGGCTTGATGCGAATCACTGACGCGGGGCCCTGGCCTTACGCCGCGATGGGCGACCTGGAGGATACGAGCCTCGGGGACTGGGTGCTGGCGCTCGGCCATCCCGGCGGGTTTGATGCGCAGCGATCTCTCGTCGTGCGGCTTGGGCGCGTCATTCGGTTCGCCGACGGCGCGCTGCAAACCGATTGCACGATCAGCCCGGGCGATTCGGGCGGGCCTTTGTTCGACATGCAGGGCCGGGTCATCGGCATCCACACGGCCATCAGCAGCTCCACAACGGAGAACTATCATGTGGCGATCAGCGAGTATTACGACTGCTGGGACCAAATCTCCCAGCCCACGCAGGCGACCGATCTCGCCGCCCATCTGCGCGCTTATTTCGGCGCCGGTTGCGCAGATGAGTCGCCCGGCTGCCGGCTGACTTCCATCGAGACGAACAGCCCTGCTTTCAAGGCCGGGCTCAAGGTGGGCGACGTCGTGCTCAAGGTGGACCAGCGGGACATCATGGTTTCCGCGGCATTCCGGCGTTGGGTAGCCGAGGCTGCGCCGGGCGAAACGCTGAACCTGGAGGTGAAACGTGGCGACCAACTGCTGGAGCTGGGCGTCAAAGTAGAAGCCCCGCCCAGCCGCCACTGAACTTGCCCATGCTTTCAGGCGCACATCGCGATTCACCCGGGCGCAACGTGCGCTCCGCTCGCTGCGCGGGCCCGCGGCCAGTTGCTGCGAGCCGAGGGGGGCTCGCGGTCCGGTGGCTCCACGCGTTGCTGCTGCTGGCGGCGATTGCGTCCGCGCAGCAGCCCGCTGCAGGTCAAGCGCTCCCCCGCTACCGGTTTCGCAGCGGCGAAGAAGTGTTGCGCGCCTTCGCCCCAATTGCCGCTGAGACGCGCTTCTCGATCATCAAATTGGAAGTGGACGACGAGACCGTAGCCCTCGGCACCGTCGTGGAGACCAACGGCCTGGCCATCACCAAAGCCAGCGAGCTCAGGCCCGGCAAGCTCACTTGCTGGCTCGCCGCGGACAAACAGGTGGACGCCGACCTCGTAGCCGTGGACGAGAGCGCGGACGTGGCGCTCCTTCGCGTGCATGCCCAGGGACTGAAGCCGATTCAGTGGGCCGAGGAGGAAGTTCACCCCGGCCAATGGGCCGTCACTCCCGGCATCGCCGCGACGCCCCATGCGGTCGGCATCGTCAGCGCGCTGCCGCGGCGCATATGGCGCCAGCGCGCCCTCATCGGCGTCCAATTCGACTCCAACCCCTCGGAGGCCCGGATTGAGGAAGTGCTGCCCGGCCTCGGCGCCGAAAAGGCCGGGCTCAAATCCGGCGACGTCATCACAGCGCTCAACGGCGCCACCGTCACGAACCGTAATCAGATCGCGAACACCCTTCAGGACTTCCGCGCGGGCCAGACCGTCAAATTGCGTGTCCAGCGCGACGAAAAGGAGTTCGAAGCACAGGTGCGAATGATGTCGCCCAGCGCGGCGATGTTGGCGGACGAGCTGGGCGCGGCGCTCGGTAGCGAACGGATCGTTGGGGAAGTCAGCACGCGCGCCGAGGACTTTGAGCAGGTGATCGAGCATGACACGGTGTTACACCCCTGGCTTTGTGGCGGCCCGTTGGTGGACCTCGACGGCAAAGCCATCGGCCTCAACATAGCGCGGGCGAGCCGGGTCTCCACCTATGCCCTCCCGTCCAGGCTGGTGAAGCGCATCCTCAAAGACCTCGAAACCAAGGCGGCATCCACTGCCAGCAAGGGCAAATAGGCGGAAATCCCACTGGCGGACGGCGTTTCCGCCCTTGGGAGGGACGTTCCCGCACCTGCGGGGATCTCCTGCAACGCCCCTACACCTTTACATCCTCCGGCCTGACTTCCAGACACTCGTCCTGATCTTCCCATACCACGGCGGGGTAAAACTCCAGCAACTTCGTCGTGAGCGTCCGGCCAGCCTGGGCGAGCAACGCTTCGGCCTCGCCGGCGGCCTTCTCGAAGGCTCGGTCGTAGTCACGCGCGGACTTGCGTTGCCGATCGTCCCAGTGCGCGACGGCATGGACGGGGCTGTACTCCGAAGCCCAGGCTTCCAGCTCGCTTTGCACCGCGGCGGGAATCTCATCGAACGCTACGAGGGTTTCATTGCAATGCTGACAGATCAGACCGGCGTCTCGCACATCGCGCGTCAGCAGCGGCAACATCGGCGCGCGGCAGCAAGGCGATTCGGAGTAGGCTCGCGGCAGCGCCACGAGTCGCTTGAGCCAAATCTGGCGGCCATGCCCCATCTGCGCCGCCAGCCGGTAAGCGCCGAGCAACGGATGCGACAGCCGCCAAGCCCTGCCCGCGAGTTGGCCTAGCGTCTGCGCCAGCCAGCGCGCCAGCGTTAAATCATCAAAGTCACGGAACGCGAGGCTGTACTCCTGCCATAAAAGATCGAGCGGAGCGTCGGCGTTGGTACCCATCGGCCCGAGCATGACGCAGCCCTGACTGCTTGTCGAGCGCGAGACACCAGCAAACAATGGGATCGCGCCGATCACAGAGAATCCCAATTCGACAAGTGCGAGGGGGAGCGCCCCCTTGCTCCCTGGCGTTTCTCCCCCCACGAGATACAACGCGCCCGCCTACTACCGCATGTACTTGGCCACCGCCTCGCCCCGAGAATGCACATGGAGCTTGCCGTAGATGCCCTTGATATGCACACGGACGGTGTCAATGCTGACCGACAGCACATCGGCGATCTCCTTGTAGGGGACTCCACGTGCCAGGTGGTCCAGGACTTCTCTTTCACGAGGCGAGAGTTTCTCGACCTCCGTGCCGAAACCGCCGCGCTGGTTGAAATACTGCACGACCTTGCGGGCGATGTGCCCCGTCATCGGAGAATTCCCCCGGTGAACGTCGGCAATCGCCTCGACAATCTCCGCCTGCGAGGTCCGTTTCAACAGGTACCCGCTGGCGCCGGCCAGCAGCGAGTTGAAGATCTTGTCGCTGTCCTCGTAGACCGTCAGCATCAGGACCTGGGCCGAGGGCAACAAGGCCTTAAGCTGGCGGACGCACTCGATGCCATTCATTTTCGGCAGGTTAATATCCATCAGCACAACATCCGGGGCTTGCGCGGGGAGTTCCGCGAGCGCCTCTTCGCCAGTCCGGTAGGAGCCAGCGCAAATAAATCCTGCGGTCTGCTTGATGCGACTGGCCAGGTTCTCGCGAATCCAGTCGTCGTCTTCGATAATGGAGACCTTAATGGCCATGGTCAGTCACACGTAAAGTTATGTCACCATTGCCGTCGGTCCGCAATCGCATGAATATGTGTATGGACTTGCCCCAACGCCCTGCTGCCAAAACACTTATCCGCGTTAATCGTGAAGCGAGAACTTCCCTTGGCAACGTTTTCATCCGCCCTCAACTTCCATCCGGATGCTCGTGCCCCTCCCCGGCACGCTTTCGAGGACGAGATGTCCGCCGATTTGCTCCAGCCTTTGATTCATGTTCTCCAGCCCGTTGCCCTTTCCTCGGGCCTTTCCCATCGCGAAGCCGCAGCCATTGTCGCTTACAGTAATCGTCATCCGCCCGTCGGTGACGCCCAGGCCAACCCGAACCTCCGTTGCGTTGGCGTGCTTGAGCGAGTTGTTCAGCGCCTCTTTGACGGCCATGAACAGGTTGTGGCGCGCCTCGGTGGAAACGGGCCGATCGGGCAGTTGGGGCGGCATGTCCAGCCGGCAGCTCACGCTGGTGTCCTGAAAATACTCCTGGGCATACTGGAAAATGTAGTTGGCCAGGTGATCCAGTGAGTCGTTCTTGGGATTAATGGTCCAGACAATCTCATCCATCGCGCGCGTGATCTCGCGGATAGTCCTGAAGATATTGCCGATATGGGGCTTATTGGGATTGGTGTCGGCCGTCTCGCGGTCCACCAATTCGCTCAGCATGCCCACTTTTGTTAACCGCGCGCCCACGTCATCATGCAGGTTGGCGGCGATCTCAATCCGCAACCGCTCAATAGCACGCAGGCGCGCAACGCGCAATTGATACAGCAGGGCTAACACCAGGGCTGCGGCTACCCCGAGCAGCACTTTGAACCACCACGTCTGCCAATAATGGGGCGCAAACCTCAGCGCCAGCGTCGCACCTCGGTCATTCCAGATCCCGTCATTGTTGCAGGCAGTCACGCGAAAGCGGTAGTTGCCCGGGGCGATGTTCTCGTAAGAGGCCAGCCGGCGCGTGCCGGCGACTACCCAGCCGGGGTCAATCCCTTCCAGCCAGTACTTGAAGCGGTTCCTTTCCGGCGCCTGAAAGCTCAGTGCGGTATAATGAATTTCGATTCGCCCCCGGCCCGGAGGCACCTTGAGGCTCAATAAGTCGCTTGCGGCCAAAGGGTCCGAAAGCAGTGATCGGCCGTCGGCGATCACCTCTTCAATAGCTACAGGCGGTGGCCGTTCGTTGGTCTTGATGCCCGGTTCGACGGACACCACGCCCCGGATGGTCGGAAACCACAATCGTCCATCCCGGCCCTTCCAGCCTGCCGGCTTGGCCACTCCGTTGCACTGGACGCTGGGCAGCCCGTCCGCCCGACCGAAAGCCGTGCAGGAAATGGCACGCGTGATCCCTCGGTCAAAGTCGTCCAGTTGCTTCCGGGTGACCCGGAAAATGCCCTTGCGGCAACTCATCCAGAAGCACCCGTAGTCATCCTCCACAATTTCGTAAATCTCATCGCTGAATAGCCCTTGCCGACTTGTGTAAGCAGTCCATTTGCCTGCTTTGGAACAATACAGCCCGCCGCCTTTGGTCCCTACCCAGAGCGTTCGATCGCGGTCCAGATACAGGGCGTTGACCCAGTTCGTGGGGCTGCCCCGCGCCGTTAAGCGGCTGAACTTGCCGTTCTCCCACCGGCTCAACCCTCCGTCGGACCCGATCCACATCCCTCCGCTCTCATCCTCACACAGCGCCATGTTTGTATTGCCCGCCAGCCCGCTCGCAGTCGTATAGCCCTTGAACTTACCCCCCTCGAACACGTTCAACCCCTGGCTCGTCCCGATCCAAAGCGCCCCAGCCCGGTCCTGGTGGATGGCCCGCACCGCCGCCTCGAACAGCTCAGGCGCCCGGGCAAACCGGCCCTGCGATTCGTCCTTGATCCGGAACAGCCCGCCAGCATGGTCCATGCCCACCCACAGAGTTTTGTCTGGTCCTACGTAGAGGCCCACCACCTGGCTGCCCTTCAGTCCTGGCGCCGTGCCGTAAGCAGTGATCTTTCCGTCCTTCAGCCGGTTCAAACCGCCTTCGTGCGTGCCGATCCATATTGTCCCTGAACTGTCTTCGCATACAGACATCACATTGTTGCATGTCAGTCCGTCTTGCGTCGTGTAAGCCCTGAATCGGGCCGGATCCAGGCAATAGAGACCGTCCTCCCCGCCCGCCCACAAGTTTCCCTCACGATCCTCGAAGAGGGTGTAAATCTTATCCGCGAACGTCCCTTCACGAATCTGCCATGGGACGAACCGCCCTTGAACCATGCGTGCCAGGCCATGACCTGTTCCAACCCACAACTGCTCCTTTCGGTCTTCGTGCGCCGTCAGAACAATCAGATCCGGCAGGCCATCGCTCACGCCGAAAGTCGTAATCGTCTCCCCGTTCAGGCAATTCAGCCCCTCGCTCGCCCCGGTCCAGATGCGGCCCTGCTTATCCTCGCAGACAAACTTCAACGCATTTGCTGTCGTTCCCAGGCTGATATTGAAGTTGGTGATGATGCCCTCCCTGTCCAGGCTGCTTAGCCCCCGAATCGTTGCGATGCGGAGATTGCCCCCCCGATCCTCGCACAAGCCCTTGACGGAGTTGGCCGCCAGATTGTTTCTCTGCGCGAAGCTGGTGAACTTCCCATCCTTAATGCGGGTGAGGCCTCCTTCAGTGCCGATCCACAGCGTCCCGTCCTGACCCTGTAGCAGGCAAAGTATCTGGTTGCTTACCAGCCCGTCGGCTTCCGAGACCCGCGTGAACTTCCCCTCCTTCCAGTGCGCCACCCCATACCCATCGCATCCAATCCAAAGACTCCCATCGCGGTCGGAGCACAGCGCCGTGATCCAGCCGTGCTGCAACTCGGGTGGTGCCTTTTCGTCCAGAACCGTAAACCGTACGCCGTCAAATCGTGCCAGGCCTTCCCCCGTCCCCACCCATATATAGCCGTCGCCAGTCTGTGCGATGGAATACACCGAATTCTGCGGCAGGCCGTCATCCGTTTGCCAGGCGCGTACGCTATAAGGCGTAATCACGTTGGTCGCAGCGACCCCGCTAACCACCAGCCCAAAACGCGGCAGCGAAATCGCCAGCACGAGCGCAAACGCCCCGAAGGCCCGTTGACGCAACTCGAAGCCAATCACATGCCCAGCGTGATTCATGCAGCGCGGCTTCGATTCTAACACCCCGACCGCAATCGCGTAAACCCAAATCGGGAGGAACTTTCACCCTCTGGCGCATCTAGTCAGTGCCACCGTGGCGAAAGGGCGCGGCCTTCAGGCTTCAGAAGCCTGGAAAAGGTGAATGGATAGATTTGCAACCTCCTCGGTCCAAGGCCCTTGCCCGCCACCACCCTCCTGGCACCGCGCCGCGGTCTCTCCCTATACACGCCGTAGCCCCTCCCGATACACACCGTAGGTTGAAATTGAACCTACGGTGTGTATCGGGAGGGGCTACGGAGAGACTACGGAGAGGCGCGGCAGGAGCAGAGGCGGGCTGATTCGCACGGGAGCTCGCCCGCTCGGGGCTGGTGGTACTGACCAGATGCGCCCTTCACCCTCGGCGTTGCTCAGCTTCACTTGTGGCGCACCACCTCTTGACACTGCCCCGTGATCCGGCCTGCCCGCCAGGAAACCTGGTGTGATACCGGCGCGGGTATAGCGATATGCCGGTGAGTCTCCCATGTTGATCGGATCAACACGGGAAGCACCCTGGCTACAGGGCGGAGGCGCTCAACAAGGCCCTGCGCGGGCGGCCCGTCCGCGGATCGCGCGGCCCCAACATGCACGGCTCATCTGCGAGTTGGCCTCCCAATTTAGCCATCTCTGCGACTCACATTCTTATGTGAAGTGACGCTTGCTCCTGTTCTCCGCAATATTGCTGGAGTTCAAATGACGATCGCCTGAAATGCGTTGCCCTTGCGAACAATCAACCAATCGTGCCTTGGCCCCGTCGGCGCAAAACTCCTTCTGTGTCCCAAGGCCCAGATCAAACAAATGATAAGTCTATGATAAAAACCAATCACCCCACCAATCAATCGTCCCGATCAAAGCCAAAACTCATGCTTATGCTCGGGGCTCTGGCCTTCGTGGCGCTAAGCCCAAAGGGGTACTCGCAACCCTTGTTTAACGATGACTTCGAAAGCTATGCGGATGACCCCAGCCTCAAGGTAGTCTGGGCCAACAGTTCGGCCCCCGCCTCCGGCAGTTTGCCAACCGGAAATGGCGTTACTCTGAGCACTTCCCGGAATATGGTGCCCAGCGGAGGAACTAAGTGCGGATATACCCTTTACGCGCACGAAATGGGCAGCGCAACTCTTTCCTCGGCGATAACTCCAGGAACACCGGACAACCCCACCGGGCCACATGCGCTACTAAGCTTCTGGATGTGGCGGAATAGCATTTCCGCCAGTGCCGGCCAAATCCGTTGCTACGCCAGGATTGGCGGCGCCGCGGGCTCCGTCAAGATGGTTGGAGCAGGCTGGTTCAACAACGCGACCGGCCCGGTCGTCGGCACGACGCATGACGTATTTGACGCTACGACTTTCCAAGGCTACTGCCGTCCCTTAGGCAGCGGGAGCGACTCTCTTTTCAATCTGAACAATCCTGGCTGCCCGCGGCGGACGGTCGGTTGGCACAAGTTCGACGTCGAGCTGATGCCGGATGGCTCCACCCGCTATTATATTGACAACGTATTTGGCCGGACCGTCACCAACTTGTGTGACGTTTGGACCTATATTAACGCTGGATTCGGGACGACCAGCGGAACCCCGCCCGCCCCGGGCGAAGAGGTGGACTTTGACGGCTTCCTGGTAACCCAGAATGGCCCGCAAGTCACCACCCAGCCAGCCAATCTGCTGGCTTCAGCGGGCGCATCGGCGAGTTTCAGCGTCGTGGCTACAGCACCTACCGGATATGACATCACTGGCTACCAGTGGTACTTCGCTACCAACCTCTCGACGACAGCGATTTACTCAACTAACTACCACGCGATCGCCGGCGCCACTACCGCCACCTACACCATCCCGAGTGCAAGCTCCGCTAATCAGGGCCAGTACTTCGTGATCGTTAGCAACTCCGACAGCTACATCGGCAGCGCTTCAGCCAGTCTCACCATCACCGCACCGTCAATTCTCGCGCAGCCGCCGACAAATCAGACCGTCTTGCAGGGCGGCAACTTCACCCTCACCACCACGGCGGACGGGGCCCCGACATTGAAGTACCAGTGGTTCAAAGGCGGGTCGGCCATTTCCGGCGCCACTACTAACAGCTACACCAAGACAGGCCTCGCGTCCGGCGATGCGGCCAATTATTATTGCCGGGTTACCAACACCTACGGGGCCGCTTACAGCGCTACCTGCGCAGTGAGCATAGTGACTTACCCAAGCCCCTCCGCCATGAACCTCCTCTGGACCAAGCTGCCGGGGGCATTCACCTGGCTCAATACCGACGGGACGCAGCGCGGCCTGGCTTACAACGCGCTCAGCAACCACGTGCTGGTCGTTAGCCGCACGGGAAGTGCGCTCGTACACGTTTTGGACGGCGACACTGGGAACGAGCTTTGGACCCTGCAGGCAAACCCTGCCAGCGGGGGCACCTACACTCTGAACGAGGTTGCCGTCGCTGACGATGGGGCGGTCTATGTTTGCAATCTCACCTTGGATGGAGTGGGGACCGCCTTCGAGGTTGATCGCTACGCGGATGACAACGCCTCGACCTCCCCCACGGTAGCCTACAGCGGCGACCCCGGGGCCGGTGTCAGCGACCGATGGGGTGACACCCTCGCGGCTCGCGGCTCGAACACCAGCACGGTGATTCTCGTCACCTCCCGCGGGAACGGAGCGCCAGGCAACGGCACGAATTTCTGCATTCTGACGACGGTGGACGGCGCTAATTTCAGTGGCACGGTCATTCACACCACCGCTGGCAAGAGCGATCTCGGCATCGGCGCCAACTTCGGCCAGGGAAATACCATCTGGGCAAAATCAAACGACGGGGACACGCGCGGGCTTTATCACATCCAATACAACCTGGGTGACAGCTCGAGTATCATCCTTGCCAATTATACGAACTTCAGTGCCGGCGTGCCGGCCTTGTCCGCGGCCGTCGGCAACGTTGCGGTAAACCCGGCGGGCAACTTTCTGGCGGCCACGGCAATCGAAGCCCCCAACGACCTACGGCTGTACGACATCACCGATCCTACGGCAGGGCCCACGCTGCTGGATTGGGAGTTCTTCACTCCGAACAACGCCGGACAAGCGACCGGCGCCATTGCCTTCGCAAACCGCAATGGCAAGACCCGCGTGTATGCCTTGAACTCAAACAATGGCATTGTGGCGGCGACGATCAACTGGCCTCCCATCAGCATAACCCCCAGCGGTAGCAGCGTAATACTCACGTGGCCGGGTGCGTATGTCCTGCAGTCGGCGGCAGGCGTCAGTGGCCCGTACAACGACGTTATTGGAGCACACAGCGGTTACACCACATCAGCCAGCACCATGCAGTTTTACCGGCTGCGCTCGCCTCCATAAGTCTGTGCTAAAGGCCGGGCTTCGGCCCGGCCTGTTGGTCCTGGTGCGGCGGTGCGGATGCTCTGACGCTGCCGCCGCCATGGCTGCCCGTTGACGGCACAGCCTCGGCCGCCTTCAACGTCGGTGCCCTGTTTACTCTACCCGGGCGAAAGGCCCGCTGGCGTTTTCGAGAACGACGAGCTGCCGCTCTGCTTAACCGTCTCGGCGGCTCACATGCTTATGTGAGGTGACTCGCGGGCGGTTCTGGACGAAAGTGACTGGGTTTGAATAGCAATCGTTTGAATTGCGTTGTCCTAACGACCGATCAATGATCTGTGCCTCGGCCCCGTCGGTGCAGAAATCCTCCTGTGCCCCAATGCGCAGCTCGAATAATGGATAAGCCTATGATGAGAATCAAACAACCCTGCAATCGCTCGACTCCTTCGAGGCCGAGACATACCAGATCTTATGCCATAAGCAGCGTCCTCGCTCTGGTTGCCGCGTTGGCCATGGCCGCGCCCCTGGGCGCTCAAGCGCAGGTAGTCTTCGATACCTTTGATGTCAATGTTGGCCATTGGAATCAGGCGCCGACCTATTCCGGCAGCACCGCGGGCATAACCACAGGTTCTACGGCGGCTCGGGTGACGACGTCTCCTATCGAGGGCGCCGGCTGCATGCTGCTGACGCTTATTACCAATGGCGCATCTTCCATTGTCGTACGCTTCCTGTCAGGGGCGGGCATCTCTGGAAACAACATTCAGTTCACAACGTCCTCTGCTACGGACGGCTGGATCGGCTGCTTTCTCAAGACGACCAACACGGGTTGGAACGCTCAGCTCTGGCTCAGCGGCGCGAGCGTTAATGGGGGTGTTCCCAGGAATATCACGGCGGATGGCCAATGGCATGTTTACGAGTGGAACCTGGATGACACGGCCGGCGATGCCGATGGGTGGGGAAGCATTGCGGGCATTATCTCGGGCAGCGCCACAGTTGCCAATGGCAGTCACTACATTAACTCGCTCATGCTCAGAAACACCAGTGCCGCCGCCCAGAACAATTATATCTACATGGACTTCGTGGCCTTGAACCCCGGGGGAACGATCTCGAACCTGGTGTCGCAGCCGTGCCTCCAAACGCCCGGGGTCAGCATAACCGGGCCGCTCTCAACGAACGAGAATATCGTCAGGGTTACAGGAGTTTCCTCTGCGGCCACCGCCATCACAGTTTATCAGAACGCGGGCAGCGGCTTTACCAACATCTACTCGGTTTCGAGCCTCTCCAGTCCGCCTGCCTCGACGAACATAACGGTGCCAGCGGGCAAGCTTATCAAGGGAGCCCTGATTGGGGTGACCCAAACGATTAGCGGGCAGGAAGCCTGTGTCCCCACTACGGGAGTGGCCGTCGGCGGTGGCGCCAGCCCGTCAATTAGAATCGCCGCGTCCATTGGCCAGTCTGGCAGCGTGGCCGGCCCCGTCGGAAGGGACGCCGGCGGCGTCCCCTCTAACCTTTATTGGATTCACGCGACGGGAAGCGGTGTCGCCGGCGGCCTCACAATCTCGCCGAGCACCAACTGGCAAACCATTGCTTTCTACCCAACGGATAGCAAGTACACGTGGAATGGCACGTTCACCTTCCCCGACCCCAACCAGTACGGCGTCCTTGACGGCTTTGGCATCGCCAGCGGCGACGCAACCGATAGCGGCCCCATCCAGATCTATTTCGACAACCTCCGGCAGGCAACGAATGGCACGGAAGCTATGATTCAAAACTTCGAGGGCAACGCTAGCAGCGTGAACACCGTCCAGTTTTACCAGCCGAGTTTCTCCTCAACGACCAGTGGCGGCCTTGATCCCGCTCCCAATGCATCAGTTATCTCCAGCACCGTCGCCGGGGGCTATGCGTCCACGGGGACTAATTCTGAGAGTGTCAACTGGCAGTTCGCTAGCGCCGGCTCAGGTCCTTGGCTGCGGTTGTTTGCCGCTGGTCCCAATGGAAACCCCGCCACCCCCTACCCGGTCGTGGACCTGACCCAGCCCATTCTCGTGGACGTGCTGCTGCTGCCGCCGGGCCAAACCGTTGCCCATGCCCTCGGTCAAGTCAGCCCGACGAACGCCTATCAACAAACCAACTGCCCGGGGACATCGGCCACCTTCGGCGTCGCGGTCACCCCGCCACTCAATACGACGCCCACCTACACCTATACTTGGACGCATAATGGCACGACCATTTCTGGCGCCACCGCCGCAACGTACATCAAGAATAATCTGACCACCGCCGATGCGGGGACGTACGCCGTGACCGTTAGTGACGGAGTCGCGAGCGCAACCTTGAACTCCATCCTGACCGTGCCGCCGCCGGTTTCAGTTGATGCGCAGCCCAGTGACGCGGGCCCGATGATGGGCGACGGCAGCGGCTACGCCGCTTTTAGCGTTAGCGCCTCCATTCCTGGCCTCTGCTCCTGCGCCAATAACCCTTCGATAGGGTATCAGTGGATGCAGAACGGGCTCCCCCTCACCGACAACGGGCTCAATATCTCGGGGTCAACCACCCCTAGCCTGATCATCAACCCCCCCTACTACTCGAACGCCGGCACTTACACCTGCGTGTGCACTAATACCTGCACCCTTCAGACCGTCGCCAGCGCCGGCGCTAGTTTGTGGGTCACGCCCAACCCGGCCGTCCAGGTATCCTGCAGCCCCGGCGGCCTGCTCGACCTTGATTGGACCAACAAGGCCGCTGCTTATCCCCCGAATCCGGCCTTCACCGGCCCGCCGGCCGCTACCAATGCGATTAATGGGAGCCCCGCCGCTCCCGTTGACTACGATTGGACCACTGGTTCGTTTAGTGGCAGCTTCCCAAACGCCACGGACTACTTTACCCTTCGTTTCGTCGGTCAACTCCAGCCGCCCTACGATCCGGGCAATGGTCAGCTCTACACCTTCTACGTTCGGTCTGACGACGGCGCCCGGCTGTGGGTGAACGGCCAATTGGTGGTGGACGCCTGGGTCAGCCGGAGCGCAACGACATCCACCGGCTCCATTGTACTCACAACCAATAACCCAGTTGACCTGATCCTGGAGTACTTCGAGAACACGGGCTCCGCCTCCGTGCAACTCTCCTACTCGAGCGTCAGCATGCCCAGCAATGACATCCCGTACTTCCAGTTGTGTCCCGCAACACCGGGCCAGACCGGAGGCGGCGGCATCCCGCCTTTGATTACACTGACCTCGCCGGCCAACAACGCCAGCGACACGCTCCCGACGGCCGTCACCCTCACCGCAAGCGTGACGCCGGAGGATGCCACTCTTAGCAAGGTGGACTTCTACAACAACGGCACCAGCCTGCTCGCCACTGTGAGTGGGACAGGGCCGACATACAGCACAAGCTGGACTCCCTCCGCGGCCGGCGTTTACAACATTACCGCCCGCGTGACTTACAACGGCACCGACACGCTGAACACACCGGCCAGCAAGCTCACGGTGCTCGCCCCATCGGCCAGTTCGGTTACCATCACCAACATCATCAACAACGGCAACAACACCGTGACCATTACCTACGGTGGGGGCGCGGGCTCGAACTTCATCTTGATGCAGTCCGCCGCTGTCCCCGACCCGGCAGGAGTAACCAGGGACAATTGGACCCCGGTTGCGACCAACAATGCCACACCGGGAAGCTTCACGGCGATCCCGATTGGGGCCGGTCCCGAGTTCTACACCATCCGAAGCAAGTAGGTTCCTGGTGGGTAGCTGGGGAAGTCACACTGGGCCGGGTCGCGAGACCCGGCCCTCTTTGTTTCCACACCTCGCAGCCCTCTGCCCCCTGTCCCGCACGCCGGCACAAGCTGGCAGCGCAGCATGAGCGTCGCTTTCCAATCGCCGCCGCTTGGCGCGTCTGGGGGGAAGTGAAAAAAACAAGCGCAAAAAGAAGTTGCGTGCGCTCCACGGATGGCTACGATTTGCCTGTGCGGGTGGTGCGGGCATTTTGTGGCAGGCGTCCTGGATTTCGATTGCCTGACAACTGTTGTCCCGCTTCGCCAGTCTTCGGCGGTATCTGCCGTCAGCCCCACAAGCCTCGCTCTGCTCCAAGCTTCAACGTCATAACCAGACCAAAAAAGCCATGAACATAGAACGTCTATCTAAGAGGATCGGAACTCTACTCATTACCCTCGGCCTCGCCGCCTGGGCCGCCACTGCCGCTTCGGCACAAGTCGCGGAAATCTATTGCGCGCGGGTGCATTCAAACGACACCACGAATTGGGACGCGCCCTTCTGGTGGATACCCGGCCCCGGCAATTCCCCCTATGGCATCTCCGATCACAAAAGCGCGGCCGCTGGTACGCCCGGGTCGCGAGTTGGAAGCTACTATCACACCCCCAGCATTCTTTCCCCAGGCGAGGGATTTGGCCTCGTTTGCACCGCCTGCAACGGAGGCCCGGGCGCCGTCTATCAAGTTGACGTGACGCAGCCGAATTATCTCGTGGCCACGGACACGATCTTTGGCGTGTGTTCGACGAACTGCACCGTCGGCGGCCTCTCGGGCGGCGGCGGCTATGCAACCAATACGACCGTCTTCCAAGCCGCTTACTCCGTGGACAAGTGGGGCTTTCTCTGCTGGCTTACGAACACTCTGGGGGTGCGCAACCCAGAGATCGAGTTCCACTATGTCAGCGGCGGCCCCAGCCAAACTCATCAATACGCGGATTGTGTGCGGTTCACTCAATTGTCCTCCACCTCGGGGCCGGCTCCCGTGCGCATTAGCGGCTTTGCGGGCAACGCCCTCCAATACTCCGGCGGTTCCGGTACGCGCTTTGTCTTGCTCAAGTGCACAACCCTCGGCAATTGGGAACGCATTGCCACCAACTCTGCCACCCCCAGCTCGTTCCCCATTGAGAGCGTGGGCACGGAGGCGGCAGCGTTCTATGCGGTTGCGAGCGAATAGCGTGCCGCGTCAAGCCGGTTACCTTGGAAGCAGGAATACGACCCCGCCCGCCTCTGGGTAAACGCCTGCGCGAACGACGTGCCCTGTTATATCCCATCCTCGCGCATCTGGCATGAAGGCGGCTACGAATGTTGAAAGAAGATTTCGTTGCCGCCGGACCGCCCCGGGCTATAATCACCTTGTTTGCGCCGCGGTAGTGGCCCCCTTAGTGGTGGCGGCGTCACGGCCCGACAGTCAATAGACAGATCCTATGGCTGATTTTAAGTTCTCCTGCCCTCACTGTTCGATCAGTGTCGAATGCGATGAGCTATGGTGCGGGCATGAGATCCAGTGTCCTTCCTGTCAGAAAGAGTTCGTAGTGCCTCAGAAGCCCGCGGGTCCGCCTCACGCCGCTCTCGCCTCCGCTGCTCCAGGGCAACCCAAGCTTTCCATCGGCGCTTCCCGGACCCAACACTCCACCGCGCCGAAGGCGGTCGCCCCGCAAGTGGCGGCTTTGGAACACCAGCTCAAGCAGGCGAAAACCGGCCAGAAGAGCGGAGTAATGAAGTGGGTGACCGTCGGCATCGTGGTGGTTGTCCTCGGCGTGGGAGGCTACCTCGCCTACGGGCCTGTCACGGAGTACCTGGCGAAGCGGGCCGAAGCCAAGAAGCAAGCCAGCGCTCCCCCTCCGCCCACGAACGCCGCCCCGGCCGAGCCGGCCCCCCCGCCTCCGCCAAAGGAGCTACCCCTGCTCCCTGCCGTTTGGACCCTCGACGTGGCCCAAGCCACGATCCCTGAAGGGAAGGCCAATGGCACCCTCTCGGGTACCAACTTCATCGTCGAGACCGCGTTGTGTACCCCCCAGGTCCTGGGCTTGTACGAGGGCGCGCCCCGTTCGCCGGACCGGGCGGTTCTGGTCTATCTGAACTTGAAACCCGGAGAAAGCCTTACGAACCACACCTGGACCGTGTCGCCGGACAAGCGAGACAGCGGCGTGCGGCAAGTCTTGAAGGAATGGAAGACCGATCCGCGTTACGCCCCGCATACCAAGACCTTCAGTTCGGGTTACGCGATGAAGCTTGAGCTGGGCGAGGCCGTCAGCAATGTGATTAGCGGGAAGATATTCCTCGCCCTGCCCGACACAGAGCAGAGCGTCGTCGCCGGCCAATTCAAAGCCCAGGTCGCATCGGCTTCGGGATCCGCCGCCCCGGTCGCTGCTGCAGCACCCCCGCCTCGCGCATCCGACCCGGCATTCGACAAGCGCTACGGCAGGAAACACTAGGCGGGCTGCCTGAGACCGTTCAGTAATGGCCGGCAAATCCAGCTTCCTCGACAAGGTGCTTGGCCGCATCGGGCGGCTTGATACCGAAGGACTGCAAACAGTCGTGCAGCGCCTCGCGCGCGAACGCGACTTCCTGGAAACCCTCTTCAACACCATCGAGGACGGCGTGCTCGTGATTGATGAGACCGGGTGCATCATTTACTTCAACCAGGCGGTCACGCGTCTCCTCGGCTTGCAGCCCAACGTCGAAGGGCAGCCCATTACCGATTTCATCCCCGACTTCGAGTGGCAGAAGATTGCCAAATTCGACGCCGCGGGGGGGTCGGGCGTGGTGCGGCATGAATTCGAGGTCCACTATCCACGCCCGCGTTTCCTGCGGCTCTACGCGGCCCCGCTGGACGGGGTGGAAAGCGGCACGGCCGGCGTCGCGCTCATTCTCCACGACGCGACAGAAGCGCGCCAGAAGACGATCGAGGCGATCGAAAGCGAGCGGATTCAGGCGTTGACGCTGCTGGCGGCGAGCGTTGCGCACGAAATCGGGAACCCCATCAACGCGCTTCATATTCATTTGCAGCTCATGGAACGCGAGCTCACGAAGCTCAACAAAGTCGCGCGCGGCGAGGAGCAAGCCCGGGGCGGCATCGTCCCCCGCTCGCGCGCCCGGCACCAGCCCGTGCCCGCCGAAAACGAGGCCCTTGAGATCACGGCCCGGCTCGAACAATACCTCGGCGTCGCCCGCGGCGAGATCAACCGCCTTGACTACATCATCACCCAATTCCTGCAAGCCATCCGGCCGACGGCGCCACAGCTCAAGCTGTTCGGCCTGAATGACGTGGTGCACAAAACGCTGGAACTGCTGCGGCCCGAAGTTGAAAACCGCGGACTCACCCTGCGCACCTACCTGGCCCGGCAACTCCCCGCTACCCCAATTGACCCGGAACAAATCCAGCAGGTCCTGGTGAACCTCATTAAGAATGCGCTCCAGGCCATGACCAAAGGCGGCACGCTGACGTTGCAAACCGGTGAGGGCGCCGACGGGGTCTGGGTGAGCGTCGCGGATACCGGCGGCGGCATTCCGCAAGAGCAGATCAACCGCATCTTCGAGCCCTTCTACACCACCAAGAAGAAAGGCTCCGGCCTGGGCCTCATGATTGTCCAGCGGATCGTCCGCGCCCACGGCGGGCGCATTGAACTGGAGAGCCAGGTCGGGCGCGGCACCACTTTCCGCGTCTGGCTCCCGCTGCACGAACGCAAACCCCGTCTCCTCGAGGCTCCGCTGCATGACTGAGCTCAGGCCGAGACACTGGCTGATTGTCGTCCGTTCGCACGGGACTAGCTAAGATCCTTCCTTCTAGCCCGCTCGTGCCACTTCGAATCAGCGCGTCCTTGCGGGTGCGCTCGCTCCCTTTGTGCGGGTGCGCAGCCGGACCGGGCGAACGTACCAGCCGTAGCGGCCAGCAATAATATCCACGCGCCAGTAGCCGCCTTGTTCCTGGCCCAGCGCCCTTTCCATACGGAGCTTAACCGCCTGACGTTCGTTCTCATCGGCAGGAGGAAGAATCTTCATAGGCGTGAAACGTGATGCGTGAAACGTGACTGGTGACTGGTTACTGATCACAGGTCACTGCTTCGTCCCCGGGCTCACTGCGGTGGGTGCTGCCGTTGCCGGTGCGCTACTGGCCGATGGGCTCGCTGTGCTCGCGGCGATCAGCCCGCTCAACTGCCCATGCCGATGTGCCAGGAACCATGCGCCCACTGCGAGCGCTACCACGCCCAGGATCAGCAGCTCATTCCCCACGACCATGGTAGGCAGGACGATGAGCGCCACCCCGCCCAGCATCAGCGCCAGGCTCGTTGTTACACTGGCTACAATGACCTTCAGCGGCGGATACACCAGCGATGCCAGGCCGAAGATGAATAGCCCCACGCCCACCCAAACGATGCCCTTGAGGCTTGATAACTTGGCTGCCAGGTCGCGCGCCGTGTCCTTCTGGGCGGCACCTAACTCCGTTCGGGCGCGGGTTTCCTCCCGCTCGACTACCGGCATCGGAGAGCTGAGGACATACGTGGTTGAGGGCTCGCAGATGGCTGAGGGTTGAGAGTTGAGGGCTGAGGGTTCGCTGCACGACTGAGAGCGGCCGGATAGGGGTAGGGATGAGGGATTAACCTCACCCCTCCCTCCAAACCGGACGGGCGGATTTCCCGCATCCGGCTTTCCAGTCAGTGGGGTCTCGGCGAGATGCG
>Ga0326727_10007358_pt1 | contig 29192 bp, 26 predicted proteins | sample MB2enrmetagenome_FD_207643 | JGI IMG/M metagenome (GOLD analysis project Ga0326727, IMG submission 207643) | Lab enriched peat soil microbial communities from McLean, Ithaca, NY, United States - MB29MY | ecosystem: Environmental > Terrestrial > Soil > Wetlands > Peat | place: USA: New York... | reverse complement strand
TGGCAAAAGTCTTCACTGTCAGAATACCGGATTGGAGCTCATCTTCGCCCAGGATCACGATTCGCCGGGCAATCTTGTCGGCCGTCTCAAAGGACTTCTTCAGGCGAAAACTCCCTTCGCCCAGCTCGATGTGCAGCCCCAGGTGGCGCAGTTCGCGAGCCAGCGACAGCGCGGCGGCGTTGATGCCCTCGCCCAAAGGCGCAATGTAGGCATCGGCCAACTGCGGGGCAGCGGCTTCCAACGCCTGAAGCGTAAGCACCAGCCGGTCCTCGCCCATGGCGAACCCAATGCCCGGTGCCTTCGGTCCGCCGATGGCCTCGCTCAGCCCGTCGTAGCGTCCGCCGCCCAGCAGGGCATTCTGCGCGCCCAACCCGCCGTGCGTGAACTCAAACGTCGTGCGCGTGTAGTAGTCGAGGCCGCGCACCAGCCGGTGATTGCGCGTGTAGGGAACGCCCGCCGCATCCAGGGCCGCGAGCACGGCGGCAAAATGCTTATTGGACTCCTCGTCGAGAGAATCGGCGATGACCGGTAGCGTCTCGATGATGGGCTGATCGGCCGGCACCTTGCAGTCCAGCACGCGCAGCGGATTGGTCACCGCGCGCCGCTGGCAGTCCACGCACATCTGCGACACGACCGGAGCGAGCGCCGCCCGCAGTGTTTCGTTGTAGCGCGCGCGATCGCCAGCCGAGCCAACAGAGTTCAGCTCCAGCCTCCAGCCCGCGATGCCTAGCTCATCAAGCAGCGTTGCCAGCATCTCCAGCACTTCTGCGTCGCGCAGCGGGCTCTCGCTCCCCGCGGATGGCGGCCCGATCACTTCGGCGCCAATCTGCGAGAACTGCCGGTAGCGCCCCTTCTGCGGCCGCTCACGCCGGAACTGCGGGCCGATGTAGTAGAGCTTCTGCAACTGCCCGCTCTCGCCCAACTGGTGCTCGATGTAAGCGCGCACCACGCCGGCGGTGTTCTCCGGCCGCAGCGTCAGCAACTGCGTCTTCTCCGACTGCGCCCGCGCGCGATCCTCCCAGGTGTACATCTCCTTGGAGACGATGTCGGTTTCCTCGCCCACGCCGCGCGCAAACAGCGCCGTGTCCTCGAAAATAGGCGTCCGGATCTCGCCGAAGTTGTAGCGGGCAAAGACGGCGCGGGCCGTCGCCTCAATACGGTTCCACAGCGCCGTCTCGGGCGGCAGCAAGTCCCGCGTCCCGCGCACAGCTTTCAGAGTGCCCATAGCCTTTTCAGTTTAAACGTTCATTCCAGGCCATTCGCTCTCCGAATCTGGACTCTCTGATTTCTGCTGCATCCCCGCGCCGTCTCCCGCATCCAAGCCACCATGGAATACCGTCTTCTCGGAGGCTCAGGCCTCAAGGTTCCCGCTCTCAGCTTTGGCACCGGCACCTTTGCCGGCGGCACCGAGTTCTTCAAGGCATGGGGATCGACCCAGGTCGACGAAGCGCGCCGCCTGCTCGACATTTGTTTCGAAGCCGGCGTCAACCTCTTCGACACGGCAGACATCTACTCCGACGGCCAGTCGGAAGAGGTGCTGGGCAAGGCGCTTGAAGGCAAGCGCGTCCAGGCGCTCATCTCCACCAAGGCCACCTTCCGCTTCGGCGCCGGCCCCAACGACGTGGGCTCCTCGCGCTATCACCTGCGCCGCGCGCTTGAGGGTAGCCTGCGCCGCCTGGGCACCGACTACATCGACATCTACCACCTGCACGGCTTCGACGCCCTCACGCCCATCGAAGAGGTGCTGGATACCCTGACCACCTTCGTCCGCGAGGGCAAGGTGCGCTACATCGCCTGTTCCAACTTCTCCGGCTGGCACCTGATGAAGTCCCTAGCCGCCGCCGATCGCTACGGCTGGGCGCGCTACGTGGCCCACCAGGTCTACTACTCGCTGATCGGCCGCGAATACGAGTGGGAACTGATGCCGCTCGCCCTCGACCAGAAAGTCGGCGCTCTCGTATGGAGCCCGCTCGGCTGGGGCCGCCTCACCGGCAAGATCCGCCGCGGCCATCCGCTGCCCGAGACCAGCCGCCTCCATAAGACGGCCGAAATGGGCCCGCAGGTCGAAGACGAGCACTTCTACAAGGTGGTCGACGCGCTGGATGCGGTAGCCGCGGAGACCGGCAAATCCGTCCCGCAGGTCGCCCTCAACTGGCTCTTGCAGCGACCTACCGTGGCGTCGGTGATCATTGGAGCGCGCAACGAGGAGCAGTTGCGCCAGAACCTGGCGGCTGCCGGCTGGAATCTGACCGCCAAGCAGGTGGCGACCCTGGACAAAGCCAGCGTCCAGCCGGCCATCTACCCCTACTGGCACCAGCACCTGTTCGCGGAGCGGAATCCGCCTCCTGTGTAAGTTTCGGGCACAAACGCGGTCCGCGCCAGCATGTGCGGCGTTCACAAACGGAATCACTCCTCACGAAGGATCCGATTCGGGTCTACCCATGCCACGCGCACGGCCGGCGCCAGAGACGCGAGGGCAGCAACCAGCAGAATCAGCAATACCACGCCCGCGTACGTGATGGGATCAAGCGCTGAAACGCCATAGAGCATGCTTGCCAGGAAATGGCTCAATCCCAATCCCATTGCCAGCCCGGCCGCACAACCGATCGCGGCCACCCGCAAGCCTTGAAACACAAACCCCGCCGCGATCTGGCTCCGCAAGGCTCCCAGTGCGAGGCGCACGCCCACTTCGCGCTGGCGCAGCCGTCCCAGATAACTCAGCGTTCCATAGAGGCCGATGCACGCCAGCGAAACAGCCGTCGTGGCAAAAAGCGTCAGAAGGATTGTGCGCAGCCGATTCTCTGAGAACGCATCCGCAAGATGCTGTTGCAGCGGCATGATCGCGTACACCGACCTGCCCGGCTCAAGCTCGTGAATCCTGCGCCGCACGGACTCTGCCATCTGCAGAGGATCGCCCTGCGTGCGAATGAGATAGTTCGGAAATGGAGTGGGCGCGCTGAAGCAGGAGTACACCGTCGGAACCGGCGGCATGTTCAGTCCTTCTTCCCGGGCGTCGCCGACGATCCCGCGAATCTGCCCATTGGGCTGGAAATCGTTGTACGCCGCCGCGGCCAGCGCGTGCCCGATCGCCGGTGTATCGTTCAGATAGAGATTAGCGAAGCTGCGATTCACGACTACATCGCTGGTGGCCGATCCCTGCCGGCAGGTTTCGCCCCTGAGAACAGGAATCCGCATCGCGTCGAAGTATCCCGCCGAAACATAGCGGCTATCGGCCAGAATCTTGCGGTCAGTATTCATTTTCCCGTCGATCTTGAACTCCACCTGGTAGAGCGCCGAAACGCCGGGCAGCATGGCCGCCGTGGATGCGGCCTCCACGCCCGGCAAACTGCGCAATCCATCGAGAGTCCGGTCCACGCGCTGCACCACGGCCTTCATGTCGGTCGTCTCTCCCCAGGAGCCGCTGATCTGCAACGTCAGCACGTGGCTGGGGTCGAATCCAGCGAAGACGCGGCCCAGCTCCTGAAAACTACGCAACAGCAGTCCCGCGCCTACCAGCAGCGTGACGGCCAGCGCAACTTGCACGCCCACCAGCAACCATTGGACAGGATTGCGCGTGGAGACCTGGGTCCGTCCGCCTTGCGCGAGCGAGCGCGCCAGCCCGCGCCTCGTGCCGCGCAGTGCCGGAAACAGCCCGCACACCAGAGTCGTCAACACCGCCGACAGCAGCGAATACGTAGCGACCCTCCAGTTGAGTTCGATCTCTTCGGCGCGCGGCAGTGTCTTCGCCAGCAGATGAAAGCCATGCGCCGCGCCTGCCGCCGCCGCGAGCCCCACCAGCGAGCCAGCCAGAGCCAGAACAAAAACTTCGGTCAGCAATTGAGCCATAATGGCTGAGCGCGATGCGCCCAGCGAGAAGCGGATCGAGATCTCATGCTCGCGGTCCGCCATCCGCGCCAGCATCAGCGCGGCAATGTTGAGGCAGGCAATCAGCAGCAGCAAGGTCACCGAGCCATACAGCAGCCAGAGTGAGTTTCGAATGCCACCGACAATCACTTCTTTCAGAGGCAAAGTTTCCACGGTCAGTTCGGCGTCGGGTTTTGGGAACTGCTTGCCCAGCTGACTCTGCACCGTGGACAGATCGGCTAGCGCTTGTTTCACCGTCACGCCCGGCTTCAAACGCCCGATCACGGTGAACCATGTCTCGTCGCGGCGCTGTGCATACGGCGCGTCTATCGGGCTCGGAGCAAACAGATCGATATCGCGGCTGGGAAAGACAAACGACGCCGGCATGATGCCCACGATCGAAAACGAGGATTTCTCCACATGCAGCTTTTTGCCCAGAGCGGCCGGATCGCCATGAAACCGTCGCTGCCAGAAGCCGTAGCTGATCAGCACTGCATCCGGCCCACCGAAGCGCTCCTCTTCCGGCACAAAATCTCGGCCCAACTCCGGCGAGATGCCCAGCACCTGCAAGAATCGCGGCGCCACCAGCGCTTCCGTCACCTTTTCCGGCAGCGGGCCGGAGATTTCCGACAGGTCATCGGTGTAGTAGCCGCTTATGCCTTGAAACGTCGAGTTCAACCGGTTCCATTCTTCGAGGCGCGTCGGCGCCACAAAGCGATTCGCGTCGCGGCCCTTGGAATCGTGTTGATAGATCGCTATCAATTCGTCGCCCTTGGGAAACGGCAGCGGGCGCAACACCACTGCGTCGATGGCCGAGAACACCGCGCTGTTGGCGCCAATGCCCAGCGCCAGCGTCAGGATGACGGTCAGCGAAAACGTCGGCGACTTGCGCAGAAAACGCGCAGCCGCGCGCAAATTCGATCGCAGGGCCTCAAAAAACGCCGAGACATGCACCTCGCGGACCGTCTGCTTCACCTGCTCCCTGCCGCCAAATTCCACCACCGCCCAGCGGCGCGCCTCCTCGGGCGTCATGCCCTGGGCAATATTGGCCTGCGTCAGTTCCTCGATGTGGAATTCAATCTCGCGCTCGAGAGCGGCCTCGTGCGCACGCCCCGGATCGCGTTTTCGCCTGAAATGCGGGGACCAACCCATGAACGCCTCCTTGGGTGCATGTCTCCTATTGCACTGTCTGAAGAATCTGCGCAACCGCGTTGGAGAGCCGGTTCCAGTTCTGCTCTTCCGCAGCCAGCTGTTTGCGGCCCTTTGCCGAAAGCCGGTAGAACTTCGCCAGCCGCCCGTTCTCCGATTCGCCCCAGCCGGCCTCCAGCCAGCCGCGCTTTTCCAGCCGATGCAGCGCCGGATACAGCGACCCCTGCTGCACCTGCAGCACGTCCGCGGAGATCTGCCGGATCCGCTGCGAGATGCCGTAGCCATGCACCGGCGCGAGCGCGACAATTTTGAGAATGAGCAAGTCGAGAGTTCCTTGCAGCAGGTCGGATTTTTCCAGCGGCGCCATGCGTTCTCTCCTAGACAATCTACCTATACAAAACCGATAGGTAGAATGTCAAGGAGAGAGCACGGAATTCAGGCCGCGGACGGGTCGCCATTCGATGGCGTTCGTAGTGCTAGGCTGAAGCCGGCTCGAATCCTCATCCTGGCTCGGCGCGCAGCCAGCGGAGCATGTGCGGGTAGGGCGATGCCGAGATTGCGGCTGCCTGCTTGCGGTCCAGGGTCAGGCCCATCCATTGCAGCAGCGGGACACCTGCTTTGCCGTCACGGTAGGTCTCGATGAGCGTCGCCGCCGACCCTTTGTACCCGGTTGCATGGAAGACGATCTCCGGCGGCAGCCCAAGATGGACCGCGGCGGCATAGGACCAGGTCTGGGCGGCGATCTCGTCTCCCATATCCGAGCCTGCATTTTCGCCGGTCGAGGCGCGCCGAGCGGGTAGCATGGTGGCCAGGTGGCCTGCCTCGTGGAGCAGATCGCCGGGATAGAGCAGGCGCGCCGGGTCGACGATCAAGCCGCCCGGCTCCAGCGTGACGCCGGGCAGAAATGTGTCTGCGCCCAGCGGAGCGAGGCGCACGCTCAGGCCAATCTGCCGGAGCCAGTCAACGATCGCGGTTGCAGTGGGATCGAGCATCGGCAGTCAGCTTAGCCTCGCGGCTCCTTCAAATAAATCTCGGTGTAGTCGAGGTAATTCTGCGCGTACTCGAGGATAAGCGCCCGGTCCTCGTCCGTTACCTGGCGGCGCAGCTTGGCGGGTACGCCGGCCCACAGCGTCCCTGGCGGCACGACGGTATGTTCGGGCACCACCGCGCCGGCAGCAAGAATGCATCCCTCGCCGATGCGGCAGTCGTTAAGGATGGTGACCGCCATGCCAATCAGCACCGCGTCTCCCACTACGCAGCCATGGACCGTGGCATTGTGGCCGATGGTCACCCAGTCTCCGACCTCGACCCGATACAGGTTGCGCTGCCCGTGCAGCACGGCGCAGTCCTGCACGTTGGAGTTTGATCCCACGCGGATGGAGTTCACATCCCCGCGCAGCACGGCATTCATCCACACTGAGGAGTGCTCGCCCAGCGTTACGTCGCCGATCACCTGAGCCGACAGGTCCACGTAGCAAGTGGCGGGAATCCGGGGCAGCCGTCCCTGGTAGCTGCGAATCATTGCGGCCTCCGGGGAAAGTTTACCCGAGGCGGCGCGAACCTGCGGGGCGGCGCCGGGTCCGATGTCCGGATGCGGAAGGCAATCGGAATCAAATTCCATTGAATCGAAAGGATTTTCGCCAGGAAATCGCCAGAAGTTGACTGAAAGACCGAGTTTCCCGGTATCATGAGATGAGGCCATTTGGCGGGTTTGGAGGTGGGATTTTTTGGCAGAGGTTCGCATTCAAGAGGGCGAGCCGCTCGAAAATGCGCTGCGCCGGTTTAAGCGGAAGGTACAGCAGGAGGACATCATCAAGGAAGTCAAGCGTCACTCCTACTACCTGAAGCCCGGTGAGAAGCGTCGCGTCAAGGCAGCTTTGGCGCGCAAGCGGAATCGCAAGAAGGCTCGCAAAGAGCAGGACTAGTTTCAAGACCGAACGGGACTTGAGCCGCCCTGGTTTCTTCCTTTGCCGGCGCAAGGGCGAGGAGAACACAAGAAAAAGACCGGGGCGGCCGGTCGCGATTGTTGACATTGATTTGGATCGCCCGCCCTCGCTCGGCGAAGCGGTTTTTTCCAACTCTCCCGATTCCGGGGATAGACACAGCATTTGCCGCGGAATTTTTAGCGGCCCGGGCCCTTGTTGTTGAACGATGTACGAAGACAGGGAAACGGGACCGGCGGTCATCCTGGATCATTGCCGACTTCGGCGTTTTTCCCATCTTCGGGGAAGCCGGCCATGGATTACCAGGACAGAGTTCTGAAGTGTATCGATTGTGGCGCAGATTTTATCTTCACTGCAGGCGAGCAGTTTTTCTTCCACGACAAGCAGTTCACCAACGATCCAAAGCGCTGTAAGCAGTGCAAGGCGAAGCGCGCCAGCGGCGCCTCCAGGGCCCGGCCGGAGACGAGGACCACCTGTTCGGCTTGTGGCGCGGAAACCACGGTTCCCTTCCGGCCTACGCAGGGCAGGCCAGTACTGTGCCGTTCCTGCTTCCAGAAACAGCAGATAATGCGGCGCCCGGCGCCGGGGACAGTGCCCGGGCCTACGCAAGGGCCTGGCTAAAGAGCAGATCCCCCTTGAACCCCGATGGAAATCCAGCCGCGCGCACTAGCGTGGCCAGTTGCGCCCAGTGACGCTGGCTGTGGAACAGCCCGTGCGCCATCAGCTTGCGCCGGGATGCCGTGCGCGCATGGGGCGGCAGCCAATCGTACTCCAGCGTGAGCGTTTCCTCCCAGTTTGTCGCCGGGTTGCCAAGAAGCGCGATGCCGATCTGGATCGCCTGCTCGTGCAAGCCAAAAAGCGCATCCAGCGGACCTGCAGGCAACTGGCTCCGGTCCGTGACCGGCAATCCAGCCACGCGTTGGCTCCAGCGCAGCTCTACTGCCCAGATATGCCGGACGAACTCCTGCACGCTGTTTGAGCCGCCGATGCCGCAGGGAAGCTCAAGCAGCGCCGGGTTGGCTTCCAGGTGTGCCCTCCAGAACGCGCCGGCCTCCCGGTTCCAGACCAGGAGTTCCTCAAGGGTAATGGCAGGTGTCATAGCAGTTTCCTCAGGGCGCGATGGCCGATGTCGCGCCGGCAATAGATTCCGTCGAACTTAATCTCGGCCATGGCCTCATAGGCGCGATCCAGGGCCTCTTTCAGCGATGGCGCCGCCGCGGTAACGCCCAGCACCCGCCCGCCGGCGGTGAGCATCTGCCCGCCCACTAGCGAGGTGCCGGAGTGGAACACCTCCACCCCCGGTATTTTGGCTGCGGCGCTCAGGCCGGTGATGGGAAATCCGGTCCTGTAGCTGCCCGGATAGCCCGACGAACTGGCCACAACACACGCTGAAGCGCCGGGACTCCAGCGCAGCTCCGCATCGGCCAACCGGCCGTCGACGCAGGCCTCAAGGGCTTCCACCAGGTCGCTTTCCAGCCGCATCAGGATGGCCTGCGTCTCGGGGTCGCCAAAGCGGGCGTTGAACTCCAGCACCTGGGGGCCGCGCGCGGTCATCATCAGTCCGCAATAGAGCACGCCGGTAAACGGCGTCTCCTCTTCCGCCATTCCGCGCACCGTGGGCTCGGCAATGTGGTGCAGAATCCACTCGCTCATGCCCGTTTCTAGCATGTCGTCGGTGGAATAAACGCCCATGCCGCCGGTATTGGGACCTGTATCGCCTTCGCCAATGCGCTTGTGGTCCTGGGCCGGAGCCAGCGGCGTCACGTGCCTGCCGTCGGTGAGGCAGAGAAAGCTAATCTCTTCGCCTTCCAGGAACTCCTCGAATACAACCTGCTGCTCCGCCTCGCCCAGCAGCGCACCCGTGAACAGTCCGTGCGCGGCCTCGATGGCGGTGCGCCGCGACTGGCAAATCACTACACCCTTGCCGGCGGCCAGACCGTCTGCCTTAACCACGATGGGCGGGTGGAAGATGTCGACTGCCTTCTCCAGTTCCGCGGCGCTGGTGCACACGGCATAAGCCGCGGTAGGAATGTTGTGCCGCTGCAGGAAGCGCTTGGCAAAGCCCTTGCTGCTCTCGAGCTTTGCGGCCTCGCGCGTAGGCCCGAAGACCCGCAGCCCACGCGCCCGCAAGGCGTCCACAATGCCCAGGCTGAGCGGCAACTCCGGTCCTACGATGGTCAGGCCGGGCTGTTCCGCCTCGGCCACGCGCACCATAGAGTCCAGATCCTTCAGGTCCGCGGGAACCAGCCGGGCGATCTGCGCCATACCGCCATTGCCCGGCGCGCACACCACCTCCGTCACCCGCGGGCTGCGTCTCGCCGCCCACGCCAGAGCATGTTCCCGTCCCCCTGAACCAAGGATCAGCACTTTCATTCTTGCCCGCTTTCCCTTCGCCCCGGATGTTCCGAAGCTCCAAGTGGTTATCCTCTGCAAACCGGCGGCTGGAAGTCAAACAACTCCCAACCAATGAACTTCGTAGTCTCCCCCTATACTGATGCGTGACGCCCGGTATTCGGCCTGCGGGACTCACGGGAGATTCGCCTCATGGTGCAAACCCGCATCAAGCCCTACCGCGAGGAGATGGCCGGAAAGGCGCTTCGCGAGCAGCAGAGGCGCAGATTCAGGCGCAACCAGGTCTTTGGGCTGCTGCTTGTGGCCGCGGCGATACTCGCCTGGTGGCTCTTCCACACCAATCCCGCGTGGATATTTCAGCGCGGCTGGTGGCGACTGTGAGCCCCCCAACGACGCCGAATGCGTCAGGGCATGACGTCGGTCGTGCCGAAATGCCTGGCCCATCTACGCGGGCTTTAGCCCCGGTTACCAATCCGCTGGCCGTGCTGTTGCTCGGCCCCACGGGCAGCGGCAAGACGGCCCTTTCGCTGGCGTTGGGCGAGCGCTTCGACGGCGAGATCGTCAGTTGCGACTCGGTGGCCGTCTATCGCGGCATGGACCTGGGAACGGCCAAGCCCTCCGCCGCAGAGCGTGCGCGGCTGCCGCATCACCTGATCGACGTAGCCGACCCCGACCATCCCTTTACCGCGGGGGACTATAGCCGCCAGGCGCGGGTAGCGCTCTGGGAGATTGCCGCGCGCGGCCGGCTGCCCATCGTCACCGGAGGCACCGGCCTTTACCTGCGCGCGCTGACCGACGGCTTATTCGCCGCGCCCGAGCGGCAACACGTCCTGCGCGCTCGCCTTGAGCGTAGCCGCCAGCGGCACGGCGACGCCTGGCTGCACCGGCTGCTCACCCGCCTCGATCCAGCTTCCGCCGCGCGCATCCACGCCAACGACACTCCCAAGCTTATTCGCGCCATTGAAGTGTGCCTGGCCGCGCGCAAGCCGCTCTCGCAACTGCTGGCTCGCGATCCACTCACCGGCTTCCGGCTGCTGCGCATCGGCCTCAATCCACCCCGCAAGGTCCTCTATGACCGCCTCAACCAGCGAGCCGCCGCCATGTTCGCCGCCGGCCTGGTTGAGGAGACACGCATTCTGCTGGCCCGCCATGGTCCTGTCAAGGCCCTCGACTCCCTCGGCTACCGCCAGGCACTGCGCGTACTGCGGGAGTCCTGGCCAATCGAAGAGGCAGTCACCGCTGCCCAGCAGGGTCATCGCAACTACGCCAAGCGGCAACTCACCTGGTTCCGGCGCGAGCCGGATGTGCATTGGATAGAGTCCTTCGGTGACACCCATGAGACCCTGCGCACGGCGGCAGAACTGGTACAGGTGAGCCTGCGGGAGACCGTCCAGGGACCATGAGCATCGCAGGAGACGGAATTCTTGGGCTGGGGAAGGGGGCGTGACTCTAGTGGGATGATTGTTGTCTATCCATTTCAATGCGGGGAAGGTGAGAGAACATGAAAAAATGCATTGTCCGTTCTGGTTGGATTCTGCTGCTTATATCGTTTGCGCCGCACAATGACCCAGGCAAGGCCTCAGCACAGGCGCTCCCAAACAATGGGGAAGAAGCAGGCTTGAAAGTATGGCCGTCGCAACCGCCTGCCAGTGTCCCGTTTGCAGCGTCGCAGGAACTAACGGGAATCGCATTTACCGGGAGACACGCGCAATATGGCCATGCGGATACGTGGTATCCATCGTGGGCCGCGGATGGAAACCTCTATTCCCCATGGACGGATGGCGAGGTGAACGGCGTGCAGTCAAACTCCGGGGGCGCAAACGCCACAACCGGAAACGCCACAATCCTAGGCGACAATCCCATGGAGTTGAAGATCACGGATGTAGCGACTTATGCGTCGAATCCGGCCCCTTATGAGGGACGGTATCCTTCCGGGAGCCTGATCTATCAAGGTGTGTGGTACTACGGGACCTATTGCCTGCATGAAACTCCCGGTAAACACCTGAATTGGGATGTCCTCGGTCCATTTGTCGGCTTTCGTTACTCGACCGACTTGGGAAAAACCTGGCATCAAACCAGGCATACGCCTGCGCATCCGCTCTTCCCCGAACCGGATCATTTTGGCGGCAAGGTGAAGATGGGCGCCCCGCATATTGTTGACTTCGGTCGGGACATGCAGTACTCCCCGGACGGAAAAGCCTATCTCGTCGCGCACGGATCTTCCTACCCCGACCCTGCGCCACGCGAAGCAGACCTGAGCTGGATAACCGGCGATGAAATTTATCTGGCGCGCGTGAAACCCACGCCGCAGGGCATGGACACCGCGTCGCAGTACGAGTTCTTCGCGGGCCATGACAGTGGGGGCAAGCCAATCTGGACCCGCGATTTTGCGCGCATCAAGCCTCTGCTGAAGTGGGACAACCACATGGGCTCCGTAACCATGACCTATGACGCTCCGCTCAGGAAGTATTTGATGGTCGTCACCGATGGTGGAAATACCATCTCGAAGTTCAGCACATACATTCTTGAATCTGCGGATATTACCGGCCCGTGGAAGCTTGTTGTTTATATGAAGGACTTCGGCGAACAGGGCTATTTTGTCAATTTTCCCTCAAAGTTCATCAGCAAGGACGGCAGAACGGCGTGGCTGTCCTACTCTGCAAACTTCACCAAGGATTACTTGGGCACAAAACTCCAATCGATTCCTGACGGCGGCGGTTACTGGTGGACCCTTCAGGAGGTCCGGCTGGCCGGTCCGAACGGCGCAAAGTGAGCGAAGCACGCAGGCAGCCAGGGCGCCAGCGCGCATCCATGCGCATCCAATAAACTGAATGGAGCAACGCAGCGCCCGACGCGGCAAAGCGCCGCGGAATGGAGTTCCCCTTGGCAGAGACGATTTACGACGTGGCAATCATCGGCGGCGGCCCGGCCGGCTACACGGCGGCCATTCGCGGCGCGGAATACGGGCTGAAGGTCGCCCTGATCGACAAGTCCGACCGCCTGGGCGGCACCTGCCTGCTGGTGGGCTGCATTCCCACCAAGGCGATCCTCTTCAACGCCGAGATTTGGGACCACCTGAAGCACGCAGCCGAGTACGGCATCGACAGCATTGGCACGCCTGCGCTCAACTGGGCCACTGTCCTCAAGCGCAAGAACGCCATTGTGGCCAAGCACGTCAAGGGCCTGGAATTCCTGATGCGCAAGCACAAGATCACCGTCATCGAGGGCTATGCGCGGCTCACCGGCCCGGCCCAGAACGGCGTGCACACCGTCGAAGTAACCACAGCGGGCGGCGGTGGCGCAGCCGGCGAAATCAGCCAGGTCAAGGCCAAAAACGTCATCCTCGCCACCGGCTCCCAGGCCAAGATGCTGCCCGGCCTGGAGGCGGACAGCCGCATCCTCACCAACATCGAGATTCTCGACCTCGCCCAGTTGCCCAAGTCACTCATCGTCATCGGAGCGGGCGCCGTGGGCGTCGAGTTCAGCTCAATCTTCCGCAGCTTTGGCACCGAGGTTTCGATCCTTGAGTTCCTGCCGCGCGCGGTTCCGGTCGAAGACGAGGAGATCTCCAAAGAGCTGACGCGCCTCTTCAAGAAGCGGGGCATCGACGTGAATACCGGCGCCAAGGTCGAGAAGGTCGAGAAAACCGAAACCGGCGTGAAAGTGAGCTATACCGACGCCAACGGCAAGCCCCAGGTGAAGGAAGCCGAGAAGGTGCTGGTGGCCGTGGGCCGCGCGCCGCTGACCGGCAACATCGGCATCGACCGCGTCAAGGCCGAACTCGACCGCGGCTTCGTCAAGGTCAACGAAGCCCAGGAGACCGCCGAGCCCGGCGTCTTTGCCATTGGCGACATCGTGGCTGGGCTGCCGCAGTTGGCTCACTCCGGATCCATGGCCGGCATGGTGGCCGTGGCCAAAATCGCCGGCCGCCCCTACCGCCCCATCCGCCGCGACCGCATCCCCGGCTGCACCTATAGCGAGCCGCAGATCGGGTCGGTCGGCCTGACTGAAACCCAGGCCAGGGAAAAGGGTTATACCGTCAAGGTCGGAAAGTTTCCCTTTGCCGGCAACTCCAAGGCCACCATCGTCGACGACCACGACGGATTTGTGAAGGTCGTGGCCGACGCCAAGTACGGCGAGATCCTCGGCGTCCACATCATTGGCCCGCAAGCCACGGAAATCATCGCCGAAGCCGTTGCCGTGATGGAGCTGGAAGGCACTGTGGAGGAGTTGATGTTCACCGTCCACGCCCACCCCACGCTGGCCGAGTCCCTGCTCGATGCCTATGGCGCGGTAGAGGGTATGGCGATCAACGCGTAAGGCAGCTCAGGCGCCCCACTACAACTCCGTCGACTGCCCTTCAACCAGCGCTTTGGCCCTGGCTATAAACTCGGCCAGCGGTATCGAGCCCTGGTCGCCCTTGCCTCGGGTGCGGACGCTGACCGACCCCGCCGCTTCTTCCTTGTCGCCGAAGACGAGAATGTAGGGCACCTTCTGGTTGGCAAAGTCGCGGATCTTGCCGTTCATCTTCTCATTGCGGGCGTCGATCTCCACGCGGAAGCCCGCCGCCTTCAGATCGGCCTCGACCTTCTCGGCATATAGGTGGTGCCGCTCGCTGATGGGCACCAAGCCCACCTGGACCGGCGCCAGCCACAGCGGAAAAGCCCCGGCATAGTGCTCGATCAGCACCCCGAAGAACCGCTCCACCGACCCAAACAGCGCGCGGTGCACCATCACTGGCTGATGCCGTTCGCCATCCTCGCCCACGTATTCAAGCTCAAACCGCGCCGGCAGATTGAAGTCGAACTGCACCGTGGACAACTGCCACAGCCGCCCCAGCACATCGACTAACTTCACGTCGATCTTAGGCCCATAGAAAGCCGCCTCGCCGGGAATTGTCTTGTAAGCGATGCCCCTTCTGCCAAGAGCTCTCTCTAAAGAACTCACTGCCAGGTTCCAGTTCTCGTCGGAGCCGGCATAGTGGCCGCGGTCGTTGGGGTCCCATGTCGATAACTCGACTTTGAACTCATTAAATCCAAAAGTCTTGAGCGTCGCCTCGGCAAAGTCGATGCAGGCGACAACCTCGTCTTCGATCTGTCCCGGCGTGCAGAAGATATGCGCGTCGTCCTGCGTAAAGCCGCGCACGCGCAGCAGCCCGTGCATGGTGCCCGACCGCTCATAGCGGTAGACATTGCCTAACTCGGCCAGCCGTACAGGCAAGTCGCGATAGCTCTTCGGCGAGTTTTTGTAAATCAGAACATGCCCCGGGCAATTCATCGGCTTAAGCCGGTATTCGGCGTCGTCCAGCTCCATGGGCGTATACATGTTGCCGGCATAGAATCCCTCGTGCCCGCTTACCTTCCACAATTCGCGGCGCATGACATGGGGCGTATGGACCAGCGAGTATCCGCGGCGCAGGCACTCCTCGCGCATCCAGTCTTCCATGACCTTGCGCACCATGGCGCCCTTGGGATGCCAGAAGATGAGCCCCGCGCCGGCCAGCTCCTGGATGCTGAACAGGTCGAGCTGCTTGCCCAGCAGGCGATGATCCCGCTTGGCCGCCTCTTCCAGCCGCGCGAAATGCTCGTCCATGGCTTTTTGCGAAAAGAACGCCGTGCCATAGACGCGCTGCAACTGCGGATTCTTCTCGTCGCCCAGCCAATACGCGCCGGCCAGGCTGGTGACTTTTACCGCCTTCACGCGGCCCGTCGAGGGCACATGCGGCCCACGGCAAAAGTCCACGAAGTTCCCGTTGCGGTAGAAACTCACCTCATCGCCCGGCTGCGTGAATTTAGTCACGAAGTGCGTCTTCATGAAGTCGCCGTCGCGCTCGAATTCAGCCAGCGCCTGCTCGCGTGGCTCGTATTCGCGCACGAACTTCTCGTCCCGCGCCACCACCTCGGCCATCTTCTTTTCAATGGCCGCCAGGTCATCTGGGGTGAAAGGCTTCTCACGATAAAAGTCATAGAAGAATCCTGAATCCGTGGCCGGTCCATGGCCCAGCTTGGCCTCGGGAAACAGCTCCAGCACCGCCGTCGCCAGCACGTGCGCAGCCGAGTGGCGCACCACCTTGAGCGCCTCGGGATCGGTCTCCTTGACCAACTCCAGGCGCGCATCCTCGTTCAACGGCGCCGTCAGGTCCACCAGTCGCGACGCGGCTCCGTCCTCTGCGGCATACATCGCGGCCTCCGAGGGCTGCTCGGCGTGATTGTCGGGACCAGTGGCGCCCTGACCCGTCGCGCCATTGAGCGGCGTCAACCGCGCCACTACTGCAGCGGCCGCCAGACGCGGCGATATGGAATTGGCAATGTCGAGAGGGGTCGTGCCGGCGAGAACCTCGCGAACCGCGCCGTCGGGCAGATGGATGGAGATCATTGTCGAGCTCATGAGGTTTAAGAGTCCAGTGGGGCCGCAACAGGGCAAAAGCACGGCCTGCAATTCAAGGATAGAAGGCAGAACGGGTTGAAGTCGAGCCGGAGCGCGATTCAGCGGGCATTGCGTGGGACTTCAGAGCCGCCATGGGCCCGTGTCCCGGAATAGAAATGTCTCAGTACGAGAGCTCTCCTGACCTTCCCGCCAACGCTTCGGCACAGCGTCGAGCGGCGCGGCTTCTATCATCCTCGGCGGCCGCGAATCCCAGGTAACCAGCGCTGGATGCCCCAAAAGGGGATAGATGGCTGCCCCGAAAGACCGCCTTGCTTGCCGTGACGGGGAATGTTCATAGAGGTAACCCATTGACTAAGGTGATCCTGGTAGCCGGAATAACCGGCGCAGCGAGGTCGATAAAAATGCAGGTACTTTGCAAGAGCACCAGCGGCACCGGCGAATTCAATTGCCCCGTGTGCGGACAAGGGTTCGTCGCTTTCTGGGAACGGCAGTCCCGCGCCGAGCGCGCCGAGGCTCTGCGTGAGATTCAATTGGCGCTCCGCGCTCACCATGCCAAGCTGGCAGGCCCGCAGGCCCATCCCCAGTCCGGATTCCTGATTCCGGAGTGGAACGGCCGCATGACCTACTCCGGCGCCGCCATGCTGGGCAACGCACCGCCGACCTGGGCGCTTTGAGTTTTATATATAGAACCACCTATAGTACGACACGGTGTGGCGGCTTTCGGGGGGAAGCCGCCACAGCGCTACCTGGAGAGATTGAAACGGTAACAACGACTTGGCTCCAACGGCAGGCAACACTGCCCGAGAAAACAGTAAATGAGCTTAAGCAGGAAAAACCACGATGCAGAGCTCCAGTTCACTTCGTAGCGCTTGACGCACGAAACTGAACCTTCCCCAAGGGTACCCTTCGCATGCTGGCCGCGACTTCACCCAATGAGGTCATCGCTGCCAGCATTGCTTTTTGGGGCGCCTTTTCCACCTGTTCTTCCGCTCCGTTGACGGGGCCGTCAGCTTGATCGGCTGCAGTCCCTTCGAGGCAGCCCCTCTTGCAGCCAGGTCCGCCCGTCGATGAACATAGGTGCAGCGGGCGAGACGTTTTTGGAACCAGGAACCTGAATGAGACTTGACGTGCCCGATTCGTGCGCATGACCACAGGAGGAAACGCGCCATGCGGTGGATCTCGTTGCTGTGCTGGTTGGGGCTCTGTCTTGCGGTTGGAGGGGTCAGCGGCCGTTGGACGGCAAGCGAGGTGCCCGGATGGTATCGGACTTTGGTCAGGCCGTCGTTCGCTCCGCCCAATTGGGTTTTTGGTCCTGTTTGGACGTTGCTCTATCTGCTCATGGGCGTATCCGCCTGGCGGGTCGAACAGGCGGCCTCCTCGCCCCTCCGCACCTGGGGCCTGGCGCTCTTTCTGGCGCAACTGGCATTGAACTTCACGTGGTCCTGGATCTTCTTCCGCCGACATGCCATCGGCGCCGCCCTGGCCGAGGTTATGGTGCTGTGGGCCGCCATCGGCGCCACCACGCTGGCGTTCAGCCGGGTCGTGCCCGCATCGGCCTGGTTGATGACGCCCTATTGGGCATGGGTGACTTTTGCAACCGTGCTCAATGCCGCTTTCTGGCGACTCAATTGAGCCGAGCAAGCCAGCGTCCGGCTAACTCTCTACCTTCCCGCATACGGCGGTTACTGCCAGGTCGGTTCCCAGCCCGGCGGCGAATTTCCCGCTCCCAACAGGCGCTTTGCTGGCACAAAGGTGGCATGTACGCCTACCGCCAAGGACCGCTATCCCTACCTGTACATGGAATGTCTTGTTTCCGCGCACTTGGCTAAGGTCTTTTTAGGGGCTGGGTGAATCCTGGCAAACCCGGAGCGGAAACGAAGCGATGCGCATTCTCTGCAGGAGCGACGAACGGGACGTTCAAGCGATCTGCGGCGTGTGCGGACAGGGATTCGTTCTGTTCTGGGGTGATGAAACGCCAGGGCAGCAAGCCGAAGCGTTTCAGGAGATCGAAACCACCCTGCGGAACCACCATCGCAACAATGTGCTCCCCGATGTGCATCCGGAGTACTTCCTGGTTCCGGAGTGGCATCATCCCGTTGGTTTCTACGGCGCGGCTGAGTTGGGCAATCCTCCGGCGCGCGCGTGGTAGGCAGGCAGCGGGCGCTGCGCAGGAGTTTGATCGGCACCGCGGCCTTGGCCGATAAGCGATACGGGAAGGCAGAGCGATTTACGAATTTGTATTGGCCGGAGTAGCAAATCTCCGGCCTAGAGGTGAATATGGCAAAAGCGTACGGGGATGACTTGCGGCGAAAGTTTCTGGCCGCCTATGACCGTGGCGACGGCACGCTGGAAGAGCTCGCCGAGGACTTCAGCGTGAGCCTGGGCTGGGCCAAGAAGATCTCCGCCACGCGCTCGCGCAGCGGCAGGATCGAGCGGGTCGTGCATCGGCCGGGACGCAAGGCGATGGTCGGGGACGAGCAGCGCAAACTGCTGCAGGCCTGGCTTGCCGCCGAGCCCGGGTTGACACTGGCGGAGTTACAGCTTCGCCTCGAACGCGAAGCCGGCGTCAAAGTCAGCCTGGTATGCATCTGGCAATGGATGAGACGGCTTGGCCTGCGGCTGAAACGCAGCCACACCACGCGCCGCAACGTGCCGCGGCCCATCGTTGCAACCGGAGTCAGGACTATGGCGGCCATGTCCGGGCAATCGAGCCTGAGCGCCTGATTCCCGGCTCGGTTTCCAGCGCTTGCCTGAGGAGTTACTTTCCCTTCTTCTCCTCGTGATATTCCATCTCGGTGTTCACGGCCCAGATGTTGTCCTTGGCCGTGACGCCGTTCACGATGTTCTCGACCGCCGTCATGGCCGTCAGCATGGAATGATCCTGGTTGTTGTACTTGTGCATGCCGTTGCGGCCCACCAGGAACAGATTCTCAAAACTGTCGATGTACCTGCGGATCACGTCGAAACGGTCGTAGCTGCCGAAATACGCAGGGTAAGTTTTCGGCACATGGACGACGTGGGAATCCTCAACGTCCTCGGCCTTCAGAATCCCGATCTTGGCCACCTCGCCGATGGCAAACTTCGCCATCTCCTCGTCGGAGAGCTTCCACAACGGATCGGTGTCGTTGCAGAAATACTCCAGGCCGATCCAGACCTTATCTTTGCTTCCCACCAGCCACGGGCTCCAGTTGTTGAAGACCTGCAGCCTGCCCACCATTACGTCGGGCTCCTGAATATAGATCCAGTTGTCCTTCAGCATCGTGCCGTCGTCCTCGGTCACCGTGAGCTTTTTGGTCAGCAGCCCCACGGTAATGAAGTCGCGATACATCAGGCCTTCGCTCACCTCGGTGACTTCGGCGGGCGCCGGGACTGAGAGCGAGCGAATCAGGTCGCGTACCGGCATCGTCGAGAAGAAGTAATCGCCCGCAAAGGTCACGCGCGCTCCGGTTTCGTCGACGCCTTCGATGGAAACAACGTGATTGCCCTCCACGTTGATGCGCTCGACGTGGATGCCCATGTGAACTTCGCCGCCGGCCTGGCAAACCAGCCCCGCCGCGTGCTCCCAAAGCTGGCCTGGACCGAGTTTGGGATAGAGAAACTTCTCGATCAGCGAGGTTTCTGTCTTCTCCTGCGCAATCCCACCCCCCTGCCTGCGGCCAAAGGTCTTCCTCAGAAAGTGCACCGCTACGCCTTTCAGCGACAGGCCCTTGATGCGCTGAGCGCCCCACTCCGCGCTGATCTGGTGGCACGGAACGCCCCACACCTTCTCGGTATAGGACTTGAAAAACGTCAGGTACAGTTGCTTGCCAAAGCGGTTGATGAGAAAGTCTTCGAGCGACACCTCTTTGCGCTGGGGCAGCAGCGCCGAGCGCATATAGCTGATGCCGGCAAAGAAGGTCCGCACCAGGCCCAGCTTCTTCAGCGTGTCCAGGGTCAGCTTGATTGGGTAGTCGAAGAAGCGGCGCAGAAAATAGATGCGGCTTTTGCGCTGCCGCACCAGCATCACCAGATCTTCCCTGGCCGGGTCGGGGGCCGACGCAGCAGCGGGTACGTCGCGCTGCTCGCCCTGGTAGCGAAGCTGGCCATCCTCTCCGGCGCCGGCCTCTACCGGCATCAGGTCGAGCCACCAGCGCATCACGCGGTCAGACTTCGAGAAGAAGCGGTGCCCGCCGATGTCCATGCGGTTGCCCTTGTAGGTGATGGTCCGCGAGATGCCGCCGATCTCCTGGCTGGCTTCGACCAGAATCGGCTTGATCTCCGTGTGGCGCTGGAGTTCGATCGCGGCAGTCAGCCCTGCGGGCCCTGCTCCGATGATGATCGCTTTGCCTTGTCTCATGCAGTGGCTCTGCTTCATTCTAGCCGAGCAACCCTGCGCGGAAACGAACGCATGCCTGCTGGGGCGGGGGCGTCCGGGGATGTTTGTGCCCAATGCGCCGCCACTTTTCGCGCATCCTCAAGGCACACGCGCCTTTTCACCGGCGGCAGCGCTGTTCCTGACATAGAGATCGCACCCGTATCCCCATTGCGCACTCATAATCCTGTGTCTCCCGATTGTGACCCACATGTGCTGCGGATCGGCCTGGATCATGTGGAAGTCGGCCGCATTCAACTTGTCCGGTAAGGGACGTACAGCGTAATCCGGGCCGTGAAACGCGTCATAACAGTTGGCCACCGCTGCCACCCTCGCGTAACGATCTTCGTCCTTGACGTACTGCAGTGCAATCAGATGATGGAATTGCGCCTTGAAAAGATCGTAGCTTTCCCCTTCCAGTGCGACTATGTCCTCCGGCGAAGCCATCTGGGCGAGCAGGGCTGCGGGTTGTCCCTGGGCGGCGCGGTATGAAGGAAGCTCTTCGATCCGCTGCAACAGGCCGATGGCCTGGTTGGGAAGGTTGATGGCCATGGCGAACAGCAGCAACCCCAGCCCGGGTACATTCAATCTGCCGTCTGGCGGGTTGGCGATCAACAGGCCAATGGGGATGAGAAATGCCAGGAACTTTACATAATGGGGGTGCCCGGGAAACAGCAGCAACGCGCACAGCGGGCAAAGGAAGCAGGCCGCGAGCGGAAACCACTCCTCGGCGCGCAGATCCCTTCTGCGCCGCCAGCACCAGGCCGCCAGCAACAGGAGAGAACCAAGAGAAAGCGCGTAAATGCCCGATTGCAGGGGGCTTGTATTCAGATGCAGGTGCTTGTGGACGAAGCTGTCCCAGGGGTTGGAGTCCAGGCTCACGCCCAGTTCGCTGTTGACGACAAAGGCGTTGGTGGCAAAGCGCGTCAAGGAGGTGGGATCAAGGACATAGAAGAGCAGTGCCACGGGCGCAATGCCGGCTACCGTCATTCCACCCATCACGGCGATCTGGCGAAGCGTAAGCGGCCATCGCCCCGGATGGCTCCAGTGATGCGAGAGGAAGAGCGCCGACACCCAGCCTGCGGCGATGACCGCGGAGAAGGGATGGTCAAGGAAAGTGAGCGCTGCCAGCAGTCCGGCAATCCAGGGGCGCGGCCCGGGTCGAGTCCCCACGGCAATGGTGAGACAGGCAAGTACCAGGCCCAGCGCTTCAGGCCGATCGTAGGTGATGAAGACCACCGGCAAGATCGCGATTGCGACAGCCGCAGAATTGCGCAGCTTTCCAGATGGTTGACGCAGCACCCAGAAGAGCGCAACGGCCGCGGCCAACAGGCCGAGCAGAAGATTGAAGACCGTCCCGGCATAGGCGTTGCGTGGAAATACAGAAGCATAGCCCGCAAACAGCAGGGGCATCATGGGCGTGTAATAGGAGTAGAGCCTGGGAACGAGGTCGTGCGAATGAGCCAGTGCCGCAGATTCAAAATGGCCTGTGGCGGCGAGGTTCCAGCCGGCGTCCCGAAAGTAAAAAACATCGATGCCGCTCATACTGGGAGCGATCAGCAGGGAAACAATCAACCAGCCCAGGGAGCAAGCCGCAAACAAAGCCCAACAGCGGGGACGCTTCATTGAGACTCCTTGCTCGCATGGCCGGGCGCATTGTCCTTCGAGTCCATGAGCCGCGCGGAGTGGCGCTTCTCCCAGATCTTGGCGTCCACCAGAAAGCGGAACCAGAAGGTCTGCAGCACCCAGAAGATGAACCCTTCCGTGCCATCCAGGAAACCCAGGCGGAAGACATAGCGATAGATAAACAGGACAAAGGGACGGATGAAGAGCGGCAGCCGGTTGTACTGCTGGCGAAGAAATCGCTTGCGCTGGGCGGGATTGCCGTGGGCGTCGGGCGTCACCCGCCCGGCCGTCTCCCGGCAATCGAGTTCGGCCACTTCGCTGTCGGCCCAGCGGTTGTGCCGCGCCGTCCATTCGCTCAGCGGCATGCGGTTGTCGTCCACCATCGCGCCCCGCAGCCGGCCGCTGGTTCCGCCCGTGAGCAAGTAGTGCTGGTCGTACTTGCGTTCTTCGCAGCGGCCCACGCCGGTGCGGAACAGCCGCAGGTGCCAGGTGGGGCTCATGCCCCCGTGATGCAGCACGCGGCCCAGGAACTTCACGTAGCGCGGCAAAAAGTAGCCTTGGTGTTCGGGCTCCTCGGGCAGCGCCAGGATGGCCGCCACCAATTCGTCGCCCATAACCTCGTCGGCGTCCAGGTGGAGCTGCCACGGCCGGGTGATAGGCAGGTTGTCGATGGCCCAGTTGCGTTGCGCCCCGTAGTGCTCAAACGGGTGAGCGACGACGGTAGCGCCGGCCGTCTTGGCCAGTTCCACGGTACCGTCCGTGCTCCCCGAATCGACGACAAAAATCTCATCTGAAACCAGGCGTGCCCGGCTCAATGTAGCGCCCAGCGTGTTGATGGAATTGAAGGAAAGCAGGATCACGGCGGGCCGCATACCAAGGATGGTAACGCACGGAGCCGCTCCCCCTCTCCGCGAACTGGCAGCCGAAAAAATGGGCGCACAAAAACACGCGAGGGCAGGATTGCTCGCTGCCCTCGCGCGTTTGTTAGCTGGATTCTGCCGGAATCCGGGCTCTTCTCGTTACAGCGGCTGAACGTCCGCAGCCTGCCAGCCCTTGGGCCCCTTCACCACGTTGAACTGCACGGCTTGACCCTCTTGCAGACTCTTGAACCCACTGGAGTTGATTGCCGAGTAGTGCACAAAGACGTCTTCGCCGTTCTGGCGCGAAATAAAGCCGAAGCCCTTCGCGTCATTGAACCACTTCACAGTACCTTGTTCCATTTTGATCGTGTTTCCTGGTTTGAATTGCGCTGGATGAATCGGAGCGGCCACTGGCAGAATCTTGCTTGGTTGGGCGAGTGCTGCTGACGCCCGGTTCGGCTCTAACGCTGAGCCCAGTATACCATCCCTCTGAAAAATGAGGCAGAAAATTGCTATCGCTGTCTCAGGAGGGCCTGCCGGCAGGGTCTCGGACCTCTTTTCGAATCCAGCGCTAAACCCTTCCTGCAAGGCAAAGGATAAGCGAATTGGGAATGGAGAGCGTTCCCACAATGCAATGAAATTGGCTAGCTGGACAAAACCGGGGCGAGAATATCGATATGAGAACCACCATCAGCATTGACGAAGATGCGCATCGGTTCGCATCCATCTACGCAGCTGCCAAGGGAATTATCCTGAGCGCAGCGATCAACGAGTTGATCCGCAAGGCGCAATCTATTCCGCCTTTGCCACCCGACATTCGAAGGTCGTCCAACGGCTTGCCCTGCTTCGCTCCCATCGGCAAGGGACTGACGCTGCGAATGATCAAAGAGGCTGACAGTGATTCGAACTGAAGGTCAGCATCTAACATGGGGTGTGCCAGTTCCTCGACTTCACCGAGGCCGAGGTGCAAGGCATTGACTTTCCTAAAGTTGAGCCCTTACAAATCCAAAAGTCAATCTTGAAAGGCACCCATGTCCCACGATCCCGTTCCCGAGCTTTTGCGCCGCGCCACCGAAAGGCTTGAGGAGGAGTTCGGCGCGCTGCCGGCCTTCGAGCAGCAATTCGACCACGACGCTGTTGAGCGGATCCTGGGCGAAACGGCCCACCGGCTGGGCGACAACTACCCCTACTTTCACCCTCTTTATGCCGGACAGATGCTCATGCCGCCGCACCCGGTGGCGCGGGCAGCCTATGCGCTGGCCATGACCATCAACCCCAACAACCACGCCCGCGATGGCGGCCGGGCCAGCACCGAGATGGAGATCGAGGCCGTGGCCGGCATCGCCCGCATGTTCGGCTACGGGGAATATCTCGGCCACCTTACCTCCAGCGGCACCATCGCCAACCTCGAAGCGCTGTGGGTGGCCGGGCAACTGGCGCCGGGACGGCGAATTGTGGGGTCGCAGCAGGCCCATTACACCCACAACCGCATCTCCGCCGTACTCAAGCTGGACTATACGGGCATCCCGGCCGACAGCCATGGGCGCATGAGCATGGAGGCGCTTGAGAGCGAGCTCCGCCGCGGCGATGTGGGCACCGTGGTGGTGACGCTGGGCACCACCGGCCTGGGCGCGGTCGACCCGCTCGAAGTGGTCCTGGCGCTGCGCAAGCGCTACGGCTTCCGCGTGCATGTGGATGGGGCTTATGGCGGCTACTTCCGGCTGATTCCCGGGGCATTGGAAGAGCCTGCCCGGCGGGCTTACGCGGCCATCGTCGAATCGGACTCAATCGTGATCGACCCGCACAAGCACGGATTGCAGCCCTACGGCTGCGGGTGCGTGCTCTTCCGCGATCCGGCCGTGGGACGCTTTTACAAGCACGACTCGCCGTTTACCTACTTCACGTCAAAGGAGTTGCACCTGGGCGAGATCAGCCTGGAGTGCTCCCGGGCCGGCGCCGCTGCCGTGGCCTTGTGGGCTACGCAACGGCTTTTTCCGCTGCAGCCGGGAGGCGAGTTTGCGTGTGGGCTGGTGCAGAGCCGGTCGGCCGCCATGGAGCTTTACCGGAGGCTTCGGCAGGACGGCAAATCGCGGTTCCAGCCGCTGGTCGCCGGCGCTCCGGATCTGGATATTGTGGTATGGAAACTGAACGCTGCCACACCGGAGCAGGCGTCCGAACTGGCGCAAAAAACTTTTGTGGCGTGCGCCACAAGGAATCTCCATTTGGCCCTTGTACAATTGCCGCAATCCTGGTTTTCGCCGCTGGATGACAGTGGAAATGAGACCAAGCTTGTCACATGTCTGCGCTCGGTGTTGATGAAGCCGCAACATGAGGCCTGGCTGGATCGGATTTGGGAGGAATTTACCGCGGCCTGCGCGGGCGTCATGGGAGAATAGCTGCAATGGCAAAGGGAGTTGCGATCGGCGTTGAAGAAGAAAACGTTCTCATCCAGGAGGGCGACTGTGTTTTGACCATTCTTCCCAGCCTGGGCGGCAAGATCGCCTCTCTTCGCATTCAGGATCGCGAACTGCTGCAAACTCCGCTGTCGCCGCTTGGCCCGCGCACCCGGACCATGGCCTTTGATGACAGCGACGCCAGCGGCTGGGACGAATGCCTGCCTTCGGTGGCCCCGTGCACGGTTGGGACCAGCGCCGGCCTGGCCGCGATTCCGGACCACGGGGATCTATGGCGCGTAGCATGGCAGCCCGTAGCGACAGACTCCGGTTCTGCCACCTTTCGCGGAGAGTGTTTCTCGCTGCCGCTCGCGCTGGAGCGGAAGATCTGTCTGTACCAACAGCAGGAGAGAGCCAGCGACACCTGGCAACTGAACCTGGATTACAAGCTGACCAACACCGGAGGCTACCCCGTTCCCTGGTCCTGGGCGGCGCACCCCTTGTTTGCCGCGGAGGCGAACGACCGCATTGTGCTGCCGGGCTCGATCGGCGAGCTGCAGGTAGAGGGTTCCGGCGGCGGCCGGCTGGGCGAATCGGGCAGCCGCTTAGCCTGGCCCCTCGCCACTCTGGCCAACGGCAAGAGAACCGACCTGAGCGTGGCGCAGCCGTCCACATCGGAGGTCGGCGACAAGCTCTTTACCGGACAGCTTGCCGCGGTGGAGAACTGGTGCGCGCTGGAACGTCCCAGCGCCGGAGTCCGGATCCGGGTGCGCTTCGATCCCTCGGCTACGCCCTACCTGGGTCTGTGGATCTGCTATGGCGGCTGGCCGGATCGTCCAGGACCGAAGCAGGCCTGCGTGGCCCTGGAGCCGTCCACCGCGCCTGTTGACTCCCTTGCCCGGTCAGGACCGTGGTCCCGCACGTTGAGCCCGGGAGAGTCTGCTTCCTGGCCGATGCATGTCGACATTGAAGTCCTTTAGGTTGTGACCTTATGCATGATTCCGCCGCATTTCGCTCCATACACGCCGCCCACTTTGGCGCGGACCCCGACATCTTTGCAGCGCCTGGACGTGTCAACCTGATTGGCGAACACACCGATTATGCCGAGGGATTTGTGATGCCCGCGGCCATTGACTTCGCCACCCTGGCCGGCATCTCGCCCCGCTCCGACGGCAAGATCGTCATCTACTCCGAGAATTACGGCAAAGACAGGTCCTTTGAGGCAGACGCGCTGCCCGCCGCTGCCAGTCAGCACTGGACCGATTACCCGATCGGCGTGGTCTCCATCCTTGCCGGGGAGGGCCTGACCATCCCTGGCTTCAGCCTCAGCCTGTGGGGCGATGTGCCGCTGGGTTCCGGGCTGTCGAGCTCGGCGGCGGTTGAGGTCGCCACGGCGCTGGCGGTGACTTCGCTCGCCGGCATCAGCATTCCGGGTCCGATGCTTGCCCGCCTCTGCCAGCGGGCGGAGAACGAGTTTGTGGGCGCCAGTTGCGGCATCATGGACCAGTTCATCTCCGCCAACGGCGTCGACGGCCACGCCCTGCTGCTGGACTGCCGCGACCTGAGCTACAAGCTGGCGCCGATTCCGGACCATGTGGCGCTGGTGATTGCCAATACCATGGTCAAGCACTCGATTGCCGGAGGCGAATACACCTCCCGCCGCGCCGAGGTGGAAGAGGCTTGCGCGGTTATCGCCCGCCATCGGCCCGAGGTGCGCTTTCTGCGCGACGCAACCGTGCAGGACCTGGAAAAGTGGGGCGCGGAGATGACGCCCAACGCGCTCAAGCGCGGCCGCCACGTGATTACCGAAAACCTGCGTACCGTGGCTGCGGCCGAAGCCCTGATCCGGGGCGACCTGGTCGAGCTGGGCCGGCTGATGGCCGAGGCGCACCGCAGCTACAGCCAGGACTTTGAAGCCAGTTGCATGGAGTGCGACGCCATGGTTGCGCTGGCCCAGGATCTGCCCGGCCTGATTGGCGCGCGGCTCACCGGCGGCGGTTTCGGCGGCTGCACGATCAACCTGGTGGAGCGCAGCCAGGCGCCGGCGTTTGCCGAGGCGCTTGCCGGCCGATATGCAGCCCAGGTCGGTATCCAGCCGCAGATTCACATCTGCCATGCGTCAGCGGGCGCACACCGTGTGGGATGAGCTTCCGCCGCCCCAACTGAGGCTCTCAAACGCCGCTATGGGACCGCACCGGAGTAACTTACCGATGTCGCGTGCCGATGGCGGATTTGTGGGACCGGCATCTACCGAACGGTGATGGCTTTACGTGTTCTGAGATGACTAAATTAGTGACTGGAAGCCGATATCCCTTGATAAAATGTACGGAGTTGATTCCATCCAGAACGGTCCACGGCGCTGCGTGCAGAAGACCTCAAAGGATCCGGCATCCAGTAAACGTCGCTTTGCAATCGATTGAGGCGCCGCGGAGACGATAGACAATCCATGCAACCCATAGCGCAGAGACCCTTTTCCTACGAGAGATTTCCCATAGACGGCCTGGTCGCATACTTCTCAATGGAAATCGCGATCAACCCCTCAATGCCCACCTACTCCGGCGGCCTGGGCGTCCTGGCCGGTGACACACTGCGTTCCGCGGCCGATCTGGGCGTTCCCCTGGTGGCCTTCTCGTTGCTGCACCGCAAGGGCTACTTCCAGCAGCACCTGGACCGCAGCGGCATGCAAAGCGAAGAAGTACAGCCTTGGAACCCCGCCGACTTCTGCACCGAGGAGACGGCGCGGGTCACCGTTTCGGTCGAAGACCGCACCGTGACGGTCCGCGCCTGGCGCTATGACATGGTGGGCCGCTACGGGCATATTGTTCCCATCTATCTGCTGGATACGGACCTCGACGGAAACTCGGGATGGGACCGCGGCCTGACCGACCACCTGTATGGCGGCGACACCAACTACCGCCTGCAGCAGGAGATCGTTCTGGGCATGGGCGGCGCGCGCATGTCGAAGGCGCTGGGTCTGCGTGTAAACGTATATCACATGAACGAGGGGCACGCCGCCCTGCTAACACTGGCGCTGCTGGAGAGGCAGCTGGGCGGCGGCCCGCTGGGCGCACCCACCGACAGCGATGTCGAACAGGTGCGGCAGCAGTGCGTGTTCACCACTCACACGCCGGTTCCCGCCGGCCACGACCGCTTCTCAACCGAGCAGGCGTGCCGCATACTGGGCGGCGACCGCACCGCGCGCCTTGAAAAACTGGGCTGTTTCCGCGAAGGCATGTTGAACATGACGCTGCTGGCACTGCGCTTTTCGCGCTATGCCAACGGCGTGGCCATGCAGCACGCCAAGGTGTCTCGCGAAATGTTTCCCAAGTATCCCATCGATTCCATCACCAACGGCGTGCATGCGCCTACCTGGGTTTCCGAGCCGGTGCAGCAGTTGCTGGATGCCCACATTCCGGCGTGGCGGCGCGACAACCTCTACCTGCGCAATGCCATCGACCTGCCCTTGAAAGAGGTGCTCTCAGCCCACGCGAGCGCCAAGGAAGAGCTGCTGGCCGAGGTGGCCACACGCACCGGCCAGATGCTAAGCCCGTGCGTTCTGACGCTGGGCTTTGCCCGCCGCGCCGCCACCTACAAGCGCGCCAGCCTGCTGCTCACCGATCCCGAACGCCTGCGCAAGATCGCCACCGATGCCGGCGGACTGCAGATCATCTATGCCGGCAAGGCTCACCCCCAGGACGCGCCCGGCAAAGCGCTCATCCAGGGAGTGATTGAGGAAGCCGCAAAGCTCTCCAACGACATGCTGCGCATCGTCTATCTCGAGAACTACGCCTGGGACCTGGGTGCGCTGCTCACCGCGGGCGTAGATGTCTGGGTCAATACGCCCAAGCGTCCTTACGAGGCTTCGGGCACCAGCGGCATGAAGGCCGCCTTGAACGGCGTTCCCAGCCTGTCGATCCTGGACGGCTGGTGGATCGAGGGCTGTATCGAGGGTTTCACCGGCTGGGCCATTGAAGACGGCGCCGACGATGCCGAGGAAGCCGACTCGCTCTATAAGAAGCTGGAGAACGCCGTGGTCCCGCTCTACCTGAAAGCGCCGGAGGAGTGGGCGCGCCTGATGCGCACGACGCTGGCCTTCAACGGCTCCTACTTCAACACCAACCGCATGGTGAAGCAGTACACCCGCGACGCTTACTACCCGGTGAAGCTGATCGACCACGCGCACGTGGAAGAAGCGGCGTACGCGGACTGAGGATTGACCGAAGGGACCGGAGACCAACCCTGTTCATCTGTTCCGTCCCACCCGCAC
>Ga0326727_10007357_pt1 | contig 29195 bp, 24 predicted proteins | sample MB2enrmetagenome_FD_207643 | JGI IMG/M metagenome (GOLD analysis project Ga0326727, IMG submission 207643) | Lab enriched peat soil microbial communities from McLean, Ithaca, NY, United States - MB29MY | ecosystem: Environmental > Terrestrial > Soil > Wetlands > Peat | place: USA: New York... | reverse complement strand
TCGGTTGAGATTTGTCGTTTCAGCAAAACCACAAAACCTCAACTTACCGAGATTCCGCCTTTTTTCAAAAACCTAATTTGGACAAGCCTGGGGCAAGCCCAGCCCCTACGAAACGCGTTGGTTGCGGCCAGAGGCCGCGGTGCGCTAGCATTTGGAGGGAAACGAACCTATCCCGGCAGAAGGAGTTGAACGGTGCCTGAACAATTATCAGAAAGATCACGCCGGGTGGTGGGGCTGATTTCCGGGACGTCGATGGACGGCATTGACGCGGCGCTGGTGCACATCTCCGGCCCCGCCACGCAGCCCCGCGTGCGCTTGTTGGCGTTTGAGACGCTGCCTTACGAGGCGGCGGTGCGCAAATCGCTTCTGCGCATCGCGGCCGGCGAACCGGCGACGGCGGGGGAAATCAGCCAGCTCAATTTTCTTCTGGGGGAGCTCTTCGCGGAGGCGGCGCTGGGCGTCTGCCGCAAATCCCATATCCCGGCCTCGGGCCTAGAGGCCATCGGCTCACACGGCCAGACCATTTATCACCATGGAGCGCCCACGCGTGAAGGCGGCAGGAGCATTGCCAGCACGCTGCAAATCGCCGAGCCTGCGGTGATTGCGGAGCGCACCGGCGCGCCGGTGGTGGCGGATTTCCGCACGGCCGACATGGCTGCGGGCGGGCAAGGCGCGCCGCTGGTGCCGATGGTGGATTATCTGCTCCTGCGCGACTTGAGCAGAGGAACCGTGGCGCTCAACATCGGCGGCATTGCCAATTTCACGGTGATTCCCGCCGGCGCGGAACCGGAACAGGTCTTCGGGTTTGACACCGGTCCCGGAAACATGATCATCGACGGGCTGGTGCGGCATTTCACCAAGGGCCAGAAAACCTACGACGACGGGGGGGAGTGGGCGGTAAAGGGCCAGGTGATCGAACCCCTGCTCGATGAGATGCTTCGCTTCCCCTTTTTTGCCCAGCAGCCTCCCAAAAGCGCCGGGCGCGAGCAATTCGGCCAGCCCTTCATCGAACAATTCTTCCTTGCCAGGAAGCCATCAACTTACACCGCGAAGCGGAATCGAGTGCCGCGTGAACCAAGCGACAATCGGCAATCGACCATGGGCGAGCCAGGACGAATCGACCATCGGCAATCATCCATCGGCAATCATCCTGGGGCGCGGCCGGAAGACTTGGTCCGCACAGCGACCGAGTTGACCGCCCGCACAATTGCCGACGCGCTGGAACGCTTGGTACCCGGCAAGATCGCCGTCCACCGCCTCATTATTTCCGGCGGGGGCGCCCACAATAATCTTCTGGTGGCGCGCCTCGGCCAGCTCCTGCCCCGCCTGAGCGTGCAACGCTCCAGCCAGATGGGCCTCGACGTGGATGCGAAGGAAGCCATCGTCTTCGCCGTGCTCGCTGACCGCACCATGCACGGCCTGCCTGGTAATCTCCCCGGCGTCACCGGCGCGCGCCGCCCCGTGTTGCTGGGAAAAATTGTGCGGCCGTAGAAGGATCTGCTCAAACAGGGTGGGGATCAGGCACCGCCCCATTGCGTCCGCCTCCTGGCCAAACCGTCAACCCGGAGCCGCAAAAATTCCCTGCTGGGGGCACATTGAAATCCGCATCCGACAGACATATAATGGAGGCCGGGCTACGATTCAAAATCTGGATACTGCTCGCTCCGTAGAGGGGTAGCACAAGCTTCGCAAACCGCGACGATGCGTCCACATTGTAGGCTATGAAGTTGAAGGCGGGGGGCTTCCCTCCGCGGCACGGCGACGCACGGAGCTTTGCCCCGACATTAAATTGGAGGAGAGGCGATGGTCATGAATGAGCTGAAATTGGGAGACCTGGTGTCAATTGGGCCGGCGATGTTGAAGGACTTTGAGTTGCTGGGCATCCGCTCCGTCGCGCAACTGGCCAGGCAAAAACCGGAGAGCCTTTACGAGAAGCTCTGCCAGGTGACCGGCAAGTGCCAGGACATCTGCGTCCTTGACACTTTCAGCGCCGCCGTGGCGCAGGCGCGGAATCCGCGGCTCCCCGCCGAACAGCGTCAGTGGTGGTATTGGAGCCGCAAGCGCAAGGCGCGCGACTGATTGATGATTGACGATTGCGGATTCAAGATTCCGAACCCCGTATCCCGTGGCCCGTTTTACAGCCTCAGTCCCAAATGCCAAAGCGTGGTGACCCCCACTTCGCGCAGCGAATAGAGCGTGCGCAAGGTAGGATCATCCTCGATGGGGCTATCAGGTGCGGGCGAGGCGTAGGCGGTAATTCCCAGGGCGCGAAACATCAGCTTGATGCGGTAGAGGTGGAAGCCGTCGCTGACGGCAATGCAGGTGCGGGCATGGCGCTGCTTGAGGATTCGCGCAACGGCCCTCACGCTTTGATATGTGGTATCACTGCGCGTTTCGGAGAAGATCTTCCCTTCCGCCACGCCCTGCTGAATCAGGTAATCGCGGGCCACGCCGCCTTCCGTAAAATGCGGATCGCCTCCCGGGCCGCCCGTGGTGATGATGGCGGGCGCCAAGTCGCGGTCTTCGAGCTCTAGTGCATGATCCAGCCGGGCTTTGAACACGGGTGACGGCGCGCCATTGTACTCCGCCGCGCCAAAGACCACGATGGCGTCGGCCGTGCGCGCCTCATCCTTCCCTGCCTGCCGACGTATGGCATTGTACAGAGACCATTCGGCCCAAGCGCCAGCCAGCAGCGCCAGGAAAAGGACCAGCAAGAATCCGTAACGGAAGCGAGCAGAAATCAGCCGAGATACTCCTTCAACTCAGACTCGGGGATACCGCCCGGGCGCACGATGCGGCCGGTTTCCCCCGTTAATTCGACCACGGTTGAAGCCAGTCCTCCGCGGGTCAGGCCGCCATCCAGGATGAGCGGCAACACGTCGCCGATTTGGCAGTCCACTTCGTCCGCGGTCGAGCATGAATCCATCTCCGAAAGGTTGGCGCTGGTGCCAGTGAGCGGACGGCCCGCCGCCGCGATCAGGGCGACGACGAAGGGCGCCAGCGGCCATCGTAATCCCACCTTGCCGGTGTTCGCGGTAACCTTCAGCGGAATCTGGGCGGAAGCTGGAACCACCAGCGTAAGCGCCCCCGGCCAGAATTTCTGCGCCAGCGTGAAAAATAACTTGGGGGGATTTTGGGCGAGGTCGACAGCCTGATCGATGGAATCAACCAGGAGAGGAAGCGGTCGGTCCGCAGTGCGGCGTTTGATGCGAAAAATCTCACTAACCGCCGCCAGATTGAAGGGGTCCGCCCCCAGGCCATAAAAAGTGTCGGTGGGGAAGGCCACCACCTTACCCTGCAGAATGAGGCGGACGGTGTATTCCAAAACGTATTCGAGGGAACTGTTCTCTAACTTTAGGATTTCGGCCATTGAACCGCCGTGCGAGGCGCCACGCCAACTCGGAAACTGACCCTAGCACAAGCATTCCATAGGGTCAAGAACCCAGACTCCCGAGGGCCCACCGCGATTTCTGGCGTTTGACCATAGTGAGTACTCGTTGTTATAGTTAAAGCTTGCATCGTGCACGCGGAAAGTCGTCGAGCTTATGGCCGATATCCATATAACATTTCCTGATGGAGCATCCCGAGAGTTCCCCCCAGGCACGACCGCCCTGGAAGTTGCCAAGTCGATCGGCCCGCGCCTGGCGGCCGAGGCGTTGGCGGCAAAGCACGGTGACCGGCTGGTTGATTTATCGACCAAGCTGGAAGCCGATGGGCCGATTCAATTCATCATGCCGACGACGGCCGAAGGCCTCGAGATTTTCCGCCACTCGTCTGCGCATTTGCTGGCCGCCGCCGTCACCGAACTTTTCCCTGATGCGCATCCCGGCATCGGGCCGGCTACCGAGAGCGGTTTCTATTACGACTTCTATCGAGAAAAGCCTTTCACTGAGGAGGATCTGAAGAAGATCGAGGCGAAGATGCAGGAACTCGTTCAGGCCAACTTACCCAACGAACGCGTGTATTTTCCGAAGGAAGAAGGGTTGAAGATTTTCGAGCAGATGGGCGAGTTCCTGAAATGCCAGTTGATTCAAGAAAAAGCCGACCCGGTGTTTTCTGCTTACCGAACCGGCAAGTTCCTGGACTTTTGCCGGGGGCCGCACATTCCTGCCACGGGGCGGATCAAGGCGTTCAAGCTCTTAAGCGTGGCGGGAGCTCACTGGAAAGGTGATGAGCACTCGCATCCCATGCAGCGCATTTATGGGACCGCCTTCTTCAGCCAGAAGGACTTGGATGCTTTTCTCCAACAGATCGAAGAGGCCAAGAAGCGTGACCACCGCCGATTGGGCAAGGATCTGGACCTCTTCAGCATTCAAGACGATGCCGGACCGGGGCTGATTTTCTGGCATCCCAAGGGCGGCGTCATTCGCCGGGAAATTGAAGACTGGCTGCGCGACGAGCTAACCGCCCGCGGATATGATCTGGTCTTTACGCCGCATGCCATGCGATTGCATTTGTGGGAAACGAGCGGTCACACCAACTTTTACCGCGAGAACATGTTTGGGGCGATGGAAGTGGAGAATGACCAGTATCAGCTCAAGCCCATGAACTGCCCCGGCCACATTCTGATTTACAAGTCGCGCTCGCGCAGTTATCGCGAGCTGCCCATGCGTCTGGCGGAACTCGGCACGGTTTATCGTTACGAGCGCTCGGGCGTGATGCACGGACTGTTGCGCGTGCGCGGGTTCACACAGGATGACGCGCACATCTTCTGCATGCCCGAGCAATTGGAGGCGGAGGTTCAGGCGTGCGTAGAATTTGCGCACCTGGTGCTCAAGACTTTCGGCTTCGACCAATATCAGGTGGAACTCTCCGCGCGCGACCCGGGGAATCCCGAACATTACGCGGGCACCGTGGATGAATGGAACCTGGCAGAAGGCGCGCTGATGAACACCCTCAAGCGCATGGATATTCCGTTCAAGTATATGCCGGGCGAAGCGGTATTTTACGGCCCCAAGATTGACGTCAAGCTGGTCGACGCAATAGGCCGGCCCTGGCAGCTCACCACCGTGCAGTTTGATTTCAACCTGCCGTCGCGCTTCGGATTGGAGTACGTCGGTTCGGATGGGCATTTGCACACCCCAGTGATGGTTCACCGTGCATTGTTTGGATCCATTGAACGGTTCTTCGGAGTCCTCATTGAGCACTACACGGGCGCCTTTCCCGTGTGGTTGGCGCCGGTGCAAGCCGTCGTGCTGCCGATCAGTGATAAGCACGCCCCATACGCCAGCGAGGTTGTCGAAGCCCTGCGCCACGCCAAGATTCGCGTTCAGTTGGACGATCGCAATGAGAAGTTGAATGCGCGGATTCGCGACTCGCAATTGCAGAAGGTTCCCTTCATGCTGGTGGTGGGCGATCGCGAGGCCCAAAACCGCAGTGTGGCAGTCCGCCGGAGAGATACCGGCGACGCGGGCTCTCGTCCTCTGGCCGAGTTCGTGGATTGGGCCCGACAGCTTATCGACACCCGGGCTGCGAAATGGTAAGCTAGGCAACAGCTTCCGACCGTGTGGTCTCCAGGCCTGGACGCAACGTGCAGTCATTTGGGGCCCCTGTGGGGGCTGGGAGGGAAGATATATCGCCGACCGATTCGCTCGAATTAATGAAAGGATTCGCGCCAAGGAAATCCGGGTGATTGATGAGGAAGGGGCGCAGCTTGGTATCATGCCACCCTTCGAAGCCCTGAAAACTGCAAAGAGTCAGGGGTTGGACTTGGTGGAGGTTGCCCCTACCGCCAATCCTCCTGTGTGCCGCATCATCAATTATGGCAAGTACCTGTATCAGCTCAGCAAGCGGCAACACGAGGCGCGCAAGAATCAGAAGTCCATTGGGCTGAAAGAAGTCAAGATGCGGCCCCGCACCTCGACCCACGATTTTGAAACCAAGCGGAACAAGGTTGTGGATTTTCTCCAGGAGGGCGCCAAGGTCAAGGTCACGATTATGTTCCGCGGACGCGAGATGGCGCATCGGAATCTGGGCTTTGACATGATCGACAGATTGATTCAAGAGGTGGGAGAGGCTGGACAGGTGGAAGCGCGGCCGCGCCTCGAGGGCCCGAACCTGACGGCCATTCTGGCGCCGAAGAAAGCGGCGGGTAAGGCCGGGGGAGCATCCCCACGCCCTGCGGCCAGCAAGCCTGCGCCGCCTCCGTCACCCCCCATCAAACCCAGCGCGCCGCTACCAGCTTCGGCCAAGCCCGCGGGGTCGCAAGAATCTTCAGGAGGATAGATTTGGCTAAGGTTACGAAAGGCAAACTCAAGCTCAAGACCCACAAAGGGGCTGCCAAGAGGTTCAAGATAACCGGCAGCGGCAAGGTCATGCGCCACCATTCTTTTGCTCGTCATATCCTGACGTCCAAAGCCAGCAAGCGCAAGCGGCGGCTGGGGAAGGCGGTAGAATTATCGCCCTCTAACGAGGCGCAGGTTCTCCGCATGCTCCCTTATGGGAGACAAAAGTAGGTTGCAAGGGTACAGGTATTTTTAGGTTACCTGAAACTTGTGCTTCACCGGGTGCGGGAAGGCTTAACCGAGGCCAATAGGGTGCCTTCACTGCCCCACAAATTCAACTAAAGGAGATAAACCCATGCCTCGAGTTAAGCGCGGTACTGTGCGCCGCGCCAATCGGAAGAAACTCGCCAAGCTCACCAAAGGCTATTTCCTCACTAAAAGCAAGCTCTACCGCTCAATGAAGGAAGCTGCGGATAAGGCTGGACGTTATGCCTTCCGCGACCGGCGTCGCAAAAAGCGTGATTTCCGCAGGCTCTGGATCCTTCGCATCAGCGCCGCGGCGCGCTCGCACGATCTCACGTACAGCCAGTTCATCCACGGATTAAAAACGCTGGGAATTGAACTGGATCGCAAGATGCTCGCGGAGATGGCCGTCAAAGACCAACTGGCGTTTACGGAGTTGGCGGGCAAAGTGAAACAGGTAGTTAGTAGTCAACCATCGACAGTTGCCAGTTAGAGCCAAGCGGATTCTCAGTAGTTTGCCGCCAATGCCGCCTTGTTTTCGCTATGGCAGTGTCTCGCCCCCCGCAGAGGAATCTGTGGGGGCGCATGACCGCGCGCCGAGGTATTTAGTTAGAGGGGCAGTTCGCGAACCGCCCCCACCCAACCGACTATGACCATCGACGAAAAAGTTCGGAAGACGCTCGTCGAGTTGGACGTCACCAATGCGGCAGGCGCGGATGCGCTCTTTGCGGAAGTGCGCGCGGCCATTGAGGCGGAGCGCGCCAGCCTGATCTCACGCGGTGCAGCGTCCGAATCCGAGCGCGACAAGTTGTGCAAAGATCTTCGCGACCGATGGATGGCGCGCAAGAACGGTCTATTATCATTCGTCGATGAAAACTGGCTGAAAGGTTCTCGGAAGGAATTGAAGCCGGTCGTCGGCCGGAATTTCAATGCGCTCCGGCAAGAATCTGGCGCACTTGAGGTTGCCGCACTGACGAAAGAGGTGACCCTACGGGCGCAGGGGCCGGTTGGCGGCGAAATTTGCGCCAGTGCTTCAATCCCTGCCGCTGTCAGCCATATAGGTCGTGAGGTCCCAGGCGACCTCACTCTCCCCGGCAATCGCCGTCCTCTCGGCTCGCTGCATCCCGTCACGCAGATGCAACGCGAAATTGAAGATATCTTCCTCAATCTCGGGTTCCGAATCGAAAGTGGGCCGGAGATTGAATCCGTCTATTACAACTTTGACGCGCTGAACATTCCGGAGAGCCATCCTTCGCGCGACGACTGGGACACGCTTTACATCGACTCGAAAACCGTCTTGCGCACCCACACATCGCCCGTGCAAATCCGCGCCATGGAAAAGTACGGGGCGCCGCTTTACATCATTATTCCCGGAAAATGTTATCGCCACGACAACCCCGATGCCAGCCACTCGCCCATGTTCCATCAAATCGAAGGCCTGGCCATCGCCAGTGATATCACCTTTGCCGACTTGAAGGGGACGCTCGACTTCTTTGCCAAGAAACTCTTTGGTGAAAAAATTCGCACGCGCTTCCAGCCCAGCTTCTTCCCCTTCACCGAACCAAGCGGCGAGGTATCCATCAGTTGCATCTTTTGCGGCGGCGAAGGTTGCCGTGTCTGCAAAGAAAGTGGCTGGATTGAAGTGATGGGTTGCGGCATGGTTCATCCTCAGGTGCTGCTTAACGGAGGCATCGATCCCGAAACGCACACAGGTTGGGCATTCGGATTGGGAATCGACCGCTTCGCCATGATGAAGTACGACATCAATGATATTCAGCTCTTCTTCCAGAGCGATGTACGCTTTTTGCAACAATTCTGAACCATGAAGCTATCGGTCAACTGGCTAAAAGAATTCGTCGACATTGTAAGTGACCCCCGTCAGCTCAAGTCGGACCTCACCATGATCGGCTTGAACACCGAGGCACTGGCCCAAGCAGGCGATGATTGGGTGCTCGAGGTGGAGGTCACCACCAATCGTCCTGATTGCCTCAGCCATTATGGCGCCGCGCGCGAACTTGCCACGCACTATCGCCAATCACTGAAAAAAGTGGAATTTTCGGTGAAGGAGTCAGGTGGGCCTGTGCAGGGAGTGGTGTCGATTGAGATTTCTGATCCCGACCTCTGCGCGCGATACTGCGGCCGCGTGGTGCAAAACGTTCAGGTGGGACCTTCCCCAGACTGGCTGGTGAAGCGTTTGGAAGCCATAGGCCAGCGACCCATCAACAACGTTGCCGACGCCACAAATTATGTGCTGATGGAGTTGGGACACCCTCTGCATGCTTTCGATTTGTCCCGCCTAAGACAGCAGAAGATCATCGTGCGGCGCGCCAAGCCCGGAGAACCGCTGCGAACGCTCGACGGTGCAGAACGCATCCTGACCCGCGATAATCTGGTCATCGCCGATGGCGTGCACCCCGTGGCTCTCGCGGGTGTTATGGGCGGGGAGGAATCCGAGATTGCCCTGAGCACCCGCGCTGTTCTGCTCGAGAGTGCATGGTTTGAGCCCATATCAATCCGACGGACGTCGAAATCTCAGGGGATGCACACGGAAGCTTCGCACCGTTTCGAACGGGGCGCCGACATCGAGATGGCGCCGTTAGCCCTGGACCGCACGGCAGCATTAATTCAAGAAATTGCGGGGGGAGAAATCCTCGAAGGATTAATCGACGTTTATCCGCGGCCCTGGCACCCTACGAATTTGGTGCTTCCTCGGAGCGAGATTACCCGTATCTTGGGAGCGGAAATCCCGGGTGAAGAGGTTGAGCGCATCCTGCGCGGCTTGGGATTTCAAGTCGAAGGAGGGGGCGGCGAAAGCTGGCGGGTCTCCCTGCCATCGTTCCGGGTGGATGTTTCCCGGGAGGTGGATCTGGTGGAAGAGGTCGCGCGCCACGTGGGCTATGACCATCTGCCATCCCGCGTGCGACCGGCACCGCCGCGCGTGGAAAGGGACACGACTCGCGATAAGGTCATCGCCACCTCATCCTTGCTGGTGGGATTGGGATTTCACGAAATCATCACATCCTCGATGGTCGATCCGGCGGAGAGCGAACGCTTTTCTTCTTCCCCACCTGTGGTGCTCGCCAACCCATTGAGCCAGGATGCTTCCGCCATGCGTTCCTCGGCTGTTCCCAGCATGCTTCGGGCGATTCGCTGGAATCTTGACCGCGACACCAATGATGTGCGCCTTTTCGAGTTGGGCAAAACCTACAGCATGAGCTTGAATGGCGTGGCGGAGGAGCATCGGGTCCTTACACTCGGCGCTACTGGCCATCGCCGGCCCGCTTCCATTTACGATGATGAAGCACCGCTCGACTTTTTCGATTTGAAGGGTGATCTGGAAACAATCTTGGGGACTTTCGATGTGCCGGGATTGGCTTTTGAACGGTCCGAGTACCCCTATCTCCAGCTAGGGCGTAGTGGACGCCTGGTTTCTCAGGGTTCCGAGTTGGTGGTTTTTGGATTAATCCAGCAGGATCTGGCGCGTGAGTACAAGTTGCGCCAGGACGTTTGGGTGGGCGAAATTAATTTTGAGCGCCTCCTGGATTTTCCATTTCGCTCTCAAAAGTTCCAGCCCATTTCCAAGTTTCCCGCCGTGGAGCGAGATTTTTCGCTGGTGTTGCCAGACGATTTACCTTATGCCCGCCTTTCTTCCGCGGTCGCCGGCTTGGCGCTGGGGGAAATTTGCAACTTCCGCCCCGTGGACCGTTTCCGCGGCGGCACAATTCCCCCCGGGCACTACAGCCTTTTGTTACGGGTCACTTTTCAAAGCCAAACGCACACCTTGACCAGCGAAGAGGTTGGCGGATTAAGCCAAAGGTTGCTCACGGCGCTGCAAGACTTAGGAGCGCATCTGCGGGGCTAGGAATTGCGGATTGTCGATTGCTGATTTTGAATTCTTGGTTGGAAATCGTCAGATCTCTGTACCGGATGGGCAAGGTAAAGCCGCAGACTTGCAAAACAGGCCCGCCCTACACCTGATTTGGTTCAATCGGCAATCGACCGTCGGCAATCAGCAATGAGGAGCGCGTGACGAATCCAAACGACCAGTTCGAAAGACTGGAAGAAAAACTCTTGCGGGCGATTGAGCTCTTCAAGCGAACTCAGACGGAGAAGCACGGTCTCGAACAAGAGGTCGAAAAGCTCAAAGCGGAGACCAAGGAACGCGCCCAAGGCATCAGCGCGATGGAACGGGAGTTGATTGCGTTGCGCCGGGAGCGCGAAGATGTTCGCTCTCGCGTCGAAAAACTGCTCGCCCGGATTGACGTGTTAACAAGCCCGGACTCCGAGAGCAGTGGTTAGTGGCCAGTGGTTAGTGATAGTGTGAAGTGGAAAGTGGTGGGCAACTATCCACTGAACGCGAGCAACTGGCCACCGCACTTGGCAAAGGAGGTTTCTGACCGTCGTGGCAAAGGAACCCCAGAGTATCCGAGTCGTAATCTATGACCAAGAGTATTTCATGCGCGGAGACCTCAACCAGGAATACATTCAGAAGCTTGCGCAATACCTGGACGCGAAGATGCGCTCTATTGCGGAGCGCACTCGAACCGTTGATACCTTGCGTGTGGCGATGCTCGCGGCGCTCAACGTGGTGGATGAGTACCATCAGTTGAAGGCCCGGTATGAACAAGTCACCCAGCACATGGACCAGAAAGTTGAGGAGTGCACCAGCGCGCTGGACGAGATCTTGAAAGGCAGTAATTAGTGGTTAGTGCCCAGTGGATGGCCGCCACGCGAACTTCCGTTGCCAAAAACTACTGCCGAGGTCAATAGCTCGTAGCTGACCGCTAACCACGAATCACTGACCACAAGCTACTGCATTTATGCGAATTCTCTTTATCGGTGACATCTTTGGGCAGCCCGGCCGGCGCTGCGTAAGAGAAACTCTGCCGCTGCTGCGGGAAGAGTTGAAACCTGACCTCGTCCTGGCCAACGCGGAGAATGCTGCCGCCGGCTTTGGGATTACTCCCGCCCTCGTGGAAGAATTGCTCGACTTGGACATCGCGGTCTTGACCTCCGGCAATCACATTTGGGACAAGAAAGAGATTTATTCCTATCTCCGCGACCAGATCAACGGCCGGTTGTTACGGCCCGCCAACTATCCTGTGGACGCCCCCGGCCATGGCCTCTTCGTGGGGAAGACCCCGGCGGGGATCAGCTATGCAGTCATTAACCTGCAAGGCCGCGTTTTTATGCCCGCCATCGACTGCCCCTTTCGGAAGGCGGATGAGATTCTCCGCAGCCTTCCCGAGGAAGTGAAGATCCGCATCGTAGATATGCACGCCGAGGCGACCTCCGAGAAGCAAGCCTTGAGTTGGTACCTCGATGGGCGGGTAACGGCTGTCCTAGGAACGCACACGCATGTTCCCACCGCTGACGAAATAGTGCTTCCCCAAGGCACTGCTTACCTTACCGACCTCGGCATGACCGGTCCTTACGAGTCCGTCATTGGTATGGAGCGGCAGACAGTTATCCAAAAATTCCTGGATCAATTACCAGCACGCTTTGAAGTTGCCAAGGGCGACGTTCGCCTGTCCGCCGCTCTCCTGGAAGCAGACCCCCAGTCCGGTCGTGCCCGTTCTATTCAAAGAATTCTGCGGAAGTGATCCTCTCGAATGGCCCGGAAACTTTCTTTTCCAATATGACACACCCGAATAATCTCTTCTGCCCGGAACTCCTGCCGGGTTAACATGACGAAGCATGTTTCCGGTGAGCACCATCAAACGACGCGCCCTTGAGGTGGGTTTCGATCTGGTGGGGATTGCGCCGCCCCAGGCCCTTAAGGATTTGGAGTTTCTCCCGCAGTGGGTTAAGAGGGGGTTCGGCGGGGAGATGCGCTACCTTGCTGACGCCCGGCGCGAAGACCCACGGCAGGTCCTGCCTTCAGTAAAATCCATTATCTGCGTTGGATTGATTTACAACACTCCCCCCCCTTACTCCACGGATATCGCTCACCCAACTGAAGGGGAAAAGGGTTTGGGTTCTCCTGGCGCCCCGAAAGGGGACACGCTCCCGCGGGCATGGATTTCGCGCTACGCCTGGGGAAAGGACTACCACAATGTCATGCGCAATAAGCTGGAGCAATTGCGGATGGCCGTCGAAAAACTGGCGCTGAATGTGGAGACGCGGGTCTATGTGGATACAGGGCCCATCATAGAGCGCGCGTTCGCGCGACATGCTGGAATTGGGTGGATGGGCAAGAACACCTGCCTCATCAATGAACAGAAGGGATCGTGGTTCTTCCTGGGCGTGATTCTTACCAGTCTGGTATTGGAATTGGATCTCTCCGCGCCGGACCGCTGCGGCTCCTGCACTCGCTGCCTGGAAGCTTGTCCGACGGGTGCTCTGGTTGAACCCTATGTGATGGACGCGTCACGTTGCATTTCCTATTTCAACATCGAACTCCAAGGGGCCATCCCGGAGGAATTTCGGGCGGCGATCGGCAGGAATGTCTTCGGTTGCGATATCTGCCAGGATGTTTGTCCGTGGAACAACCGTCCGTTGTCCGTAGTCAGCGGGACGTTGTCTGGCGATGCCTCGCTGGATACGCAATCGGGCACTGCTTCTCCACCGAGGCGCGCGGCGACAACTAATCTTCCCGAGTTCCTGCCGATGCAAGTTGAGGTTAAATCATGCGAGGCGCTGGCGGAACGGACCGCTGAGGACGAGTCCATCCCTCAGCTCTCCACCGCCGAGCCGTTTTCGCTTTTCAATCCCACCTTGGAGGGGCTGTCTTCGATCACCGAGGAAGATTTTCAGCGAGTCTTTGCACGATCGCCCATCAAGCGCGCGAAATACCGCGGCTGGTTGCGCAACCTGTGCGTGGTCATGGGAAATTCCGGCGATCGCCGGTTCATACTTTGGCTGGAGGCGGCAGCACACCATCCCGATCCCGTGGTACAAGAACACGCCGCCTGGGCCTTGCGCAAGTTGCAGGGCGGCGTTTGGTTGCGCTGAACCTACTTGGGAATGTTCAGGTGCCGGCGGTTTCCAGGGGGGACTACTCCTTCGGGATGAAGTTCTTATTCTGGCCGAGCCACTGCTCGAAGGTTTGGAGTGAAGGATTCAAGCTACGGGCGACGGCGAGATTGCGCGCGCCACAGAAGTACTCTTCGAAATCTCGTTTAAACTGGAACATGTTGCCGAGGTCTTCGGCGCCGGGGAAACCAAAGCTGCGATAAAGCTCTGGGGGAACGGAGTTGTAAACCACCTCCTTGCCCAGAGCCGCGCTGAACGCAGTGGCCATGTGCGAACCGGTCAAATGCTCGCCGGCGATGCCCACCGTCTTGCCGATCAGTTCATTGCCCTTCCTGAAGATACCGTAAGCACACCGTCCAATGTCCTCTGCGGCGATGCCGGGAAGTTTCTTGTCGCCCATGGGAAACGTGATCGCCAGCTTTCCATCCGCTCCTTTCTTGGGTCCCATGCCGAAGTAAATGAAGTTATCCCAATAGAACGCCGTCAGCAGAAACGTGGTGGGAACGCCGAGGTCGGTGAAGATGTGGTCGGCTTCGCCCTTGGCGTCAAAGTGTGGAACCTTGTATTTGCCCATGAGGGTGGGCATGCGATTGTCGCCCAGCGGCACCCAGCGACGGGTGTCCTCGAGAGTGGACCAAATAACGTGTTGCAGGCCGGTGTGTTTCGCTGCCGTGGCCATGGCGGTGGCATTAGCCAGTTCCTTCTCGGGCGAAAAATGGGCCCAGAAAAAGGTTACGCAATATGCCCCGTAGGCCCCTCGAAAAGCGTGCTTCAGGCTTTCAACGTCGTCAACGTCGGCCGCCACCACCTCGGCGCCCAGACGGGCCAACTCTTTCGCCTCATCGGACCGGGGGTCGCGAGTGAGTGCGCGCGCGGTGAAATCACCCGCCGGGTCATTCAAGATGGCGCGGGCTAAACCGCCGCCCTGCGCTCCGGTGGCGCCCACAACAGCAATGATTTTCTTTCCAGCCATGTAGTTTCCTTGGTGAGTTGGCGGGCAGGACTCTAGTTCGCCTGCCGTCCTGCCCTGGGAACTCCCGGCGCCCTGGACGGAATCTCCAGGTCAGCCCCTGCGCTCCGATGATATGCACTTCCGAAAAAGCGCCGCGGTCACGTTTTGCAGGTTTACTTTACTGAGTGAAATCGCTTTTCGATCTCAGCCCAGTTCACCACATTCCACCAGGCAGCGAGGTACTCATTCCGCCGATTTTGATACTTCAGGTAGTAAGCATGCTCCCAGACATCGATGCCCATGACAGGGGATTTGCCTTCCATGACCGGGCTGTCCTGGTTGGCGGTCGAGTAGATATCGAGCTTGCCGCCGTGGGCGACGAGCCAAGCCCATCCTGACCCGAATCGGCCCATGCCGGCAGCAGAAAGTTTCTCTTTGAAGGTGTCAAAGCTTCCAAAGGTGCTGTTGATTGCCGCGCCGAGTGCTCCGCTGGGTTGCCCCCCGGCGTTAGGGCCCATGATTTGCCAGAACATGGAGTGGTTAATGTGCCCGCCGGCGTTATTGCGGACGGCGGTCCGGATCGATTCGGGGACGATCGCGCAGTTATTGGCGAGCAACTCCTCGAGACTCTTGTTCGCCAAGTCGGGGGCGGATTCAAGGGCTTTATTCAGGTTGGTCACATAGGCGTTATGATGTTTCCCCTGGTGGATTTCCATTGTCATCTTGTCGATGGAAGGCTCCAGAGCATCGGAAGCATACGGCAGCGCAGGTAGTGTGAACGGCATAACTCCTCCTCAAATCGTGAAATTATCGAAGGTACGCCACCTTATCTTCCCCAGGGAAGAGAGACCACCGTCGGTGGGCGGCGCCGCCTTCGGCAAAGTTTGGAATGTCATTCGATACAGCCCGAACGGTGTAGTCCTGAAGTACCAGATTAAACCATGCTGACGGGCCTGTCAAATTCTGGCAGGTCTACTGAAAGTACCTGCCACCATCGACCACCAGGTTTTGACCGCTCATCGCACTCGCCGCAGAACTCAAGAGGAAGAGCATGACGGGGGAGACTTGCTTGGCCTCAATCAAATGTTTGACGCATTGCTCGCGAAGCAACGTTTGCTTGTCCTCCTCCGTCACGTATTTGCGCAGTTGTTTTTCCGTCATGATCCATCCCGGGCTGATCATGTTCACCCGGATTCTCTCTTTTCCCAGTTCGCGCGCCAGGGATCGCGTGAAACCAAGGATCCCGCTCTTTGTAGCGTTATAAATTGTGAAGGGTTCAAGACCGTGCAGGTAATTCGCGGTGCTGATGTTCACTATGCTTTTACCTTCTCCCTTTCGCAGGAGCTCGAGGCAAGCTCTTGACATGAGCAAGAATGATCGCAAATTCAAAGCCCACATCCGGTCGCACTCCTCGACGGTTAGGTCATCAAACCTGATCCTGTCATCATTCGCCGCATTATTGACGAGGTAATCGATACGCCCTGCTAATTCCCGCACATAGGCCGCAAAGGCCTTGATCTGGTCCGGGGCCGTGAGGTCAGCTTGATAGTAGTGGGCGCGCCTTCCCAGAGCCTTGGCAGCCAATTGGCCCTTCTCGGCATTTCGGGAACAGAAATAGACCTCGCAGCCAACCTCGCATAGGGAGCGGCAGAAATCATACCCGATGCCTTCGCTCCCGCCCGTTACCACTGCCACCCTGTCAGCGAATTCACTTGCATCCATCATGATGTTTCCTCCCTGCAGTTTCGGGCACGCGCCTATACCCCGTTCTCTACGTGCCGGCTACGCGAAACCGCATGGTAGGGTACCACTAATTCCCAAAAGACCTCAGTGCAGAATCCTCTGCGGGGGGAACCCAATTTCGTGCATAATCGCGAGAGTCGTGGCCAATTCAATTTTCCAACTATTGTCTGACTTCTTCGCACGCTACGGTTATTGGGTAGTTTTCTTCGGCGTGATGTCAGAGAACATTGGCGTCCCCATTCCCGGTGAGACGGTGCTTCTGTTTGCCGGCTTCCTTGCCTATCAAGGCAAGATCCACATCGTCCCGGCGATTCTTACCGCCATCGCCGGGGCCACAGTTGGCGCCAGTGGAGGCTTTTTGCTTGGCCGGTACGGCGGCCCATCCGTTGTTGATCGTTTTCTGCGGCGTTTTCCCCGGCTTGCAAAGCAATACGACGATGCGCAAAAGATGTTTCTCAAGCACGGTCACTGGGCAGTCTTTGCGGCACGTTTCATCACCGGCTTGCGCATCTTTGCGGGAATTTTGGCCGGTGTCTTGCGTATGCCTTTTTCGGTTTTCCTATTTTTTAGTTTCGCGGGGGCGGTTTGCTGGTCCTTGGTCATCGGTTACGTTGGCTTTCTGTTTGGCAGTAACTGGGATAAACTGGTGAACTTCGTGAGTCGAATGGACCGCATCGCTCTGGCGGCCATTGTATGCTGCTCTGTGGTGCTGATTCTGGTTCATTTGTTTCGGCGAAAGAAGTCCTCATGAAGCGCGCCAGCCTATCGGGTTCCTAATCTCTGCAGATCGTCCTTCGCAGCTTTGAAGTTGGGCCTGAACTGGAGAGCGGTCTGAATTTCCGCACGGGCTTCGTCCTTCCGGCCTTCCCTCTCGAAGACCAGTCCCAACAAACGGTGCGCCTCAGCGTTATCCGGCTCCTCGCCCTCCGGTTCCTGCGAAAGATATTTCTTGGCGTAACTCTCGGCCCGGGAAAACTCCTTGCCGATTTCTAATAAGGCCTGGGAAGCTTCATAAAACGGGCGCAGGTCATCCGGAACGTTTTTTTCCGAGGTGGCAAGAATTTGCTCGAGATCGCTCCATTTTTCCTGGTGGGCGAAAACGCGCGCGAGGATCCAGTGTGCCCCAATTTGGCTTGGTCCGATCTGCAAGGCGTACTGAGCGTGCTTGGTTGCCTCATCATATTTTGCGTGAGAAGCTTGACTGTAAAACCTCGCGACCGCCGTAAGCGCGTCGTAATTCTTGGGGTTTGCTTGCACCGCTTTCAAGAAGTATGCTTCGACTTGGGCCGGGTTCTTTTCCAGTTCCGCGAGCTTTGCGTGGGCTAAATATCCTTCACTGGCGTTGAGGAGTGTTATTTTTTCTGCCAAGGCGTGAGCTTCGTCCTTGCTTCCCCCCATCAGACCGGGCGCCTGAAACTTAAACTGCATCATGCTGTCCAGCGCGTCCAAATTCCCGGAATCGAGTTCTATGGCGATTTCCACTTCTTTTCGGAACTTCACTGCCAGCGATCCCGCCGAGAAAATGCTGGCCCGAGCAGCCATTTCTCCAAATACCTGGCCCAGCTTCAGGTGGTAGTCTGAGTTCTTCCCATCGAGGTCGACCGCGTGCTGGGCAAGGGGCAGCGCTCCGTCTAAATCCTTGAACGACATTTTCACTTCCGCAAGCAGATAGCAACCCCTGGGGTCCTGGGGATGGGCTTTGACCTGAGGCTCAAGAATGGCTCGAGCTCTCTTCCAGTGACCTGCTGCGATAAGCGCTTCCACGCCCGTGCCCTGTGGGTCGGGGGTAGAAGCTTGGGCAAGGCCCTGCCCAGCGAGTGGCGGCCAAAGGATTATGGCGACCAAAAGAGGAGTGTAGAATTTGCGCGACATTGCCGCCCGGTACTTCAAATCAGATAGAAAGGAAATTGAAGAACCCCCTTTAGTGCGCAGCAAGCCAAGCCTCCCTTATAGCTACCTGTTGCGGCGTTGCCGAAGGCAAAGGTACGATGGTGTATGAGCTTCGCACCGGTGGGTCAAGCGTCACCGTAATTCTTTCGCGGCGCCCGTGCCGCTCCACGGTGATCGGGACATTGGCGCCCACCGGATAGGCTTTGAAGCGGGTCGCAAGATCCTCAGTTGCCAGCGATTGATCGTCGACATCGATCAGCAAATCATCGCGGCTGAGTCCGGCCCGGTCGGCCGCACTACCGGGAATGATCGAAACGATGCGTGTACCCCGGCTCTCGGGCTGAACCACAACACCCAGGGAGGGGGCAGCGTCACGGGGCGTCTCCGTGCGGAGTTGAAGGCCCCCCTTCTCCAGCGTGTCCTGATAGGGGAGGGCATCAGTTCCCCTGACGTAACGATCGAAGAATGGCGCGAAGTCTGATCCCGTAACGGAATTCAGAGCCTCCACGATGTCCTCCTCCTCAAACCCCCGGCCCGGTCCGTAGTAACTCGTTCCGGGCGCCTGGTAGAACTGTTGGTACATTAACCGCATAACGTCCAGCAGGGACTTGCGTCCTTGGGTGCGTGTGCGTATTTCCAAATCCAGCAACATTCCCAGAAGGGCGCCTTTGTTATAGTACGAAATTGTAGTGTTCGCGAAATTCGTTTCCTGCATCTGGGGTGAACGGTCGAAGAACCAGGCACTAAAGCTGGACGATTCCGCCGACATAAGAGATTTCCCGGGTTCTCTCTCCAGCGTGGAAATTTCATCTGCCAGATGATTTAGAAATTGCTCGCGCGTCCAGAGTCCGGATTGGAGGAGGAAGAGGTAACCATAATAAGTCGTGATGCCCTCGGCGAACCAGAGAGAACGCGAGTAATTCTCGCGGGTGTAATCGAAAGGTCCCAATGCTGCGGGGCGAAGCCGCTTCACGTTCCAGAGGTGAAAGAATTCATGGGCCGCTGTCTCCAGTGCTTCTTGCGTGCTCTCCCGAACACTGCCCTGAATGATGATCTGGGTTGAATTCAAATGCTCCATGCCATCTCCCGTTGAAATGTCCGGGACAAAATGGAAAATGAAAAGGTAATGCTGAAAATCCGGCGGGGGCATAGCCGCCATTTCAACGCGCACTAGCTTCGCCAGACCTGCTAGAAGGCGAGATCGATCATCATCATCGTCGTTGTAACTATGTACCCCAACCTCGATGGTCTTCCCTTGTTCTTGAAACTGGTCGAGAGAGCAGTCGGCGGAGATTTCAAGTGGTGCATCCACCAGGAGATCGTAATTACGTGCGCGAAAGGTCCGTTCGGTTGTGGAAGTCGAAAAGCCACTGATGACTTTCCATTCAGCGGGGGCCTCAACCCTCAACGTGATCGGGTCTGGTTTATGCCCATCCACGTACATGAAGACAGAGGGGCCATTCAAGTTGGCGTGCACGCTGTCAACCTGAGAAAATGACCCGGTGAGATCATTGGCAAAAACTCGATAATGGACGTGGACGGTTCCCCCGGCCTGGCTGGCATCTACGCGCCAAGTTTGCTTATCGAGTTTAATCCATGACAAGGGGTGATTTTCCGCGCCCTCAACAGTGAATTCCTGAACATTCTTGGCAAAATCATAAATTGCGTAGCGCCCGGGTCCCCAGGCCGGCATAATGAATTTGAGATTGGCTGTTTCCACCTGGCGGGCAACGATATCAATGTCAACCAAATGAGTCGTTGGACGATCCACTCGCACTATATATGCAAGATCAAGCGGTCGTGGGGTAAGCCCTTGAGCAGCCCGCAAACCACCGGTGCAACTCAAAATGAGGCAGAGGGTTAACAGGAACCCTTGCACGCACAAAGCATGTTCCGTCACAGATGACCAGCGAGGGCTCCTCTGGCCCCTCGAGGTAGAGTGCGGGAACAGTAATCTCATCTTCGGGTGGTCCTTTTGACTTTCTTGAATCCCTGACGGCCTCGGCGCGATTTGGCCCATACCGAGATCCCAAAGAGGTCTAACCCCTTCATCGACCAGGATCCAACACAAGTATGTGAACAGCGCCCTTTTCAACGGCCGCATCGCTGAACAGCATCGGGAAGCTCTGACCCGTGTACCAAGCCGAAAACTGGTCGCGATAATACGGGCTGAAAACCTGGCCGGATTCTCCCAGCGTGAGGTTTTGCATGGACTGGTCCAGGTCGGAGAAATCCACCACCATGCGCATGGATGGTCCCAGGCGAGGAGTTGTTTGTTTCACAGTCGTCCCGGTTCCCGCCTGGGGGAAGGGCCCTACGTCCAGCCAACGCCCCAAGAGCGGCAATCCACCACTCAGAGGATGGTGAAAGGTCAGGGGAATCGTATCGCCCCATCTCCAAGCCGCTTGATTCTGGCTGTGAACCAGTGTGGGGATTCGGCGGATCCCTTCATCCAGGCTATTCATCAGAGTCATATTGAAGTCTGCATCGCCCGGGGGAAGCCAACGCGTCAGGTTTTGCTCCAAGACATTCTGAAGAAACATCGTGCTCAAGGGCCAACGATATCCGGAGAGGTTATCGCCCAGCTTTGGTTTGAGGATGCGGGCAAGCAAGGCTCCCCGAGTAACCTCCAAGACCAGCGTCGGAGCGGAATCCGCGCGTGCCTCGCCGTCCCAACTCTTTAAGATGTCGAGCACATACTGGTCGTCGGGGCGGAAGGGCGGTTGCTTTGCGGCGGCCGCAAGGAGTTGCTTGGCCAGCCACGCATCTTCGAGACTTAGGATATCGGTCTGGATGCGCAGCATATCCGATGAATGAAAGGGACCCCCATCGCGGAGGAGTTGAAATATTCTCGCGGTGCGAAATGGAGCTTCCCACTTGGCGGTAATGAAATACGGATAATTGTCAGGAACAATACGCCCGTTGGCAGTTGCGATCATCCCGCCAGGAGGATTAAAAGAGTGGGGAAGGTCATCAAACGGGATGAAGCCGGTCCAATCGTAATCGTCGGTGCTGCCGGGCACGGGGACGGAGCCATTGCCCTGTTTGCGGATGGGAACTAGTCCCGCAGCGTAGTAGCCGATGTTACCTTCGGCATCGGCATAAACGCAATTCTGCATCGGCACATTGAAGTCGCGGAGGGCAGCCGTGAACTCCTGCCAGTTACTTGCTTGATTTATACGCAGGAAGGGAAAACGGACTGTGTGCGGGATGAGCAATGTCCATTGCAAGGCAAGGTCCCGGTCGCTGTCGTGTGAAATGACCGGTCCGTGCCGCGTGACCATGACGGTGAAATGGTAATTGCGCTGGTTGCGGACTTTGATGCTCTCATCGCGTATGTCCGCGTCCACCCATTGGCCGTTATGCAAGTATTTCCTGGGGTCGCGGAAATTGAAGCTCTCGATGTAGAGATCTTGAACGTCGGGCGCCGTGTTGGTCATGCCCCAGGCGATATGTTCATTGTGCCCGATGATGACGAGAGGCAGCGCGGGAAGGCTGACGCCCGTCACATCGAGTCCAGGCGCTTTGAGATGAATCATGTACCAGACGCTGGGGATGCTGTGAGCCAGATGAGGGTCGTTGGCCAGTAGCGGCTTACCGGATTTCGTGTGCGATCCATTCACAACCCAGTTATTGCTCCCGACTCCGCCCGGGGATTCCATTCTGGCCGGGAGAATTGCTTCGGAAAGAAGGTTGTCCTGGTAAGCTTCATTGCTAAGATCGGTAGCGGCCGTCTTCAGGCGGTGCTGCGGGGAGCCAGGGACATCGGCAACCGGCACGTCGAGCGCAGAGTGGTCAGGGAACACGTCGGCGAAGAGTTCTTTCCCCAACTTGGCGGCGATGTGCTCGCGCATCAAATCGCTCTCCCAGCTTTGACTTAACGCCGTCGAAAGGTTCAGCGCAGCGGCCACCGAATCGATTTCCCGCCACGCTTGGGGTTCGTACCGCAGCATTTGGAATTCTAAAGGAAGACGATCGCGATGGCTTTCAATGAAGGCATTGACGCCGCGAGTATACGAATCAAGGAGACGGCGCTCATCCGGGGAGAATTCGGCGAGTGCCCTTTCCGCAACTCGTGGGAGGCCCAGTGTGCGGCTTTCAATGTCCAAACGGAGTGTGCGATCACCAAAAATTTCTGAAAGTTCCCCCTCCGCATTCCGTCGGTTCAAATCCATTTGCCATAGGCGGTCTTGCGCCGTGACATAACCCTGGGCGAAAAGAGCGTCCGCAACAGATTGCGCGCGGATGTGGGGAACACCACGCGCGTCTCGCAGAACTTCCACCCGCGCCGAAAGCCCCGGCACGAGAATGGCACCATCGAGGACGGGAAGGCTTGCCCGCGTGCGCCAGCGGAGCCATACCCCACCGCCCACAATGGTGAGCAGCAAGACGATGACGACTAATACGGCCAGACGCCTGAGGAAACGCTTCATGGGTTTTTGGTCCGCCGGACTCTCAGGCGGAATATCCCTCTCAGGAATATAAGTGCTTTCTCCGAATCAATCTCCCTTGACGCAGCGGGGCGGCAGGGTGAATCGCTTATCATGCGCCTACCCGTCCAACTTCACCATGAGCAAAGGCTCGGGCTTCGAGCCAACTAGTTTAACAGCCGCTCGGGCGTTGGACGGCCACATATTTTTCTGTGGCTAGATTTTATCCAACGCTCGGGCCTACAAGGGGCAGGATACTACTGAAGATCACCAGGTGTGGCAACAGGAGACCGCTGGCAGAATTGGGGCATCAAAGGATGGTTACCTTTAAGTCAATTGATGCAGCGTAATCGCCCTCCACAAACGTAACTTGCCCTTTCCCGATTCCAAAGTTATAGTACGCGCACAGACTTTTGTTGTCCAAATTCAAGTGGGGCTGGATAAAACAGACCATGGCGAACCCTGACCCTCGCGTGCCAGCGCTTAGCGAAACCGCCGCACCATTCGGCTTGAGTGGAGCTTGGCCGCTCCAATTTCGGAATTTCATCGTCCGGCATCTGGAAGGGTTGTTCATCCTCCTGGTCGTGGGAATCGTCGGAGCTGTCTTTTATCTTTTCCCATACAAAATTGCATTCCTCAACTTTTTCTACCTCCCTGTCTTAATGGCCGCCTACTTTCTGGGCAAACGCAAGGCCGTGATGGGCGCCGTACTTTGCTTCCTGTCGGGCATTCTCTTTGCTTATTACCGGCCCGGTGAGTTTGCAGTACAGGGAACGCGGATCAATGCCCTGCTGGTGTTGGCGATCTGGGGCGGATTCTTGATTCTGGCGAGCGCCTCAATTGGGTCGCTTCAGGAAAGGCTTGCCAAAGGGTTCGAAGAGACGCGGCAGCTTTACGATGAACTGAAACGCAGCCGCGTGACAGAAGAGATGAAAGAGAAAGTGGAAAAAGCCCTCTATGCCACGATGGATCCGGTAGTCGCGAAGTTGGCCACCGAGGGAAAGTTGCGGTTCGAGAAGCGCGAAATCAGTATCATGTTTACGGACCTCACCAACTTCACGGCCTATTCGGACAGGAACCGCGCCGACGTGGTCTTGGAGGAACTCAACCGCTTTCTTGGACAAATCGAGCCCATCGTGGATCTCTTCCGCGGTCACATCGACAAATACATGGGTGACGGCATCATGGTGGAATTCGGTGCTCCGGTGGACTATGACCGTCATTCCCTTCTGGCCGTTTTGGCCGGGCTCAGGATGCAGACCAACGTCAAGAAACTGAATCTGCCGTGGCGTATGCGTATTGGAATCGCCACCGGAAGCACGGTGGTTGGCATGCTGGGTGTGCGGCGGCAAGCTTACAGTGCCGTGGGCGACCGCGTTAATGTGGCGAAGCGGCTCGAGGAGATTTGTGAGCCGACCAAGGTTTACATCGACGAACCGACATTCCGCGCTGTTGAGCCCTTTGTGGTCGCCAACAAGCTCCGCAACCTGGGGTACGGCCGGCAATCTGACCATGAATTGCTTGAGCGCATGACCGCCCTGGAAGAAAGACTCTCGCGGGAAAGTGAAAGTGCGGAACTCCTTTATGAATTGGGCAAAGCGAATTTTGAACTCCACGATGCCACCACGGCCATTCGCTATTTTGAGCGCGCCCTTGCTTTGGACCCCCAATCCACGCAGATCAAGCTGGCCTATGCGGATGCCAACTTCAAACGCGATGAGTTTGAAAAGATTCAGCTCAAAGGAAAATTGCAGAAGATCACGGTCTATGAGGTGACAGGGCTTAAGGACCGGTGGCGGGACCCGGCGGTGATACCTCCGGCGATTGCGGCAGCATACGCGGAGGCGGAGTCGCACATAGAAATACCGGAGGAAGTGGTGTTGGCGGTGGAAGCGTTGGATGGGGCGATCGGCCATTGCCGCGTTGTGGCGCTTCTCTCTTACGCCTTGGCCGACCGGATGAAGTTGAACGAAGAGATGAAGAAGACCATTCTGTTGGCAGGCTACCTCCAGGATCTTGGAAAGGAAGCGGTGCCGCACCACGTTCTGAATCGTGGGGGCAGCTTGACGGATCAAGAGTCGAAGTTGATCGAAAAATACGTCCAGGAAAGTGTGGCTGCCTGCCGCCGTATGGGCTACGTCGATCCCCATCTCCTGGAGATTGTGCTTCATCATCACGAAGCGTGGGATGGAACGGGGTATCCTGACGGTCTGCGTGGCGAAGATATTCCCTTGGGGGCGCGCATCACGGCAGTGGCGGAGTCCTACAGTGCGCTCACCTCGTGGCGGCCTTATCATGAGGCTTGGGACACCCGTGTCGCGATCAGCGAGATTCGCAAAGGGATGGAAAAGGGCCGATTTGATCCGAAAGTCGCCACGACCCTTATCGAGATGCTTCGACCATCAGGCGCTTCCTCTTAAATGTCCCCTGCATCTCCTGGCTTAGTGAGGGGGCACAGCCCGTGAAAGTATCTGATTGGGGCGAAGAATCGTTCCCCGCCCCAAGGACCAGTAAACCCTCATTCCTCAATTAAGCATCAAATTAGCAGTGGTTTGGCATAGGGGCTACTGGGAGGATAATAGCTGCTTATGAGAAACACCACTTGAAGACACTGACCGACCACCGGCCTTGATCCGTCTAAGAACTCAGGGGCATGTCTTTAGGATGCCATGGAATAATCGTGGGGTGAAGTGACACGGCGGTGGCGGGCTCTCTTAACGCGTTGAGGAGGATTCACCTCGCGCGAATGCAACGACCGGAGTGACACCCAGCCAGGCTAAACGGCAGAGAGATTCAACCGGTCGTCTGAAGGAGGAAGATTCTATGCGATTTGACAAACGATTCTTGCGGGAAAACCTGGGAGGTTTGAGCCTGACATTGATCGGGATCTTGACCCTGGGGTTGTCGTTCATGCTCTACCAGGGAAATCACCTGTTTCCGAATTTTGCAATGGCCCAAGGGAAGGGATTGGATGGGCCGGATATCGACATCTTGGAGCGGCAGAACCAGGCGTACGAACGAATCGCCAAAGCGGTTACGCCTGCCATCGTGGCGATTCAGTCCACCCAGGTTACGAAGGTTCAACAGTCACCTTTCATGAACGATCCGTTCTTCCGGCAGTTTTTTGGGAACATGTTTCCCCAAGTTCCCCGTGAGCAGCGCGAGAAAGCGCTGGGAAGTGGCGTGATTGTGTCGCCCGACGGATACATTGTGACCAACAATCACGTGATCGCCAAGGCGACGGAAATCTCAGTGGAGCTCTCCGACAAACGGACATTTAAGGGGAAAGTGGTAGGAGCGGATTCCCAAACCGATGTCGCCGTCGTCAAGATTGACGCGAGTGGTTTGCCCACCGCCACCTTTGGCAATTCCGACCAGCTCAAAGTGGGAGACACGGTCATGGCATTTGGGAACCCGTTTGGGCAGGACTTCACGGTGACGCGCGGCAGTGTGAGCGCCCTAGGGCGTTCCAGCGGGCAGATTGAAGATATCCAGAACTTCATCCAAACCGATGCCGCGATCAACCCCGGGAACTCCGGTGGCGCTCTGGTGAATGTGCACGGTCAGGTGGTGGGCATTAACACCGCCATCTTGAGCGGGAATTCAGGGCCCGGCGGCGAAGGGGGGTTCATCGGAATCGGATTTGCGATTCCATCGAACATGGCGAAGCACGTCATGGAGGATTTGATCAAGACCGGAAAAGTGAGCCGCGGATACCTGGGCGTTCAGATCACCGATTTGACTGACGATTTGGCGAAGCAGTTCAAAGTGCCCGATACTTCTGGCGCCCTCGCCCAGGACGTGACCGCGGGTGGACCTGCCGACAAAGCAGGGCTCAAGACCGGTGATGTCATTCGCAAACTCAACGGCCAAGCCATTGGAGATGCCGGCCAGCTCACTGCCCAAGTAACGAACCTGAGCCCCGGCGCCGTCGCCACTTTGGACATCGTGCGTGATGGCCAACCGATGACCCTCAAGGTGACCCTCGGCGAGCGTCCTTCCGACCTCAGCGCTCGCGTGGGTGGTGGAGGGAGCGTTCAGCAGGGGACTCTTCGCGGCATCACCGTGGAGAACCTCACTCCCTCGATCCGCGATCAGTTGGGTCTGCCCTCGAATGTGACGGGCGTGGTGATTTCCCAAGTTGATCCGAACAGCCCGGCCGGTCAATACGGTCTGCAAGAGGGCGATGTGATCGAAAGCATCCAACGTCAACCCGTACGCAACGTTTCGGACTTCAACAAACTGGCCGCTCAAGCCAAAGGCCAGACGCTGCTGCGAATCAACCGTCAGGGCAATGGCGTCTTTGTGGTCATCTCGCCCAGCGAAGGCGGCGGTGACGGTCAATAATCCTTACGGCCCGGCCTCACCCCACCATGGGATGAGGCCGTGTCGCACTTCGAGTGAGCGCCGGAGCCGGTTGAATCGGGATGGTGAGCGCCGCGAAGGTGAAGAGACTCTTGACGATGGTTCTGGTGGCAGTCGCGGCCGGAATTCTGCTTGTTGTCGTCACCATTCGGGTCGTTGAGAATCAACTCATCTACTACCCACCGCGTTATCCGGACGGCTTCCCCTCACCGCAGATCGTCGAACGGGACGTGGAAGAGGTTTGGCTGCTGACCGCGGACGGCGTCAAAATCAACGCCTTCTACCATTCCAACCCCGCATCAAAACAAGTCCTCCTCTGGTTTCACGGAAACGCGGAAAACATCGGATACGGCTTTGAGCATCTGCGGGCCCTGGCGAAAATCGGGGTCAACATTCTGGCTGTCGACTATCGGGGCTACGGGAAGAGCGAGGGCAAACCCGATGAAGCGGGCGTTTACCACGATGCCGACGCGGCCTACGACTATCTCCTGACACAGCGCCACTTCCGCGCCGCAGACATCATCATCTATGGACATTCACTGGGTGGCGCGGTGGCGATAAACCTGGCGTCCCGCCGTCGGTGTGGAGGTCTCATCGTCCAGAGTTCTTTTACCAGCGCGCGGGCCATGGCACGGCGCATGTTCGCCATTCCGCTCATCGAGTATGCGGCGAAGTCCCGCTTCGATTCACTGCGGAAGATTCGCGAGGTGCACGCGCCGATTCTGGTGGTTCACGGCACGCGCGATGAGGTGGTGCCGTTCGAGATGGGTCAGCAGCTCTTTGCGGCAGCGCCGGAGCCCAAGCGCTTCTACCCCATCCCAGGGGCAGGCCATAACAACCTGATGGAGGCAGGCGGAATAAGCTATCTAGGTTGCCTACAAAGTTTTGTTGCCGAGGCGGCGCGGCAGGAGAAGGGTTCTGATTAAGCGGCTATGGCTGCCCGGGACATCCCCAGGAGAAACGGCTAAGCTTTGGCGCCCGCCTCCGGCTTGGCGGGCCCGCCACCCTTGGCCCCGGCGGCGGGTGGCGCGGCGGGCCCTCCCGCCCCGTGACACTTCTTGTACTTCTTGCCGCTCCCGCAAGGGCAGGGATCGTTGCGCCCGATCTTTTCCCGCCGGATGACCTGCTGCGGTTTTTCCACGGCCCCCGCGCCGATCATCTGCATTTCCCGCTGTTCGCGCCGTTTGCGCTGCTGGTATTGCCGGATCATTTCCTCCTCTTCCTCGGGCGTGCGCATCAGGAAGAGGTAGCGCAAGGTTTCATCCTGCACGCGTTCATACATGTCTTCAAACATGTCGAAAGATTCGCGCTTATATTCAACCAGGGGGTCGCGCTGGCTGTAACCGCGCAGGCCGATGCCTTCCTTCAGGTGATCCATGGCCAGCAGGTGATCCTTCCACTGCGCGTCGACCACCTGCAACATGATCATGCGTTCGTGCATCCGCATGCGCTCGGCGCCCCACACCGTCTCGCGTTCATCGTAGTGCTTGTGGACCAAGTCCTTAAGCTGAGCGCTGAGTTCGTCGAGGCGCTTGGGCTCGAACGGCAGATCGTGCTTCTTCAGGTCGACTCCGAACCTTCCCCAGAATTCCGTGCGCAGGCCGCTGGTGTTCCACGTGTCGGCGTGCTGGTCCTTGGGGCAGAACTTCTCCACCAGCCATTCCACCACACTGTCAGCCGAGCTGAGGATGAATTCCCTCTGGTCGCTCCCTTCCAGCAACTGGCGGCGCAGGCCGTAAACGGTCTCGCGCTGCTTGTTCATCACGTCGTCGTACTCAAGCAGATGTTTGCGCGATTCGAAGTTCTGCGCTTCCACGGCTTTCTGTGCGGCCTCGATGCGTTTCGAGATCAGGCGGGATTCAATGGGCACGCCCTCTTCCATGCCCAGCTTGTGCATGATGCTGGAAATGCGCTCGCCGGCGAAAATCCGGAGGAGGTCGTCTTCGAGCGACAGGTAAAAGCGGGAGGACCCGGGATCGCCCTGGCGGCCGGCGCGCCCGCGCAATTGGTTGTCGATGCGCCGGGCTTCATGCCGCTCGGTGCCGAGGATGTGCAATCCCCCGAGCGCGACCACCTTGGCGTGCTCGGCATCGGTAACGGCCTTGAAACGGTCCACGAATTCCGCCCACTGTTTTCTCCAGGCGGCGTAGGCTTCCACGTAGGCGCCGAAGACATCCGTCCCGGAACCTTCCGGAGGCCGTTCGGGCGGGTCAGGGCTGATGCCCTGTTCGCGATACTTATCAGGTGCCTTGCGGAATTCCTCGCGCGCCATGGTTTCCGGATTGCCGCCCAGCAGGATGTCAGTGCCGCGGCCCGCCATGTTGGTGGAAACGGTGACGGCTCCGACGCGTCCGGCCTGCGCCACCACCAACG
>Ga0326727_10007356_pt1 | contig 29196 bp, 17 predicted proteins | sample MB2enrmetagenome_FD_207643 | JGI IMG/M metagenome (GOLD analysis project Ga0326727, IMG submission 207643) | Lab enriched peat soil microbial communities from McLean, Ithaca, NY, United States - MB29MY | ecosystem: Environmental > Terrestrial > Soil > Wetlands > Peat | place: USA: New York... | reverse complement strand
CGACCCGTACACGGTCCGGCGCGAGCGATCGTTGCATGGCCGTTACAGCTTGCGCAACCACAGCGACGGCGACCAGTTGCAGCCCATGGAGCAGTCCCTGGCCCATGCTTCCCCCGAGGAAGGAGTGTCCATAGGCGAAGGCCAGCATCAGGAGAGCTGATGGCAGCGTAAAGCCAATCCACGCGGCCAAACCACCCGGCCATCCCGCACGAAGAATGCCGAGCGCAAATCCGACTTGGCTGCTGGCCGGTCCAGGCAAGGATTGCGCGAGTGCGATGATTTCAGCCATCGTGCTCTCGCTGCACCATTTCCGCCGCTCGACAATCTCCTTTTGGAAGTACCCGAGATGAGCGATAGGTCCGCCGAAAGAAGTGCAGCCAAGGCGAAGAAAGACGAACAGAACCTCTGCGCAGGAACCGCGCGCCGGTTCGACTCGTGGCGTTGCAATGGAAGCATTACCAGACACGTCGCCACCGTTCATCCGGGGACAAGCCTCCTGCTCCGTTGTTATTGCAGCATAGCTTCGCTCGCGCTTTTCCTGTTTGTATCTCTATCTTTTCCCCAGGTCCAGTACATCCCGAGATAAGCGTAGTTCTCTGTCTGCCCGGCTATGGAGTGGCCGTAGGCGAAGAGCAATTGTCTGTCTGGATTTTTGAAGTGGTAGTAGCCGCCGGCGTCGATCATGGTGGAAGTTTGTGTCTGCGCCGCGGCGAAGCCCTCCCGCCCGTGTGCGAATACCTCGACACCCAGCTCCAGCCTTTTATTAAGCTCGCGTTTCACGAGCCATGCGGTGTAAGGAAAATCGCGGTATTGCGTTTGCGGGACGACCTGATAGCCGCCGCCGCCGCAAACGGTCCAGCGCTCCCAATCTTTTTCCATCCATAGGGGAAGTTTGTACCAGACCTTCCCGACGCCGAGCCCTCGAGTGGAATCGCCGGTGGGCATCTCGAACATGGTGAAAGTGCCGATCTGCGGAATTTTCTTGGTTTGCTTGATGATGGCGATCTTCGCGCCCAATTCCATATCCGTAAGTCCAAAGGCGCTGGGGCCAACGCCGCCGGGCAGATAGACGGGATTGTTAGATGGAACGACCGCTCCCCAGGGCAGGATGGCGTGAAGCTGCACTCTGGGAATGGCTCCCCAATTAAACTCGAAGGCCGGACCCGTGGAGTCGATCTCCGCCGGAGTGCTATCCATTGCACCGAAGATGTAGAACTCATAATGATGCAGGTCGACCGGCACCGGGTCATCGGTTTGAAAAGGCGGACCCTGCGCCCACAACCTTGAAACTGTGAGCATGAAAAGCAGGAACAGAGTCAGCCTTGTGCACTTGCCGGGATTAGGCATCGACGCTCCTGAAGCCTTTATACCTCTTCCACCTCGCGCAATAGAGCAATTGCGGAAAAGTCTTCCAGCGTGGTGATGTCCCCTTTGACCTCGCCGCTGGAGGCTAGTTCGCGCAGCAGCCGGCGCATGATCTTGCCGGAACGGGTCTTAGGCAGAATCTCGGTGAAGCGGATGACGTCGGGGCGGGCGAGCGAGCCGATTTCTTTGGCGACCCACTTGCGCAGCTCTTCTTTGAGGGCCTGGGTGGGCTTGTTGCCGTGTTCCAGGCAGACAAAAGCGGCGATGGATTGGCCTTTGAGTTCGTCGGGACGGCCCACGACGGCAGCCTCAGCGACCATGGGATGAGCGACCAGCGCCGACTCCACCTCCATGGTGCCCAGGCGGTGGCCGCTGACGTTGATGACGTCGTCCACTCGGCCCATCAGCCAGAAGTAGCCATCGGCATCGACGCGCGCACCATCGCCGGTGAAGTAACTGCCTTTGATCTCGCTCCAGTAGGTCTGGTGGAAGCGCGCCGGATCGCCGTAGATGGTGCGAGCCATCGAGGGCCAGGGCGTGCGCAGCACCAGCAGCCCGCCGTGGCCGGGCGGGACCGGCTGGCCCTGCTTGTTGACAACTTCGGGCACGATGCCGAAGAAGGGTCTCGTGGCCGAGCCGGGCTTCGTGGGAATGGCGCCGGGCAGCGGCGTAATCAGAATGGCTCCGGTCTCGGTTTGCCACCAGGTATCGACGATGGGGCAGCGGTTACGGCCGATCTTCTCGCGATACCACATCCAGGCCTCGGGATTGATGGGCTCGCCGACCGTGCCCAACAGCCGCAGCGAGTCGAGCTTGTAATTTTCGACGTATTCGTCGCCCCACTTCATGAAGGCGCGGATGGCCGTGGGCGCGGTATAGAAAACGCTCACCTTGAGGTCATCGACGATCTTCCAGAAGCGGGAGACATCGGGGTAGTTGGGCGCGCCCTCGTAGAGAACAACCGTCGCGCCGTTCTGCAGCGGCCCGTAGACGACGTAGGAGTGGCCGGTGACCCAGCCAATATCCGCCGTGCACCAGTAGATGTCCTCCTCGCGCAGGTCGAAGACGTATTTGGTGGTGAGGTAGGTCTGCACCGCGTAGCCGCCGGTGGTGTGGACCAGGCCCTTGGGTTTGCCGGTGGTGCCGGAGGTGTAGAGGATGTAAAGGGGGTCTTCGGAGTCCATGTGCTCGGGCGGGCAAACGGGCGAGGCGGCTGCCGTCAGCTCGTGCCACCAATGATCGCGGCCCTCGACCATCGTGACTGGCGAGCCGCTACGGCGCAGGACGACCACGTGGCGAACCGTAGGGCAGGCGTGGACGGCCTCATCGACGGTCTGCTTGAGCAGGATTTCTTTGCCGCGGCGATAGCCCGAATCCTGCGTGAGGATGGCCACACAGCCGGAGTCGTTGACGCGGTCGGCGATGGCGTTGGCGGCAAATCCTCCGAAGATAACCGAGTGCACCGCGCCGATGCGCGCGCAGGCAAGCAGGGCGATGGCCAGCTCAGGCGTCATGCCCATGTAAATAGCCACGCGGTCGCCCTTGACGATCCCCAGCCCTTTGAGCGCGTTGGCGAAGCGCTGCACTTCGACGTGCAGTTCAGCGTAGCTGAGGCGGCGCTGCTCGCCCGGTTCGCCCTCCCAGATGAGAGCAGTCTTCTCGCCGCGCTTGCCGAGGGCGTGGCGATCGACGCAGTTGTAGCTCAGGTTCAGCTTTCCGCCGACAAACCATTTGGCCCAGGGAAGATTCCATTCGAGGACTTTGTCCCAGCGCCGGAACCAATGCACATTCTCCGCTGCATTGGCCCAGAAGGCCTCCGGATCGGCAATGGATTGCCGGTAGAGAGTTTCGTATTCTTCCATGCTGCCGATATGCGCCCTGGCGCTGAACTCGGCCGGAGGGGCAAAGACGCGGTTTTCGTGCAGCGTTGAATCAATATCCTGGCTGGCGGGAGCGCCGGCCGGAGTCACTAAGGAGAGACGGGGAGCGTCCTCCTCGTCTGGGCGAGGAGCGAATACTGTAGCCATCGGGATTTGACCTCCTGGGGAGCCGCGCACCTGCATCCAAGGGGGGATGGCAGGCACGATGGCGGGGAACCCCTTGATGAGATTCAAAACTTCGGTCGCCGATGCAGAAATTCAAGGGAATTTGCAGAAAAGACCTGGGAGCGCGGTGGCGATCCATCGCTGGAACCCTGAATGAACCTTACCCCGCCAGCGCCTTCTTCACCAGTTCGCTCACGGTGCGGCCTTCGGCGCGGAGGCTTTTGGCTTGCAGTTTGGCTTGCACGCCCTTCATCACCGCGCCCATCTCCTTGGGTGTAGGCTTCTGGCCGGTGGCAGCGGCGACTTCGGCGACGGCTTCGGCGACCAGAGCTGCGAGTGCGGCTTCATCGAGGGCCTTGGGCAGGAACTCCTCGATGACCACAATCTCGGCGGCTTCTTTGGCGGCCAGCTCGGGGCGGTTGCCATTCGTGAACTGCTCGATAGAGTCGCGACGCTGCTTGATCATGGTGGCCAGGGCCTGCTGCTCTTCGACGGGGGTCAGAGCTTCCCGCTTCTCAATGGCCTTGTTCTTGAGGGCGTTCTTGATGAGGCGCAAGGTGGTGGTGCGGACCGCGTCATGGGCCTTCATGGCGAGGATGACCTGCTGGTTGACCTGGGCTTCGAGGGAGAGTGCTTCGCTCATAACCTTCATTCTAATCCTGCACCTGGCACCTGCGGTGCGGCCAAACGCTCGCTGATAGCTCGCCGGAGCTTTCATGCCCGATAATCAGCCTTCTGGGACAATGCATCTCAATTAGGTTTCGTCTTTTCAGGCGCCAAACGATCGAAATGGATCAGAAAATGAAAACCAGGCTCCGTCATTGAAGTGTCAAGAGCTTTGCCGTCCGCGGTCATCTTCCCAGTGAAGATTGCCGAGCCGATGGTAATAGAGAGATCGCGCGAAGCCTGATCGTAAGAGACTTTGCTTGCCAGCGCGCCTTTGAATTGCTCATCCGGACAATCGAGAAGGGCCATCAAGCCGTCCTCGGTATTGTGGATGTGAAAGATAAAGTGGATTTTGATACCTCCTCCTTCGTATTCCACGCCCGCCCAATCGCCGTCTAGAACGGTGGGCGGTGCCGGCTTGTGGATCTTCGCCTGCCAGGTTATGCGCTTGAAGTTAAGCGGCCACGAGCCTTCCTGTGTCCAAACGCCGGTCATCTCGGAGCTCGATTCGTCGACTGTCGCCTCATAGGATGAGACCTTGTATTCAAGAAGGTCGTGATTGCTGTTCGGCTTCCAATAAAAGAATCGAAGGATCAGACGACTGCCATCGAACGAACCACCTATTGCGGGCATGCCAGATATCTTCTGGTCAATAAGGTCCATGAGCGCCGTCATCTTTCCTTCGGGTGTTGTGTTCATATGAAGTACCAGATGGTGGACGGTGCCTTGAACCGTCATAACACCATCCCAGTCGCCAGCAAGCGGGAAGGTGGCAGGACCGGATTGCGCGCTGGCCAGAGGAGAGAGAAGTCCCCACCCGAGCAGCATTGCACGCAGAAAGATCGCTTTCATGTAGTTTCTCGCCTTCGAACAGCTCAATCATAATTTAGAATCGCCGCAAGACGTCTTGTTTGCCACCAAGATTGAATACAGCGTCCTGACGCCAAGTAGTATATCGAGAAGTCCGGCCAGAGATTGCATCGCGGTCCAGTAGCGGCCACCTTATTTGATCAATAGCTGAATGCCTATACCGCCAGAATGTACTGCGGAATGATGTCAAATCGCCGACGCGTTCTGTTCCTGAAACTGGAGAATCGCATCGGCCATAGTGGATGGATGAGGCGGCTTGGATTCGGTCCCCAGGGCTGCACTTCGCTCCGGCATATGCTATTTTCGTACTCTCCCTCCGGGAAGATGGAGATGGAAGATCCAAAACGGCTCACCAGACGATTTCCACAGAAATAAATTTCCACATAAATCACAAATATGTGTATTCTGTGATTGATGGATGGCCATGTGGAGGCTGGACCGGCTCTGTGTTGAGAAGAACCTGTCCAACGCTAGTTGAAGGTCCAGCTTCCCCAACGGGCCCCGTCAGAAAACGAGGAGAGAGCCATGATCCGCAAGACACGCCTGTTTACCCCCGGTCCAACGCCGCTTCTTCCCGCTGCCCAGTTTGCCATGGCGGCGGCCGATATTCACCACCGCACGCCGGAGTTTCGCGCGCTGTTCCAAAAAGTTCTGGCGCAGTTGAAGGTTTTTGTGGGCACGCAGAATGATGTTCTGGTGCTGGCGTGCTCGGGGACGGGGGGGATGGAGGCATCGGTTTCAAATCTGACCTCTCCGGGCGACCGGGTGCTGGTGCTGACGGCGGGCAAGTTTGGCGAGCGCTGGGTGGATCTGGCCAAGGCCTTCGGCTGCCAAGTGGATGTGGTGGAGAAGCCCTATGGCCAAACATTTGAGATCGCCGAGATCAAGGCGGCGCTCAAGCCGGAGCACAAGGCGATCTACATGCAGGCCTCGGAGACCTCGACCGGGGTGAGCCACGATGTGGAAGCTGTGGCCAAACTGGTCAAGGGCACTGACACGTTGCTGATTGTGGACGGCATCACTGGGCTGGGGACACAAACCTTCGATGTGGACGGCTGGGGGATCGACATTCTGATTGGCGGCTCGCAAAAGGCAGTGATGATTCCGCCGGGGCTGGCCTATCTGAGCGTGAGCGAGAAGGCGTGGAAGGCGATGGAGGGTGCGAAGAACCCAAGATATTATTTTGACCTGCGCAAGGAGCGCAAGAACGCGGTGAAGGGCGAGAGCGCGTACACTCCCTCGGTAGCGCTGATTGCCGGATTGGGCGCCGCGCTCGATTACATTGCCGGGCAAGCCGGCGGCGACCTGGAAAAGGGGCGCATCGCGCTCATCGACAATGCGCAGGTCAATGCGGCGGCGACGCGGGCCGGCCTGGTGGCGTTGGGCTTCACGCTTTTTGCGCCAACCTCTCCTTCAGCAGCGGCAACGGCAGTGCTGGTGCCTGAGGGGATGGACTCGGGCGTGGTGGTGAAGGCGCTGAAAGCGCGCTTCAGTTTGGTGACGGCCAACGGACAGGGCACGATGCAGGGTAAGATCTTCCGCGTGGCGCATCTGGGCTTCTTCGACTACCTGGACACCGTGGCGTTTCTTGGCGCAATGGAACACATCGCGAAAGATGTGCTGGGGCTGCCGGTGAAGTTTGGCCAGGCGGTGGCGGCGGCGCAGGAAGTGTATGCGAAAAACAGTGGTAAGTGAACAGTGGACAGTGGACAGTTTTTGATTGCTGGCTTACAAATTCTTCTATTTCCTACAAGCTGTTCACTGATCACTGACCACTGTCACTGGCTTGGAGCTGCACTTATGTCTGAACTAAGTTTCGGGGAAAAGCTGCTGATCGCGCGCAAGCAGCTTGACCTCTTTCAATACGAGATGGCGGAGCGGCTTGGGGTGCACGCCAACTCGCTGACTAAGTACGAACGGGGCGAAGGCAAGCCGCACGCGGCGGTGGTGCGGATCTTCGAGATGCTGTGCGAGAAGGAAGGCATCCGTTTTGACGAGTATGAAGCTGGGCAGAAGGGCAAAGGAGAGAAGATGAAGATCGTTCTGGCAGAAAAGGTTTCTCCGGCAACGCTGGCCGTGTTTGCGGCCGAACCGGGGTGGGAGGTTCTTACGCACGATCAGTTGCCGCAGGGGTTGGCGGCGGCGCTGGCCGATGCCGATGCGCTGGTGGTGCGCAGCGCAGTGCAGGCGGACGATGCGCTGATGGAGCATGCGCCCAAGCTGCGGGTGATTGGCCGCGCAGGAGTGGGCGTGGACAACATCGACGCCGATGCGGCCACGCGGCGGGGCATTGTGGTGATGAATACGCCGGGCGCGAATGCGGTGGCGGTAGCGGAGCTGACCATCGGCCTGATGCTGGCGCTGGCGCGTAAGCTGCCTGCGGCGAATACCACCATGCACGCCGGCAAGTGGGAGAAGAAGAACTTGCAGGGAGCGGAGCTACGCGGCAAAACGCTGGGCATTCTGGGTTTGGGGCGGATTGGGCTGGAGGTCGCGAGGCGGGCGCGCGGATTTGGGCTGGATATCATCGGCTGCGATCCCTTTGTCTCGGCGGCTGTGGCGCGCGAAAACGGTATTCGACTGGTGACGCTCGACGAGCTGATTGCCGGCTCGGATTACATCACGCTGCACGTGGGACTGACGCCGCAGACAACGGGCGTAATCAACGCCAAGACGCTGGCCGGCATGAAAAAGGGCGTGCGCATTATCAACTGTGCGCGCGGCGAGTTGATCGATGATGCGGCGCTGGTGGCCGCTCTCAAGTCCGGGCAGGTCGCCGGCGCGGCGCTGGATGTGTTTGCGGTCGAGCCGCCGAAGGACTCGCCCTATGCTGAGCTGGAGAACGTGATTCTGACGCCGCACATAGCCGGCTCGACAGGCGAAGCGCAGGAGGCGGTGGGGATTCAGATTGCGCGGCAGGTGCGCGATTATCTCAAGCTCGGAGTGGCGCAGAATGCGGTGAATCTGCCCTCTCTAAGCCACGAAGAGTACGTGGCGCTGGCGCCGTACATCGACCTGGCCGGGCGGCTGGGCGGCTTTTTGGCGCAGGCGGGCAAGAGCGGCATTGAAGCCATCGATCTGGTCTACGGCGGCACTCTGGCCGAGGCCAAGATCGACATGGTGCGCAATGCGGCAATTGCCGGATTGCTGGAAGGCTCGGAGAATGTGAACCGCATCAACGCGGCGTCGGTGGCCGGGGAGCGCGGTATTCGCGTTCACGAAGAGAAAGAGGAGAGCCATCGCGGCGGCGCGGCCACGGTGCTGACTATCAAGCTGCACACGGCCAATGGCGAGAGCCACGCCACGGGGACGGTGATCCACGGTGAGCAGCCGCGGCTACTGGAGTTTGACGGCATTGACATTGAAACGCCACTCGAAGGCAACCTGCTAGTCTGCCGCAACCTGGATGTGCCCGGCGTGATCGGCAAGATCGGCACTATCCTGGGTGAGAAGGGCGTGAATATCGGCAACTTTGCGCTGGGCCGCGAGCGGTCTGGAGACAAGCCGGTGAAAGCGCTCTCCGTGGTGCAGGTTGACGCGCCAGTCTCCGCCGCGGTGCTGGAGGCGCTCAGAACCATCGAGGCGCTACTCGATGCAAGGCTGGTGAAGCTGCCGGAGGCGGGGTTCTAAAGCGGTTCCACAAATTGCGTATTGTGCCGGCAGGCACGAGGGACCCATTGAACCCAGGATTATGCTGTCGTGCTTGGCAATGCGGCGATTGACAGCACTTTCGCTCCTGATGTTGTTCAGTTGGGCGCTGATTGCTTCGCTCTTTCACGCCGATGGGAGCACTTGGGCAGACGAAGCCTACAAACGCGCGTGGCGATTGATATTCTCCAGGTGCAGCGTACTGGTGAGAGCTCGCTGAACCACGTCATTTTCTTTCCAGCGTCAGGGCATAAATGTCGTCGGTGCTGATATCGTGAAGCGTCAAGGGCGTGTCGGTTGGGTCGAGCCCCATCCATAACGTATACACACCTGTGTACCGCGCTCCTTTCATATCCGCCACGGTTTCTCGTTTTCCGTCAGCGACGCGAATACGAATCATGGCGGGATCGTCCGTCCACTTCACGTAGTAGATGAACCGGCCATCATGCGACCATTCAGGAAAAGCAACGGCCCCCGAGTCCAGCTTCGTCCATCGTCCGCTCGCGATGTTGAAAACCCTCATGGACATTGAGTCCAGGGTCATGGCGGCAATCGACTGGCCGTCCGGCGACCAACGAGGCACCAACAAGCCATCCGATGCGGGAATGACAGCGACGTTTCCGGTTGCAATGTCGAGGATGCGCAAGTCGGACTGCGAACTTGCGCCCACATTCGGGGATGTAGAAAAAACGATCTTTCGCCCATCCGGCGACCAGCTTGGGTCCGTTTCCGCTTCGCGGTCTCCCGGCAGCAGGCGGCGTGGCTTTCCGCTTCCATCCGCGGGGACGCTGTAGATCGCATCGAGTCCTTGGGGAGTGCGATCCACGAACAGGATTTCAGTTCCGTCTGGCGACCAGCGTAGCGATTTCGGATACACCGGAGAATCTGTCAGTTGCATGGGATTGCTTCCATCCGGTTTGGCTCGCCAAAGCACGCCCTCGGGGTAGGAAACGTAGGCCACGGATTTGCCGTCTTTGGAAAAGGTGACGAACTCGACTGAGAGGCCTCCGAAGAAGGACTGAAACTGGCGGGATTTCGTGTCATAGCGGACCAGTTCACCCCGGTTCGTGCGGCCCGACGCGAAGATCTTCTTCCCGTCCCGGCTGGGAATCGGCCGATCCCAGACCATTGGGCCAAACGTTAGTTGAACTGGCGCGGCGGGCAGGCTTTTGCCGAATCCGGGGCGCTCATCGAGAACCCATATCTGGCCGTCGGCCACGAAGTAGAATCTCCCATCCGGCGCCCAATCTCCGTCCCCTTGCGAGGACGATTTTCCCCATCCTGGCAGAAGCTGGTGAAGATTGGATCCATTCGATGACATCTCCCACAGGATGCCCTCTTTGGAAAACCGGATTGCGCCCCCGTCCGGTGACCAGGCCAGGGACTTCACATAGACTCCCGGTGAGGCTATACGATGCGCTTCGGTTCCATCGCTCCGCATGATGTAGATGTCGCCGCCGGTTATGGCGTAAGCGATCTTCTCCCCGTCGGGAGACCAGGTTGCGACGGAGGCATTTGCAAGATGGCGGAGAGAACCTCCCAGCAGCCGCATGCTCCACAGCGAATTTGCGGGGCCCATGCCGCCGCCTTGCGAGATGAGCAGTAAGGTCGATCCATCGGGTGAAACGTCCCCCGCCCAGGGATTCAGTAACGTAGTAGGGATTGGCGCAACCACTCCTCCGGATATCGAAACCTCTGCTATGCCTTTTGGCAGATCCTGGGTGAAATAGATTCTGCTTCCATCCGTTCCGCCGATGAACTTGGCATGTCCGTCATGAGTGATCTGTGTGTATTTCGATATACGCAACTGACCTGCACCATTCAGCCGCACGCCGAAATAGATTGCTAGAGCGGCCGCGCCCAGCGCTAGCGCCGCAACCCACCGCCAGACTCTCCTGTGGCGTGAAGTTGTCCCGGCGTTCAACGATGCAGTCTCGCGCGACGCGAGCTGAGCCGCCGGCACATCCTCATAGACCACACGGGTGCGCTCCCGTACGCGCTGCACATAGATGTCCCCTGGACGCTGCTCGGGAGTATCATCGACGGCAATTCCGGCCTCGACCTCGCTGGAGAAGACCTGGGCCGCGAACTGATAGCCACGGCCAGGAACGGTCACAATCAGATGGGATTTCTCCCGCAACGCGTGGCGCAGTTGGGAGATGTACTTGGGCAAGTTGTTTTCTTCCACAAAAGAGTCGCACCAAACCGCCTGTAGAAGTTCCTCCTTGGTCACCACCCGCCCAGGGTTCAAAACGAGGAAAGCGAGCACGTCAATGGCCTTCGGCGTGAGCACAACCGGCTCCTCATGGTGCATCAAGACCCGCCTACGGAGGTCCAGGCCAAATCCATCGAAATGGAACAACTCATTCTTATTCAATGACATAACGTGCCGTCATAAATCGTCAGAAAAAGTCATGTTTAAATTCAAGACATTTCGCCGCCCAGGGAGTTCAAGTGGAAGCCGTAGCGGGTTGCCAAATGCCGGTTGATGAGGAGTAGATACATGAACATTTTACGCCACGGCGTTCCGGCAGCGAAAGATGACGCGAAGGCACCCGTGAGCCGGCGCGTTGAGATCACGGTGGAGCGGGAAACGGTTACCATGCTGGTGCGTGGCCAGCCCAAAGAGGGTAAAGAGGAACCGGCCATTGAAGACAGCGGCTCGGAATCCGAGGTCCCGCCTGCTTAGGATCTGATATCGCTCCAGCAGGGCAGCGATGGCACCCATATTCACCTCCATCGTTCCCTGTCCGGCGAATGGCGGATTTACAAGCAACCGCTTCACATACGTTCAAGGAGAGCTAATATGCCTGATCATCGAATTTTCAGCCAGAGTATTCTGCGCCGCTTGCCGCGCATCCTTGGTCAGCTTGCAGCGGGCGTTGCCTTGCTGGCGCTACCGTCGCAGGCCTGGGGCATCTACAATTTCACGGTATCCAACAACACCTTCCCGGCCAGTGGAGCGCCTCCGGCGGTTGGCAGTTCCATTCATCAGACCGTCTATGTGACCCTCAACGGAAGCGCCATGGCCATCAAGTCGATCGTTCTTCAGTCGGCCGGGGCGACCGTGGGTACGGTCGCGGAGTACAAACTGGGAACCATCACCGGCTGCACCGTGGACCCCACAGGCGTGACGACCAATCCCGGCGGAACCGTCTGCAGCATTCCCGTCACCTATACGCCGGCCTATCCCGGCAGCCTGGCATCGCCAGCTCTCTCGCGTAACGCCACGCTGGTGCTGACCGACAATAATGATTCGAAGACCTGGACCTTCACGCTTACCGGCGCGGCCACCGGGCCGCTGACGCAACTGGTTCCCGGAACCCTGATACGCTACGCCGGGGCTGCCTACACGACAACGGGAATCAATCCCCTGGACTACGGCCTGGGTAGCACGACCGGAGCCTATAGCGGAGACACCGGCCAGGCGGCGAATGCGAAGTTCAATTTCTCTAGCGCCTACCAGACCCAAACCCAGCTGATGGCCTACGACAGCGCTGGAAACCTCTACGTCATCGACGCCAACAACTACATCATCCGCAAGATCGACAACACCACGAATCACGATGTAACCACCATCGCGGGCACGCCGCAGACCAGCGGTTACGCGGGAGACGGCGGCCTGGCCACCAACGCGAAATTGGTCTATCCCTATGCGTTGACTCTGGATGCCGCCGGCGACATCTACTTCATGGACGAAACCAGTACCAGTGGCGGATATTTAAGGCTACGCCGCATCGATGCGGTCAGCGGGCTCATCACCCCCGTGGCCGGGCAGAACTTCAGCGGATCCTATAACACCGCATCAGGCGGCGGCACCTGCAACCTGGGTTCAAGTCCGCAGACTTGCGGCGACACCGGATTGGCCACCTATGCCGATCTCCATAACGCGAGCAACATGGCCATTGACCCAGCGGGCAATATCTATCTCTGGGACCAGACCAACGCCATTATCCGCGAGATTACCGCCGCCGACGGAAAAATCAACACCATTGCTACCGCCGCGCAACTCAATTCCGCGCCGGTTGGTAGTTGTGCCGGTGGTGGTGGGGGCGGCATGACATTGGGCTCCGATGGAAACCTCTATGTGGCGACCGTCAACTGCACCCTCAATAGCGGCAACGGCGCGCTCGTCATCGAAGAATACAACATCACCAACTCTCCCGGGACTGTCACCACCGTGGCCGGAGGAACGTGGCAATCCAATTACTGCACGTTCACGTCTGCGCAAGGAGGCTTTCCCGCCGCCGATCTGTTCATCGAACCCTCAAGTGGCCAAACTGCGGATCTGGCCAGCGACGCCTCAGGTAATCTCTATCTCTCTGCCCCTTCGGAGATTTCAGGTTGCATCTTCGCGGGTTACCCCTCCATCTACCGCATCAATCTGGCCACGCAAACCGCCTACTTGATGGCGGATGGAATGGACGCCTCCCTCAATGGAACGGCTACCAACGTTGCCTTCAACGCCTTCTATGGCTATGCCTTCAGCCCCTACACCGCCATTCCCGACCCGGCCGGCAACCTCTTTGTGATGACCTACAACCAGATTGCCGAGATTAACGGCTCAAGCGCCGCGCTCTATATGCCCAGCGGCAGCAGCAACTTGCAAGATTTCTCCACCAGCGCGGATCAGATCATCACCTATGCCAACGTGGGCAACGCCAGCGAGACTGCGCCTCACTACAGTTTTGCCTCTACCGATTCGACCGCGGGTACGAACTTCGGCACCGATCCCTCTCCTACGATTCCCACACCCGCGGGGAATGCGGCAGACTGCACAACTGCGAGTTCGGTTGCCGTCAACGCCGCCTGCACGTTCTATCTGCAATTCACGCCTACCCAGGTTGGCGCGCTCGCGGACACTCTTGATCTCGGCATCCCCATAGCCCAGTCCGTCAGCCTGAGCGGCAACGGCCTGGCTTACCCGCAAATCGGGCTCAACACGACCGCGCTGAGCTTCGGCAATGTGACGCAAAATACTAGCGCAATCCAGTATGTCACCATCACCAACACCGGGACAGCTACACTGACGGTTAACAATCTCTTTTCCAACGGCACGAATGCTTCCAATTTCGTTGTTGCCGCCGGCGGCACCAGCCCCTGCACAATCACAAGCAATACGATTACCCTCACGGCCGGCAGCTTTTGCACGATCAAGGTGACCTTTACACCGACGGCCGTGGCCAGCTATTCCGCCTACCTGGAGGGAGCGCCTAATACGACATCCAGCAGCAGCACGCTACTCGCGCTCTCCCAGAGCAAGCTGATCCCGCTCACCGGCGCGGGAACGAGTGGCGTGACGCTCAGCGTGGTGACGGCGACGACCACTAATCCCAGCAACTTTGAGGCCTATCAGAACGCCTACAGCGCCAACCAGGACTGGGTGATCACCAACGCCGGACCGAATGCGATCAGCTCGATCAGCATCAATATCACCGGAACAAACGCCTCGATGTTCTCCAATACGGTGAACCATTGCTCTTCGCTGGCGGTTGGCAAAGCCTGCAATTTGTTTCTCCAATTCGCTCCATCCTCCGCAACCCCGAACAACTACACGGCAACACTCACGGCGCAATATACCGACGGTGGCGACAATGCTACCCATTCGGCATCAGCCACATTAACCGGCGTGGTTCTTCCTCTGCCAACCTCCTCGGGCAGTCCACAGCTTTCTTTCATCCCCAGCATGACGACCTTTGCGGGCTCCGGAACCCCCGGCGCCATCACCAGCGGCCCCGCCACCAGCGCCGGCCTGCGGTATCCCCTCGATGTGCAACCCGATAACAAGGGAGATGTCTACATCGCCGATACAGGCAATAACCTGATCGAGAAGGTGGATAGCACCGGCAAACTCACGATTGTCGCCGGGACGGGAAGCTACGGATATTCGGCTGACAATGTGCTCGCAACCACCTCGGAGCTGGCGGGACCGGGCGGCATCGCGCTCGATAGCGCCGGCAACCTCTTTATCGCCGACACCGGTAACGCCCGCATCCGCCGCGTCGACGCTACCACGCAGATGATCACTACAGTGGCCGGGACGGGCTTGTCTGGCTTTACAGGGGACGGCGGTCTGGCCAGCGCCGCCAAGATCGGCGAGCCTTATAGCATCGCCTTCGACTCCCATGGCAATCTCTATTTCTCGGACTGGTCGCAGTTTGACGTCCGCGTCATCACAGCCAACGGCAGCGGCCTGATCGACTCCAGTAGCACCATTAACAGCTATGCGGGGCTCGGCGGCGGCGCTTTGGTTGTGCCCTCGCCCGGCTTCTCTGGAGACGGAGGACCGGCAATCAGCGCGCAGCTCTTCTACCCCTACTACCTGGCCTTTGACGCCAGCAACAATCTTTTCATCGCCGACTATGACAACTCTCGCGTGCGCAGGGTCGATGCCACGACCCACAAAATCTCTACCGTCGCGGGCTTTGGCGGAGAGGGCGGAGGGGGGCTGGCCGATGTGACGGCATCCACGCGAGGCCTCTCGCCCCTGGTCGCGGAATTGACACCTGTCGGCGTGGCTGTTGATGCGACAGGTAACCTCTACATCTCCGACTTCGATGGGCCGCTCTTTGAGGTCAATGAGACAACCGCTCCCGGCATCATCAACTGGTATCCCAGCAGCAGCACCTCCTTCAATGTTCCTGCTGGTCTGCGCTTCGACAATAGCGGCGACCTCTACGTCGCCGACCAATACAACAACAAGATCCGCATGATTGCGGCGCAAGGCGCGCTCAACTTTGGCAGCGTGAATGTGGGATCGACAAGCGGGGCGCAGTTCCTGACGATTCAGAACAACGGCTCCGGGCCGCTTGCCTTTGCCGCAACGCCTTACACCGTAACCGGCAACTTCACAGTGGGCAGCTCTGGAACTTGCTCCTTCACCGCGCCACTGGCCATCGGCGCTAACTGCACCGTAGCCGTCACCTTCTCTCCGCTAAGCCCCGGTCCACTGACGGGAACCATCAGCTTCGCCAGCAACGACCCCAACTCGCCACTGGTCGCCCACGTGAGCGGCACTGGCGTTGGCGTCGCGCTTACCTCGCAGACCATCAACTTCCCGACGATCCCGGCGCAGACTGTGGGAACGCCGCTGACGCTCTCGGCATCGGCAACTTCCGGCCTGACGGTCACTTTCAGCTCGACCACGGCAGACACAGGCATCTGCTCAGTCTCCGGCACGCAAGCGACCTTCAGCGCCGCTGGCACCTGCACCATCGATGCCAACCAGGCCGGCAACAGCACCTATTCAGCAGCGCCGATGGTTCCGCAGAGCTTCACCGTCAACGCCGCTCCGCCCACGGCGCCGGCGGTTAGCATCAGTCCTTCTTCTTACGTCTTTCCCGCTACTACCGTGGAAAGCGGCTATCAGTCGGGGAATGGAAACCCCGCAATCACGCTCACCAACATAGGAAACGCGCCGCTCATCTTCACCGGCAGCAAGCCCTTCACTATCATCGGGCCAGCGAGTTCGCCGATCAGCGTCTATCCGAACGGCAGTTGCACCGAGACGTATGTCGACTTTAGTACATCTCTTCCGGCGGGCAACAACTGCACCATCGCCGTGCAGTTCTGGCCGCAGGCAGCAGGCGTTTATGCGGCTACTCTCAGCGTGGCCGATAACGCCGCCAACTCGCCGCAGACCATCCCTCTCAGCGGCATAGGCAAGGCAGGCCAGTTGCAGTTCGCCCCGGCGCAGCTCAACGCCTTTGCGGGCGCGATCGGCAACGCCAACGCCTGCGCCGATACCGGCAACGACAGCGCGGCCACCAGCGCCCAACTTTGCACGCCCAACGCCACGGCAACCGATATGAGCGGCAACATTTATATCGCCGACCCGGGCAAGAATGTTGTGCGCATGGTAAACTCAGCTGGCATTATCGGCAATTTTGCTGGCGGTAGCCTTGCGCAACCCTGCGTCGCAACCAGCAGCAGCATCGGCGACGGCTGCGCAGCCATCAACGCAACCCTGAATAATCCCACGGCGGTTGCCGTGGACGGATTCGGCAATGTCTATATCTCTGATACCGGCAATGCCCGCGTCCGCGTGGTCAACGCCGTGACCGGCATCATCAGCACGTATGCCGGCAACGGAAGCACCGGGACATTCGCAGCCGGTACGGCCACCAGTGTTCCCATCGTGCCAAACGGAATTGCCTTCGATCCGTCCGGCAATCTCTACATCGCCGACGCCGCTCAGGATATTGTCATCGAGGTTAACGGCACCAACGGCAATGCCAGTGTCATAGCCGGCATTGTTGGTCAACCTAGTCATCTCAACGCTCCCATGGGTGTGGCTGTCGATCTGAATGGCGATGTTTACATCGCCGATACCGGCAATAATTTCGTCCGTGAATTAGTAAATACGGGTGATGGCTATACCAACACCATCTTCGCGGGCACCGGAACAGGCGGCAACACGGGCGATAATGGCCCAGCTACCAGCGCCGAGATCTATGCCAATGGCGTAGCCGTCGATGCGGCTGGGGATGTCTACATCTCAAGCCGCACTTCGATTCGCATGGTGAACCTCACGGGCACAATCACCACCCTTGCCGGCGGCGGAAGCGGCAGCACGCTGCCCGCGCAAGCCATTGGTGTTGGCCTTTCCAGCATCGGCCTGCCTGGCATTGATCTGGCGGGCGACGTGCTGATTCCATCCGGCACCGGAGTCGCCATGGCCGGCCCGCAGGGCGATCTGGTCTTCGGCAGCACGAATGTAGGCTCAACCAGCACTGCGCAGATTGTCACCATCACCAACACCGGCAATTCGTCGGTGTACTTCTACAACCCCAATGAGGAAGATTCTATTCCCGGAACACCCGGCCGGGCCGCGGCTACCGCCGGTGCGCGGAGCGGCACTGCCGTTGCCGAAGGAACCAGCTCTAGCGGCAATGTGTGGACGGTTACCGGCGACTTTGCCATCGCCTCCGGAGGCACCTGCAACCTGACCACCAGCGGCAGCATTGCCTCGGGCGCCAGTTGCACCATCAACGTCACCTTCTCTCCCACGCAAACCGGCGTGCGGACAGGGAACATCACCCTCTACGCCGATGGACTCTATAACATTCCCGCAGTGGTCAATTTGTCGGGTACCGGCACTAGCGCCGCGCTTATCGCCCAGATCATCAACTTCACCCAGCCCACCACGCCGGTGACTTACGCCTCCGGCCTGGCTATTCCGCTCGTCGCAACAGGCGGCGCTTCGGGCAACTCCATCGTCTTCTCCATCGACGCGAGCAGCACCGGTACGGGCTCTATCACCGGCGCCACGCTGAACGTCACCGGAGTGGGCACGTTCGTCATCGATGCCAACCAGGCCGGCAACGCCACCTACGCGGCGGCCACACAGGTGCAAAAATCCGTTGTCGTCACTCAGGCCGCCCAGGTCATCAACTTCACTCAGCCCACCACGCCGGTGACTTACTCCTCCGGCCTGACCATTCCGCTCGTCGCCACCGGCGGCGCTTCGGGCAACTCCATCGTCTTCTCCATCGACACGAGCAGCACCGGCGCAGGCTCTATCACCGGCGCCACGCTGAACGTCACCGGAGTGGGCACGTTCGTCATCGACGCCAACCAGGCCGGCAACGCCAACTACGCTGCGGCCACACAGGTGCAAAAGTCCGTTGTGGTGACCACGCCTCCGCCACCCAGCTTCGCCGTCGTCTCGCCCACGCCTACGCAAATCGTTCAACCCGGCGGCGCGGCCCAGTACACCATCAACGTGAACCCGGTGAATGGGAGTTATACCGGCGCGGTGACTCTGTCGGCGGTGCAAAACACTCTGCCCACCGGCGCCACCGCCAGCTTCTCGCTAAACCCGGTGACGCCCGGCTCGGCGGGCGCAACCTCCATGCTGACCATTCAAACCGCCGCGCAAACCGCTGCTGCCAAAAGTTCATCCTGGCCGCTGGCCGCGCCGGCGCTGGCGCTGATCGGACTGTTCTTCGTGCCCGGCAAGCGCCGCCGCCGCTGGCTCACGCTGGGAGTGCTGCTGCTCGGATCGCTGGGCGCGCTCACCGCTCTCAGCGGCTGCGGAGGCGGATTCTGGCTGTCAACCTCCAAGGGCTACACCGTCACCGTCAACGGAGCCAATACCAGCGGCGTCGTTGTGAGTACAACCACCGTGCAGCTCACGGTGCAGTAAAGGAGACCCCATGCGAATCAGGAATCAATACTCTTTTGCTTTGTTGTTGGCCTGCGCTGTGGTCTCCGCGCGCCCGGCCGTTGCCCAGGCGCCGGCCCCGGCCCCTGCACCGGCCGCGGCCGCAACGGAAAAGCCGCTCCGCGCAGAATTGGCCCTGGACTACAGTTATCTGCGCAGCAACGCGCCACCGGGAGGCTGCGGCTGCTTCAACCTCAACGGCGGCAGCGCCACCTTCGCCTGGGCGCCTAAGCCGGCAGGAAGCTTTGCCCTGGTGGGCGACATCACCGCTGCTCAGGCTGGCAGCATCTCCAGCTCCGGCTACGGCCTCACCTTGAGCGCCTACACCGTGGGCGCGCGCTATCGGCCGCGCATCGGCCACTCGCCCTTGCAACCCTTCGGCCAGGTGCTGGTGGGTGCTGCGCACTCCAGCGGAAGCCTGGTCGCAGGACCATCTCCGGCAGCCTCGAACGCCGGCGCGGCCTTCGCCGCCAACCTCGGCGGCGGTCTCGACCTGCGCGCCAGCCGGCGCTTCGCGGTTCGCCTCGCCGAGGCCGACTACCTGCTGACCACCTTCGACAACGGCAGCAACAACCACCAGAACAACCTGCGCATCAGCACTGGCGTGGTGCTGCGCTTCTGAAGAAATTAGGGCGGATCTCACCTGCGCAAGCCAGCATCCTTCGTGAAGCCGCTGAAAGTTGTAAGCGAGGCTGGCCTAGGGTGCTCGTTGAGAAGTTGTGACGGACGATATAGCCGGGCCGGTTGCGTGGGCAACTGGCCCCGCTGCTCGTTCTGATCAATCTCGAGTGGCGGCTCCCCTGAAGTCGTGTGAGCATTTCCGCGTTCAGTCAAAAAGAAGGAAAGCAACTGCCACCACTACAACCACATGTGCAAAAATGGCTCTCAATAAAAATCAGACTATATCTCCGTATTGTTTGTATATGACTGCATATAAATAGCTTACGGCGATGGAGGTATCCATATTGCCATATAAGTTTCGATTACCAGGGAGTCGTACAAAGGCGCGAAGTGGGATGCAGGTTCTCACCACCATTCAGCAACGGAGCCGCATATCCTCCGGCTTAATTGGCTCCAGAGGGGAAGGAGGCGTGAAGGGCTCAAGCCCGAGCTGTTTGATTTCCACCACTAGATCCAGCGAAGCCTGCCGGGGATTTTTCTCTCGGTTTTTGGCAAAGACCTCCTTCTGGCCGCCCTCGTAAACTGATGAAAAATCGTTATAATTAAGGTGATTTTGAGCTGCAAGAAAATGTTGATTTACCAGCATGTTCGACGCTATTAGCAGGACGGCCGATTCCACCAGGAAAACACGTCGCGCAAACTAGTGCGCACTGAGTTCGACAATACGCGCGATCTCCGCTGTTATTTCGAGCCTGGCCAGATGCAGGCTCCCGGTTTCAATGACGATTTGAGGTGAAGAAGCATGGCGCAATCAAACGACCTCTACGATGCAATTCTCATCGGTGATGCAAAAAAAGCGCACGCCGCCACGCAGGCTGCGCTGGCGGCCGGTGCCGCGCCGTTGCAGCTGATTACCGAGTCCATGGTGCCTGCCATGGACGAAGTCGGCCGGCTGTTTGAGAGCGAAGAATACTTCGTTCCCGAGCTTCTGCTGGCCGGACGCGCCATGAGGAGCGCATTGGAACTGCTTCGCCCGCTGATGACAGCCTCCGGCGAAAAGCTTTCCACGCGGGTGGTAATCGGGACGGTAAAGGGCGACCTGCACGACATCGGCAAGAACATTGTGGGATCCATGCTCGAAGGCGGTGGATTCGAGGTGATCGATCTGGGCACCGATGTTTCCCCGGAGAAGTTTGTGGCCGCGGTTAAGGAACAAAAGCCTCAGATTGTCTGTTTATCGGCATTGCTGACGGTGACCATGCCGGCCATGAAGACAACCATCGAGGCATTGAAGACTGCGGGGCTGCGCACGCAGGTGAAGGTGCTCATTGGAGGCGCTCCGGTTACATTGCAGTATGCCAAAGAGATCGGCGCGGATGGCTACAGCGAGAACGCCAGCGGCGCGGTAAGCCTGGTCAAAACCCTGCTGGGAGTCTAGGCCTCACAGACGCGCTTCGAATATCGCTCTCATCTATCGGTTAATCGAGACGGGCGTGGCAGCACCCGGCTTTTTCTTATCGGTCTTTCTTTCTTCCAGCCTGGGCCCGATCTTGCCCGCGCGGAAGGCGCGGTTGTACTGCGCGCAATAGAGATCGAGTCCAAGCACCGCATTGGTTGCATACAAGGTTTCCATCAATCCGCGATCGGTGGGGTCCACGATCGCGGAGTCGAGGCCGGCTTCTATCGCTAAAGTAAGGAACGCGCGGTTGAGAAGCGTGCGCGCGGGCAACCCAAAGGAGACGTTGCTCAGGCCCCCGGTAAGGTGGGCCATGGGATATTCGGCCCGAATCGCGCGCATAGTCGCCAGAGTAGTCAGACATGCGTCGATCTCCGTACCCACCGACATGACAAGCGCGTCCACGAACACGTCCTCGTCTTTCACGCTGGCATTTCTGGTCTCTTCGAAAAGACGGCGAACGACTGCCATGCGGCCCTCGCAGCTCTGCGGAATTGTGCATCCATCCATCGCTAGAGCCAAAACGCGGCATCCATGCCTGGCGACGATAGGCAGAACTTCGCGTATGCGTTGCTCTTCCATACTGATGGAATTGATGATGGGCACTTGCCTGGTGGCGGAGATACCCGCAAGCAGCGCCTCAGAGTTAGGGCTGTCGAGGCATAGCGGCTTGTCCACGACTTCCTGCACCGTATTGATCAACCAAACGATGTCATCCGGCTCGCGGTCGGGCAAGGTGCCGGCGTTGATGTCCAGTGCATCGGCGCCTGCTTCAGCCTGCGAAACGGCAAGATGGCGAATATGGGCGGCGTCGCGCTCCAGCACGGCCTTATTGACCAGCTTGCGAGTACCGTTGATCTTTTCCCCGATAATAAGCATCGATGAGTCCTTTCTCGCTATGCGCCACTACTTCGGATTCTTCTTTTTAGGATTCTTCTTTCGGGGAACCGTCTCGATCTTGAGTTTCTGCGCTGTATGATCGCGTCCGAGATAAAAGTTGATCCAGGAGGAGGTCTCGTTCAGATCGTAGTTCACCGGCGGGACCAGGTCCTCCCCAAGCGATTGATCTGCGCCGTGCGCCTTGAGTCTTTCGTAGGCGAGTACGTATATGCATCTGCGCTGGTTGGGATATGCTTCGCACCAGCCCTCGTAGCTTCCGCCGCACGGACCATTGCGCTGATTCTTGGGGCACTGGCTCATGGGGCACAAATAAGCCAGATCCAGCATGGCGCAATCGCCGCAGTGCCGGCAGTCGTTCGTCAGGCCTTTGATGATCTGTTCGCATTTCGTATATGCGCTCTCCAGTGCGGATCCGTCCGCCATTTTGGCTAACGCGCGCATCGGCCCAAAGAGCGCGCCTTCCTTGATGAAAGCGAGATGATGAAGCATTCGCATTGTGGAATAACCAATACCGGCGGAAGAGTGCACTTCTCGCGAGACCGGCGTCATGGTGTTCAATCCGGTCTTTTCGTCGCGCTCGAAGTAATACCAGCTATTCTCCTGGGGATAGTCGAATTCATGAACGAAATCCGGCCAGCGCTGCGATAGCTCTTCGCCATGCTCAATCACTTCCAGCAGGTCAGGAACTGTCATGCCGTGTCCGCCGATGTGCGCGCCGGCATATCCCATTCCCTTGAGCAGGGCGTAGAGCTTTGCGGCGCGCTCCAGGCGTTTCGCTCTTCCCTTATCCGGGCCCGCCGCTTCCGCCTGCACATTCCTCAGCAGTTTGTCTGTAACCACACAGCCAGGCAAGCCATTGCTATTCATCAACTTTGCCGCGCCCAGAGGAAGCAGGTAAACATTGCCTACAACGGGTATATTCCCAAAACCAAGTAGCTTCACTATCTGGAGCAGTTCGTGAATCTTGCGCGCGTCGAAGCCCACCTGAGAAACTACGAACCTCGCGCCTGCAGTAAGCTTCTTCCTCAGTTTGTAGTATTGCCCCATCTGCTCTGCTTCAAGCGCTTTAAAGGGGCTTGCCGCTACTCCGGCAAAGAATCTCGCCGACTTGAGCGTCGTCTTGCCTCCCGGCTTCGTGGCCTCTCTTCCCTTGTTGAGTTCGGATATAAGACCAAGCAGGGTGATCGGGTCCAGGTCGAAGACCGGCTTAGGTGCGCCGCCATACCCGTCCTTGGGATAATCGCCGCTCATTACGAGTAGATTGCGAACGTTCGCCCGCTCCAATCCATAGAGCAAACTTTCCAACTGGTTGCGATTTTTATCTTTACAGGTCAGGTGAACGAGCGGCTCCATGCCCAGGCGGCGGATTTCGGCGCCTAGCATCTCGGCCGAGAGCGCGGGGTTGCCGCCGGGATTGTCTGTGATGGTTAACGCGTGAATCCGGCCGCTGGCGGCAGCTTGAGTCGCGGCGTCGATCATGTCCAACTGCGCTTTCTCGAAGGCTCCTCGTCCGGGAACGAGTTCCCAGGTGACGCTGAAGGTTTTTGCGTCGTGGAGCGAGAACTCGTATCTGCCGAATTGCGCTACTTCCGTCGGTTCGACTTTCGACTTGTCCATCCTGAGACCGGCCCTAGGAAAGAGATTCATGCGTTCTGTGAGTTTTTCTGTATATAATATATATTATTAACTGAATAAATTATATAGTATTTCAATGGCGTTTTTTCTGGATATAGTATATAGTATTGAAAAAATCGTTTTAAGCTCCTTTCACGAAAGTTTCTTGATCTCCTGGCACTCTGCCAGAGGGGCTTAATAGCAGCGGAGTGAGTGACGTGCCTGCGGATACATTGCCATCGATCGGAACCGCTGAAGTTCTTCAATTTCGGGAGCCAAATAAAATGGTTGTCCCCAGTGACATTGAAGTCGCACAAGCCGCGTCTCCCATTCCCATTGGCCGTATTGCGCACCAGGCTGGCATTCTCGCGCATGAAATGGAACTGTACGGAGATACCAAGGCCAAGGTCCGACTCTCGATTCTAAATCGCCTGAAGCGCCTGCCGAGCGGCAAATACGTTGTTGTGACCGCCATCACACCCACTCCGTTAGGAGAAGGGAAGACGACCACGACCGTCGGCCTCAGCCAGGCGCTTGGGGCGCATCTGGGCAAGAAAGTGTTCGCCTGCGTGCGCCAGCCGAGTATGGGGCCGACCTTCGGAATTAAGGGGGGCGCGGCAGGCGGTGGATACAGCCAGATCATCCCCATGGAGGATTTTAACCTCCACCTCACCGGCGACATTCATGCCATCACGGCAGCCAATAATCTGCTGGCGGCGGCCATCGACGCCCGCATCCTGCACGAGCGCGAAATCAAAGATGACGATGAACTGTTTGACCGGCTCTGCCCGCCCTCAAAGAGCGGCTCTCGCAGCTTCACGCCGGTCATGCGCCGCCGCCTGAGCAAGCTGGGCATCGACAAGGACGACCCTAACGAACTCACCGCGGAAGAGCGCTCCCGCTTCGTCCGCCTCGACATCGATCCCGACACAATAACCTGGCGCCGCGTAACAGACACCAACGACCGCCTGCTTCGCGGCATTACCATCGGGCAGGGGCCGCAAGAAAAGGGCATGACGCGCGCCACGGGTTTCGACATTGCCGTGGCCAGCGAGATTATGGCAGTCCTTGCCTTGACAACCAGCCTCGCGGACATGCGTGAACGCCTGGGACGCATCGTCATCGGCAGTGACCGGCAGGAACGCCCCGTGACCGCCGACGATCTTGGCGTGGGAGGCGCGCTGGCGGTTCTGATGAAGGACGCCATCATGCCTACCCTAATGCAGACGCTGGAGGGGACACCGGTATTTGTGCACGCAGGCCCATTCGGCAACATCGCACATGGAAATTCCTCCATTCTGGCCGACATGATCGCCTTGAAGCTTGTCGGCAGGGAAGGCATTGTAATTACCGAGGCCGGATTCGGCACCGAGATGGGCTTTGAGAAGTTCTGCAATATTAAGTGCCGTGTAAGCGGTCTGATTCCGAACTGCGCCGTGCTGGTGGCCACCATTCGCTCCTTGAAAATGCATGGCGGCGGTCCCAAAATTGTCGCTGGCAAGGCCATGGCCAACGCTTACACGGAGGAAAATCTCGAGTTGCTGGAAAAGGGATGCGGCAATCTTGTAAAGCACATCGAAAACGTACGCAAGTTTGGCGTGCCGGTGGTGGTGGCTATGAACCGCTTCAATAGCGATACCGAGGCCGAACTTGCGCTGGTGCGCCGCATCGCTTGCGAAGCCGGCGCCGAGGACGCGATCACGGCGGACAATTGGTCCGAGGGAGGGGCCGGAGCCGAGGCCCTCGCCGAGGCCGTGATTCACGCTTGCAGCAAGCCCAACAACTTCCGTTTCCTCTACCCGGTGGAGGCTTCGATCAAAGATAAGATCGAGCGCATTGTGCGTGAACTTTACGGCGGCGCAGGCGTCGAGTACTCTCCCCAAGCAGAGAAGAAGATCGAAATCTACACACGGCAGGGATTCGATAAACTCCCTGTTTGCCTGGCCAAGACCCAATACAGCCTTAGCCACGACCCTGAACTGAAAGGTGCGCCAACGGGCTTTATTGTGCCTATCATGGACGTTCAAGTCAGCGCCGGTTCCGGGTTCGTTTATCCGCTGCTGGGCAAGATGAGCACCATGCCCGGCCTGTCGACTCGTCCCAACTTCTACGAAATCGACCTTGATACCCAGACTGGACGCGTCATTGGGCTTTCTTAGATATTATTGACGCGATCTAGATGCACACTATGAAAGCCTCTACGATAAAGTAAGTTATGGCCTGTAGTTGATTTGTGTCGTTTTTCGCATCCACGCCATGCACGGAAGTGGAGATTTCCTCGGGGTGAGACATGCGCTTGAAAGCGATCTGTTGTCAGGTTCTCACGCGAGAGATGAACAGCGCGATCTCCCGATCTCCGCACACAGTTGAATTGGAGATACTGCCGATGGGCCTGCACGATCTCGGGGCATCGATGCGCCCGCACTTGCAGGAGAGAATCGGTGCGGCAGACGGGGGTGGGTATGACGCCATCCTTTTGGGATATGCGCTTTGCGGCAGGGGGAGCGAAGGCCTGCGCGCGGGAAAAACGCCGCTCGTTTTGCCGCGCGCGCACGACTGCATCGGCCTGCTGATGGGCGACCGCCATCGTTATCAGGCATATTTCGATGCCCATCCCGGCGTTTATTTTCGCTCTCCCGGCTGGATTGAGTTTCAAACGCCTGGCCAGGCTCTACAACCGGCCTACGCCTCCGCAAAGAGTGAGATTGGTGAGCGGCGCAGCCGCGAAGAGCTTATTGCCCAGTATGGAGAGGAGAACGGCAACTATCTCTTCGAACAATTCCGGGCCTTTCGCCGCAACTACTCCGGGCTGACCTATATCTCTACCGGGGTTGAATGCGAGGATTCCTTCCGCGCTCAAGCCCGCACTGAAGCAGAGAAGGAGGGGTGGAGCTTTGAAGAGATTCAGGGTTCACTCACGTTGCTGGAGCGCCTCGTCAATGGAGATTGGGATGCGACGGAGTTTCTGGTTGTGCCCCCCGGAGCAACCGTGCAAGGTGCGCTGGGCGAATCCATCGTGGAAGCGATATGAGCAGCGATAAGGTACGAATTCACCTGGAGCCATTGTCGGCAGTTGCAGAAGTTCCGCGTGGCGCCGCGCTCACATCGGTGCTGCCGGAGCTGGGCGTTGAGTTCCCATGCGGAGGAACAGGCCTCTGCGGCGCTTGCCGCGTGCGCGTGCTCGAAGGATCGCTCTCGATTACAGAATCCGACCGTTCAATCTTCTCCGCGAATGAACTCGCCGATGGATGGCGTCTTGCATGCCAGGCGCGCGCGGAGACGCCGCTGGTTCTCGAATGCGGCCAATGGCGCATGGATGTGCTCACGGACGACTCCAGCCTCTGCGGCGCGGGAAAATCCGGCTTAGGAATTGCCATCGATCTGGGCACGACCACTATCGCCGCACAGATAATTGATTTGACTTCGGGCAATGTCTTGGGCGTCGAGACCGCTCTCAATCCTCAGGCTTCGTTCGGATCGGATGTGATGAGCAGGATTCGCGCGGTTTTGCAAGGGGCCGATCTGACCTCGGTCGTGCGCCTTGCGCTGCGGCAGATGATCGACAAGCTGTCCGGCGGCCGCGAAGAAGAGATCGTCGAAGTGGTCCTGGTCGGCAATACGGTGATGCATCACCTGTTCTACGGATTGGATGTTGAGCCACTTTCGCACGCTCCGTTTAATTCCCCCCATCTGGGCGCGCAGTATTTCCAGCCGCATGAACTGGGCTGGCTTTTGCCTCCGGCCTGCGGCATTCGCTTTGAGCGTTGCCTGGGCGGCTTTGTGGGGTCGGACATTCTCGCTGGAATTCATGCCGCCGGCATCGCGCGTGGCGAGGATCTGCTTGCCCTGGTGGACTTGGGCACCAACGGTGAAATTGCCATCGGCAACCGCGACGGAGTTGTCTGTGCCTCGACGGCGGCGGGTCCGGCCTTCGAAGCTGGATCGATCCGCATGGGAATGCGAGCGTCCACGGGCGCCATCTCGCGCGTCTCGCACTCTCATGGCGAAATGCGCGCCACCGTAATCGGAGATGTGGAGGCCAGGGGCATCTGCGGCAGCGGCCTCGTGGATGCGGTGGCCGCGGGCCTCGAATGCGGTGCGATTCTGCCGTCCGGGCGCATCGCCAATTCTACTAAGCTCTTTCCGGTAATGGCTCCGGTCGTTCTCTATCAAGCCGATATTCGCGAACTTCAATTGGCGAAGGCCGCCATTGCCTCCGGCTTCAGGTTGTTGCTGAAGCGCCTGGGCGCGAGCGCCGGCAGTCTCAGGAGTATTTATCTTGCCGGCGCATTCGGCAACTACGTGCAGGCCAAAAGCGCCATTCGCATCGGATTGATCGATGCTCCACTCGAACGCATCCACGCCAGCGGCAACACAGCACTGCGCGGAGCCAAGATTTTGCTTTTATCCGCTAACGAGCCTGCACTGCCCACGATCGAGCATGTGAGTCTTGCCGCCGACCCAGGCTTCCAGGATGAGTTCGCCGGCTGCATCGCCTTTCCGGAGACAAGACAACACCAATAATCAGGACGATGTCGAAGGCTTGTACCATCAAACATTCAAATTACGGAAGGAATTTGATATGCTGAGTTTCATTCAAGGATGCAGTGAAGATTCGCATGCCTGATCTGTGTAAGCTGAACGTATTCGAGATTGCGGAAAGCGGGAAATCCGTTTTTCCTCTGGCACGCAAAAAGGGAATGGCATGAGTCGATTGCACGAGTGGCTGGCGGATGGCCCGTTGATCACCGATGGCGCTTGGGGAACGGAGTTACAGGCGCATGGCCTGCCTCCCGGCACGATGCCCGACACCTGGAACCTGATTCACCCTGAGCGCGTGGAAGCGGTGGCGCGCGGCTATGCGGAAGCGGGCAGCCAGGTCATCCTCACCAACACTTTTCGTGCCAACGCAATTGCCATGCACAGCTGCTCTGAGGACGATCTAGACGCGATCAATCGCGCCGGTGTCGCGCTTTCACGCCGGGCGGCAGGCGAGGCGCTGGTCTTTGCATCCATCGGTCCTACAGGCAAGATGCTGCTCTCGGGCGAGATCGACAGCGAGCAGGTTGCCGCGGCCTTTGCCTCGCAGGCTCGTTCGCTTGCCGCGGCGGGCGCGGATGCGCTGCTGGTGGAGACGATGAGCGACATCGAGGAGGCGCGCCTGGCAGTGGATGCGGCCCGGCGCACCGGGCTGCCGGTCATCGTTTCTTTCGCCTTCGACTCCGGCAAGAATATAGACCGCACCATGATGGGTGCCACGCCGGAGACTGTGGCCGAGGCCATGGCAGAGGCGGGAGCAGACGCTGTCGGCGCTAATTGCGGTGTTGGCGTGGAGCAAGCTGTGCCCATCTGCCGGCGATTGCGCGCGGCCTGCGATCTGCCCATCTGGATCAAGCCGAACGCCGGCCTTCCCACCATGGATGGAACAGCCGTTCGCTACGCGACGTCGGCGAAATTTTTCGCTTCACACTACTCGGCCCTGCGTGACGCGGGCGCCGCGTTTCTAGGCAGCTGCTGCGGCTCCACGCCGGAGTTCATTCGCGCCTTGACTAGCGCTCAACGCGCCGCATTGTGATTCGCGGCGGCTGCTATATCTCATCGAACCGGTTCACAACTCTCCCCACCAGAGTGTGATTCTTCCTCGCGGTGTCGATAACGAAGGCAAAAAAAGCCCGCGCCGGGGAGGCTTTTGCAAACTCCGGCGCGGGTAGGGGCTAAACAAACACAAACAACAAACTAGAAGTTGAAGCGTCCGCTGAACTGCAGCGAGCGCGAACCCTGAGTTGGAGAGTATGCGGGGCCCATTCCGGTTCTGGAGAGATACCCGAAGGTGCCACCGCCAACGG
>Ga0326727_10007355_pt1 | contig 29198 bp, 31 predicted proteins | sample MB2enrmetagenome_FD_207643 | JGI IMG/M metagenome (GOLD analysis project Ga0326727, IMG submission 207643) | Lab enriched peat soil microbial communities from McLean, Ithaca, NY, United States - MB29MY | ecosystem: Environmental > Terrestrial > Soil > Wetlands > Peat | place: USA: New York... | reverse complement strand
CCGCTGTTCGCTACCAAATCAGTTGAAACCATGTAACCCTCTAATCCTCCCCCTCCATTTCTCTCCTTTCCGGACTATTCTAGAATTTTTCGTCCCGCGCCAACTCGGTAATCGTCAAAGGTCTCTTTGCTGCATTGGGGCTGAGAAAATCTAGTCCTTAAAGTGCAAACGTATGGGGACCGCTTAATAGAAGCGGTACCGTGTCGAGGGTAGAGTGGATGAACATGTCTGATAGAGTGAAGTATTCCTCCGGGTCGAAATGGGAACCGATAGTCGGTTATTCGCGAGCAATTAGGGTCGGCAAAATTGTGCATATCTCCGGTACAACCGGAACAGACTCTGAAGGAAAAGTGGTCGATGTTGGAGATCCGGGGAAGCAGGCTGTTCAAGCACTCGATAATATTCGAAGAGCACTAGAATCCGTCGGCTCCAAACTTGAAGATGTGGTTCGGACGAGGATTTACGTTACCGACATCAGCCGATGGGAAGAGGTCGGGAAAGCCCATGGCGCAGTCTTCAAGGATATCAGACCGACAACTAGCATGTTAGAAGTCAAGAAACTGATCAGCCCGGAAATTCTCGTGGAAATAGAGGCTGAAGCGATACTCGATTGAGGTCTTAGACATGGTAACAAATCATCATGAGGCGAAGCTTGCAAAGGTTTTCGAGCCCATTTACGAATTGTCCAATTCCGGATTGTTAGAGTTCAAAATGTTTCTTGAAGGCTCATGGGTCTCGCTAACAGAACGAATTGAGGTTCGAAGCCCTATTGACGACGGTTTAGTTGCAACGGTTCCAAGTTCATCTGAGCGAGAGGCTGGCCGCGCGGTAGAGGCGGCGTACACTAACCGCAGCTTGATCCGGGTTATTCCAGCTGTAAAGAAGATTGAAATCTTCCAACGCGCGCGAGAACTGCTATTGCAGAACACGGAATCATTCGTTTCAATCCTAACTCTAGAAGCTGGTAAGCCAACGTCCAATGCAGAAGGCGAAGTCAAGGCGACCGCAGAACGGTTGAAACTTACTCCGGAGGAGTATGGAAAGATTCGAGGGGAACACATACCTGGGGACTGGTCCGATGAGACAGTTGGAACGGCCGCAGATGTGCTTAGGGAACCGTTGGGGGTCGTTCTGGCAATCTCGCCCTTCAATTACCCACTTTACATAACCGCCACCAAGGTCATTCCCGCACTGCTTGCCGGAAACTCGGTCGTGGTAAAAACTTCAAGCAAAGACCCGCTTTCCTTTCTGATGTTCGCAAGGCTACTGGAACTGGCGGGTATCCCCGCAGGCTCTCTAAATGTGATAACCGGCAGAGGTCCGATCGGTGAATATCTTGCAGGCCACGACAAAATTAGAATGTTGACATTCACTGGTAGTACTGATGTTGGAAAGACTCTCGCTAGGGTCGCAGGTCTCAAGGGACTGCATATGGAACTTGGAGGGAAAGGATGCGCCATCATACTGAAAGATGCCAGTCTGGATCTTGCCGCGAGTGAAACTGTCAAAGGATCGCTAAGCTATAGCGGCCAAAGATGCGACGCAATTTCACGAGTATTCGTCGAGCAAGAGGTCGCGGGAATATTCGTAGAGAAGCTGATGAAGGAAGTCGGCTCATACAAGATGGGAGATCCGCGTGATTCATCCGTCAAGTTAGGCCCGCTAATAGATCACACTGCAGTTGAGCGGGTTCATGGATTGGTCACAGACGCAGTGAACAGGGGAGCAAAGCTGCTTACGGGTGGAAAGTATCAGGGGAATTATTACCAACCTACCGTTCTAGATGAAGTTCCCATCGAAGCCAAGGTCATGTGGGAGGAGACCTTCGGGCCCGTTATTCCAATTGGACACGTGAAGGATGTTGACGAGGCCATTCAGCTTGCGAACAAATCCAGATTTGGGTTAGATTCATGCGTTTTCACGAACGACATCAACCTCGCAAGGAAAGTGGCCAAACGTTTGGAAGACGGCGAAGTGACAATAAACGCCGCCCCCCGTCATGGTGTCGGCTACTATCCCTTCGGAGGCAACAAGGATTCTGGAATAGGCAGGGAAGGAATCGGATACAGCATAGAGGAGATGACTAGACTCAAAACAATCGTGTACAACTGGAAGCCAGCCAAAGTCTGGGGCGACCTAATCAAAGAATCAGGTTGACCGTTCAATTATCCCCTTTCGTTGGTCGTTACTTTCATTCGGCCATGAGGTACAGTTCCTCACATTCAGCTCGGACATCCACGCTTCGGCAATCCGCACTCCATAGACTCAGAGTTTAAGCTGCTTCACCAAGCTCGTCATGTGGTTAGGGTGTAAGACACCCCCCTGCCAGCTGTCTTACAGCGTACCCATTTTCAGTCACCCAACTCATAGTGATTCGCCTGACTAATTCAGACACCGTTGTGAATCATCAAACAGAGAGGTGACACGGCCTGGTTGAGTGTGCGACTAAAGAAAAGAGGGGAGTTAGGCGGCCAACGCAGGCCGGATTTCCTCTTCATTTTGTGGTTTGCGCGTCAAGTTGACCACACGGGTTAAGCCCGCACGCACCCTAAGTGTGGTTTTTCCTAATGAGCTTTGTTCCACTTGTCGAAAGATGCGTGGCTACAGGTTAGCTTCAGATGGTTATTCCAATTAGGTACCTGATGAGGGTTCCGATTAAGTAGAGTGCAACTGTTGCCCCGAACATTATGCTCGTAATTTCGATGAAGTCTTTCGTAAATGCGCCGCCGGAGATTATTGAGCCGTAGAAGCTTATGAAAGCAATCAAAGCAACGGCGAGTAGCAATGACACGGTCAGTGCGTCAACCATTATCTTTGTCAGAAAGTATGGCGTAGCTAGGATGACCGCGGTAAAGAAGTAGGATATGCCGGTGTAAACTGCGGAAAGGGTCGCTGAGCCTTTGAAACCGGTTTTCGCTTGGGCATAGGCCGCTGAGGCCATGGCTATCGAGGCCGCTGCGCCCGCTATGATCCCTGCTAACCCAGCAAGTTCAGTTGAGTTATAGATTCCCAGCGAGCCTGCGTGAATTCCCGCGATCTCCACTAAGGCGTCCGCCAGACCGAGAACAATGAATGAGATGTATTTTATCTGAGGTTCATCAAACTGTCCGGCGAATATATTCTCGTGTTCCACTTCATCAGCTACCATCTTTCTGAACTGTGCTCGGTCTCTTTGTGGGATTAGGCGCGCGACTTCCTTGTACTTCTTTATTGTGCTCATCTCGTTTCTTTCGAGAAACTTGACGGCAAATGTGACTCCTAGTATCAGCCGTATGAAGATTATGAAGTAGACTTTGAGATTGCTTACCCCGATCTTTCTTTCGGGGCAATACCTGCTCCAAAAACGGTAATGCCCGTACTCCATTCCCGACAATCGTTTCAACGTGGCACTGAATTTGTGCCGTTTCTCAAATCCTAGGCCTGATAGTTTCTTGTAGACCACATAGTCAGTGTACTCGTCAACCGCACTCAGATACGCGAAATCTGGAAGGGTAGTGCCACTCACATTTCTTCCACTCAGTACTAGGGTTACTGAATAAGCATGCAACCCAGATAAAAAATGGACCAACTAGAATTCTCGAAGATGTAGGCGAAAGGGGCAGTCAATAAATTGTGGTAGGGCACAGTTCAAGGAGAATAGGCTTGTCATATTCAGCTGCAGAAATTGAATACCTCAAGTCCCAGCGACTCGCTAGAATCGGGACTGTATCGAAAAGTGGTCAACCCGAGGTTGTTCCAGTGGCTTTCGAATTTGATGGCAGATATTTCTACGTCGGGAGCCACAGTCAGGACATCTTCCTCCGGACGCGCAAATACAAGAGCGTTAGAGACGGTAACACCCAGGTGGGGCTAGTGATTGATGATCTAGAATCTGTTGATCCTTGGAGGCCTCGAGGCGTAAAGTTATTCGGAACAGCAGAGGTTGTGGAGCGGAACGGTATGTTCGGCCCTGGAAAGTATCTGCGAATAACCCCGCAAACATCCTGGAGCTGGGGTATTCCTGGACTTAAATTGAAGAAAGGCGAATGGAGCCACAAAACTGTTCACGAAGCTTGATACGTTAGCTGCCACTAAACCCGTTAGGACCAGGTTTCTAAGCCATGTCAGAAACGTCGGAGCAGGAATTGCATAGAAAAATTGCAAAACAATGCTTCAACAAAACTTGGGACTATTTAGAGAAGAAGAATCGAACGCCGGACGACGACAAGCAGATGTTGATTCTAGCACATACCTCGAGGTATCATTGGGGGTTAGTCGGAAACGCCCGAAACCTTGCCGTCGGAGAATGGCAGATATCACGAGTCTATGCCGATCTCAAACAGGCAGAACCTTCCCTGCTGTTTGCAAAATCATCCCTAGACTTGACGATAAAGAATAACCTTACCGAGTTGCTGCCATCCACCTACGAAGGGATGGCACGAGCATACGCCGTTGCACGGCAGCCTCAATTGGCTAGAGAGTACATCGTGAAGGCGCGCAAGGAATTGGAATCTATTGAAGACAAAGAGGACAAGAAGATTTACGCTGATCAGATCAACGAAACCGAATCTCTACTTCAACAGAAGTAGACCCAAGCTTAGTTCCCTTTACGTGTTACGAAGGGGTGACAAGCTTCGTGAGTTTATCTCCTTTTCAAAGAAGGCCTTAACGTAGTTTGGTTAGTTATCATCAGGTAGATTATCGTTCAATATGCTGAGTTTAGGCTGCGTATCGCTCGAAGTGTGCTAGGACTATGCCGCTTCCCTCAAAGATTAGCGGCCAAAGCAAGCCGGCCCTTTTTCAGTTACCTTTGCTGGTAATCCCTTGCTGATTCTATAATGATTGCAAAGCTCCATATACCACTTCAGGACAAATGAATACGTTTGAGGGGAAAGGTTACTCTCGTCAGCTCGACGAAGGGGTAACTGGGGTGTTATGAAAATGTGGACAAAGTGTCCAGATGGAATCTACCGACTTGACTGCGTTCTAGAGAATGGGGTACCGAAAAGCAAAGCTCAGATTAAAGTTCGCAATGGGGAATATCGGCTTTCCATAGAAGGATTCGGCTCTTTCCGGGAACCCAAGACTCTGAAAGAAATCAATGTAATCTTAGCTCGTCATGGACTGTGGCCATTTCGAGAAACAAACGAACAGTGCTCTGAGTATTTGACCTGTTTACGGAAAAGTCCGTCCCAACAGAGGGCAACAATCAACCCGATCACTAATTAGCCTCACCGATAGCGATGCGCAGACCCGTAAGACACTTCGTGGTTGTCGTCTGTATCTTTCAACGCCTATCGAGGAAGAAGCAAAGCGCAGCCGGCCGAAACGGCGCTACTCCGATAATTGGGAAGATAAAACCTCTAGGTGGATTCTGTCATAGTGCCCAGCTAACTAGACAATCTCCCGCACCGTAGAACCCTGCACTTGGACTGTAACGGTGGTTGTTTGGGTGAGTGAGCCGCTGGTTGCGGTAATTTCTATCTGATAACTTCCTGCCTGTGCGGACGCGCCGATATTTACCACAACATCCCACGAGGTGACCGGTCTATGGAAGGAGTACGTCGATGGCAGGTATGCTAGGGTGATTCCGGGGGGTAGTTGTGAGGTGGTGAACTGAACGTTGCCACCCCAGCCTTTGATGCTTGTGAGGTTTAATGTGAAGTCGGTTGAGCCGGAGAAAACGTCTTGGGGAAGGAGAACGGTCGAGGGTGCGGCGTTCAGGGCGAAGTTGGGGGTCGGTTGCTGTTGGTAGTTGGCGATGACGGTTTCTGGCAGGGACGGGACAGTGTAGGTGAAGGAACTGGAGTTAACTAAGCCGCTGCTCTGAGCTGACCAGTTCTGGAAAACAAACTGGCATGAGTTGTTCACGCTTCCGTCAGAATTGAGGCAGGCAGAGGTCGGCGGAGCATATAGGAGGTGGGTTGTTCCGTTTCCCCAGGTGAACGTTTGTGGAGTGGTGATCAAAGCCCCGTCTACGGATATTATCCGTTCACTAGCTGGATTTGATGTGACCGTTATCCGCTCCATAATGGATTGGGTTGTTGTGTTGGTTGGGGTTTGGGGAGTGGTTGTGGTGTCTGTTTCGGGGGTTAGGGGGGTGAAGGTGGCGTTTTCTGTGATGGGGCCGTTCATAGTGACTGAAGCTGAGGGTGATGTGCCGTTGAATGCCCCCGAACCGACTCCGGTCCACGAGACAAAAGTGGATCCGTTCCAGGAGGTGAAGGTAAAGCCGCTGTTAGGCGTGGCTACTATGGGCACTTGAGTATTGGCGTCCTGCCAGCCGGTCGAGGGAGTGGTTGTACCTCCAGCGTTGGATTGGATGGTTAGGAGGTACTGCTGTTGGTATATGGCGAGGATGGTCGTTGGTGAGTGGGGGGGTGTGACGGTGTGTGTCTGTCCGCCCCCGTCAGACCACGACTGAAAAACGAACCGGCATGACGCCCCACAGGTCAACTGGCTAACGGCGGATAGAGTGTGCGTAGAGCCGATCTGCCAACTAAACACCGTAGGAGCTACAATCGAATTCCCATCAACCGTGACCAGTTCAGCACCCTCGGGAAACGAGTCAACCGTTACGTCAACCCTGGGGTCGGAGCTAGCGGTGAGGTTTGTCGAGGAGGTAGCTGATGTTATTGTGGCGTTTGTTGTGTTTTGGGGGGAATCGAACCAAGCCTGTAACGGTTGGTTGGCGGCGGTTTCGTCTGGAGCGACTTGGTGTGTAGGAGTACTATAGCCAGGGATTATGGAGGAGAGTAGAACGATTATAATGAGAACCGGGAAAGCGATGGACGCAAGAATCTTCAAGCCCAAGTCTTGAAGGAACAGGGAAAGAGAAGATACAACTACAGTTGTTTACCGCCAAAGCAAGGCACGTTCTTTCGCGTAGTTCCAATGTAACGCACTATGACCAATTGCCTCCTTGGACCGGTGCAAGGATCCGTCAATCGATACGTCGCGCCGTAAGCGGTGTTTACAATTTGGACAGAACGACCGTTAAAATACTAAGGGAGCTCGCGGCACGCTCATGGTGATGGCAATTTGTTCTGTCAGAATTCTCAAATTTACAACCTTGCATGCGAATAGGACTTGTGCAGTGATTTACAATGAAACCGCTAATTTGCCTCGAACCTACACGGGTACTAACGGATATTGGACAGTGAAACTAACCTGACTAAGTCTTAGGCGTAACACACTCTGAATTGCCGCGTTAAACATATGCCTGATCGAAATATTGTCAGACGTCTTTTGCCAAGAAATTCGGTGAAAAGCGCCGGGGATGGGATTTGAACCGAGGGGTGCGGATTGAATTCACCCTGCGAACCTAGGGGTGTTGTCTCGTCTTTCGAAGGAGTGTTTGTCAAATCTCACGCCGCAGAACTATTGGTGAGCTTTGAAGATAAACTTCTGGGAGATCAAAGAGCCAATAAGAAAAATAGCACAAATTGCATCACAATCGTTTGGCGAAATGATGTGACAGCACGAAGATCTCAGGATCCCTGTACTGTACGGTTCAGGGGTTCGAAAAGGCCCCCTGTACTTTTTGAAGGACCCTAGGCACTCGTTTCCACTGGAGCCCTCCTGTAGTTTGAATCGCGGGTCTTTCTAATTTTTCTCGACAGGTCTGTTAGTTTCCTGATTTAGTGTAATCCCAGCTAATCGTCTTGGTTGGCTTCATTCGGAGTATGATTCGGTTGGCCTCCAGACCGCTTAGCGTTTCGTCGACCTTGTCTGGCGGCCAGTATCTTGCAACGATCCTACGAACTAGAGCATGGTCCGTGTCATCCAGGATGTCGGCGGTGCCTGCAAAGAGAACTACTTTGTGAGCGTTCTCGTTTCGGATAGAGACGGCGATTCTGTTATCGCGTTTTACGTTCCTACCTTTCGCCCGGTCGGTGGTGGTCGAGAAGTAAAGATAGGTACCGTCGAAATAATAATCGACAGGCGTGATCTGCGGGGAGCCATCTTTATTCAAGGTCACCATATCAGCGATCAAAGGTTGAGAGAGGAATTCCCGAAGTTCTGCATCACTCATGGCAACGTGGCTCACTCATTTCGCCCCCTAAAATCCAAGGAAAGAGTCAACCGAGAATACACCTGCTTCCAGCACTATTAGAACAATGGCCAACATAAGGTAGGTTATGTCAATCTCAAACGAATTTTGACCCATTTGGGGAAACCCGCGCAGCCTGATAAAGGTCCGGTGTTCATCTAGCCAAGTAGGTACTACGGGCGGAGTTCGAATCCGACTAAAGATGAACGGCTTGTGAGGATGACTTAGCCAGCGAATATCGTCGGCTAGATTTCGATTAGGACTGAGTGTTCACTTGAGCTAACTTTAGGGTGACGATCTATGTTTGCAAATATAGATTCCAAGAGGCTGCCGAAATAAATTGATGCTTTCCGGCCCATATTGTGCATTATCGTGATGACTAATTTCCCTTGATTCTCCACCTCACTGTACTCTGCGTACCCGCCATAGGCGGCGGCTGCGCGAATGAAGTCCAAGACTGTGGTTAGGGATAGTGTTCCATGTTTCGCGAGCATGATCGCTCTTGGAGTGTCCAGTCCTGAGAGGTGAGCAGCTTCGATGACTGCCTCATCGGAAGAGGCATCCAAGAGTCGGCTGAACGCTTCTTTTGGGATCTGAACTGCACCAATCTTAGCAAAAAATCGACCCCAGTTTGCGTACGCTAGCAAGAGCTGGTTCACAAGAGTATTCACACTAACATTCCGCCTCGCAGCGTCTTCCTCCAGAGCCTTGAATGCAGTTTCGCTTACTCGAAACGACCTTGTCACACTCTTTCCTTTCTTCATCAATTACAATTAGCCCTGAATTATTCTATTAAACCTCCTTTAAAGTGTGAGTTGATTCCCTTGAATTTCTTGACGCGACATAGGAAAAGAAAACAGTAGGAGTGGAGAACGATAGTTCTCCAAATTGCCCTGCGATTCATTGAGGAGTATTAGGTTTTTGCTGATTCTGGTTTCTTACTCAAAGGCGTAACTGTGTAGGCGTGGCCTGTAATTCCCATTCCAAGCCTCTCTACGCCGAGGAGGATAAGTGCGAATGCTAGAATGTACACGACAAAGAGAACTCCGAGTGCTGGGAATATCAAGACGAGAAAACCAGCCACAAGTGTAACCAAACCTACCACGACAGCTAGAGCTCGCGCCCAACCAGGCAGCTTTCGATTTTCAACTTCCATCTAAATTTCACCCCCACCTCATCGATAGCGTGCATAAGGACCGGATAAGACTTCAATAGGACGTATTTTTTGTAACCGAAAGTAGCGAACACCAGAGACGTCACCGCAAAAAATACGCCCCAATGAAATAGCGACACTCCCCAAGATGTGAGTGGGATGCTTCTCATGCAGGAGAAAAAAAGCAGAGCGATGTGTACCATTCGCATATGGGAAACTGATGATCCCAGCAGGTTAGAGAAAGCAAGAATGGCAGTCAAGAACCTGAAAGGAGTCTCGAATTCAGAAGCCGATCACATATTGCAGATGCTGACTGTCGAATACGATCCCAAAAGAATCACACTGGACGCGATTCGCAACTCAGTTAAGAAGGTCGGTCGACAATGACCTCACCCGAGACCAAGAGTCCGGAAGAGCGTTTCAATAGTGCGCTCATTAAATCGATTGAGGAGACTATCGCCGAAGTCTTAGGGAGAAACGTTGCAGACGCTTTCGGCTATCACCTCTACGCCTATCTTGGAATAAGTCCGGCAGAGGTTTCGAGCCATCTGAACGAGTTTTTCTCAGCGCTCAAGGGTTCGTTCGGAGTCGGCGGTAGAGTTCTGGGTGGGAGAATTGTTCGAAAACTATACGCGGAATTGGGCTTGCTTCCAGTCTCAAATGTGTCATTGTCCGACGACCCTCACGAGTACGTGAAACGTGTTGAGGAAGCCAAGAAGATGTTTCTGAAGGAATGAAAGGAATGGTGCGGATTAAGCTAATTCACTCTATTTTTTATTCTCATTTCAAGGAGAAAACATGGCATCCTAAAAGCTTAGGGTAGCGAAAATGCTGAGAATCAGGAAAAGTAGAGAAGCATTTTACTCGATCTTTTCGCCGGAAATCGAGTCACTTCGCCGATTCCTAAACGCATATCCATTACTTACTGTTGGAATCGTGTTCTTGATCGGCGTCATAGTCGGTGGTCTTCTCAGGGCCTGGCCTTCGCAATTTGTTCTTCTATCCCTACTAGGAGGCTTTGGTTTGGCAATCGCAAATGGATCTGCGATCGGACTTCCATCCTACGTATCCGTAGCGCTCGTTGTACCAATTCTAGCCTTTGCGACTTATGCGAGTTTGAGGGTCTTGCGCTCGGTCGAACAATACTCTCGTGTGGCGCCGCACCTAATGCGCCTAAAGAGGCAATATCTCCCCATATCCAATTACTTGCTCGCCCATGCGGGTGTCATTGGGATAACGGGTGTACTCGCTTTTTCTACGTTCCTGATCGGTTGGTGGGTTACGGTTATGATAGCCTACTTCTTGAACGTGAAAGTTTCCTCGACCATGAAGGGAACTGGAGTTGGGTTGGCTGTGGGAGCATTCGTTTTTTGGGCGTCCTACCAAGGACTGCTGCGATGGGTGCCCAACCCCATCGTTATTACCGCCATCACTCTGATCGTTTGCTCTGCTATCGGTAGGATGATCATTCATAAGGCCGAACAGGAATCTCAAACACCTTCTACTCTGTGATTGGGTGAATTTGATTTGCCAAAGAATTTTGGTCTCAAGCGTGACATTCCGGAGGAGCATTCTTGGGTGCTGCAGCAGCTTTCAAGCAACGCGCTGACGCTTGCGGGTTTTTCTTTCGCCTCTCTAGTGTTCATGATTGGTCTTCTGGGGCGCTCCTTTCCGGTGTCGGCGGAGGTCGGTCTCCTGCTTTGCACAATCACTTTCGCTACTGCGGGAGAAATGGCGAGGACCTCATATAGTCTAGAGGAGTATATCGTTTCAGAAAGCGTATATTTCATCTCACTGATTTTGCTCTTTTACAATTTCATAACGCTAACCTACGAGTCGCTTCACGGCTGGGGGGTCGTTCCCATCGTCGCTGCAATTGTCGGTTTGTTCTATGTTATCTGGCGAACGTTCGCTAACTTCAGGCTACTGAGAAGACGCTGACATCGGCTACAACTGTTTAATCATGCTGGGTTTGATGAAGGTGGCGGTTTTGTTGCCTACTCCTGAGATGATTTGGTCTATTTCGGTTTCGAGAGGGATGAAAGGTAGTTTCTGGATGCGGTTGTAGCGGGGCATGACGAAGGGTATGCCTTTGGAGCGGTAGAAGCGGGCTAGGCCTTGGCAGATTTTCTCTTTGCGGTTTACGCTTACGTTGGCTTGCGCGAGTTGGGTTTTACACTTTCGGGGTTTAGGAGGGCAGTTTGTTTGGTGAGCGCTTTGAGAGTGTTTATGCTGGCTTGAGTTGTGCTGGGTCGGTAGCCCTGCTTGCGCATCCAGAAGCCGAAGGCTAGTATCTACGATAGGTTTGAGAAGAGCGCCGGGGGCGGGAGTTTCACCTCCCTGGGTTCGTCGGAAACCCCCCAGGGTTGGATTTGAACCGAGGGGGGCGATTGAATTCACTCCGCGAACCTAGGGGTGTCTTCTCGTCTTTCGAAAAATCTTGCGTCAAATCTCACGCCGCAGAACTATTGGTGAACTTTGAAGATAAACTTCTAGGTGATCTGAGCTGCTTCTAAATCGTTAGAGCAAACCGGAAAAATACACCGGTCTGCATCCTGATCCGCTGACGAAGGGACATGACAGCGAGAAGAATTCAGAACATCTGTACGGCGGGGTTCAGGGGTGCGAAAAGGCCCTATGTATTATTTGAGTAACCCCTGTTTTCGTTTCCACTGGAGCGATCAATCGAAAGGCTCACCGTGTAAGAGTTTTGCGTTGTAGTTATGGTTGGGGTTCTATTTCTCCGGGCTGCCAGGTTTTGTTGAACCAGGGTTGGGTGGGCTGATGGAGTCGGAGGAGGATGTTCCATCCTTTGCCGGGGATTGTCTGAACCCAGTTGTTCTCCATGCCGGCAGGGGCTGTTGGGCCGAAGTAGACGTCCACCGAACCTTCCGAGTTGACTTCGAGTCCGGGGGTCGTGCTGCCGACTGACGGATATTCTTGGTCGGTCTGGAGCATGGAGCGAGTCTGGTTATCGTACACAACCACCGACCAGTCCTGCTTGATTGGAATGTTTGGTGGCAGGTGCAGTTTATAGTTCTTGCCGCCGTCGAATGGATTCCCGTTCGAGTCCAGGCAGGCGAATGTCTGCGCTGACCCTGCGCCGACCATGGCGGGTGTAACGCCGGTGGCGAGGAAGAAGTAGGAGATGTAGTCGTCGAGGCTGAGGACGCCGGGCTGTTCTTGGAATTGGTAGCTGCCGGGGAGCGGGATTCGCCATGCGCTGTTAGGATAGTAGTAGTCCTCTTGTCCTCCTCGGATTTTGTAAGTTATGGCGCGGGCGGTTGCGTCGCCGACCGCGGCCGCCTCCGTCAGAATCGCCCTCATGCGGTCGTCTGGAGCGAAGGGCTGCCCCTTCTGGATGCCGATGGCAGCGAAGTATCCCAATTGTAGCGAGTCTAGGGAGCTGGTCGGTTCCTGTTGCACAATCTGGTTGAGTGTCTCCCAGGAAGTGTAGTCGGCGGGAGCGACCGTGACCCAGGGCTTTCCGGACATATTGACGAAATTCATCGGTGGCGGGTTGGCGGCTTCCGATAGCGGATAGATGCGGGTGTATTGCTTGACCAAGTCCGCGTTGGGCTGTGGGTACTGTTTGGTCGGGACGTTGCGCCAGAACAGCCAATTATTGTAGGTTTGCGGTTGCACAACAAAGTAGCCGCCGGGCACCGAACCACTATATCCTGGCGACAGGATCAAGTATTTCCCGCCATTTCCCTTGTCCGCGCCGGTCAATCCGACGTCAGCCACCCAACGATACCACATATCATTGATCGACCCCGCAATCGCCGGAGGCGCCTCAAAGACCAGCGGCCCATTCGAGAGGTCAAGCCACATACCGGTGTAGACTTCAACGGCCGCAGTGAGGAAGATTCCCGTAGAGTCCATCGGCTTTTCGAGGTACGGCACCGTATTGTTCGCCGGCCCCACTGCAAGAGTGCCGCTCCGCATGCCGCCTTGATTGAGAGCGGGAAGCGCAAGCAGATAAGCCTGCACGGCACGTTGGAAGTCCAAGTTGTCGTAGATCTTCTGGACGCTGGGGTCGTCGGGGAATCCGTCATTGAAGTGCAGCGTGCCAAAGCGGGTGTTAACCGTGTTTGGACACGCGATACCTGCCGGAATGGGAGTCGTCATCAAGTACTCTGTTGAAGGTACGGATGTTACGGAGGTTGTGGAAGGCATAGAAACAGGAACCGTTGAGTTCGAGGGAGAAGACGATGAAGAGGAGCTGCCGTATAATTCGAAGGCACCTATTCCCGCCGCGACAACAACTGCACCTGCGCCTGCATATTTCAGGAAACGCCGTCTGGAGGAGTTGGGTAGATGAGATTTACGCGATTCCAAGGCACTCAGCCATCGCCATAACGATATGGTCTATTTCGGCTTTCCGAATGCGTACCAATGTCGCCATCGCAAATTGTTGATCCTCATGAGAAGACTTGGTACGTATGCTTGCATCAATTAGCTTTCAGCCCTGACTGAGCTCTTTCTTACAACAACTTTTCTCCGTTCAAACGAGAAGATTAAACGGTCTCCACTCTCCAGTCTTAGTACGCGCCGAGCATTTCTAGGAACCGTAACTTGAAACTTTCCGGTGACTTTGGAATCGCCAAGCTCCGTCAAGCAGGAATCACAAACTTCAAACTTCTGGAAATTTAGAAATTCTGTAACTGAGGTTTCCAGTTCCAAGTAACAACTTCTCGCAAGTCGTTAGCGAAGATGAAATGTCCTGCCTATTTCCCTCTTGTCTCCTGAGCCAGTGACCTCTCAACCGCTGTGATTCAACGGTCAAGGGTGATTCGCCTCTGTGCTCTTCGCATTTTCTCTTTACTAAGAACGTTAGATGGTGGGATGAATGGAGAGAGTGAAAGATACCTTCGCGCGCATTCTTCGAATGTAGGGTGACAACATGGCGGTACTATTAGTTGGCGCCGGGGGTGGGATTTTCACCTCCCTGGGTTCGTCGGAAACCCTCCAGGGTTGGATTTGAACCCACGAGGCCCAGAGGACCAACAGCTATCTTGGCCCAAACTGTTCGCGGATCTCGAGGCTCAACGTCCCAAGTACCGTCGGGACTCTGTCGCCTTACCTAGCTAGGCTACCCCGGCGCTGCAGGAAAATCTTCCCATCGGGACATAATAAGTGTGGGTGCCTTGCTCAATCGCCCAGTCAAGGAACGGCTTCTAGTAAGTAATCGCCGTTCAATATTGCGAAAAGCTTAATCCCGTTTGACTGGCCCACGCTCATCGAGGGACTTGTAATGGGTGAACGTGATCTCCTGATGATTCCTGGCCCAACGAATGTTGACCCAATGGTTCTACGTTCGATGGCACGTCCTACGATTTCGCATACGAGTACGACATTTGCGTCGGTATTCAAGGAAACCGTTACTGATCTAGGTCGAATATTCAAGACAAAAGGCATTGTACTCCCGTTGGCAGGGACCGGAACCCTAGGCGCTGAAGTCGCACTTTCAAACATAATTGAACCCGGCGACAAAGTTCTGTCAATATCGGGAGGATATTTTGGCGATCGACTCGCGGAGATCGCCGGCAACCTTGGAGCTAACATGGACAAGGTGGACGTACCGTGGGGTTCCGCTGCTCGCATAGAGAACATCGAGAGGAAGCTATCAGAGACAGCATACAAGGCTATGCTAGTAGTGCATGTCGATACATCCACCGGCGTTGCTAACCCGATGAAAGAGCTGGGTTCACTAGCAAGAGCGAAGGGTGTTTTGTTTGTTGTCGATTCGGTTTGTTCGATGGGTGGGATGGATGTTCAGGTTGATGATTGGGGAATCAACGTTTGCTTCACCGGATCGCAAAAAGCCCTCGCTGCACCGCCAGGTATAGCAGTAATCTCATTTGACTCGAAAGCACTCGAGGTTAGGGAGAAACGGAGAACTTCACCATCCTCATACTACGGAGACATCAAGCGTTGGCTACCCATACTCCAAGAACCTACAAAATACTTCGCAACTCCAGCCGTCAACATGTTCTACGCTCTACGCGAGAGCTGCAAAATGATACTGTCCGAAGGGTTGGAAGAGAGATTCAAACGCCACGCAAAATTGGCTTCCGCCTTCCGCGCAGGCCTCAAAGGCATGGGCCTTCAGCTTCTGTGTGAAGATGCGGTAGCATCAAACACCCTCACGGTCGCGTTTCATCCTAAGGGCGTGAGCGATGCCGAATTTCGCAAGTCAATGGCGGAGGATTATGGCGTGGTGATTGCGGGTGGACTGGGGCCGCTCAAGGATAAGGCGTTCAGGGTCGGACATATGGGCAACGTAAACAGAAGCGATATCCTGGCTACTCTTTCCGCTATCGAGGGTTCACTCGGGAAACAGGCCTATCAGTTTCAACCGGGATCAGGAGTCTCGACGGCTAACCGTTCCCTTACTGCGACAGTTTGAAACTTGAACTTTAATTACCTCAACCCTTGATTTCCTCTGAACTCCATTGCCTGTTACCGTGAATATCCCTGCTGCGCTGCGGCAATATACTCAGAATCGACCCGACCTACAGGTGGATGCGTCCACAGTACAGGAGACCCTTCAGAAACTGGATACGCTCTTTCCAGGTCTAAGGGCGTTCATCCTTAACGAGAGCAGTGAGCTAAGACGATATGTGAACGTATTCGTGAATGGAAAAGATATTCGCGCAGGTGACGGCATCATGACAAAGCTCAGAGAAGGAGATCAGGTAAGAATAGTACCTGCAGTAGCTGGAGGTTAAGGAATCGAGAATGGCATCTAAGAGAAGTAAGGCAGAAGTAAATGTTCTTTTGGGAACCCGAAAAGGCGCATTCATTCTTCAATCCGATCGCAAAAGGAGGGCCTGGAAGATGAAGGGCCCATTCCTTCAGAGCTCCCCGGTATTCCATATGGTCTTCGACACCCGTGACGGGAAGACGATTTATGCTGCAGTTAATAGCGGTCACTTTGGCCCGACCGTTCAACGGAGCAGGGATTTTGGAAAGACATGGGACAACGCCCAGAATCCACCACGCTTTCCTGAGGGTTCAGGGTTGCAGGTCGAAAATATCTGGCATGTCGAACCTGGGCCAGCTGACGAGCCTGATACGATCTATGCTGGAGTAGCTCCTGCGGCGCTATTCCGAAGCGGCGATAGGGGTAACAGTTGGCAGATGAACCAGAATCTTAACAATCATTCCTCCCGTGCCAAATGGCAGCCTGGGGCCGGAGGGCTTTGTCTTCATTCAATCGTCGTGGATCCCTCCCGTCCCAAGCGAATATACGTAGGTATTTCGGCCGTCGGGGTACTCAAATCTGAAGATGCAGGCGAGACTTGGAACCTCAAGAACAAAAATGTACGCGCAGACTTTCTTCCTGATAAGTACCCTGAATTCGGCCAGTGCGTGCACAAACTCGTGATGGACTCAAAGAAACGCGACAGCCTCTACCAACAAAACCACTGTGGTGTCTACCGCTCCGAAGACGCCGCTGAGAGTTGGGTTGAAATCTCGAAAGGCTTGCCGAGCACTTTCGGCTTTCCGCTGGCAACCCATCCATATGATTCAGAGAGGTTCTACGTCATACAAGAGGAGGGAGATTTCTTCCGTGTCATGGCAAAAAGAGAATTTGCAGTGTACGAAACAGAAAACGCTGGGAGAACTTGGAAGAAGCGCAACAAGGGCATGCCAAAAGAAAACGCGTACGTGGGCTGCTATAGGGAAGGATTGGCTACAGATCAACTAGATCCAGTGGGTGTATACGTTGGCACTAGGATGGGACACGTTTTCCATAGCGCTGACGAGGGCAAGAGTTGGCGGCTGATAGCGCAATGGTTGCCACCCATTTATTCCGTATCTACGGCAACGCTATCATGAAGCGACCCTATTGTTGTTGAGCCCTGAACCGCGGCCCTAACCAAGGGCGAACTCGGCCCTGACCTTGAAATCCTTCTTGCCGCTTCAACGCTTCCACTAGCTGTTTAACCCCACGTGGGTCTTTCACGTTCTCGAAGGTCATTATCACCTTGCTTTCGCTAAGGAAAGAGACATCTCCGAAAACCTTGAGCAATCCGCGCCTCGGCCCTCCGTAAACTCCAAAACCGCCTAGGCCCGGTAGGCCGAACATTCTGGGTGTAAGAAATACGCCGCCTCCGAGAGAGTCGTTGACTCTGTGAAGGTTCATTATGACAACTTCGGGCCAGTGGGTGATTCCTATTTGAGCCACGACTTGCTTGCTCCCTGTGTCGTATTTCAGGCAACGCTTGTTCGTAACCGCTTCTTCCATGACCACCTGCTTGTGGACGAGGCCATGCGTGGTCTCCTTATGCCATAGGATCCTTTCACCCTCAGTCAGTGGGATTGAGGATTGAACCTGTTGTAGCTCAGTTGGGGGATTCTCAGCGATAATCCGGTCTGTATTTTGGGGGGTTCCTTGAGATGTGAGAGGTGCTCGAGCGATAGCAGCACCGCAGCTCGGGCAGACCTGAGCTCCACTCGGGAGTTCGGTGCCACAATTAGAACAGAACATAGCAAACTTCCCTCAGAGCTAATTTGGAAGCTTCTTAGTGCATGCTTCCGCAAGTTTGCCGAGCTTCAAGAACAACCAGATCAATGCAACGACAAGTGCCACACCGAGCACCGTTCTGATTAGTAAACCTAGAAATGTCAGGCCAGTTGTGACCATTGCATTCACTTCAACACACGCAATGGTCGCTCTAAATAAAACGAGTTGTGGATGATTCGTACAGAGATCTAAATCAACTTGGCACGGAAACCAAATGGATTCTCAGTAACGGATCACAAATGGAAATTTTGCATGATAGATTTCGCTTTCATAAAGAACCAAGTTTGGGCGAATCGTGACTTCTCCAAAACTTATATGACGCTGGAACGTCAAAGACTTCATTGAACTAGTTAGTGGTTGATTTGAAGAGTTTTCTTCTCGTAAAGACGAAGCCGGGGATGGAAAAGGAGATCCTGAATCGTTTCAAGGCTCTGTCAGAAGTTCGCGAAATTCACTTGATTACAGGCAAATTCGACTTGCTGGTAGCCATAGAATCCGACGAAACTGAGATTGACCCTAGGCAGCGGGTTGCCGAGGTCGTCATGGATCAGGTTAGGAAGGCAGGCGGTGTTATCGATACTAGAACGATCATACCTATCGAGGCAGAGGTTCGCCCTCCAAGCCCGCCTGAACGCCCGACCCAGAAGGGCTTCGTATTTGTCATGAGCGAAGCGGGCAAGGAGAAGGAAGTAATGAGTAAACTACTGGCGCTTCCAGAAGTCAGCGGAGTCTACCTGCTCTTCGGAAAAGCAGACATCCTGGTTGAACTGGAAGTTGAAAAGAGCTTCGTGAACCCCCCGCCCAAGAAAATAGCTACGCTAGTTGAGACGAAAATCGCCAAGCTCGGCGCCGTTCACGACACCGACACCTACGTCCCACTCGAATCCATAATAAAATAACCAACACACAAGGCCCTTAACGCTAACCGGCTTACGTCAACTCTCAGGATTACCGTCGCCGATTCTTCATCTTCCTTACCCTGTAAATGTCCAACCAGATATTTTCGATTCCTTGTACGAAGGCAGATTCGTTTTGATACCGTAAAGGGAGGAGTATGAGAAAGCAGCAGCCAAACTACCGTCGGGGCTGCGAAGAACACCTGCAATACTGGGGCATTTAGGCGTGAAAGTTTTTGTGCCCCAAAACGATGGGGGTATGTGATGCTTGCTGGTAAGAGGAATCGAAAGAAACCTTAGGTGACAATAGTGTCTGAGCGTCGAGGGAAGCCATCAAAACAGATACAGGTAGTAGAGGACGCTAAGACAAAAGACAAGGGGCTAAAGCAACTAATTCACAACGGCGTTCTTGTTCCCGACGCCTACATTCCTCAGGGTTTTACTCTAACTTTTCGCGCCACCCCGCTTAAGCTTAGTCCGCTCCAAGAAGAGATGGCGGTGAAGTTCGCTCAGAAGTTCGGCACTCCCTACGCCGAAGATCAGAAGTTTCGCTCCAACTTCATGGAAGATTTCGCCAAAGCTCTGAGTGTTAAGGGGAAGATCACTGTTGATGATTTCGACTGGACGCCCATCGTACAATGGATCGAAGCTGAAAGGGCTAGAAAGGCGAACATGGGGAAGGAAGAGAAAAAACAGTTGGCTGCCTCGAGGAAGAAGATCCGAGAGGAGCGCAAGGAGCGCTACGGGTGGGCTACCGTTGACGGAACACGTATGGAGATCGCCAACTACTCCGTTGAACCACCAGGAATCTTCCTCGGACGAGGGAAACATCCGTACAGAGGGCGCTGGAAACCAGCCGTCTCCACAAAGGATGTCACATTAAACCTCAGCCCGGACGCGCCGACACCTGCTGGTGAATGGGCAGGGCGAGAGTGGCGTTCGAATGAGCTTTGGATTGCGCGATGGACTGACAAATTAGTTGGGAAGGTGAAGTATGTTTGGTTCCATGACGCTACCCCCATGAAACAGGAACGGACGCAGGAGAAATTCGACTTAGCAAGAGAGCTAGAATCAAGAATTAATGAAGTTCGAACTCATATCGCAAGAGGGCTCGCGGATGAAGACGTGAAACGTAGAAAGGTGGCAACCGTAGCTTACCTGATCGATGTCTTCAAGATCCGCGTTGGGGATGAGAAGGAGACCGAGTCGGGCACTGTTGGGGCCACAAGCCTCCAGAGTAAGCACATCAGCTTTCATAACAGCCCCCACTTGGTAAAGCTACATTTTCTCGGGAAAGACTGGGTCTTGTTTGAGAGGGAGTTGGAAGTGTCCGAGAACGCGTTTCGGAATCTGAAAGAGTTCGCATCGAATGAGGGACGCATATTTAGCGGAGTCACCACAGATGACGTCAGAGAATTTCTTTCCGAGGCCATGCCCCGGCTGAGCCCGAAAGTATTCCGCACATTTTCCGCAACAGACCTCTTCGGAAAGAAACTAAGTAGTGCTAAGGTGAGCGCGGGGAGTCTTGAGACAGAGAAGAAGATGGCGTTGACCGAGGCAAATGCGGCCGTGGCTCAGTTGCTCAACCACCAGAAGGCGGTCCCTAAGAAGTGGCAGGAGACGTACAAGAAGCGGATGGAGATGCTAAAATCGCTGAAGGGGAAGGAAGGGAAATCAATTGCTAAACGTAGGCAATCGCTTCAACTTCGAATCGCACAAATGCGACTAGGCAAGAACTGGAACCTGGGAACGTCACTCAGGAACTACATAGACCCTAGAGTTTCTGTGGAGTTCTGTAAGAAAGTCGATTACGACTGGAAGCGTTACTACCCCAAGGCGCTTGTAACAAAATTTGCCTGGGCCGACCCTGAAGGGAACCAGAGTTAGTAAAGGAAAAAATAACAGGGAAAAAATGGAAGAAAACGTCGTTTAGCTACTTTTGACGCTTTATTTCTTCATTTTCTTCTTTTTGTGGCCTTTTGCCACTAGACACGTCACCTCGAAGCGTTTCGAGCTAGCTAGCCTCAAATCATAACGTATACATTGAATGCACTTAAAAAAGAATCGATTCCTCTAACTCTTGGAATTAGTCAATATAAGCAGGCGTGCGCACAAAGGGGGGTTCAACAATGTTAGCAGAAAGCATCAACGTCAACCCTGACGTCGAGGAATTCGACCTCGACGATCGCGAACTGGAAGTGCTGAAGCTTCTCTCAAGCGACCAAAACGCATACTACTCGTTCCAAGGTCTCAGGAGAAGATTAGGGCTCCACCAGGAAACGCTCACGCGAACCCTGAAGAGACTTGAGGAAGCGAATGCCATCGAACATTCTCCAGACGGGTACAAGGTGAGAGGTTCAGGGAACACGTTCTCGTTCACGGTCCGAACAGGCCAGTCAAACCCCAAGCCTGTAATTGAAGCGTATCTTCCCAGCCAAATCGACGTCACCGTCCTATTCCAGAAACTTAGGGGTAGATGGTTTAGCAATTTCAGATGGCTTGGATACTCACACGACGGGGGCACCCTCTCAATGAGCTGGATCAGTGAAGACGGGCGTATGCAGCTGCAAGCCAGAATCAGCAGCGGCAAAATCACGATCGCAGCGGATACTTACACCAGCCAAGACGAGTCGGAACAGATCGCTGCAGCTTACCAACTCTTCGACCACATCACCAAAGCAACCGAAGAGATGGCGCAAACCATAACTCCCGCGCCAGTTGCAAACTGACCAACTACCAAAGCCCTCAGTCATTATCAGTCAATCTACCCATTTACCCACGAACAAAAATGATATCTTCAAACAATCTTGAGCCAACCGTAGTCCGACCAGATTTTGTTAACGGTCCGTGGAAGCCTATCGAGCGTAAGCCTGAACCTCTCGAGAGACGACCCTTTATGGGTCCGCTTTAGGTCTCGGCTTCCACCACGTCCACCTTCCTGCCCAACATCGGGTCGAGTGGTTGACTGAAGAGTTCTGGATGGATTATGTGGGCTAGGATACCGATCGCGTCGAAGAGCCTAGGGCCAGATCTACTGAAGTAATTGTGCCCATCGGTCGCGTACAGCAACCCACTTCGCACAGCGGAGAGCTGTTTTGCGTTAGGGAGGCTGAGAAACTGTACTGCTTCGCGAATAGTTCTCGGCGTCGTAAAGCCACACGGCATCAGAACAACCACCTCCGGATCATAGCCTAGAACGCGATTCCAGTCTACGTAGATTGATGGTTGCCCCTTGCTTGCGAGTTCATCGATGCCACCCGCGTATTCGAGCATTTCAGGAACCCAATGGCCCGCGTTCATGACGGGCTTTAACCACTCGGCACAGAAGACCCTTACTTTGCTTGCAGCTTCCGTTATCCCCATAATTCGCTCAGCCTTCGCGTTAAGTTGTGTGATCAGCATCCCCGCCTCTTCCTCTCGATTCGTCGCTTCAGCTACTTTCCTTATGTCATCTTGAACGTCCCCGAGAGTGTGCGGATTGAGCGAGAGCACATTCACAGGCTTCCCTAACTTATTCACAGCCTCCAAAACGTCGGCTGCTCCGATGGCACACACATCACAGAGTTCTTGCGTAATGATGAGGTCTGGGTTTGCTCTCTTCAGCTCCTCGAACCTAATACGATAAATGCTCTTACCCTGTCGCATGTGCTCAATCACAAGCGCGTCGATCTGCTCGCTGCTCAGCTTTGTAGTATCGAAAATGGGTTCTATCATCTTCGGTTTCGCTTTGGCGTCTTCTGGATAGTCGCATTCGTGGGAGACGCCAACTAAGCCGCCTCCTAAACCGAGCGCGTAAACTATCTCAGTCGCGCTCGGCAAAAGCGATACAATGCGCATTACTCATACTCCCTGCAAATTAGTTGTCTCTTCGATACGGGCTATCTTCCAAGCCCAGTCGAATACAGTTAGAAAATATATGTCCGTCTCTGCTTCTTAACGGAAGCGAAATTCTCTATGCCACGAGAGCTTGAATGCAGCCTCTGCGGGACGACTTTCACTTGTCACACTGATGAATTTGGATGCTGGTGCGAGAGGATCAAGTTGACGCCAGAGGCTACCGCCGACTTACAGAGACAGGCTAAGGATTGCGTGTGCCCAGCCTGCCTCACGAAATTCTCAATGAGAGACTAACTAAGTGAAGGCTTGGATGCGCGCCGCGCTCTTAAGACAAAGAGGGAGATCAGGGCAGTTTCAACGAGTAAGACGACCGCCATTACATCCGCTGCTTGCGGATACAGGTATGTGACAATTAGCCTCGGGTAGTAACTCCGATTTGGGGTCTGGTGGATTGTGAAGAATTGGGTTGAGTAGAGTAGCGAAGCGTTCTCCTGAGTATCTCTAACGACTATCCCATTGTTTTGTACACCCGACTGCCAGTCTTTCACCATCGCAGTGAGATCCCAGTTCATGTAGATCAATGGGCCATTCCATCCGCCTTGCCCCGGCGGGACGGAGGATTCGGCGTGATGGTAGTCTGTCCAGTTTGGTTGATTTGCCCAGTTAATTCCCTCATCAGTCCAGGGCGAAGACAGCGCGAAGACTCCGTAAATTCTGCCCGTGGGGTCGCCCAACTGAGATTGGTTACCTAGTTGGTCACTCAGCTGGGTTTGTGGTGTTGTCTTCTGCCAAAGCCGCAAACTAAGGGTGGCTGACATTATCCATACTTGCTGCGGAACCGATGACGAATTGAATTCAATCCACCCTCGCATGTTATGACCATTTCGCCACGAGGTGATTTCGAAGTTATCCGAACCTCCATTATTGGCTAAGGGAACGATTTGCCAGGAATAGCTTTGCGCAATAGGGTATAGGGTTAAGGTATGAACGGAAGTGATCCAGAAGATTCCAAAACTCCCACCGTAAATCAAAACTATTAGAAGAATCGCGATCACTCTTCTCAGTTAAATCACTTCCAGTGAATCAGACGCTCTATTCCTACAGAATAATAGGGTATAGATAACCTTGGGCTGCCCTAACATAACTTCGCAAGGAACCAACCAACGAAGGCAATAAGAATGTGCGATTAGGCTTCCAGCGAAGTCGTCCAAAAGTTACCACTCACCCACTCAAGTCACCAGACCTGGGGGAAATTGAGAGCGAAGATTGTCATGCGGAACCTCGTCTCAATCAGGAAGCTTGGTCGCACTCTCTAGAGACAATGGTCTAAGCGGATTGACTGTTAGATCGCAGTCTTACATTCAAGAAATTTGCAAGTCGAGATTGTCAGGTTCCGTTGTGACATGCAAATCTTCTTAATTGATCGCAATGGTACCGATTTTGTTTGGTGTGTTAGATGACCGAGAGACGGATAATTGATGACGCTTCGTTCCCGAATGAATGGCCTAAGAAGGAAGATCATGAAGGGCATGAGGTCAGATGGAAGGAAGGAGTCAGTAAGGAGTATGGGGTACACGGTGTCGCGGTCGCAGTTGACTTCGATATTTGTATAGCCGATGGAATTTGCATCTCAGTTTGCCCGGTCAATGTTTTCGATAAGATGGACTTTCCTGCTGAGCAGGAGAAGATCGATAAGCAAACTCCAAACGATAGTGGCAAGACGCTTCTCGACCGTTGGAAAGCCGACCCGATGCGAGAGAGGGACTGTATCTTCTGCCGAGCATGCGAAATCCAATGCCCAGTACAGGCGATAAAGATCACTGAAGGCGTCGGGCCCTTCGCGTAAAACTGTTCGGTTGTTCTTTCAATACTCTAGCTCTCAAGATGCGTTCGTAGCGGAGCTCAAAGATTAGACAACGGGGCTCCGAGTCCCTCCATTCCGCGGGCCCTCGATCTTAGGTTTAGTTTCTCGGGAGAGCGCTGCCGCGAAACCAACTATTACTCTCCGTCCTGGAGAGAAATGAGGTAGCAGCCTCTCCCCAAATCAAAATCGCAGTTAGGAACTATTAATCACTTGCGGGGTAGAATAGCGTGGGTCTTGTGCGAAAGGAAGGAATGGTAGAATAATCTATCCACTATTTCTCTAATGACTCAAATTCTGCGCTCACACATTACTTTGCCTAGAAGGTGTGCGTCCCATGGATTCTGATTAGTGAAGCTGAGGTCTAGGGTTGCTAGAAGAGTGTCTTTGCTGATGATGCGGCAAGCTGCATTAGATTTATGTTGCCGCCTCAGGCGTAGGTTTCGCGTGCGGGGTAAGCCTCTGGCTATTGCGGGGGTAAGCGCCGCTGTAACGCTTAGCTCCCCACTGCCAAACCCCCGAATATTGGGGGGGTGAAGCCAGGTCAAAGGCGCGAGACGCATGCGAACTTACGTGCGCGAAGCTCAGGAACATCAAACGAGGGTGTTAAGAGACCTCGTCCCGTAGGGGTTCAGGGGTTCGAATCCCCTCCCCCGCACCATCTATTTTTACATAATTCCCGCTGGGTGGGGGTTTTACATGGGAATTTCTGTTTTGGCTGGAATGTGTAGGGTTTTCTTTTCATTTGCACGGTAATTCAGGGCTATTTTTCGTGAAACCTGCAGAGGAGTGCCTTCCGGGAAGACTGGAGGACAGTTGTGGGTAGCTAACTGGGTGTTACACATGTCTCCGGGATGTTTTGTTGCGTAATGTTGCATGTGTGTAACGCCTCTTGTACGAAGTTACGCGCTGTGTAACCAACATGTTACCTAACAAGTAACCCAACAAGCGCCACATAATGTTAGGTAACAGGAAAGAAATCATGGACAAACCCACCGCGTTGCCCAACATTTTACCCAACAAGTTACCCAACAAACGTAAGGTCACATAACGTTACGTAACAGGAAAACCTGCACAAGAACCCTTTTGGTTTCCTAAGGGATGGAACACTTTCTTAGCGGGGCCTGGAAGTGTGCGCGGACGGCCGGACGGGCGGCATGATACCCCTCAGTTTACGCGCGACACGTACTTTCCTGTGTAATTCCTAACGCGCGGATCCTGCGCGCGGAGTAGGCCGGACCGGGGACTCACGCGCTCCCACAGCGGAGCACAAGGTGCCCTTCCCCATAGCGCAAACGAATAAAACGTAACTATGGCATAACTGTTGATTAGTTGGTTTCGATTGCTGAAACTCTATTTCGCCACACACTTGGTTGAGGCCTTTACGGAACAATTCGACGAGTTACTTTCGTGGGCTGAAATATTCGCGATGGAATACGCATATAGTGACGATGTTGAAGAGGCAGAAAAATCTTGGAATGCAGTCTCCAATGGCGAAGAAGCACCAAGTACATCCGGCCTATCCCCAATGCAGGAATTCCACGACGGGTTACTCAACCGATTGAAGCTGAAACATAAATCAGTGGTATTCGAAAAGTCGCCCTTTAAGCAAACTGACCAATTGCTAGTGGACGCTGTCATTGCTGAGGCTCGGAGGTTCTGGGCACTCGGGGAGAAGGAAAAAGCCGTACGCAGGTTATTTGATTACCTAAGAGAGTTTGCATCGCAAAGCATTCAGCGAGATTTTGATTATTCCTTGCAATTACATGGTCTTACAGCGGAGCATGCAGAAAAGAAAATCTTGTGCTTGAGAGGGCCGCTTCATTACGATACTCTTCCAGTCTTGCTTCGCAGAGATAGAGTCGACTTCAATTCCTACTTATTTACAGAGCCTTATGTTCCACCACTGAGTGAAGCGGTAATTGGTCGACTGATACGTGGTCCACCCTTTTAGGGGGGGTGGGGTCCACCCTCTCGCACATCCACTCAGCCAAGACTTCACGCACAAGCCTGGCGGTCGTGATGTAGCGGACAACCGCATACCCTTGAAGAAATCGTGGAACCGACCACGTGCGCGCACCACCATACCCACACACTTTTGACGACGATTCACGATCCCACGAAATCGTTCACGAAATTCCGTTAGAGTTGTTTCGGTGACCGCCTAAGAAGGAGTCGTCTGAATGGAGGCGGTTTTTCCAAAAAAAGGGGATGTGATGGTTAGGAATCTACGGAAGTTCCTGGACCATCTTTTCGACTTCGTCTTCTGAGAAGGCCTTGAGAGTCACGGTATGTACCAGACCAGTTGCGCCGGCCATAGTTGCGAATCGTGCAGCCGCCTTGTCGTCCGGCAGTTCTAGAAACTCCACAATGTCGTATTGGCCGAATGTCATGTATCCTGTCATCTTTCCACCCATCTTCTGAACCTGCGCCTTCACTTGTACTCGGTCCTTAGTCCATCCCTGCTTGAAGTTCTGCTTTCCCTTCTCAGTTAGTTTCACCAAGACTATGTAGTGAGCCATTTTCTATACGCCAACTCGTTTCTGTGACGAGTTGACAATATATGCCTTCATTTTATCGCGCACCAGACCAGATCACATGAATGAGATATGACACCAATCTCTTCTCGTCTAATGAAAAAGAGCAGGTTAGAAGAGTCGAAATACAACCCGTGAATAACCCTTCGTCGTACTGTGTGTGGTCTCAATGGAGCGCACATCAGAGGAGCCGCTAGACAGATGCGCGCTTGCCGCTGACTGATTTCATTTCTTTGCATCTGATTTGCGCTTAATGTCTAGTATCGTGGTGATTTCAGTCTCAGTCATTCCTGTGATTTCGATGACTTTCACGTTCGAATGGAAACCAGCAACGAGCTGCACATTCGAGGATGGTGTTCGAAGCGTCTTGGATAGCCATCTTAGGATCTCGTGATTCGCCTTACCTTTCATCGGGAGCGCGGCGACATGGATTGTGAGTGTGCCGTCAGGTTCGCAGAACAGTTTTGTTTCGCTTCTCAGCGGCTTCACGTTCAACGTTAATCTAACGTGGTTCGACAGTGGTCGTGAATGCATACAATCGTCTCACTGGTCACCCAGGTATGTGTACTAGTAACGTGTGAGTAGAATCTCTGAGGTTAGTTGGCTCATCAGTCGAAGGGGTCCACTCTCTCTGCTGAATTGATGTGAAGGTTGATTCTCGAATCTCCGATGCAAGTCGGAAAATTGCTTCTTCGCGTACTGATTAACTCTCCCTTGCAATTCCGACAATGAAACGCGGCAAGGACGTTGGAAAAGGCTGTTTCCCCAACCAACGTGCCGGAGAGGAAGCCCCATCCAAGCCCTTTGGAGCGAGCGTTTTGCTCAGAGGACACACCGGATGAAAAGCTCGGCAATTCGCGAGCTTCTCAAGCTAACTGAACAACCCGACGTAATCTCATTCGGCGGGGGATTACCCAGCCCTGACGTTTTCCCCGCAAAAGATTTCCGATCAGCTTGCATGCACGTTCTTGAGGAGCATGGCCCTGAGGCGCTTCAATACGGGACGACTGAGGGGTTCACTCCACTTCGCAAAATGATTGCAAGGCACGCAAAACGCTACGGAATAACCGCTGGCCCAGAAAACATACTCATCACATGTGGATCGCAACAAGCGTTGGATTTGATCGGCAAAGTCTTCATAGACCCTGGAGACCAGATCATCGTCGAGAAACCAACCTACCTTGGTGCATTGCAGGCCTGGAACGCTTATGAACCCAACTTCCTAGGCGTACCGATAGATGATGAGGGCATTAGATTAGATGAACTAGAGCAAGCTCTCGAAACGGGCGGAAAATTCGTCTACTTAATGCCCAACTTCCAAAACCCGAGTGGTGTCACCATCTCACTGGAACGAAGAAAGAGACTTGTCGAATTAGCCGCGAAACACGAAGTACCATTAATCGAAGACGACCCATACGGCCAACTTCGATATGAAGGAAAACACATAACTCCAATATTCGCCCTCGACGGTGCAGACGTAATCTACCTCAGCACCTTCTCCAAAATCCTCTCACCCGGGCTGCGCCTCGGATGGATGATTGCCCAACCGGACATCATTCACCGACTCGTCCAAGCAAAACAGGGCACCGATCTCCACACCAGCACGCTCATTCAGATGGTTGTCTACGAAGTTTCACACGGCGGATTCTTAGACAGGCAGGTGCGAGCGATTCGATCTGTCTATCGCGAACGCCGCGACTCGATGTTATCTGCCATGAAACAGTACTTCCCCGCCGGTGTCACGTGGACTCAACCTCAAGGAGGGCTTTTCCTCTGGGTAACTCTTCCTGCGTCATTGGATTCCGCTGAGGTGTTGCGCGAGGCGCTCAAGGAGAAAGTTGCCTTCGTACCAGGAGCATCGTTCTACGCAGACGGCTCCGCAGCGAATACCATGCGCCTCAACTTCTCATATGCAAAACCAGCCATAATCGAGGAAGGAATTCGCAGGTTGGGGAAAGTCATCAAACTGATGCAGACCAACGCAAAGCCTATCGAATTACCTATTGAATCCCCCAATCGAACGGCACAATGAATGACTCGTAGCCTTGTTCGTGCGTGTTCGCGCTTTACTTTCAGGATACCCGAGTAGAGGTCATCTTGGGTTTGTATAGCCTTCTGTGGATTCGGTTTGCCGGTCGCACTTCTCTGCCGAAGCTTGTCTAGGCTTGCGCGGGTCTCGGAACTTACAACGTAGGCAAATATTGGCGCATCAAGAGACCGCAACTCCGACACCTTACGAGTCGCAGTAGCCTCCCATCTCGATCGAAATCTTGACCGATCTCGCGCAACCTGCGATGTTCACACACATCTGGTGTGAAGCTTTCCGATTCGCGGGAAATATCTGCG
>Ga0326727_10007354_pt1 | contig 29207 bp, 28 predicted proteins | sample MB2enrmetagenome_FD_207643 | JGI IMG/M metagenome (GOLD analysis project Ga0326727, IMG submission 207643) | Lab enriched peat soil microbial communities from McLean, Ithaca, NY, United States - MB29MY | ecosystem: Environmental > Terrestrial > Soil > Wetlands > Peat | place: USA: New York... | reverse complement strand
GATCCTCAACGCGCTGCTGCTGCCCATCGTGCTCGTCTTCCTGATCGTCCTGGCCTGGACGGTGCTGCCTGAGCCGTATCGCCTCCGGCTCTGGGAGCGCATCCTGCTGGTGGTGGTGACCACCGCCGTGATCGTCATGGGATTGACCGTCGCGGGCACCGCCGTCGGTCTCTGACGTCGGCTTCCGAGGGCGACCACGGTGGCGCGCGACCGGCGTCCACGATGTCCCCAGACAGCGTGTCCAGGATGTCCCTGAGACTTCACAATGGCTGGGGAGGCAGGATTCGAACCTGCGATTGGCTGATCCAGAGTCAGCTGCCTTACCACTTGGCCACTCCCCAGTGGCGCTCGCGAGTTTACCTGCCGCGGCACCTTCGCCTGGGGTCATCGGCCGCTTCGGCCGCCGGTGACCGCGGCGGGCGGCCCAGCAGTCCGGTGCTCCCGGCGGGTGGACCTCGGCGACCCGGCCGCCCCCTGCAGCGCGGGCACGCTCGCGACGAGCGCCGCGTCCTCGTCAGGCTCCCCCGCCCCGCCGGCCTGGTCCCCGAGGGGGCCAGGGTCTCGTAGCCGAGCGGTCAGCTCGAGGCGTCCGGCGCGATCTCCGCCCGGAGCCGTCGTCCCCGGCTGCCTATACTTGAGCGGTGGACCTCGTTCAGCTGCTCCGCTCCCAGGCACGCCGGTACCGCTGTGTCCAATGCGGGGAGAGCATGGCCGAGTGCGGCATCAACGTCCTCGCCCAGCAGGGCAACCGGGCGCTGGTCCGGGTCACGTGCCCCTCGTGCAACGACGAGAACCTGCTCCAGATCATCTTTCAGACGGAGGTCGAGCCCGCCGAGGCCGCTCCTGCCCCCGACGGCGTCGACGAGGGTGGGAGGCCGGTGGCTGCCCCGATCTCGGGCGACGAGATCCTCGAGCTCCACGAGATCCTCGCCGGCCACGTCGGACCTCTGACGGAGCTGCTCGTCCGCCGCTGACGGATCGCGGCTCTCGGCGCGGATGCCCTCGTCAGCGGGCCCGGCCCCGGCGCCGTCAGGCGCGAGGCGTCGCTGCGCTCCCCGTCGGACCACCCCTTCCTTGGCCTCGGCGTCCCGACCGGCCTCCGGGGGGCCTGCCGCGATCCGCCCCCCGCCATACCGGCGCCGGTGGATCTCCGTGCCGGACTGTGAGCAGGACGTCACGCAAACCTCACGCCTCCTTTACTCCGGCGGGTGCTACATCTGAGAGCCGAACCGGAAGCTGCGCCGGCCGGGCGTGGCACGGATGGAGGCCGTCATGGGCAACCTCGGAGCTAGCGTGCGGCGGATGCTGGATCGGTTCCTCGTCCGCGTCGTCGCCGGGGTCGTCGTCTCCGGCATCGTCGTGATGGTCCTCCTCGTCGTGGTGCTCGTCGCCATCACGCCCGCCGTCGCGGTGGGCGAAGTGCGCACCGCGGCGATCCTCCTGGGCCTCGCCGGCGTGGTGCTGCTCGGGTTCGCCGCCGCCCTGGTCGCCAACCGTGAGACCACCCACGTCCGCGCCCTCGGCCAGCTCGCCCGGCGGGTCGCCGCCGGCGACGTCAGCGCCCGGGTCTCGCCGGGTGGGGCCGCCGAGCTGAGGGAGCTCGGGGAGGCCTTCAACCTGATGGTCGACCGGCTGGGCGGCATGGTCGAGCGGGTCAGGGACGTGAGCGGCGAGCTGGCCGCCTCCGCCGCCCGCCTCTCCGAGGCCTCCACCCAGCTGGTGTCCACCACCGCCCAGCAGACCTCGGCGGCGGTCGAGACCTCGGCGAGCATGGAGGAGCTGGCCCGGACCTCGGCGCACATCGCCGAGACCGTCGAGCGGGTCGCCACCCAGGCGGCGGAGACGCGGGACAACCTGGACCGCGCCCACGAGCGCATCCTCACCTCCGGCCAGCGCACGGTCGCGCTCACCGACCGGGTCCGCGACATCGGCCGCATCCTCGGCCTCATCAACGACATCGCGGACCAGACCAACCTGCTCGCCCTCAACGCCGCCATCGAGGCCGCCCGCGCCGGCGAGGCCGGCCGCGGCTTCGCGGTGGTCGCGGACGAGGTCCGCCGCCTCGCCGACCGTTCCAAGGCGCTGGCCGCCGACATCTCCACGATCACCGAGAGCGCCGAGTCCGAGACCAGCGCCACCGTCATCGCCATGGAGGAGGGCGCAGCCCAGCTCCAGATCGGCCTCGGGTTGATGGAGCAGGTGGCCGAGGCCAGCTCCAACGTGCGGCTGGCCACCCAGCAGCAGCGCTCAGCCTCGGAGCAGGTGGTGGAGGCGATGGAGCAGGTCAGCGTGGCCAGCCGCCAGGTCTCGGCCACCGCCCAGCAGATCGCGGTTGCCGCGGGCGGCCAGGCGGAGATGGCCGGCGATCTCCAGGTGGTCGCCTCGGCAGGACGCCAGGACTCCCCCACCAACTTCCCCGCGGACAGCCCTGGCGGCGCGTTCAACGAGACCGCCGACGAGTCGCTCCTGGTGGCGGCTGCGGCGGACTGACCCCGGACCTCTCCCGGTCCGCTGGCTGCGCGAGCGGTCCGGGGCGGTGAGGCAGCCGGCTCAGCCCTCGTCCGCCCGTTCGCGGCGCGCTGTGGCGGCGGCGTGCCGGCGCGGGAGCGACCGCCGGATCGTGAACCGGAAGACCACCAGCTCCTTGATGGCGCGGGCGATGGCGCGCGGCCGGGCCCCGGAGCGCCGGCCGGCCACCCGGGGATGGTGGGGGACGCCGACCTGGGCGATCCGCCACCCCGCGTAGCGGGCCTTGTAGTACAGCTCGGCGTTGATCAGGGCGCTGCGCGCCTCCAGGGTCACCGACTCGAGGACCTCGCGCCGCATCAGCTTGAGGGCGCAGTCGACGTCGCGGTAGGGGAGGCGGTAGAGAACGGCCACCAGGGTGTTGAAGACCCAGCTGACCACCTCGCGCGGCCAGGCGTCGCGCCGCTTCTCCCGCCACCCGGCGACCAGGTCGGCCCGGTCGAGGAGGGGCGCGAGCAGGGCCAGGTCGGCGATCTCGAACTGACCGTCGGCGTCGGTGAAGGCGACGAAGTCCCCGCGGGCGGCGCGCAGGCCGTCGCCGACGGTGATCCCGTAGCCGCTCTTCTGCTCGTGGCGGACCACCCGGAGGCTCATCCCCAGCTCTCCGGCGAGGGCGGTGGCCAGCCGGCCGCTCCCATCGGTGCTGCCGTCGTCGACGATCACCAGGTCGAAGCGGCTGGCGATCCCGGGCAGGACCTGGGCCGCATGTGGAAGCAGCCAGGCCAGGTTCTCGGCCTCGTTGTGGACCGGGAGGACGAGGGTCAGGCTGCTGAGGAGCGGGCGGCTAGCCACCGATCCCGGTCAGGCGGTGAGCGCCGGCGCGTGGCCGCGGGGGTAGACGGCGCCGCCCTTCTGCCAGTCGACGATGGCCTCGATGGTCTCCCGCCGGACCCGGGAGATGTTGGCCTCCACGGTCCCGATGACGCTGTCGATCAGGGTGTCGCTCAGCTGGTGGGGCTCGAGGCCGAGGTCGAGGAGGTGCTGGTGCTTGGCGTTGTAGTAGTGGGCTTCCTTCTCGCGGCGGGGGTTGGGCACCACGTGATCGATCGCCGTCTCCAGGCCGTGCACGGAGCGAGCGTGGGCCACCCTCTCGGCCAGCTCCTGCACCGAGAACTGCTCGGTGAACTGGTTGAAAACCCGATACTCGCCCGCCGCCGGCGGGTTGAGCGCGGCCAGCTCGATGCAGCGGACCGTGTCGCGGATGTCGAGGAAGCCGCGGGTCTGCCCCCCCTTTCCGTAGACGGTGAGCGGCACCCCGACCGCGGCCTCGACGAGGTAGCGGTTGAGCACGGTGCCCCAGATGCCGTCGTAGTCGAAGCGGGTGGTCAGGTCGGGATGGAGGGCGGTCTCGTCGGTGGAGACCCCGTAGACGACGCCCTGGTTGAGATCGGTGGACCGCAGGCCCCAGATCCGGCAGGCGAACTCCAGGTTGTGGCTGTCGTGCACTTTGGAGAGGTGGTACACGGAGCCCGGGGACTTCGGGTAGAGCATCACGTCGCGCCGCCCGTTGTGCTCCACCTCGAGGAAACCCTCCTCGATGTCGATGTTCGGCGTCCCATACTCACCCATCGTGCCCAACTTGATGATGTGACAGTTGGGCGCGTTATCCCGGATGGCGTAGAACAGGCTGAGGGTGCCGACCAGGTTGTTGACCTGGGTCTCGATGCCGTGCCTTGGGCTGATCATCGAATAGGGCGCCGAGCGCTGCTCCGCAAAATGGACGACGGCATCGGGCCTGCTGGCGGCGATCATGGACGCGGTCGCGGCCTCGTCTTGAAGGTCAAGCTGGTGCCACACGATCTTCCGCCCGCTTACCTGCTCCCAGCGAGAGATACGATCGTGGATGGAGGCGATCGGCACCAGGCTGTCGGTTCCGCATTCCTCGTCCCAGCGCCGCCGAACCAGGCTGTCAACCGCGACCACGTCGTGTCCACGGGCTGAGAAGTGAAGGGCGGTCGGCCACCCCAGGTAGCCGTCGGCCCCGAGAACCGCGATGCGCATTGCTATCTCCCCTTGATGGCCGGGCGACCCCCGGCCGGCGTTGTCCGTGCGATCTGGGCCACGAAGTGCCGGTGGGCCAGGGCGAGGCCGTCGGCGAGTGCAGTTTGCGGCTTCCAACCGAGCAATCGCTCTGCGCGCCCGGCGTCGAGACAGGCACGGGCCACCTCCCCGGCCCGGGCCGGCTGGAAGTCGGGGGTGATGCCGCCCCCGGCCGCCGCGATCAGCCCGTCGACCACCTCGAGGACGCTGGTCTCCCGCCCGGTCCCCACGTTCACCGGGCCGTCGATGGCGCTCGCCAGCGCCGCCCGGGTGGCGGCGGCGATGTCGGCGACGTAGACGAAATCACGGGTCTGCGACCCGTCCCCGTAGATGACCGGTCGCTGCCCCTGCGCCAGCCGGGTGGAGGAGATCGCGACCACCCCGGCCTCCCCCGTGCCGTCCTGGCGAGGCCCGTAGACGTTCCCGTAGCGCAGGGCGACGGTGCGCAGCCCACGCTGCCGGTAGGTCCACAGGTAGGTCTCCTCGCACAGCTTCTCCGCCCCGTAGGCGGAGCGCGGCGATGGGGTCAGCTCCTCGGAGGCCGGCAGACGGGCGGCGTCGCCGTACACGGCTCCTCCCGAGGAGGCGATGAGGAGCGCTTCGCAGCCGGCCCGGGCCGCCGCCTCGAAGCAGGCGACGGAGCTGGCCAGGACGCGCCGGACGTGGTCGCCGGGGTCGCGCAGGGCGCGGTTGACCCCTCCCTTGGCGGCGAGGTGGACGAGCGCCTGGGGACGGAACCGGACCAGGGCGGTGGCGGCCTCGGTCCCGCCGGCATCCGCCTCCACCAGCTCGACGGAGGCGGGGAGGGGGGTCCCGCAGGGGTGCGAGAGGTCGTCGACGACCAGGACGTTGATCCCGTCGGCGGCGAGCAGCTCGACGAGGTGGCTGCCGATGAAGCCGGCGCCCCCCACCACCGCGACCCGGGCGGGGAGGGGCCCGATCCCCGCTCCGCCCCGCGCGGCCGGGGCCCCTGCCTCCTCCGGGGTCACGGCTGGGCCGGGACGGCGACAGCGGTCTCCTCGGCGATCCGGGGCCGCCCCAGCAGCATGATGCCGACGGCCCCGGCAACTCCCAAGGGGAGGGTCATGGCGAGCCGCACCAGAACGGTGATCACCAGGGCGGCGGGATGGCCGACCCCCCCGGCGGTGAGCAAACCGATGGTGACGAGGTCGGCCGCCCCGATGCCGAAGGGGAGCGTCGAGATGCTGCCGGCGACCTGGGAGATGCAGTAGGCGGCCACCGCCACGGTGAGGGCCAGGGTCGCCCCCACCGCCCAGGCGAGCACCAGGATCTGGAGGCCGCTGATCGCGAAGATGACCAGGGTGTAGGCCGCGAAGGTCGTGGTGAGGCGCGCCGACGACCCCAGGTCGTGGAGCTGGAAGAGGGAGCGGACCACCCCTCCCCTCAGTCCACGGGTCGTGGGCAGCTGCTCCGGGCGGGTCCCGCGGGTGAGCAGGCTCGCCCACCAGGGGAGGGCCAGGACCGCCAGGCTGGCCACGGCGAGGCCGGCCACGGCCAGGAGGGGAAGGAAGAGGGTGGCGGCCAGGAGCCCGCCGATGACGGCCATCTGGACGAGGGTGACGAGACGCTCGTAGAGGACGGTGGCCACCCCGGCGCTGACCGGAACGAGGTCGTGGTTCCGCCAGAGGTAGGGGCGGGAGAGGTCGCCGCTGGCGGCCGGGGTGAGCCAGCTGAGGGTCTGGCCGGCCAGGTCGACCCAGTTCATGCGGACGAAGGGGACGTGCTGGCCGAGGCGGGTGAGCAGGATCTGGGAGCGGCGGGCGCGGAGCAGCGTGGTGGGGAGGTTGAGGGCGATCGCGATCCCCACGAGCGACCAGGACACGCGTCCCGCCTTGCTGATGACCGCTGCCGGATCAACCTTGCGGACGAGGCCGTAGATCACCGCGGCGCTGATGACGAAGACGACCAGCTGGAGCCCGGCCACGAGGAGCCGCCGCCGCGTCAACCGCTGCGCCCAGGCCCTCCCAGGTGCTCGGGTGGGTGAGGCCGGGGCGGTGGGATGGGCCGCCCGGTCATCGGCGGGCGCGCCATCGCCCCCGCGCCAGACCACGTCGGCCGCGGACTTCGCGGACAAGAAATCTCCCCATTCGTCCGTGTGGAGTTCCACCGGATGCTGACCAACCGAACCTTACAAGAGCCTTACCGCTTCCGGCCTGAGACGTGGCGGTGAGGCCGCCCACCGTCCCGCAAGGTTCGGCCGCCCATCCGGCGGCGTGGGCGGGGGATCATCATCCTCCTCCCGCCCGCGCTCTCGACCCGCCGCCCCCCCGGCCGGCCCGCGCGGCTGCTCGTCAGGACGCTGGCCGCCGCGGCCTCCCCCCGGCGAGCCACGGCGTCACCCGTCGGGTGTATGACAGAGCCCTGATGCGCCTCCTGCCCCGACGCGGCAAGCAGCCCAAGCCCAGGCCGGCGACCGCGCTCCGGCCGGTCTGCCCGATCTGCGAGAAACCGATGGAACGGCGGGGCTCCACGGTCTGGATGTGCCCGGACTTCCCGCGCTGCCGAGGGGCCATCGCCGCCGACTGACGGCGCCCCGGGCTCTCACCTCGTGGAGCCGCGCCCCGCGTCTTCCGGGGGGACATCGGCCCCGCCGAGGCTTTCCAGCGCCCGGCGGGCCACCGCGGTGCCAGCGCCCGAGGCGGCGCCAACGGCGGCGCGCACCGCCAGCCTCTGCCAGAGGGGCGCGTTTTCCTTGCGCTGGCGGGCCAGCTCCTCGCGGATCTCCTCGAGCTGGGCGGCGACATCGTCGAGCGAGGTGACCGTGACCGGCGGCGTCTCCTTGCGCCGGCGCCGGGTGCCGAGCACCACCACCACGGCGGCGGCCACGGTCACGGCCCCGATGACCGCATAACGCACCCCGTCCCGCCGCAGCCTCGCCTTCCAGTCGAGCTCGTCCCGCACCCGGGCGTCCAGGGCCGACACGTGAGCCGCAAGCGCCTGCTTGCTCAGCTCCCGTTCGCGCTCTGCCTCGGCAAATCCCTGACCCACTCCAGGTCCTCCTTGAGGGTGGCACCGACCCTACGACCGGTGGCGATCGTCCTCTTCACCATCCGGTATCCCAGCCAGCCCATGATGGCCGCCAGCAGCAGGCACAGGCCGGCGACGATGAGCCATCCCAGCCAGCGGTGGCCGAGCAGCCCGCCCAGCGCCTCGGCACCGGCTCCGAGCAGGAAGACGACCACCAGGAAGGCGGCGATGGCGGCCCCGGCGAGCAGCCCTGCCGCGAGCGCGCCGCGTTTGCCCGCGGCGATGCCCTCGACCTTGACCAGGTTCAGCTCGGCCCGACCGACGCGCAGCGCGTCGTCGAGGATCTCCCGGAGCAGGTCGACGAGCGACGCCGGGGACGAGGTCGTGGAAGGGGGGTCCTGGGTCGCCATCAGCAGAGCTTCTCAGACCGGGGGCGGCAGGTGTCGAGCCCTGCGAGGGTCATATCTTCAACGCCGCGACGTCGATGTCCTTGAGGCTGTCGGGAGGCGGGATGCCGTGGTCGTAGAGGGTCTTGAGCAGGGCCAGCACGTAGCGGACGCCGGTGAGGTTGACCCCGTGCTCGCGGGTCAGGGTCTGGATGGTCTGGAGCTTGTAGATGTCGCGCTGCGAGAAGCGCCGGCGATTGGTCGACGTGCGCTGCGGTACCACCAGCCCGACGTTCTCGTACATCATCAGGGTCCGCGGGTGCGTCTCCAGGATCTCGGCGGCGACGCTGATGGTGTAGATGGGCTTGTCCAGGCCCGGCGAGCCGGGCAGCGGACCGCTCCCGGGACTGCCTCCGGCTACTCCTTCAGCCACTCGTTGATTCCCTCTGAGAGGGCCAGGGGGGAGGTCTGGGCCTTGACGAGAAACTCCAGCGCTCCCAGCTTGAGGCCACGATCGACCAGCTCCTTCTCGCCGAAGTTGCTGAGGAAGATCACCGGCGTCTCGGCCGTGGGCGCGTGCCGCCGGAGCTCCTGGAGCACCTCGAAGCCGTCCTTCTTGGGGAGGCGGACGTCGAGGAAGATGATGTCCGGCAGCAGCTGCTTGGCCCGCTCCAGCCCCTCGGCCCCGTCGAGAGCGACCTCGACCCTGTACCCGTCCAGCTCCAGCTTGGTCCGGTACATCTCCAGGGTGTCCCGATCGTCCTCGATGAGGAGGACGTCGATGATCGCGTCCTCGTCCGCCATCGCCTTCGCCTGCCCTCCTCGGTCTGGAGCCGCCTCCGTCGACGCCGGAAGCCCCCCGGCAGTATAGCCGGGCCGCACATGCCCCTCCGAACTGACTGTCATCCGATGTGCCAGCTCTCAATCCGATAGCTGTGAGGACTGGCCGTGGGCGCTGGGCGCCGCCTCCGGCCCGGCGGATCGAGGGCGCGGGCCGGGCGGGTTCAGATGCGGACGTGGGCGATATCCACGCCGGCGACGAACTCCGGACGCGGGATTCGATGCGCGTCCAGGGTCTGGAGGAGCCGGATGACGTGGCGGGCCGCGTTCAGGTTGAGACCGTGCGCCCTGGTGAGCCGCTGGACCGCCTGGAGGGTGAGGAGATCGCGCTGAGAGTAGCGGCGCCGGTTGGTGGGGGTCCGCTGCGGGACCACCAGTCCCAGATGCTCGTACATCATCAGCGTGCGGGGGTGCACGGCCAGGATCTCCGCCGCCACGCTGATCGTGTAGATGGGCTTGTCGAGGCTCAGCCGGGTCGGCTCTGAGCCCTCGGAGTGGGGCGCAGCGGCCACCATTGGTCACCTCTGTGCCGGGAGCCGCCGGGCGGTCGTGACCGGGGGCGCCGGCGCCTCTCGCTCCTCACATGGTAGCCGTGCTCCCCGGCGCTGGGGGGGTGCCGCCTGGCCGGATCGCCCGGTCCGGCCTCACGCGGGCGGTGGGGCGATTCGGTGAACGGCCTCTCCGTCGTGGCACCATTACCGCCGATGTCCCCCCTCCACCGCCTGCCGGCAGAGCGGCCCGGTCCCGGGTCGGCCGCTGGAGCGGTAACCCCGCCGCGTAACCACCCCGGCCGCGGCCCCGTTGGAGCACTGTGATGGCCGACACCCCACGACCCTCGCTGCCCGCGCCCAGCGGCCTCGACGACCTCGCGGTGCGGGAACGCTGGCTGAAGCGGCGCCGGGCCCGCGACTTCACGGCGCGTCGCTCCGGGTTGATCGCCCTCTGGGTGGCCGTCGCCGCGGTCGTGTCGTGGCTCTTCATCGCCGGCTTTGCCGGCTTCGCCAGCCTGGGGCACTAGCGCCGCACCCCGGACGCGCCGCTCCGGCCGTTCAGATCAAGGAGGCGTGACCGACCGAGCCGCGGAGCTGACCCAGAGCTGGACGGAGCCCAGCGGCGCGACCTAGCCGATCAGCTCGCGCAGGTCCTGCAACTGGTTCCCGATCCAGCGGGAGAGGTCGTTGCTGCGGATCGTCTCGCGCATTCTCTCCGCCCGGGCCACCCGCTCCGGCTCCTCCATGATCAGCCCGAGCAGGAGAGCCTCCGCCGTCTCGTCGATGTCGAAGGGGTTGACGGTGAGGGCGAAGTCACCGATCTCCTCGTGAGCACCCGCGTTCTCACTGAGGACCAGCACCCCGTTGCGGGTGTTGCAGAGGGGCCCCTCCTTGGCGACCAGATTCATGCCGTCGTAGATGGGGTTGACGAGCAGAACGTCGAAGCACTTGTAGGCGGCGATGGCCTTGTGCATGTTCTCCTCGACCTCGACCCGGATCGGCGTCCAGCCTCCGCTGGAGAAGCGGCGGTTGATCCTCGCCGCCACCGAGAGGACGCTGCCCAGGTAGGAGCGATAGTCGTCGATGTCCTGGCGGCTGGGCTGCAGGAAAGCCCAGAACTGGACGCGGCGGTGGAGGTCGATGTGGATCTCCAGCATCCGCTCGTAGGCGAGGAAGCCACGCACGATGTTCTTGCTGAGGTCGGTGCGATCCACGCGCAGGATCAGCTTCTCCGGCCGCCAGGACTCGATCCGGCGCTCTTCGTCCAGCACCCGGGGGTCCACGACCTGCTCGGCGAAGCTGGGGATGTCGATGCTGATCGGGTAGTGGCGGACCCACACCGCCCGCCCCTGGTAGTAGACGGTGCCCTCCCGGAAGTCGACGCCCAGGCCCAGGTTCTCCTCGCACGTCAGCAGGAAGTTGCGGACATCGCGGCTGGTCTGGAAGCCCACGATGTCGTTGCCGAGCAGGCCGTGGACGATCTCGTCGCGGATCGGCTTGGGCAGGATCTTCCAGTACTGGGGGGTCGGCCACGGGATGTGGACGAAGTGCTGAAGCCTGACCTCGGGAACCCGCTCGCGCACCATCCGGGCGACCAGGTACAGCTGGTAGTCCTGGATCAGCACCAGGGGGGGGCGGTCGCTCCCTGACGCCTCCCGGACCACCCGGTCGGCGAACATGCGGTTGACGGCGACGTAGCCCTCGCGCCACGCGTGCCGGGTGGACGCGTCCACCACCGGCTCCCGTGCCAGGTCCCAGAGGTAGTGCTGGATGAACCAGAGCAGCGGGTTGGCGATGACGTTGTAATACAGGTCGTAGGCGGCCGGGTCGGGCTGGATGAACGCTACCCGGTAGTCGGTCCCATCCTCGGTGCGGAGATGGGCGGGATCGCCGCGCTCGGCAAGGCGCCGGTCCTGCTCGTCCCGCGCCGCGGCCACCCAGAGGGCTCCGGTCTCGGCCGCCAGCGACGAGAGGGCGGTCACCAGCCCGCCGGCCCCCTTGACGAGCCGTTCCGGCCGCCCCAGGAGCGGGTCCTCCGCCTCCAGCACCAGGGGAGCGCGGTTGGCGGCGACGATGGGCCGCACATGGCGGAGCAGACGGCGGGTGTAGGGTTCGAGCGCGGGCAGTTTTGGCCTCCTTGCGGCCTGCGACCCTGCTGGACGGTTCCGAAGGTTCCATACGCCGCGGGTGCGCTGCCGGAGACGTCACCCGCGCAGTGCTGACACGACGCTACCAGTCCGGGACGCCGTTCCGGGCCATCATCCTCCGGTGGGACGGCACGCCTCCGCGTCCCACCGTGCCGGCCGGTTAGACTCTCGCCGCAGTGTCCTTCTTTGGACGCCTTTTCGGCTCCGCGACGCCTCCCGACCCACCGTCCAACACCGTGGTCATCGCGGCCGACCTGGTCGCCGGGCTGACGGCCGGAGGGGTGCCGCTGGAGGCCGCCGTCGACGCCGCCCTGCGCCGCAGCCTGGAGGCGGAGCGGCGCGCGGCCGAGGCGGAGAGGCGGGGCGAGAAGATCCCCTTCTGGCTGCGGCGGGAAGGGGGCGGCTCGGGGGAGATGGAGGACGCGCTCCGTGACCGGATCGCCCAGCGCCGGGCCAGCGAGGAGGAGCGCTGACGCCGGCGGCACTCGCCCGGCGTCCAGCCCCGTGATCCCTGATCCCCCGCCCGAAACGCGGAGTCCGCTGCGCCGTCTGGCCGTCAGCTTGATCGGGCTGCTGGTGCTGCTCGTGTACGGCAGCGTCGGCTACATGCTGATCGAGGGCTACACCTTCCTCGACGCGCTCTTCATGACGGTCATCACGATCAGCACGGTCGGCTACGAGGAGGTGCACCGGCTGGACGCCGCCGGAGAGGCGTTCACCATCTCGGTGATCGTCCTCGGGGTGATCGGTTTCCTCTACACCTTCGGCGTGGTGGTCGAGCTATTGTCGGGTGGAGAGTGGCAGCGTCACCGGAGGGCCCGACGGGTGCAGCGCCGGCTGGATGACATGCGGGACCACGTCATCGTCTGCGGCTACGGGCGCACCGGACGTCAGGCGGTGATCGAGCTCGGCCAGTCCGGGCAGGCTTTCGTGGTCGTCGAGTGGAACTCCGGGGGGCTGGCCAACGTGGAGCAGGACCGTGTCCTCCACGTCCTCGGCGACGCGTCCAGCGACGAGGTCCTGGAACGAGCCGGGATCAGCCGCGCCCGCGCTCTGATCAGCGCCGTCGACTCCGACGAGCGCAACGTCTACATCGTCCTCACCGCGCGCTCGCTCCGCCCCGATCTCTACATCGTGGCCCGCTCCTCCCAGCCGGACTCGGCAGAGAAGCTGCGCCGCGCCGGAGCCGACCGGGTGGTCAGCCCGTACACGCTGAGCGGCCGGCGCATGGCGGCGCTCGCCATGCAGCCCGCGGTGGTGGACACCTTCGACCTGCTGGTCGGCGGCGCGGACACGTCGATGCGGGTGGAGGAGCTGGTGGTCGGCGGCGGTGCCGGTCGTCCTCTCTCCGCCCTCGAGCTGCGCCGGTCGGGAGCGGTGCTGCTCGCGCTGCGCTCGGGCGACGGCGCGCTGCGCGTGGGCCCCGGGGACGACGAGGCCCTCCGTCCCGACGACATCGTGGTGGCGATGGGCACCCGCGACCAGCTCACCGCGCTGGCCGCCGCCCTCAGCCCGGCGCCGACCGCCTCCTGATCCCGGTCAGGCGGTGAGCGACTCCATCTCCGCCAGCGCCGCCGCCCGCCCGGCGTCGGCGAAGTGCCGGCGGGCGGGCTCGAGCCGGTCGATCAGGCGGTCGGCGAGGGCCGCCTTGGCGTCCATGGGGTGGAGCGAGCCGGAGGCGTAGGCCTCGCGGACCTCGCGAACGGAGGAGAACGTGACCGGGCCACCATGGTCCGGGGTGCGTTCCACCCGCAGCGCGGTGTCACCGAGGCCGAAGCAGAGCTGCTCGATCCAGTCCAGCACCGGGTTCAGCTCGACCTCTCCGGGCGGGCAGAAGGCGCCGCGCAGCTTGGCCCTGATCTCGTCGGGGGAGTCGTGGATGAAGACCGCCGAGCGCGGCTTCGACTTGCTCATCTTCATCGCCGCCAGCGCCTCGGCACGCTCCTCCGGCGGCACCGGCCAGCGGTCGGGCTTGAGCAGCCCGGGGAGCAGCGCGCTGTGGGCCGCCAGCGGCTTGATGGCGGTTCCGGCCGCATCGTGGAGGGGATTGATGCGCATCCTTGTGGCCACGTCGCGGGCGATGACGTGGGCCTTGCGCTGGTCCATCCCGGCGTGGGCGATGTGGACGCCGAGGGCGAAGATGTCGGCCGCCTGCATGGCCGGGTAGATGAGCTTGGCGAAGTCGTGCTGCTCCCCCTCCCGGCGGCCGAGGATGGTGACGCTCCGCTGCATCCGGGCCACCGAGGTGTGCTTGGCGACCTCGATCATCGTGGCCCAGTAGTCGCGAGCCGGGTCGGCGTAGAGGTCCGAGGCGAGCACCAGGTGGAGGGCGTCCGGGTCGCCGCCGACGCAGAGCAGCGATGCCCTCATGGCCTCGCCGTAGTAGGCGAGGGCGAGCCGCCGGATCCGATCCCGGTCGCCGCCCAGCTTGTCGTTGATCCAGGTGTGCCAGTCGGCGAGCAGGACCGTGCAGTCGACCCCCGCCTCCTGGAAGTCGCGCACCTTGGCCATCAGCACCAGCCCGCCGCCGAGGTGGACCCGGCCGGAGATCTCGTAGCCGATGTAGTGGCGGAGCGGTTCGCCGGCGGTGAGCAGGCCGAGGAGCTCCTCCCGGGTGAGCAGCTCGGCGAGATTGCGCTCGATCAGCGCCGCCCGGCGGGCGATGTCGGGAGCGGCGGGGGAGGGGGGGGTGCTCATGGTGGGTGGGGGCATGTGGCGCTCCAGGGGCCGCGCTGCGGCATCCCGGGCCGGCTGGTCCCAGGGGCTGGACTCGAACCAGCGATACACGGTTTTACAGACCGTTGCCTTGACCAGCTTGGCTACCCTGGGATCGATCGGCAAGGATACTCAAGCCAGGAGCCCGGAGCCCGATCGGGGGCGCGCCTCCGCCGCCCGCTCCGTGGCGCGGCCTGCCGAGTGCCGCCGCCGCCTCAGCCCGGCCGCGTTCCGCTCTGGAGGTCGAGGCCGGCCTTGACCGCCGCGTCCAGGCTGTCGCTGACGAGCACCACGGGGATCCCGTGGGCGTCGAGCAGGGAGGCGGCGATCGCAGCGCGGAAGCCGGCCTCACAGTGGACCCAGACGGGCCCGTTCTCGCCCCAGTCCCGGACCTCGCCCAGTCGATCGGAGAGGTCGGGGAGGGGGAGGTGGTGGGCCCCGCGGAGATGGCCGGCCCTCCACTCGTCGTCGCGGCGGATGTCGATGACCTCCCGTCCCACTCCTCCCGCCTGGGCCGCGGCCAGGTCGGCGAAGGTAGCCAGCGGGTAGCTGCGCGGGTCCGCGCCGCCCACCCACTCTCGGAAGGGTCGGACGACCTGGGCGGCCGGGCGGTCGATGCCGATCCGGGCCAGGGCGCGCTGGGCGCCGGCCACGACGTCCTGGTCCTCGGCGGCGAGCGTCACCGGGGTGCCCCACGGGAGCAGCCAGCCGAGATAGGTCGCGAAGCTGTCGCCGGCCTCGATGTTGATCCATCCCTCGGCATGAGCCGCGGCGAACGCGTCGCGGGGCCGGAGGTCGACCACCCACTCGCCGGCGGCGACGCGGCGGGCGAGCTCGCGCGGCCTGGCATCCGGAGCCGGGCGCAGATCGATGGGCGCCGCTCCCGCCCGGTTGAGCGGCGCCATGTGCGCGTAGTAGCGGGGGTGGGCGATGAAGCCGGCGACGAGCTGGCGCACGAAGGCGGTCTCGTCGAGGTGCAGCGCCGGCTGGGTCGCGCGCTCGTCTCCCACGGTGCCGGGCTGGTCGGCAGCGGTGGCTCCCCCCGCGCAGAAGCTGCCGAACCCGTGCGTCGGCCGCAGCTCGACGGAGTCGGGGAGCTCCGCCGCCAGGCGCCGGATCGACGCCCACTGGGCCCGGGCCAGCCGCTCGGTGAGGGCGGCTCCGAGCAGGTCGGTGCGCCCGGCGGTGCCGGGCAGCCACGAGCCGCCGCTGAAGAGGGCGAGAGGCTCGCCCGTCGCGGCGTCGCTGAGCACGTAGGCGAGGTGATGCTCGGTGTGCCCGGGCGTGTGCACGCAGCGGATGCGCATCGCGCCCGTCTCGATCACGTCGCCATCGCTCAGGCCCCTCCGCTCCTGGGCGAAGGAGACCTTCTCGGCGGCGGCGAGGCCGTAGCTGGCACCGGTGAGGCGGGCCAGCTCCAGTCCGCCGCTCACGTAGTCGTTGTGCACGTGGGTCTCGACCACCCAGGTGACACGCGCGCCCAGGCGCCCGGACAGGGCCAGGCAGCGGTCGACGTCGCGGGGGGGATCGACCACCACGGCCACCTGGCCGTCGCTGGCGATGTGGCAGTGGTTGCCGAGGCCCGGGATCTCCAGGGCCGTCACCCGGATCGGCGCCCGAGCTGCCACGGGCTCCCCCAGGTCGCTCCGGAGCCGGGACGTGGTCATGCGACCCATCCTTACATAGTCCAGTGAACAGGTAGGGTTTGGAACGGTTGGGGACTTGCGTTCCGAGTATCCATAACGTACTCTTTATTCAAGGTATCTTTATGAAAGAGTCGGTTATGCGTTCGGGCCACCCGCGCCGAGCCGTCCCAGGCGCCATCGCCGCGGGCGTCTTCGACCTCTCGGTTCACTTCGAGGGGCTGGCCAACCCGACCCGGCTCGCCATCGTCGACCTCCTGGCCCGCCGGGGCGAGCTGCGGGTGTCGGAGCTGGCCGCGCTCTGCAAGGCGAGCCAGCCCCGCATGAGCTGGCACCTCCGGATCCTCCGCCACGCCCAGATCATCTCCACCCGGCGTGACGGGCGCGAGGTCCTCTGCCGCCTCGACCGCGAGGCCATCCGTCGCAACCTGGAGAGCTTCGTCCAGATCCTCGAAGGGGGCGCCGGCAGCGGCGTCGCCGCCGAGCTCAGCCATACTACCGAGGCGCCGAGCGCGCCAGTCAGCGAGGGAGTCACATGAGCAACAAGGTCCGGGTGGCCATCATCGGCGTCGGCAACTGCGCGTCCTCTCTGGTCCAGGGCGTGGAGTACTACAAGCACGCAGAACCGGGCGAGCAGATCCCCGGGCTGATGCACGTCGACCTGGGCGGCTACCACATCTCCGACATCGAGTTCTCGGCGGCCATCGACATCGATGTCGAGAAGGTGGGCAAGGATCTCTCCGAGGCCATCTTCAGCGGCCAGAACTGCACCGTGAAGTTCTCGGATGTGCCCGCCAAGGGCGTCAAGGTGGTCCGGGGCATGACCCACGACGGTCTCGGCAAGTACCTCAAAGAGGTGATCACCAAGGCCCCCGGCTCCACCGCCGACATCGTGCAGGTGCTCAAGGACTCGGGCACCGACGTGGTGGTCAACTACCTGCCGGTGGGCAGCGAGGAGGCCACCAAGTGGTACACGGAGCAGATTCTCACCGCCGGCTGCGCCATGGTCAACTGCATGCCCGTCTTCATCGCTCGTGAGGACTACTGGCAGGACCGCTTCCGCAAGGCCGGGGTCCCCGTCATCGGTGACGACATCAAGTCCCAGGTCGGCGCCACCATCGTCCACCGGGTGCTCACCCGCCTCTTCCAGGACCGGGGGGTGCGCATCGAGAACACCTATCAGCTCAACTTCGGCGGCAACACCGACTTCCTCAACATGCTGGAGCGCGAGCGCCTGGTCAGCAAGAAGATCAGCAAGACCAACAGCGTGCGCTCCCAGCTCGACCAGAAGCTGGACGACCGGAACATCCACATCGGTCCCTCGGACTACGTGCGCTGGCTCGACGACCGCAAGTGGTGCTACATCCGGATGGAGGGCCGCTCCTTCGGCGACATCCCAATCAACGTGGAGCTGAAGCTGGAGGTCGTGGACTCGCCCAACAGCGCCGGCATCGTCATCGATGCGGTCCGCTGCTGCAAGCTGGGCCTGGATCGCGGCCTCTCGGGGACCCTGGAGGGCCCCTCGGCCTACTTCATGAAGTCGCCGCCCAAGCAGTACTCCGACAACCGTGCCCGGGAGCTCACCGAGGCCTTCATCGCCGGCACGCCCTCCCCCTCGCCCGCGGCGGGCAACGGGCATGCCAAGTCCACCACCCCGAAGGCCGCGGTCGCCCATCCCGTGGCCGACCCCCCCGTCTCCTGATAGCCTGCATCCCGTAGCAGGAGCCTCCACCGGGTTGGCGATGACCAGCGTCGGCCGTCCCATCGAGCGTGGCCCCAGCGGCGAGGTCCCCGCCGGGGCCGCCGCTGCCGTTCGCGACGACAACGGCTCGATGCTTCCCTACTACGCCTACCGGGTCGGGGAGACGCTCGTCCGGGTCCTGCCCCGGCCGGCCGCCTACCGCCTGGCCGTGGGCTGCGTGGAGGTGCTCCGCACCGTCCGGCCGGGGGCGACCCGTGGTCTCCGCTCCAACCTCGCCCACGTGCTCCCCGACCTCCCGCCCCGAGAGCTCGAGCGGGTCGTCCGGCGCAACCTGCGCGATGTCGCCCGCGCCTGGGTCGACGTGATGGCGATGCGCTTCGAGGGTGACGCCATCAGCAAGGGGCTGGTGATCGACCACATGGAGCGCTACACGGAGGCGGCCGCCAGCGGGCGGGGCGTCGCCGTGATCTCGCTCCACCTCGGCTCCTGGGAGAAGGGGCTCGCCGCCGGCAACAGCCTCGGCTACCCCATGGCCCTGCTGGCCGAGTACCTGCGACCGCCCCAGCTCTTCGAGCGGGTGGTGGGATCGCGGCGGGCCCAGGGGGTGCGCATCGTCCCCATCGACATCGCCGCCATCAAGGGGGCGGACGAGGTCACCGCGCGGCGGCTGGGCGCCGCTGCGATGCGCGACGTCCTGCGCATCCTCAAGAGCGGCGGCGCCATCGCCCTCGCCATGGACCGCGACCTGATCGGCAACGGCGAGCCCTATCCCTTCTTCGGGGCCGAGGCGCGGATACCGGTCGGGGTCGTCGACGTGGCCATGCGGGCGGGATCGGTGATCATGCCCGTCATCCTTCCCCGGATCCCCGGAGGGATCGGCGTGCGCGTCTACCCCGAGATCCCCTACGACCGGAGCGCCCCCCGTCACGAGGAGCTGCACCGGGTGGTGCTGGCGATCCTCGCCATCTTCGAGGGCGAGATCCGGGAGCACCCCGAGCAATGGCACGTCCTCGATCCCATCTGGGACGAGGGCCGATGACCCACCGGCCGGTCGAGGCCCGCCCCGCCCGCGGTGGCCCCGCCCCGACAGCCTTGGAGGTGGGGGGATGAGGGTCTGCCTGGTCTCCCCCTACGACTTCGCCCACCCCGGGGGGGTGACCGAGCACGTTCGCCACCTCGCCGAGGAGCTCCGCCGGCGGGATCACCAGGTCACCATCATGGCGCCCTCCAACCGGGTGGCGGACACGCGCGACATCCCGGGATTCGTGCGCATCGGAGGCAGCGTGCCGGTGCACGGCAACGGCTCGGTGGCCCGGATCGCTCTCTCCTTCCACCTGGTCCGCCGGGTCCGCGCTCTGCTCGACCGTGAGGACTTCGACGTCGTCCACTACCACGAGCCGCTGGTGCCGGGACTGCCGATCACCACGCTCCGCTTCCACCGCGGCGCCAACGTCGGCACCTTCCACGCCATGGCCCGCCGCAACCTCGGCTACTACTACGGGCGCCCCTTCCTGCTCCGCTACTTCCACCGCCTCCACGGCCTGATCTGCGTCAGCGAGCCCGCCCGCGACTTCATCAGCCACTACTTCCAGGGCGACTACAAGATCGTCCCCAACGGCATCGACGGAGTGCGCTTCCGACCCGATCTGGCCCCGCTCCCCGAGCTCTGCGTCGAGGGCGTCGCGACCGTCCTCTTCGTGGGCAGGATGGAGCAGCGCAAGGGGTTGCCCATCCTCCTCGCCGCCTACGCGGAGCTCCGCCGCCGGCGGACCGACTGCCGGCTGGTGATCGTCGGGGATGGCCCGATGCGCTGGGCCTACGAGCGCCAGTGCGAGGCCAATGGGGTACCCGACGTCACCTTCCTCGGCCATCTGCCGGGCGACGTCCTGCCCCGCGTCTACGCCGGCGCCGACATCTTCTGCTCGCCCGCCACCGGGCGCGAGAGCTTCGGCATCGTGCTGCTCGAGGCGATGGCGAGCGGGGTGCCGGTGGTCGCCTCGGCGATCCCCGGTTTCAGCCAGGTGGTGGAACCGGGTGGCGACGGCCTGCTGGTGGCGCCGGGAAAGCCGGAGGGCTTCACCCGAGCCCTGGAGACGCTGATCGCCGACCCCGGGTTGCGCCAGAGCATGGCTCGGCGCGGCATCGAGAAGGCGCGGCGCTACGACTGGCGGGTGGTGGTCGGGGGCATTCTCGACGTCTACGAGACGGCCCGAGAGCGCGCTCGCGCCAGCCTCGCCGCCGGTGCGCGCTGAGGCCCCGGACGAGATGTTCACGCAGCGATTCCAGGACTGGGTGCGTCGCACCGCGCGCCGTTTCGTCACCGCCATCCACCTCCGCGGGGTCACCCCCAACGCGCTCACCCTGACCGGCCTGGCGGTGACCGCCGGCGCCGCCGTGCTGATCGGTTTCGGCTGGCTCATCGCGGGCGGCTTGGTGCTGCTCTTCGCCGGGCTCTTCGACATCCTGGACGGCGCCGTCGCCCGGGCCACCAACCGGGTGCACCCCTACGGCGCCTTCCTCGACTCGACCACCGACCGCTACGCCGAGATCGTCACCTACACCGCCCTCCTCTACCACTTCGTCTCCCGGCCGAACGGCGAGCTCCCGGCGATGCTGGTGGTGGTGGCGCTGGGCGGATCGCTGCTCGTCTCCTATGTCCGTGCTCGTGCCCAGGCGCTCGGCTTCACGTGTGACGGCGGTTTGCTCGCCCGTCCCGAGCGGGTGGTGATCACCGTCGCCGGGCTGGTGGTGCCGCTGCTGCTCGTCCCGGCGCTCTGGGTGCTCGCCCTGCTCACCAACCTCACCGCGCTGCAGCGGATCCGGATGGTCTGGCAGCAGGCACGCGGAGTCGCCCCCACCGACTCCTGACCGCCGCGGGGCGCGTTCCGGGACGGGTGAGCGCGGCGTCCGGCGTCGCGCCGGGCCGGGACCCGGGTTAGACTGCCACGGGCCATGACCGACGCCGCCACCGCATCCACCCAGCGGACCGGCCCGCTCTCTCTGATCCCGGGCCTGGCCGGCAGCAGCCGGGCGACCATCGTCACCGACGTCATCGCCGGGGCCACGCTCGCTGCCGTGGCCATCCCCGAGTCGATGGGCTACACGAAGATCGCGGGGATGCCGGTGATCACCGGCATCTACACCCTGGCCCTCCCGGTCATCGTCTTTGCCCTCATCGGGTCGTCGCGGCACCTCGTGGTGGGCGCCGACTCGGCGACGGCCGCGATCATGTTCGCGGCGCTGATCGGCATCGCCCGGCCGGAAAGCCCCGAGTACGTCGGTCTCGCCGGGGTGGTCGCGCTGCTCGCCGCCGCCTACCTGCTGATCGCCCGCGTGCTCCGCCTCGGCTTCCTGGCCGACTTCCTCTCCCGCACCGCCCTGGTCGGATTCCTGACCGGCGTGGGCGTCCAGGTGGCGCTCACCCAGCTGCCGGGGATGCTGGGCATCCACGCGACCGGCAGCGCCATCAGCCAGGTCGCGACCGTGCTCGGCTCCCTCGGCCACGTGGTGGTCCCGGCGGCGGCCCTGGCGATCGCCGCGGTGGCCGTGCTCCTGCTCCTCGAGCGGGTGTCCAAGCGACTCCCGGCCACCCTCCTGGTGGTGGCCGTCTCGATCATCGCGACGGCCGCGCTTCGGCTCGACCACCATGGTGTCGCCATCGTCGGCTCGGTGCCGGCCGGGCTCCCACCGCTCGCCCTCCCGCGCGTGACGTGGGGCCAGATTCCGGGCCTGGCCGGCGTCGCCGCCTCGATCTTCGTCGTCGTCCTGGCCCAGAGCGCCGCTACCGCGCGCAGCTTCGCCCAGAAGCACGAGGAACCGCTCGACGAGGACCGTGACCTGGTCGGGCTCGCCGTCGCCAACCTGGCCGCCGGGGTCACCGGCACCTTCTGTGTCAACGGCAGCCCCACCAAGACGGCGGTGGTGGACGAGGCCGGCGCCCGCACCCAGGTGGCCCAGCTGGTGATGGCCGTCATCGCCCTGCTGGTGCTGGTCGCCGCCACGGCGCTGCTCCACTTCTTGCCCGACGCCACCCTGGCCGCGGTCGTCTTCGTCATCGGCATCCACCTCGTCGACGTGGGCCACCTGCGCGAGCTCTGGAGGCTGAGGCGTGACGAGTTCGCCATCGCTGCCATCACCGCCCTGGTGGTGGTGCTGATCGGTGTCGAGCCGGGGATAGCGCTCGCCGTCGTGCTCTCCGTGCTCGCCTTCGTCCGCCGCGCCTACCGGCCCCGGGACTCGGTCATGGTGCCCCCCGACATCTCCGAGCCCGCCCGCCCCGGCATCGAAACCCTCCCCGGCGGCATCGCCTACCGCTTCGACGGCACCCTCTTCTTCGCCAACGCCGACCGCTTCCGCCAGCGCGTCCTGGATCTGGTCGCGGCAGCGCCGCATCCGGTCGACTGGGTGGTCCTCGACCTCTCCCCGGTGGGCGACATCGACTACAGCGCCGGCCAGGTGCTGCTCGCCCTGCTCGGCGACCTCCGGACCCGCTCGGTGACCGTGTACCTCGCCCACATCGAGGACATCCACGACGTGCTGCAGCGCTATGGGGTGCTGGATCTGGTGGGCGCCAACCACATCCACCACGGGGTCCGCGATGCGGTGGCCGCGGCGATCGCCCCCGACACGGCGGACTGATCGGCTCAGAGGATCTGGATGATCTCGATGAGGTTGAAGAGGCCGTGCACGATCATGCCCGGCAGCAGTGACCCCGAGTACTCATAGAGGAGTGCCAGGCCCGCTCCGAGCACGGCCAGGGGTAGGAAGATGACCGGCTGGAAGTGCACCAGGGCGAAGAAGCACCCGGAGAGGATGGCGGCCGCCGGGACGTTGAGGTGGCGGCGCATCCAGCCGTAGATGAAGCCGCGGAAGAAGGTCTCCTCGACGATCGGTGCCACCACCGAGACGGCGGGGATGGCCAGGCCGACGAAGTGACCGTACTCGCCCTGCACCTCGGGGACCTGGCCGTTCTGAGCGGCCGGGAAGAGCAGCTGGGTGAGGTCGCCGATGCCCGTGATGAGCAGGTAGGCGGCGGCCGCCGCCGGGATGGCGAGGGCGACCCAGCCCAGCTGCGGCAGGCGCCAGCCCAGCTCTGCGACCGGCGCCCGCCGGCGGATCATCACCAAACCGAGGATCACCGCGATCCCCAGCAGGTAGAAGACGGTCTCCAGGAAGAGACTGCCGACCGCGGTCTTCTCCGGGGCGCTCGCCGTCCCCAGCAGGCTCCTCCCGAAGCTGACCACCGGAGGGTCCTCGAGGATGCCGTCGACGATCACCAGCGCAGTCAGGAAGAGAGCGAAGAAGAGGGCCACGTCGGTCCAGTCCCAGGAGACGGTCCAGGCGGGACGGCTCCGACCGGGTACGGGCAGCAGCCAGCGGGTGGCGGACGGACGCGTCGATCCCCCGGGCATCGGAGCATTGTGGCGCGCTCCGGGTGCAGCGGCCGCGCAACGGGGCCCGCGCCGACCGGCGGCTACACTCGCGTGGTGCTCGCCGACTTCCTCGGCAATCCCGGCGCCGCCACCGCACTTCGCCGCGCCGTCGACACCGGCCAGCTCGGTCACGCCCTCCTCGTGACCGGGCCCGACCAGGTCGGCAAGACCACGCTGATGCTGGGCCTGGCCGCCGAGCTGCTGCCCCGCGACGCCTGGCCAGGTGAGCTCGCCAGCCATCCCGACCTCTGGATCGAGGACTCGGCGGACGAGCGAATCTCGATCCGGCGGGTGAGAGCCGGCGGCGACCCGGGGAGCCTCCAGGAGTTCCTCAGCCTCCGCCCCTACGCGGGCGGTGCCCGGGTCGCCCTCCTCGCCCGGGCCGATCGGCTCACCGAGGAGGCCGCCAACTCCCTCCTCAAGACGGTGGAGGAACCACCTGCCGGCACCCATCTGCTGCTCACCGCCCACAGTCCGGAGCGTCTGCCGGCCACCATCGTCTCGCGCTGCGCCCAGCTCCACCTGGGCCTCGTCGACGGCGAGGCCATCGAGGTCTGGCTGCGCGAGCGGCACGGCGTGGATGCGCCCACCGCGGAGCTGGCCGCCGAGCTGAGTGTGGGGCGTCCGGGCCGGGCGCTCCGGCTCTCCGGCGATCCGGTGGCCCTGAACGGTGAGCTGGCGATGCTCGATCGCTTCCTCGCCATCGCCGGAGGCGGAGCCCCCGCCGCCCTGGCGGCGGCGGCCGAGCTGGCGCCCGGTGGCGGCGGCGAGGGCCGGGAGCGTCTGCTCCTCAATCTCTCGATCTGGGCCTCCTTTGTCCGCGATGTGGCGGTCCGGGCTGCCGGCGCGCCGGAGCTGGCGCGACTGCGCAGCCGGAGCCGCGAGTCGGAGGCCTGGGCGAGAGCGCTTCCACCGGGTGGCCCTGGTCGCATCCTCGACAGCCTGCTCCGGGCCAGCACCGAGGTCGCCGCCTACGCCCAGCCGCTGCTCCTTCTCGACGCCCTCTTTCTCGACGCGTTTGGTGAGTTCTCGGCAGCTCCGGCGATCTTCTGAACGGGCGAGGAAGCTCCGGCCCCAGGCGCACGGCGGGTCAGGCCGGTCGCCGGGGCGTGGTGGCGCCCGCCGGCCCGAGACCCGTCCGATACCCGTTGACATCCTCGCCTGGCACCCCTAAAGTGTGGAAACGCTCTCACCAGCGCCGCCCCCGGCGACGGGGGTCGCCGGATGAGGTCGGCACCGGATTCCCAGCCGGGGAGGGCTGAGCGGCAGACCAGCCCTCGTCGCAAAGCCCTCCCACCGGCCGGGATGTGAGCTTCGCCGAGCTGCCGGGCTGTCGGCGGGAGGACACGGGACGGTCGCGGCGCGCCGACCCGGCGCGCACGGGCGGGTCGCGACGGGCCACCACGGCGTCACGAAGCGGCAACCGTCGTCAATCGCCGTCACCCATCTTCGGCATCGTGCATCGGCGCTGTCACAGGGGCCGCGAGATGATGCGCCGGTCAGGGCTCGGCCGCAGGGAGCCCGGCCTGACATCAGCCGGGGTGCGGATAGGCCGACGTGGACATTCTCAAGAGCGCGGCATCGAGATTCGACCGCCTGCGCGGCGGGTACTTCACCCGCTATGTCAGCGGTGTCCTGGCGATCTGCGTGCTCGTGATGGGCTCGATGGTGCTGGTCCTCGCCAGCATCGCGGAGGGAAGCCTCACCACCTCCACCTCCGCCGGGGTCCAGAGCGTGGCCCAGGAGGTCGCCAGCAAGGTCTCTTCCTGGGTGCAGGATCGCGAGCGCGAGCTGACCCAGATCTCCAACCTCATCTCGGCCTCCGGCGCCAACTCGGCTCAGACGGCCATCGACCTGATCGTCCGCGCCACCACCAACGACCCCTTCGACGAGCTGGAGCTGGTCGATGTCTATGGCGACCCCGTCGCCGCCTCCGGCGCGGCGGGCGCCGTGTCCCTGGCGGGGCAGTCATGGGTGACCGGGATCGCCGAGAGCGATCAGCCCTACGCCGGTGACGTCACCCTCAACTCCGCCGACGACGACCTCCAATGGCTGTTCGCAGTGCCGGCCAGCACCAACAACAACGCCTTCTACGGCCTCCTCGTCGGCAGCGTCGGCCTGGAGCCCTGGACGGGGCCCGGCGGTGGCAGCAACCAGCTGGCCAGCCTCCTCTCCGGCGTCACCGGGTCGGGCGGCGCCGCGACCACGGTCCGCGCCGTCGACAGCTCCGAGAAGCTGCTCTACGCGACGACGATGGGGACCCCCGCCAGCCTGACCTCGGTGGAGATGCTCGCCCGCGGCGCCCTGCGGACGCGGATCAGCAACGCCGCGGTCGTGGACGCCCTCAAGGGGCAGTCCGGTTCTGCCCGCATCACCCTCGGCGGCACCGACACCATCACCGGCTACGCGGCGGTCCCCGACCTCCAGTGGGCGATCCTGGTCAGCGAGCCCGCCGGTCAGGCCCTGGCCGGGGTCGACGCGCTGCGCGACTGGGGATTCATCCTCCTCGGCATCGGCCTGGTCCTGGCCGCGCTCTTCTCGTTCGTAACGGCCCAGCTCGAGGTGCGCCCCATCCGAGCCCTCTCCCGGGCCGCCCGCCGCGTCTCCGGAGGTGACCTGACCGCTCGCGTCTCGCCGTCCGGCGCGGAGGAGGTGGCGACCCTGGGCGAGGCGTTCAACCTGATGGTCGGCCATCTCGAGTCGATGATCGGCCGGGTGCAGGTCACCAGCAGCGACCTCTCGGAGTCGGCGGTCCGGCTGGCCACGGCCTCCAACGAGCTGGCCGCCACCACCGCTCGCCAGAGCTCGAGCGCCACCGAGACGTCGGCGAGCATGGAGGAGCTGGCGCGGACCTCGGGCCAGATCGCCCAGACCGTGGACCGCGTCGCCGCCCAGGCCGCCGAGACCCGGGACAAGCTGGAACGAGCCCGCGAGGACATCCTCGCCTCGACCGAGCGGACCATGAACCTCACCGGTCGGGTGCGGGACATCACCCGGATCCTCTCCATGATCAACGACCTCTCCGACCAGACCAATCTGCTCGCCCTCAACGCGGCCATCGAGGCCGCTCGAGCCGGCGCCGCGGGACGCGGCTTCGCCGTCGTCGCCGACGAGGTGCGCCGTCTGGCCGACCGCTCGAAGACGCTCGCCGCCGACATCGCGGAGATCACCGAGAACGTCCAGGTCGATACCAGCGCCACGGTCCTGGCCATGGACAAGGGCGCCGAGCAGCTGAAGGACGGCCTCGGGCTCATGGAGCGGGTGGCCGAGGCCAGCTCGGGCATCCGGCTGGCCACCCAGCAACAGCAGTCCGCCACCGAGCAGGTTGTGGAGGCGATGGAGCAGGTGCGGATCGCCAGCCAGCAGGTCTCGACGACCGCGCAGGAGCTGGCCCTCGCCTCGGGGAGCCAGGCGACCATGGCCGGTGACCTGCAGCAGGTTTCGACGGTGGTGATCTCGCTGCCCGGCGGCAACGGGCGGCACTCGGTCCCGAGCCAGCCCGCCGCCGGCGAGGCAGCGGTGGCCGTGCCCCCGGGTCGTGATGCGACGGCGGCGCCACGGAGAGGCCTCGCCACCGCCTTCCGCCGCCCGGCGCCCCCCGCCGAGGCATCGACGACGCTCCCGGACACCCGCCCCGCCCGCCACCGCTGACGTCCGTCTCGAGGCCTTCGCTCTCTCAATCACCCCGATGGGGGATTGGCACCCTAGCGTACCAACGAATACCATCATTCGTTCCTCGCGCGCGCGATGCGGGCATCCCCCGTTGGGGTGAGTGCCGCCGCCAATCACCCGTTGGGGTGATTGACACTCCATCTGGGCCGTCTCTAGAGTGTGGGACCGCTCCCATATGAAGGATCTTCACGGCCCCAAGGTGACCCTGGAAGAAGTGGCGCAGGCGGCGGGCGTCTCCCGAGCGACCGCGTCACGAGTCCTCACCTCCGACCCCCGCGTCAGCCCCGACGCGCGCCGCGCCGTCGAGCGAGCCGCCAGCAAGCTCGGCTATGTCCCCAACCAGGCGGGACGCGCCCTGGCCACCGGCCGCAGCGACGCGGTCGCCCTGGTCGTCTTCGAGCCGACCACCCTCCTCTTCGGTGACCCCTTCTTCCCGCGCCTCATCCGCGGGCTGGGCGACGTGCTGACCTCGCGCGACATGCAGCTGATCCTGCTGGCGCCGCAGTCCGCGCCGGACGCCGACCGGGTGGAGCGCTACGTCGCCGCCGGCCACGTCGACGGCGCCCTCCTGGTCTCGCTGCCCAGCTCGCACCCGCTGCCGGCGCGGCTCGCCGCGCGCGGCATCCCTCTGGTGATCGGCGGCCGTCCCACCGAGGCGGACAAGTTCAACCACGTCGACGTCGACAACGTCTCCGGGGCGGCCCACGCCGTCGCCCACCTCGTCTCCGGGGGACGGCGGACCATCGCCACGGTCACCGGCCGCAAGGACGTGCCCGCCGGCCAGGACCGTCTGCGCGGCTACCAGGAGGGGCTGAAGGCCGCCGGGCTCCCCGTCGACGACGCGCTCATCGAGGCGGGGGACTTCACCCGCGACGGGGGCGCGCGGGCGATGCGGTTCCTGCTCATCAAGCGTCCCCAGCTCGACGCCGTGTTCGTGGCCTCCGACCTGATGGCGGTGGGTGTCCTCCAGGCGCTCGCCGAGGCCGGTCGCCGCGTCCCTGAGGACGTGGCCGTGGTGGGCTACGACGACGACCCCATCGCGGCGGGGCTCCAGCCGCCGCTGACCAGCGTCCGCCAGCCCATCGAGGAGATGGGCCGGGAGATGGCGCGCCTGCTCATGGACGCTGTCCACACCCCCGACCGGCCGCCCCGCAAGGTGCTCCTCACCACCCGGCTCGAGGTCCGCCCCTCGTCGGCGCCGCTGGCTCCGAAGCTCACCGGGGAGGCGCGCTGACATGCGTTTCGTGCTCCGCCGGATCGGCTTCTACATCATCGCCGCCTGGGTGGCGATCACCGTCAGCTTCTTCCTGCCCCGCATGGTCCCGGGCAACCCGGTCGCCGGCATCATCGCCAACGCCACGCAGCACAACTGCAACTCCTACTGCGTCAAGGCGCTGATCGACGAGTTCGGCGTCGGCAGCAAGACCCCCCTCATCCTCCAGTACCTCTCCTACCTGGGCGGCCTGTTCCACGGCAACCTCGGCGTCTCCTATTTCCTGGGCAGCCAGCCCGTCAGCGCCCTGATCGGCGAGTACCTGCCCTGGACGATTGGGCTGCTCGGGGTCGCGACCGTGATCAGCTTCGTGCTCGGCACCACGATCGGGATCATGCTGGGCTGGCTGCGCGGCTCACGCCTCGACTACCTGGTGCCCGCCTCCACCTTCTTCCAGGCCATCCCCTACTTCTTCCTGGCGATGGTGCTGATCGAGATCTTCGCCAGCATCCTCAAGTGGTTTCCGCCCGAGTACGGCTACGACATCACGAGCACCCCGGGAATGAACTGGCCCTACATCTCGAGCATCATCTATCACGGCCTCCTTCCCGGCGGCACCGTCGTGCTCGCCTCGATGGCCGGCTTCCTGCTGGGGATGCGCAACCAGATGCTGACCACCATGGACGAGGACTTCGTGCTGGTGGCCCGGGCCAAGGGCCTGCCTCGGCGCCGGGTGATCTGGTACGCGGCGCGCAACGCGATCCTGCCCAGCATCTCCAACTTCGCGCTGGCCATCAGCCTGGTGGTCGCCGGCCAGCTCCTCGTCGAGGTCGTCTTCGACTATCCGGGGATCGGTCATCTGCTCTTCCAGGCGGTCATCAACCACGACTACCCACTGGTCCAGGGGTGCTTCGTCGTCATCGTGCTGGTCGTGCTCGTCGCCAACCTGATCGCCGATGTCGTCTACGCCTTCATCGATCCCCGCGCCCGGCAGGAGGGCTGATCCGATGACACTCGGCGCCACCTCCCTGGCTGCGGCCGCCGCCGGCCAGGAGCCGCCGCCCGAGGCCCATCCCTCGCGCGTGCTCCGTCTGCCGCGGTCCCCCAAGGTGATCATCGGGCTGGTGATCCTGGTCGTCTTCGCCGTCTTCGCCATCATCGGGCCGCTGCTCGAGCCGTACAACCCCAATGCCATCAATCTGGGCTGGCTGCACATCGTCTGCCAGCAGGGCCCCTACGCCTGCATCAACACCCCCAATCCCATCACCCACGTGGGTGGGCCCAACGTCGCACTCGAAGTCCCCTTCGGGCCCTCGCCCAGCCACCCGTTGGGCACCACGCTGCTGGGCGGTGACGTCTGGTCGCAGCTGCTCGCCTCCACCCGCCCCACCCTGGTGGTCGCCTTCCTGGCC
>Ga0326727_10007352_pt1 | contig 29209 bp, 22 predicted proteins | sample MB2enrmetagenome_FD_207643 | JGI IMG/M metagenome (GOLD analysis project Ga0326727, IMG submission 207643) | Lab enriched peat soil microbial communities from McLean, Ithaca, NY, United States - MB29MY | ecosystem: Environmental > Terrestrial > Soil > Wetlands > Peat | place: USA: New York... | reverse complement strand
GAGGCCAAACGAGCGGCCGAGCGAACGAAAACGCCGCCACGAATGGACGGTTCGGTTCGTGGGCGAGACGCGCGCGGCGTTCAAGGCCCGCCACCCCGCCCCGGCTTGGCGTCATGCGAAGCGCTCCGTGAAGGAAGGCCTGACTGTCACCGCGAATTGGGATATGATGGAAATCGGTTTGATAGTCGAGGCGCCAATCGCCGTCGCCAAAGCTCAGTGTTCGAAAACGGCCGGTTCGTCATCCTGCAGGCTGAATTGTAAATTGTGAGTTCAATTGTTTTAGTCAGCGAGGACGTTATCGAGCCCGGTGTGGCCGAACGAGGAGCCAAGACCATTTGCGTCGCCGCATCAGAAGCGAAAGCGCCCAGCCGCTTACGCCACCGACGAGTTCCATACTGATGATTCAACTAGACCGCGTGTTCAAATTTTACAGGACCGGCACGCACGTCAAGATCGTCCTCGATCACGTCTCGACCGTCTTCCAGAGCGGACGATCCTATGGCCTGATCGGGGTCAACGGCGCGGGCAAATCGACGACGATTCGGTTGATCGCGGGCACAGAACTGCCAAACTCCGGCCGTATCAGGCGTTCGGTCCGCGTGTCCTGGCCGCTCGGGCTCGCCGCCGGCTTCCATCCTCTCATGACCGGCCGCGAGAATGTGAAATTCGCCGCCCGCGCCTATGGCGAAGATGTTCGGAAGGTCATCAGTTTCGTTGAGGATTTTGCGGAATTGGGCGATTATATGGACGTTCCAGTAAGGACTTACTCGTCCGGCATGGGGGCGCGGCTGGCCTATGGTCTTTCCATGGCGATCGAATTCGAGTGCTATCTGATCGACGAAACACTCTCGGTGGGCGATGCGCGATTCCAGGCGAGATGCAAACTCGTCTTCGATCGTCGGCGCGCCAATGCTGATTTGATCGTCGTTTCGCATTCGATGGAGACGATAAAAGAGTATTGCGACCACGCCGCGGTTCTGGTCGACGGACAATTGATCATGTTCGAATCCGTCGAAAGAGCGATTGAGATTTACAATCGTCTGAACCGATGACAACGAGACGACCGATAAGACGCCGATCGACCGTAATTTCGGGGCCTCCCAGGAGCGAATGATGGATATCGACGACCAGCACGGCATCGATCGGCGGCCCTTGTCGGCCCTCGACAGAGCGCGCGCTCTGTCGCAGGCGCTGGCGGATGCGGCGCGCCTGGCTCGCATCTCCAGGCGCAGTCGACGCGCCCTGGCGGCCGGCGGCTTCCAGGCGCGCCGCGGCGCCAAAGCGATGCGCTTGGCCGTTTTCGTCAGCTTCGTCCTGATAGTGGCGATCCCGAGCTCGATCGCGGCGGCATACTACGGGTTCATCGCCTCCGACCAATTTGAGGCCGAAGCGAAGTTCACCGTTTCCGGCGGCGCGCCGCCGACGGCCGACGCGATCGGGGCCTTCACCGGCATTCCGCTGATGGCGATCATTCAAGACACGCAAATCGTCACGAACTATATCCACAGCCGGGCTGCGGTCGAAAAGCTCGATGGCGCGATCGACCTTCACAGCCTGTACGCGACCTCGAGAGCCGATCGATGGTCGCGATTCGACCCGTCGCAGCCGATCGAAAAGTTCGTTCGCTATTGGGGGCGCATGACAGATGTCTCGATCGGCATGCCAGCGGGGATCGTCGATCTCAAAGTGCGCGCTTTCACGCCTGAGGACGCGACGAAAATCGCCTCGGCCGTTCTCGACATCAGCGAAGCGCTGATCAACGAAATGAACGACCGCATGAACCGCGATGCGATCTCTGGCGCCCAACTCGAGCTCGACCGCACGTCCGCGCGCCTGACGAAGGCGCAGATCGCGCTCGAGATCGCCCGCAACGACACCGGATTGCTCGACGCCGTGAAGACGTCCGACGCGCTCAACAAGCTCGTTACCGACACGCGCTCCGCCCTGTTGCAATTGCAGCAGCAATACACCAGCGAACTCAAGTATGTTTCCGAAACGGCGCCGCAGATGCGCGCCTTGAAATCGAGGATCGACGCGACTTCCGGCCAGATCGCCGACCTCGAATCGAAAATCACGGCGACCAAACTGACCTCTTCGAGCGAGCCGACGCTCGCCATGTCGATGACGAAATTCTCCGAGCTCGATCTCGAAAGTCAGGTCGCCGAACGCCTTTACGCCGGCGCCGCGGCGTCGCTCGAAATGGCGCGCGTGGCCGCCGAGCACAAGCTGATGTACCTCGTCACTTTCGTGAAGCCGGTTCTGCCCGAGGAGCCGCGATATCCGCGTCGCATTCTCGCCTCGGCGGCGATCTTGGCCGGCTCGCTGGCCATCTGGGGGGCCTGCTGCGGCTTCGCCATGGTGGTCAGAAATTACAAGGCGTGAGTGGGGGAGCCGAGCGGGTCGCGATCGATGTTGTTCAACCTCGAACAGGATACCGGCGAGCGGGTCGTAGCCTATATCGTTCCCGACGGATATTCCGGCGTGCCGATGATTCGCGTCTGCGGCGGCGGCAAACAGCTCGCCACCTTCGCCGCAAACGAGAAGCGTGAGGCGCTCGTCGACGCGGGCCGCCACGAGACCGGTCAGTGCGGATTTTCGATCGACGCCAACCTCGTCCCCGATCTCCGCGATCTCGCCGATCTCGAATTGTTCGACGCGGACACCGGCGCCCTCGTCTATCGCCGGCCGCGCCCCGGCGACATCAAGAAGAAGATCCTGCGCCTCGAAACGCATCTGTTTCCGCTCTGGAAGGTCGATGATGCGATCGCGCCGCAGTTCCAATATTTTGCCAAAGGCATAGAGAAGTTAGGGCGCGAGACGGTCACGCAATTGTTCCTCCTGAACCTTGTTGAATCCGTCTACCTGAGCGGTAGTATTCTATATAAGAATTACGCCTACTGGATCGAATCGGGGTTTCAGACGGTTGTCATGTTGCAGGACCCCTACGAAGAGCTGGCCGAGCGGCTGCTCGTGCTGAGCAAGGTGCGCAAATTCAAGGGCCTCCTTTTCGGCATGCGGGAAAGCGCCGCGCTGGAGCCGGCGATGAATTTCGCCGAAGCCCTGCCGCTCGGCGACGAAAAGGCTTTGCGGCGGGCGCTCCGGCAAATGCCCGAGAATGTGGCGGTCCTTTTGGCCAATCCGCTCGTGCGCCAGCTCACCGCCGCCAGTCCCGACGAAATGCCGAGCGCCGGCGCCGTCGCCGCCGCGCTCGACATTCTCGCCAATTCCGTCGTGGTCGGGAGGCGCCACGAACCGGGCAAGTTCCTGCAGGGCTTCGCCGAACTCCTCGGCGTCGACGCCAGTTTGCTGCCGGCGACGCCGCAATTCGCAACCGTGGCGCGGCTGGCGCGGTTCCTGAGAGAAAGCGGGGCGGTGGACATAATGCTCGAAAAAGACATGGAACTGTATCATTATGTCGGGGCGGCGGCCAACAAGGCGCATAATGACGGGGCGATCGGTTAGAATGAGGTTGGAACGCCCTCGGCCTTCGCTACGGCGCCTGCGGCGCCCCAGGAAGGAGGAGCTTTGATGTCGCGCCCCGCCCCGAGCAGGTCTAAGAGACTGTCGCGAAGGGTGAGGCGCCATTGTCGACCGGACAGAGAATGGCGTTGATGGAAGAGGATCGGCAGATCGCCACGCAAGAGCTTGACGAGATCGAGGCGCCGCGCTCGCGCCGCGGCTCGCTCGTCGGCGTGGTCGCCGGCGCGGCGAGGATCGTCGCGCGCCGCTTCTCCGGCGCCGTCGCCTTGCGCCCCCCCGAGCCGGCCGAGACGGCCGCCGAGACCCGGCCGCGCAAGCCCCTGCCGCTGCCCAACGGCTATCTCGCCAGCTTCTTCGCCGTCTTCGTCATCCCGTCCTTCCTCTGCATCGTCTATCTCGCCTTCATCGCCTCCGACCAATACGTGGCCGAAGCGCGCTTCGCGGTGCAAACGGCGCAATTCGGCTTCGCCAGCCTGAAATTGGACGACGACAAGTCGAGCGGGCCGGCCGCAGCGGTCGGCGGGCTCAGTTCCGGCGCGATTCCGTCGGTGTCGAGCCAGGACGCCTATGTCATCACGAATTATATCGGCAGCCGCGCCATCATCGACGATCTCGCCGGAAAGATCGACATAAGGGCGATCTTCCAGCGGCCCGAGGCGGATTTCTGGGCGCGGCTGAAGAACGACCCTTCCGCCGAGGAATTGACCGATTATTGGAAGAAGATGGTTTCGACCTATGTCGAGGCCACGTCCGGCATCGTGACCGTCAAGGCGCGGGCCTTCCGTCCCGCCGACGCCAAAGCGCTGGCGACGGCCATTGTCGAAGCGAGCGAGAGGCTCGCCAACGACGTTTCGGCGCGCGCGCGCACGACGATCATGCAACAGGCGGAAGAGGAAGTCCGCCGCTCCGAAGGCCTGGTGCGCGCGGCGCTGGTCGAAATGCGCGATTTCCGCGACAAGCAAGGCTTCATCGATCCGCTCTTGGCCGCGACCTCGACCTCGACTTTGCTGTTGGAGGCGATGACGCAGAAAATAACCCTGGAAAACAACTACTTCGTCGCTTCGAGGGCGATGTCGCCCGATGCGCCGACGGTGGTCGAATTGAAGAGCCGCCTCGACGGGCTCGACGCCCAGATCGAGCAGTTGAAGGCCCAATTGACCGGCAATTCGCCGGAAGGGCGCACCGTCGCGGCCTCGCTGGTCGCCTTCGAAGAACTCGAGCTGAAGCGGGTGTTCGCCGAAAAGCTCTATTCGATGGCGCAGGACGCGCTGGAGCGCGCGCGGCTGCGGGCCGAGCAGCAGAACATCTTCGTCAGCGCCTTCGTGCCGCCGGATGCGCCGCAGGAGGCGAAATATCCGGAGAGGTTCAGCCTTTCCCTGCTGATCGCCGCCGGCTTTTTCATGATCTGGGCGATTTTGGCGATGGGGGCGGCCGCGATCGAGGACCATAGGAATTGAAACCAGGGCCGGCTTCGCATCGCCCCAAGCCGTGAAAAGCCATCGCCGTTGCCGAGTCTCGGCGGCGACTATACTGTTGTAACCCTTCCACCTGGCGCTTGTCGGGATGCACGCTTACTTCCCTGACGCCTCCAGTTGCGGAGGTTTTCGGGGCGCTCATCGGAACGGCCTGCGTTGGAGGTTAAAGGAGAGAACTTATGAAAGTCTATCAACTCGCACTTCTCGCCGCCCTCGCCGCGACGCCGACGATTGCGTTCACGACACCGCCAGGTGGGTTGACAATCAATAATGCGGTCGCGCCGGTCGTCGTCGTGGGTAGTAGTGCGGCAGCGACAGCAAATTCAAACGCGATCAATGCAGCTATCCAACTTCAGTCTACAGCAGGCGGCGGCATCGTTCAACTCCCGTGTGGCACCATCTTTACGAGCGCGACACTCGATAACAATGTCTCTGGTGTATTGGTTCAAGGATGCGCGCCGCTCCCGCAATGGACGGTTCCGTTGGTTGGAGCACCGCCGAGTGGAACAACGATTGTTCCCACTTTCGCCGGAACAGTGTTGAAACATAGAACGCCGTATGCGACTCAATCAGTGCATCAAAATGCGGGCGGTGGTTTCGCCGACTTATCTGTAATTGGAAACAGCGTCGCGACGAGGTTGCTTGAGGTCGATAGCATTTCAGGAGGCACATACAGGCTTTTCGTCGCGGACAGCATGGGGACGGATAATGTTTACATCCACGTGTGTACTTCCGGAAGAAATCTGTTTGTCTGTGACTCGCAACACGGAACCTATGACATACAGGTTCAGCAGCTTGTGAACTCGGCAGATGCGATAAATATCCAGCCGAGTTCGAATGCCGACTGGAGTGGGAATGTCAGCGTTTCGTTTGATGTGATTCACAAGAATGGCCTTGGGCTGAGGCTCGAAGGTGGTGACGGCAACGTTATTTGGTGGGGGTCATACCGAGTCACCGGCGGAACCGGAAACGCCGCACTTCTTTATGGGCAAGACGGTAAAGGACAGGGTGCCTATTCAAATGTATTTTCAGCCGCAAGTGTGAATATGGGAGATGGTCTGTTCCCGTCCTTCTATGAGCAGGGGACTAGTGACTCCGGTGTGTCGGCCGGAGTACAAAACATAATTCTACATTGGGATAATAACGCAGGAAATCCGACTGCGGGAGCTGGCTCTGGCTGGACGTTTTGTGCGTCAAACGCTGCTGCGTCACACAAATTCGGTTGTTATCAGAATGTCGGTGGCTCGGTTAACGAGGACTATTCTACGTCAATCATATCAAATTTTGGCGCTGAAGAATTTGAGTTTTCACCTGGCCTTTCGACGAACGTAAACAGGTTGTTATCCTATAATCGCGCAAGCAACGCCTACGTTGAATACTTACTTGACGCCGCGGCCTATGTGTGGAACGTCAAGGGAGTTCGCACGATGTTTCTAAACTCGAGCAAGGTTCTCGACGTCGCCGGCGGCTATTCTACCAAGGGTAAGGCGGGGGTAAGCTGCGCAGCAGGAACAGTCAATCTTACCACACTAGTTGTGACAGACGGGATTGTGACGCACTGTTAGTGGTAAAGGACAATCCCCACCATGGTCCATGCCTTCCACGGTGCGCGAGGCGGAGGCTGTCGCTCCCGTTGCCTGCTCGAGATCGCGGGCGATGTCACCGCGCCGACCTACGCAGAGCTTCATTCGGGAGCCTGGCAGCACCCTGAATGTTGTGGAGGTGTGCGCGAGAACGGATAGGCAAGTTTCAATCTACAAGCAGCCGCCCGCGAACGAGCCGCTCCATCGCGAGCCCGCCAAAAATGGTGCAAACGCACCAGTACATGAGATAGGCCTTGTCCAAAACGAGGGCGCCATAGCCTGGATAATAGGCGGAGCGCATCCATTCGACCGCTTGGAGAACGGGGTTGAAGCTCAGATAATAGCGGGCGGTCTCCGGCAACGCATCTGGAATAAAGATAATCCCAGAGGCCGCATACAAGATAATCATGATAAGAAAATAGCCTGTGACCCAGGGACGGAAAGCTATCCCGATAACGGTGTTGACCATTCCCATGCCGGCGCCAAGGAGGATCGCGGCGACAAAAGCGAACCCGGCTTGGACGACATCCCGCGGCACGAAGTCGACTCCGCCAATCCAGAGAATCGTGAGGAGGGAAATTGCCGTCACGCAGGACCCGAGGATTTCGAGGAAGACTCGGGCGAAGAGCAAGTCACTGGGTCTGACGACTGGAAGAGCGAGGAGGGGCCGGTCAAACAACATGCCGAGCATGGTCCAGCGCGATATATAGTTGAACGCTATGAAAGGCATGAGCCCGGTCGCGGAGAACAGAATGATGCTGTCGCCGAGCGGGGCGGTCCGACCGCCTACGGAATATAGAGCCAATAGAACAAGCACGTGGGCGAGCGGCCATGCCACGCTGGCAAAGAGAAAACCGAGAGCATTGCCAAAGTAGCGGCTTCTCATACCACGCAACATGACTGCGTAGATCACGCGCCCTTGTGCGCGCAGGGTGTCAGCGAACACAATAGGGCGTTCGTCAAACTGAAGCATGGTCACTATAGCATCCTCGCTGATATTTGATCAAAGCGCCCCGCGGCGCGGATGCAGAACTTGTGATCCCCTATATTAACTTGGCGACACATCCTTTTGATCCACCGAATTTTAGCTCAATATGAGCAGGTAGGATGCTCTTGGTTCCCGAGCGCACCCAGACGCCTTCGCGTTCCTCAAACCCGCATCGAGAATAAAGATCCCGGCAAAGAAGATTGAGATCGGTCTTCTCGAACAGCGCAGTTACGTCCTGCTCACCGTTCGGCGAAATGACGTCTAGCAACGCTCCCATCGCAGCTAGCTCCACATCGAGTCCGACAACGCGACAACTCATCACGAATTGGGTGATCTGCATGCCATCGACAACGGCGACCGCGATCAGGCCATAATTTGTGTGCTTGTCCTTTGCGTCAACCGCAAAGAGCCGGCGTCCTCCTTGTAACGTGCTTAGCATTTCAGACGCGGACCAGCGCCTGCCCGTCGTATTGAACTGATTCGTCTTGTTTAACAATTCGAACGTCCGAGGATACCGAGGATCCTTGGAGCCGGAGACCTCAATAAACCTCACCTCCAAAGCTAATGATTCAAGCCACTCCTCCCTCGGCATGTCAAGCCGAGTCACCTCCCGGTGGACTTGAGCCCGGATCATCTCCGTCCGGGCCGCAGACTCTTGCGTGACGACCGGAACCTGAGTCTCCGATGACCAAAGGAGGATGCGACGCCATAGATAGGGATTGGAGCCGAGTACGCGGATTCCCGGAAATGCTTCGAGCACGGCTACTCGTTCGAGCGGATTGTCGTCGATGAAAAGTGCGTTGTGCGGCAACAAATTCGCCTCTCGCAGCACATCCTGGATGTTTTCCGGCTTCGACCTCCAATTGATCTTTCGAATCGCAAAGTCGTTCAGGCTCAACTCGGCGTCGGTATAATGCAGAGGCCAAAGCTCCTCGATCGTTTCCTCTGTATTCTTGCTGACGATAGCGAGAAGAACGCCGCGGCGCTTCAGGTAGCCTATCGCTTCTGCGAGGCCCATGGGCCAGCCGGCCTGAATACCGGGCATGCCTGCCGGGCGCTCGGCGGCTACTCCGCGCCAGAGGGTATCATCGATATCGAAAATAACGATCTTTATCGCATCGGACTGTTTTAGTGTCCGGTAGCTCAATATTACCTCTTGCCAAGCGTATTTTAGATACTCCACAGCCTGAGTTGGATAGAGACTATGGATAGACTCAACTTTCTCGAGCCGTTCTTGGTCATGCTCCTCGTCAGAAGCGACGAGAGCCGACCCGTGATTCAACTGCCAGAGCATGTCGTCTTGAAAATTCCGTCTACCAAAGGTCGCGACAATGCTATCAAGATCCAGAATGAACGCGTTTCTGTAGTTCTGTACTTCAAGCGCGAGAACTTCGTTCAATTTTTCGATGAAATAGACCATATTTCTGAGATCCGCTCGCGGCATTAACCGCCCCATCGGATTTTGCTGAGGGAGCAGAAAGTTACATACGAACGTTGGTATTCCGTATGCAACGTTCCATTTCATGAGCGACCGCAGATATATCTTGAGGAGATCTCTTGCTTCCTCAAATAGAGCGTTATATGCACCGATATCAGTGTAGATTAGACGAAAATAACTACGCGCGGGGATAAGGGTAGCAATAGGAAGCTGAACGACCTGAAAGTCGTATTCGTCCGCAGGAATAGGAGGGGCAGGACGAAGCTCGACGCCAACTCCCCACTGCATAAAATCACAGCGACATTCGGGATTTATAAGTCTAAGAATGTCCGGCCATCCCGATATCAGACACGATCCGACAAGAGCAATTCGTTTCAGATTGGTAGGCGTGACAGTTAGATCGGAAGGATGTAAGTACAGATCGTTTGGGATAGGGGCGAACACGGCTGAAGGTCCTAACGACGAAGAGCTAAGTAAACGCTTTAGCTCTTACCATGATCGACATCTGGTTGCAAGGGCATCGAATGCGGCCACTTTTCCGTGCAGGCGCGCGGCTTCCCCAGTTCGGTCCGGTTTTCGCTCTAGTGAGAAGACCCTGCGATTAGCGGTATATCAAACTCGGGTGCTCGATGTTCCCGCAACAGTCCTTCTACCGTCGTACACAAACTGTCCAAGTTCATTTGAAAGCGTCCACGTTCCTGATCCGTCACATCGCCCCAGAGGATAGCGGTACGCCCTCCGTCTATCGCCTGAAGGCCGATATGATAATAATTGAACTGGCCCTTGGGCGCCATCACGGCGAGGTCCGCGCCATCGCTCCAAAGTATATTATGGAGGGCGGACGAGTCTTCGCCGACCACCAGGCGGGCGTTTCGGAATTTGTCGACTTGCTGCGCGAAGGACAGTTGGAGCGGATCGAATGCCTCGACGCCGAAGTCTTTCTGAAGCGTTCTGACGATCAGATCGCGTTGCTCGACCCCGCGCGGGTGGTGCACCGAGGACATCGTCGTATGCAGCGGAAAGATCAAACTCCGCTCGCTTGACTTCGGTCCGGCTATATTGTTCATTACTTCTTTCATCCTGCGAAAGGTGCGTTGCGCGAGGACGCGATTGAGCACGCCGTTGAGGCCCGTGACGACGGGCACAAGCATCTCTTCGAGTTGGAACGAGTCAGCGTTTCCGACGGCGACGCAATCGTCCGGCGAGATCCCGGCAACCTCGAGAATCGCCAATTGCCAAGGATGGGTCGGAGCGGGAATCAGGTATTTGGCGCCGGCATGCAACGCCATTTCTTTGACCAATTGGATGCGAATTGAAATGTCGACGAGAAAATGGCCATAGGTGAAGACACCAGGGCACCCTAGGACGACGTATTTTCCGGGCAGTCGTTGGCGGCGCTCGGGTTGCGTCTGCACCGATCGGAAACTTTCGTCCGCCAATACCTGATCGAGATGGGTCTTATCCCAGCCCATGCCCGGCAAGAGGTTATAAACAAGTTCGCACTCGTTTTTCGAGATAAGCATCCAACCGTTGGTGACGTCCGCGTCCCGGAAACGGTAAGCTCCCACTGGCTGCGACATGCGACATCGAAGCTGGAACTCGGCGAAATAGGATTCGGCATCGAAATTATCTATTTTTAGAAGTCCGGAATAGTCGCATACCTCATCAAGAACCCGCGGCAGATCGGGCCCGGCTTCGATAAACTCGAAGTCATACTGTTCGGACTGACCTAACGAGGTTGGAAATATCATCTAACTCGCGCTCCGCCTTTGCATTTTCGACGAGGGATTGCATGTCCGGACCACGCTGTCCGTCCCAGGCCTCGAGAGTGATCGCCTTTTCCTCACCCTCGCGCCAATTCCTCCACGGAAGGCGCGATCACCCGCCGCAGCGCGCCGATCGAATAGGCCTCTTCGATGAAGGCGAGGCCGGCCAGCACATGCGCCTTGGCCTCTTCGCTCGCGTTCTGCGCCGCGACGGCCGCGCGGGCGAAATCCTCGGCGACGTCAGCCTTACAGGCGACCGGCTCCTCGGGCAGAAGCCCTTGCATCCCGATCGGGGGCGAAACGATCGGGATCGCATTGAGCAGGGCCTCGACCGTCTTGCCTTTCACGCTGCCGCCCCACCTCATCCGCCCTGCCGCCGCAGCTCATATTCCCACACCGCGCGCAACGTGTCGATCAATTCGATGCGCGGCGCCCAGCCCGTATCGGCGCGCAGCTTCGCCGTGCTGCCGAAGATGATCGGCTCGTCGGAGGGACGCAGGAGCTTCGGATCGACCTCGAAGGGAACCTTGCGCCCGATGACTTCGAAGTAGAGATCGAGGATCTCGCGAATCCGCGCGACGCGCTCGGCGCAGATATTATACGCTTCTCCCGCCCGGCCTCTCTGCGCCAGCGCAACGAGCGCGGCCACCATGTCGCGCACATCGATGATGGCGCGGCGCGTCTCCAGATTGCCGACCGCCATGATCGTCCCTTGCCTCGTCGCCTCGACGAGGCGCTTGGCGAAATCCGACACAACGTCGTTCTGCTTGCGGCCTCCGGTGCAATTGAATATCCGCGCGCGAACGCCGCGAATGCCGTCATTGACGTAATACTGATAGGTCAGCAGGTCCTGCGCCATCTTGCTGACGCCATAGGGATGAAGCGGCAGAAGCGGCGCCTCTTCATCGACCGGAACCCTTTCCGGCGTGAGGCTCGCGCCGTATTCGGCGGAGGAACAGGCTACGATCACGCACGGGTCGTAACCAGGTTCGGCGGTCCTAACCTTCTTGACGGATTCGAAAACATTGATCGTGCCGATCACATTGGAAGTCATAGTCTCCCAGGGGTCCTTCCAGGACACGGTGGGAAGGCTCTGCGCCGCCAAATGGTAAATCGCGTCCGGCCGCGTTCTCGCGATCAAGGCATGAACGTCGGGGTAGTCGCGGACATCCAGTTCGATCAGATCGAACTGTTCGGCGATGTCTTGCAACGGAATCGTCGGTTTCCAATAGGTTGCGATGATCTCGTCGCCGCGTTCGGCGAGAGCTTCAGCGAGGTAGGACCCGATCAATCCCGCCGTCCCGGTAATAAGAGCCTTAGAGGTCATTGCATCTTCGCGTTCAATAGTTCGGGACAATGCGGCGCCAACAGCCGCATCACGGCGTCCTTTGAATAATATTCTTGGATGAACTCGAGCGCGCACCTGGCCCTGGCGCGCGCCTGCGGTCGATCGGAGGCCGCAAGCGCGAGCCGGTCCGCGAAACCCGCTGCATCATCGGCCACAAAAGCACAGCGTTCCGCATCCTTGATGCCCTGGACGCCAATGGATGTCGAAACCACCGGCGTGCCGAGCGCAAAGGCCTCGATGATCTTGCCCTTGACGCCGCCGCCATAGCGCAGCGGTATGATCGCAATTCCGGAACCACGATAGAGCGTCCGCAGCTCCTCGTCCGAGATGCGCCCAAGCAGTGTGACCTTATCGGATTCGTAGTCCTCAAGGGCCGCCGGTGCGTTAGAGCCGGCAATTCTGATGCGAAAACGCTCGTCGATTCGCTGCAAGAGTGGAAATACCTGTTCCAGAAACCAGAGTATTCCGTCGACATTCGGCCTGTGGCTGAAGCCGCCGATGAACATCATGGAGAAAGGATCGACGTTATCTGCGTTTTGTAATATCGCGGCGCTGTCCTCGATTTCCGTCTGGGTAAAAAATGTGACGGGAAACTCGAGTATCGTCTTGTTCGGTAGAACCTCGCGCAACGCGCTACATTCCTCGAAGCTAGGATAAAGGATGACATCGCTTCTAGCGCAGACGCCAAGTTCCAAAGCCTTTAACCGATCAGCGTCTTTGAAAGCTTCGGCGTCGCCTGTGATCGCATACTCTTTCTGCAGCCTCACGTAATGTAAATCATGTCCATAATAGAGCTTCTTGACCTCACTGAATCTACCGATCGTGTCGATATATTTAATGCTGACCTGCGGGCGGCTGAGAAAGACATAATCTATCCACTTAGCGTTTGCCGAAAACCACCGATCGAAGCCATCTTTATATTCATCCGAATAGATGACCTCCACGCCGAGCTTTTGAAACGGAGGCGCGTACACTCGATCCTCATTGAGATTGTCTGGCCAGAACGCGACTTGGAACCCTGCATCCAAATAAAGCTTCATATAAAGATAGATCGTCCGCGAGCCGGCGTCGCGGTCCCATTGCGGGATATAATGATCGACGAATAGAATATGCGGCTTGGCGCGGCTCCGGTCGCGGGCGACGAAGACGTTCTCGCCGTTAGCGAAATGTTCAGCTTCGAGCACGTGTTTCCACCGCGCCAACAGCTTGTTTTGATTGACGACCTGATAGGCCTTGACGCCGCCGCCGGTGTCGACGCCGTGGCTCTTGCCTTCGTGATGCACGAGTTCCGAATGCGGCGCGTAGATCGTGCGCAACCCGGCCTTGCGCACCCGGAAGGCGAGATCCGAATCCTCGCAATAGGCCGGCGCGAATTCCGCGTCGAAGCCGCCGAGGCGGCGCCAGAGATCGGTCGGCAGCGCGATCGAGGCGCCGGACATGTAATCGACGTCCTTGCGGTAGTTATATTGCGGCAGACGCGGGTTGTCGTTGCGGCCGTAGTTCCACGCCGATCCGTCGCGCCAGAAGATGCCGCCGGCCTCTTGCAGCGTGCCATCGGCGTTGATGAGCTTCGAGCCGGCGAGTCCGACGTCCTGCGAATTCTCGATCGGATCGATCAATTCGTCGAGCCAGCCCGGCAGGGTCAACGTGTCGTTGTTGAGAAGGACGATGAAACGGCCTTTGGCGAGTTCGGCGCAGAGGTTGCAATTGCCGAGGAAGCCGAGGTTTTTCGCGTGGCGAACGAGGCGCAGCCCGCCGCCCGCCGCGCCGAAGGTCTTCGGCGTCGCATCGCTCGAAAGATCGTCGCCGATCAGGATCTCGTAGGAATAGCGCGTCTTGTTTTCGAGCACGCTCAACACAGAAGTGAGTGTGAAGACGAGATTGTTGTAAACCGGGATCACGATCGAAACGTCGAGGCCGTTGCGCGGGAGGCGCCGTTGCGCCGTCACGCTCGCCAGCCGCTCCGTGAGGATGGCGAAATCGGCGGACTGCGCGAACTCCTCGCCCGCGTCGCCATAGCGTTCGACCACCGACATCAAATAGAGATAGAGCCCGATCGGCGCGTCGCCGTAACGTTCGACGATGTGATCGCGCAACTGTTGCGGCAGCCAATAAGCCGGATCGGGAGCCGGAGGCCAGGCGCTCGTCGACCTGTCGGCCTCGCCCACGGCGAGATCGTGAGGAACGGAAATCGCAATCTCGCCATATTTCAGGAAAGCCGAAAGCGGATCGGTCCTTTCGAGCTCCGCCGCAGGGACCACCTCGCGGATGAGTTCGAGCGTAATCTTGTTGGTCGTTTCGCGCCCCTCCGCGGCGCCTGACATGACGTAATGGCTCAGCGGGTCATAAGGCAGCCGCCGTACGTCCCGATAGCGGGCGAAATAGTAGGCGCTGTCGAAGAGCGGGTGCGGCGATCGCAGTTCGGCGGCGCCGTGGCGAAGGTAGTGATGGAGCGGGTCGAGGCCGGAGGCCATGACGTCTGCATTGTTGGCGAGATACCAATCGCCGGCGAACAGCCGATGCGGCGCCCGCCCCTCGCGCCAGCCGACCGCGCAATAATGCAGCAGCGGATGGGTCCCGGAGCGAGCGACATCCTTGTTGTCGGCAATATAAGCCTCGCCGTCAAAAAGCGGATGCGGGCTCGCCCCGAAGAGTCGCTGATCGGTTAGATAGGCGAGGAGCGGATTGGCCGTTCCTTCGAGACCCGTCTGGTTGGCGAGTCGCTCCATCCAAATCAGCGGATGCGGATCGCGCCGTTCCGCCGCGCCGTATCGCAGAAAATGCGTGAGGGGATCGGACCCCGCGGCCGCCACGTCCTTGTTGTTCTTCAGATAAGAACGGGCGTCGAAGAGCGGATGCGGCGAACGACTGGAGCCGCGGCCGTGGCGAAGATAATGAAGGAGGGGCGGCAGCGCTCCCAGTTCGTTTCCCGTCATGACGCGATACCAGCCCGAAGAGAAGAGCGGGTGCGGATCGCGGTCCTCCAGGATTCCATGCGTGAGGAAATGCGTGAATGGATCGACGCCTGCCTCCGCCACGTCGGGGTTTTGCGCGAGATAGAATTGCGCGTCGAAGAAGCCCCAGTTTTCGATTTCCTTGCGCTCGGCTCTCAGGTGGCGGCGCACCGCGACGAGGGGCAGGAAGGGAGAGCGCAATTGCGCTCCTCGAAAAACCATGCCGAAGGAGAGCGGCGGGACCTGGGTGCGGACCGTCCGCGCGGCGGCCCTGAGTTCTCGTTCGATCGCTTGTCTTATCGCCAGGGCGCGCGCGCGCTTGTCTATCTGCGCGAATGTCTTTCGATGCGCTTGCTCGGTCTTGGCGTGCGCGTCGAGGAGCCCGGACATGCCGTCGAGCTTGGCTTCGAGCGTCTCGACCTGATCTTCGAGCTCAAGTTTCGCCTCAATCTCGCGCTCGACGTCGCCGCGCACAATCGCGAGTTCCTGTCGCGCGACGCGCAGCTCGTCCGCCGAAGCGTTTTCCGCGACGCGCAAACGTTCATGCGCCGCTTCGAGTTCGTTGGAAAACCCGGCTATCCGTTCCTCGGCGTCCCGGCGAGCGCTCTTCATTCCGTCAAGCTCTTCACGCATCGTCTCGAGGTCGCGGCCGGCCGAGACGAGCCGCCGCCACGCCGCTTGCAACTCTTCGTTGGCGGCTACGGCGGCGACACGTTTTTCCTCGTCCGCGATGGTGAGCCGAGCGCGCAGAGCTTCGGCGCTCGCTTCCTTTTCACTCAGCTTCCGCTCGACCTCGGCAGCCGCGGCGCGAAGGCCAGCGAGGTCGCGCTGCGCCGCGCGGCGCCCCTCCTCGGCGGCGATCTGCGCGGCGACCTTGCCGCTTCTCGCGGCGTCGAGCTCGTTCGAAAGCTGCGCGGCCCGTTCCTCGGCCCGGCGGATTTCGCTCTTCATCTCGTCAGACGCTTCACGCGTCGCCGCGAGGTCGCGGACGGTCGAGGCGAGTTGCCGCTGGGTCGTCTGCAGTTCTCCCCTGGCGGCGTCGACGGCGACACGCTTTTCCTCGTCGGTCATGGCGAGCCGAGCGCGCAATTCCCCGGACATTGCCTCCTCATCGCGCAGTTTGCGCTCGAGTTCGGCAACCGCGGCGCGGAAGCCAACGAGGTCGCGCTGCGCCGCGCGCAGCTCTTCCTCGGCCGCGAGCTGCGCGGCCGCCTTTTCGTTTCTCGCGGCGTCGAGCTCGCTTAAAAGCTGCGCGGCCCGCTCCTCGGCGCGACGAAACTCGCTCTTCGCCGCGTCGACCGACGCACGCATCGTCTCGAGGTCGCGACCGGCCGAGACGAGCTGCCGCCACGCCGCTTGCAACTCTTCGTTGGCGGCTTCGACGGAGACACGCTTTTTCTCGTCCGTGATGGCGAGCCGAGCGCGCAAATCTTCGGCGCTCGCTTCCTCTTCACTCAGCTTCCGCTCGACCTCGGCAAGCGCTCCGCGAAGGTGAGCGAGGTCGCCCTCCGTCGCGCGCTGCTTCTGCTCGGCGACCAACTGCGCGGCGACCTTCTCGCTTTTCGCCAGTTCGAGCTCCATCTCGTAATCGAGAAGGGCGCGGCCGAACAATTGGCTGGACCGCTCGAACAAATCCCTGACTTGATCCAGCGTATCATGCGCCGAATTGGAAAGAGGATTTGCCGCCAAGTCGAGCAAGGCGTCGTAAACTCGCAGCGTCCATTCGTGAACGTCGGAATGGCTGATCAGCTCGGCATGGTCCGTCTCGCTATGGACGAGATCGGCGGCGAGGAATCCTTCGATTTCGTGGGCGCTGCGGTCGGAAAGGCGCGGCCAATGGAGCCCGGTTTCGGCGGCGATCTGGTTGGAGACGCTTCGCCAATCGAAGATAAACTGGTTCCATTCGAAAATCGCGCGCGGCTGATCTCTGGTTTGCTCTTCGGCGTCGAGAACGTGGCGCAGCCACAGCAATGATCCATGGGTCAGCGACAGGCCACGGGACTTCTTCAGCGAGAGAGCGACGTCCAAAGGCGAACGAACCGGGATGACGATATGCGGCGCCTTCCCCATTTCCGCCAGAACCTCTAGCCAGAACGGGGCGAATCGGCACACCCGCGGATCTTTGAAGACCGCGAGCGGCGCATCGTCGAATTCCGCTTTGAACAGATCTTTCGCGCGCTGCCGGAAGGCTTCGGCTACCGACGATCTCAGCCATTCCGGGTTGAATCGCCGCCAATCCGCCCAATAGGAGCCGGCGGAGGCGAGAAGCTCGTCGTGAAAAGCCGCCAACTTGGGCGACTCGAAATAACCTTTCGTATTCTCCGGACTTGCCGGCATCTGGTTTTTCGGCGCCGCAGCGCCGAGTTTCGTCAAAACTCCCGCCACCGCGCTCGTGCCGCTGCGATGCATCCCGAGAATAACGACGACATCGGACATTTCAGCTCGAACGCCCCAATTTCCCGGTCAATTTGCAATGGAACGGGCCTCTCCACAGTCACTATCAGAGACAGGGACGAAGATCAAAATTGCGGTCCGGCGCAGGCGGAGCGACCCCTCGAGGCGATGGCGGCGGCCCAAACTGCTTTCCTGCGCCGGAGCGAGGGCGAACCGTCGGCCTGAGGTTCATGAATTGCCGGCACGGCTAGGCCCCCTGAAACATGCGCAGATCCGCTCGACGATATCGTTTCGCCGTTCTTCCGCAGTTCCCGATGGCGGGAGCGACCAATTTATCTGTGCAGGCGGCGTATTCAAGATGATCTGGCGATAGATATTATTTAGACGCTTCATTCTTTCCTCGTCAGCCGTGAGCGAAGACTCTTTGACGCTCGAGTTGATCCGCGTGGAGAGCGTATCGAGGCTACGACGAAAAGGCGGCTCGCCGACGAAATGCCAGATGCGGTCCATTAGATGGGCCGGTTGTTCGACGAGATCGTCATAGAGAGCGAGCGTCACGCGCTCGCGACCCTGGGATTGGAGCAAGTCGTACGCCGCCCGATTCATTCGCTCCCATTCGTTGGCGGCCTGCTCGACCGTGTAACCCCGCCCGCCAATCGTATGGAAATTGATCAAGGAAGTCATGACCTCGTGCGGTTTACGCAAGAGGTAGATGAATTTCGCGGCCGGAAACATCTCGACGAGGACGGACGCGATTTCGGTATATTCCGGCGTCCCGTCGACCCAGCGGGATTTCGGCGCAAAACGTGATCGCAGTATCTGGAAAGCCGGATTGAACCTAGGGGCGCTGTCGGAAAGGCGGCTGAGAAACACTCGTACGCCCCGATCGGTGGAGATCGCCTTGTGCAAACGATCGATCGCCGCGCCCTGCCACATCAAGAATTCTTTTTCCCCGATGTCATAGACTTTCGTCGCGGGCAAAGCCGCCGAGGACGCAAAGCGATAGGCGGCCAAGGTCCCGTAACACAAAGGAGCCAGCCAATTCGTTTCGTCCATCGGAAAGATGTTGGGATGTTGTCCCACCGCCCAGGTCATGATGCTCGTACCCGAACGGTAGCAGCCGATGATGAAAATCGGCCGCGCTTTCTCCATGTCATCGGATGGGAAATGTTTCTGACTTGCCAGATTCGGTTCGGGGATCTCCCGCCGCGAGGCTTATCCCGTTGACTCAGGTAACCCCTTATAGCCGATACCGTAGTCCCCGCGGGCTTCCGGTCGCCCCTGACGCCCAAATCACGTTCGCCGGCTATCTGAGGACCACGGCTCGCATCGGCCGTCGGTAGCGGCCAAATCGTTCGTCAGGGCCGTTGTGGAGGCCACCTGAGTCAACGGGATAAGCCTCCCCGCCGCGGCCGCGGAACGGTGGTGTCCGACGGTATGAAAGTGAAATTCGTCAGACAGACGCTCAGTAGCCGCTGATCGGCGTTGACGCCTCTTTCCGCCGGAATGTTTCCTTGTTCGGACAAGAATGTCAATGTAGTCTCGTCGCCGGCGTCGTAATATATAGGTATGTTTACATCTATGATTTCGTTCTCCTCGCGGACTTCAATAATGCAGGAACATTGATTATTACAATATACCACAACGTTGAAGGGAAAATAATCATATAGCTCGCGCGTCATTACGCGCATTTTAAACTGGAGACTCCCCCCCTTGACGACATTATTCAATCGAAGCCGAGACTCGCGCGACACCCAAAATTCTCCGGGCAGCGCGTCCAGGCTGACTTCGCAGTCGACCTTCCTTTCCATGCGGAGCGACAATTCCCAGTTAGCAAGGCGCAGGGCGATGCGGCGAATTACCCCGCGGGAGTTGAAAAACAAACCTTCAGACCGACAACGCGGACGGACTCGAATAGGCGAACGACACCCACCGATGGCGCCGCTGGCTCTCGGTTCGCCGGGCCGCCGGTCACACGCCCGTCACACGACACCACCATCAACTTGAGTTCGGCGTCCTGACTTTCCATCCGCTCGCCCTCGAACGCTTCATGGTCCGTCCCTTGCGTAAGAGGAATTGCCTAAATGTTGAAACCTAAAGCTTTTTGCGAAAAGGTCAAGTTCGAACGTCGCCCCCGATTCACCGCTCCAAATCTTCGCCAATTCGCGAACCCGCGCCGGCGGCGAACGAGCCCTTGCTCAGCCTCGACCAGATGGGTTAATGCTTGCGGGCGCGTTGGAGCTCGTTACGTGATCGTCAGAAGCCGAGCACCGTTGCGATTGGGTCTCGCCGGCGGAGGCACCGACCTTTCGCCCTTCTGCGACGAATACGGCGGCGCCGTGCTCAATTGCACGATCGACCGTTACGCTTATGCGTTTCTGGAACCCCGACAAGACGGCGCTGTCGTTTTCCGCGCCCGCGATCTCGATCTCGAGGAGAAGCATGCGGCTGGCGGCGTCATCGACGCCGCCGACGGCCTGCGCCTGCATCGCGGCATTTACAATAGCTTTCTGAGGCGCGGCGTTCTCGACGGCGGCTGTGGGCTCACCGTGACGACGACCGTCGATGCGCCGGCCGGCTCTGGGCTCGGCTCTTCCTCCGCCCTCGTCGTCGCCATATGCGAGGCGTTCCGCGCCTTCTGCCGCGCACCGCTTGGGCTTTATGATCTCGCCCATCTGGCTTTCGAGATCGAGCGAGTCGATCTCCTGCTCGCCGGCGGCAAACAGGATCAGTATGCGGCGGCTTTCGGCGGCATCAATTTCATCGAATTTCTCCGTGGCGACAGAGTCGTCGTCAATCCGCTGCGCGTCGACCAACAGATCATCAACGAGTTCGAGACCTCGCTGGTCGCGTGTTTCTCGGGAGTGTCGCGTCAATCGGCCAAGATCATCGAGCAGCAGACAAACAATATGCAGAAGCGCGATCCGCCGGCCCTCAAGGCGCTGATGGAGCTGAAGGACGCCGCGCACGAGATGAAAGACGCGCTCCTGCGCGGCGACATGGCGCTGATGGGCGCCATCCTCGATCGCTCGTGGCTGTCGAAAAAGCAGACTTCCGATGCGATTTCCAATGACTCGCTCGAGCGCATGTTCGACACGGGACGCAAGGCCGGCGCCTATGCCGGGAAAATCTCCGGCGCGGGCGGCGGCGGGTTCATTTTTTTCCTGGTGCCCCCGACCGAGCGCTCATCGGTCATCGGCAAACTGCGAGGCGCCGGCGCCGAAGCCGGCCCGGTTCATCTGACTTCCAAAGGCGTGGAAACATGGACCGTCCAGCCTCGGATCTGATTTCCGATCATTTCAAGGCTTCGATCGCCGCACTCGAACTGGCCGGCGAGGACCGAGCCTTTCTGGCGAGCTGCCGGAAAATAGCGCAAGCCTTCGCCGCCGCCCTGCGCGCTTCCGGCAAATTATTATTCGCCGGCAATGGCGGGAGCGCCGGCGACGCTCAGCACATTGCGGGGGAGTTCGTCTCGCGCCTGAACTTCGATCGCGCGCCGCTGGCGGCTTTGGCGCTGACGGTCGATACGTCCGTCTTGACGGCCATCGGCAACGATTATGGTTACGAACGCGTCTTCGAGCGTCAAGTTCTCGCGCTCGGGGCGGCGGGCGATGTCTTTGTCGGGATTTCGACATCCGGCCGATCACGCAACGTGCTGGCGGCTCTGGTCGCAGCGCGCAAACGCGGCTTGACCACCGTCGGCTTCGGCGGTTCCGGCGGCGGCCAAATGGCGCCATTTTGTGATCTCGTCCTCGCGGTTCCGAGCGCCTCGACGCCGCTCATCCAACAAATTCACATCGTCGCCGCCCATGCGATCTGCGGTCAGGTCGAAGCGGACCTGTTCGAGCCTCGCGCGAGAGATCCGGCATGAGCGAAGGAACTGCCGTCGATCAAGCGGTCGTCTTGTGCGGCGGTCTCGGCAGCCGGCTGGGATCGCTCGCCGCCGCCGTGCCGAAGCCGCTCCTTCCCGTCGCAGGCCGTCCGTTCTTGGAGCGGCTTCTGTTCGAGATCAAACGCCATGGATTGCATCGTATTCTTCTCTTGGCCGCCCACATGTCTGCGGTCGTGGCGGCTTTCGCGCGTGAAGCGTCGCAGCGGCTCGACATCGAGATCGAAGTTGCACTCGAGCCGGGCCGCGCGGGAACCGGCGGCGCGCTCTGGCATGCAAGAGATAGGCTCGACCCGAGGTTCTTCCTGTTCAATGGCGACAGCTGGTTCGATTTCAATATTCTAGACCTCGCAGCGGCGGAGCCGCGGGCGCCGTCGGCGATCGTCGCCATGGCCTTGCGCAGAATCAGTGACCCTTCCCGTTACGGGACCGTCGAAATGCGGGACGGCCGCGTCACCAGTTTTAGCGCGCAAGGGAGTCGAACAGGGCCTGCCTTCGTCAATGGCGGGGTCTATGTCGTCGACCGCCGCATTCTAGCGCTTTTGACGCCGGATTGTTCTCTCGAACAGAATATTCTACAGCCGTTGGCGGCATCGGGACAGGTCGCCGGCCGCGTCTACGATGGTTACTTCATCGATATCGGCGTGCCGAGCGATTATGAGCGCGCGCAGACGGAAATCCCGGCGCGGCAAAGACGCGGCGCGATTTTCCTCGATCGCGACGGCGTTCTGAATGCAGATCACGGGTATGTCGGCGAGATTGAAAGGTTCGACTGGCTGCCCGGAGCCATGGCGGCGATCAAGAGCGTCAACGACTCGGGAATGTTCGTTTTCGTCGTGACCAATCAGGCGGGCGTGGCGCGCGGCCTTTATTCGGAAGAGGACGTGCGGCGCGTGCATGAGCACATGAGTCGCTCGTTGGCCGGCGTCGGCGCGCATGTCGACGACTTCCGTTATTGCCCGTTTCATCCTCAAGGGTCGGTGCCTGCATACACGCGGGCTTCCGACCGGCGCAAACCGGCGCCGGGGATGCTGCTCGAATTGATGGCCTGCTGGCCTGTCGATCGCACCCAAAGCATTGTCATAGGCGATCAAGAAAGTGACGTTGAAGCCGGTAACGCAGCCGGCCTGCCGTCTTATCTAATCCGTAAAGGTGAGGACCTCGGCGCACTTCTCGCGCAATGTATTGCGAGTCGTCGGGAGACAACGAAAACGCTTTTGCTTTCCGACCCAACGTCGATGCGTCTCGACACGACAGCAAAGTAATATTTTTTGAGGAGCATGAAATTATGCCGAACTTGCCTTGCACCATACGATTCGGAGCCAACGGCGATTACAGGTCGTATACGCTCGACGGGTGGAGTGGTGATCCGAACGATACGACCCATACTTGGACAACCGATCACGTCGCGAAACTCAGGCTGGCGCTGGAATACGCCAAAAACGACCGTTTCTTGGAAATCGACGTCATTCCCGTCAAGGCTCCGGGAATTATTCAAGAATTATTCCTCTTCTTGAATGGCGGGTTCGCCTCGTATTGGTCGGTGAAAAACGCCGGAATATTGTCCGCACGGTTAGAATCGAGCCTTTTCGTCAACGGTGAAAACTTGTTCGCGTTCGTCGCGCCGAAAGCCGTCTGCCCCAAGGAACTCGGTTTTGGGAGCGACCAGCGGATCCTGGGCTTTGCATTTTGTTCCCTCAACCTCAGGAACATATAGTTTTCGTCGCCGCACTTCGTTGGAGAGCTTCGAGACCCGTCTTGTTTCGGGCGCCTGAAGCGGCGCCGCGCAGGGGGACCATTTTTGGCGGCGGCTAGGGTCCGGACTCATAACCAGTGGCTGACGACGGCGGTGATGCAGGCGGCGGCGAGGAAGTTGGCGGCGTCGCGGTCGTAGCCGGTCGCGACGCGTCGGAAATCCTTGAGGCGGCAGAACATGCGCTCAATGGCGTTGCGGTTGCGATAGAGGAACGGCGAGAGGCAGCTTTTCCGTTTGCGATTGGCCTTGGGCGGTATGTTGGGCGCCGCGCCCCGATCCTCGACCCGCCGACGGATCGCGTCGGCGACGACTATTACATCGCGACCTCGACCTTCGAGTGGTATCCGGGCGTGCAAATCCACCATTCGCGCGATCTGGCGAACTGGCGGCTGGCGCGGCGGCCGCTCGAGCGCGCCGCGCAACTCAATTTGCGCGGCGACCCGGATTCCGGCGGCGTCTGGGCGCCATGTCTTTCCTACGCCGACGTTCGGTTCTGGCTCGTCTACACCGACGTCAAGCTTCTCGACGGCTCTTTCAACGACGCGCACAACTACATCGTCACGGCGGCGTCGATCGAGGGCCCGTGGTCGGACCCGACTTATGTCAATTCGAGCGGCTTCGATCCGTCGCTCTTTCACGGCGACGACGGACGCAAGTGGTTCGTCAACATGCTATGGGATCACCGCGACGGTTCCGGCGCGCAACGGAAACATCCGGCCTTCGCCGGCATCCTGTTGCAGGAATGGAACGCCGCCTCCGGCAAGCTCGTCGGAAGGCCGAAGACGATCTTCGCCGGAAGTCGGCACGGCCTCGCCGAGGGCCCGCATGTTCATAAGCGCAACGGCTGGTGCTACCTGACGACCGCCGAGGGCGGCACGGGCCACGATCACGCCGTCACCATGGCCCGCTCGCGCCGGATCGACGGGCCGTACGAGTTGCACCCGAACGTTCATCTCCTGATTTCGAAGGACGCGCCGCACGCCGCCCTCCAGTGCGCCGGCCATGGGCAGATCGTCGTCACGCCGGACGGTCAGGTCTATCACACGCATCTCTGCTCACGACCCCTCGCGGGTCTGAGACGCTCCCCGCTCGGGCGCGAGACCGCGATCCAGAAATGCGTCTGGCGCGACGACTGGCTCTATCTCGCCGAGGGCGGCCGAGTTCCCGCCGTCGACGTCCCTTCGCCATTTTCGACCGAAGCGGAGCCGAGGCCGCGCGTCCAGCGGATCGCCTTCTCGCCGGGCGCGCCGCCGCTCGATTTCCAGTGGCTGCGGACGCCGCGCCCCGACAGGATTCTGTCGCTCTCGGCGCGGCCCGGCTGGCTGCGCCTGATCGCGCGCGAATCCATCGGCTCCTTGTTCGAGCAGGTGCCGGTCGCGCGCAGGCAGGAGCATTTCGTCTACCGGGCGGAGACGGAGGTCGATTTCCAGCCATTGAGCTTCCAGCAGGCTGCGGGACTGGCGGCCTATTACAACCGCTACAAGTTCCACTTCCTGGCCGTCACCTGGCATGAGACGTTGGGACGCGCGCTGACCATCCTGAGCTGCGAGGGCGATTATCCCGAGGGTCGACTCGCCTTCCCGCTCTCCCCGCCGGTCGCGCTCGACGCGGCCGCTCCCGTTCAGCTCGCTCTGTCGATCGATCACGCCAGGCTTCAGTTCTCCTACGCTCTCAGCGGCGAATGGCGCGACATCGGGCCGCCGCTCGACGCTTCGATCCTATCGGACGAAGCGGGAGGCGGCGAGCATCGCTCCTTCACCGGCGCTTTCGTCGGCATGGCGGCGTTCGACACGTCCGGCGGCGCCATCGGCGCGGACTTCCGGTATTTCGAATACGAAGACCGCACGAAGAAATGAGATCGCCTGTCGCCTTTGGTTCAACTCGGACCATTCCGCCGTCGGCGATGAAGAACCGCAAAGGGTCGAGCTGAGCCCCCGATGCTGGACCGCGAACGTCCGCTTCCGGCGGATTGGGTTGAAAACTCCGAATTTGGGCGGTCGCCAGAATTTCGATCTCGCACGCCGAACGTCATCCGCGCGGGTCATTGTCACGGCAAGGCCTGCGCGGGGGCCACAGGCGGCAATTCCAGCCGTTCCGCCGACCCCCCTGGCGGAATTTTCGCCAGGCCCGTCTGCGGCCTTCCAAATTGTGATCGACGCCAACATTCGAGCTTTTCGACACAATCCGCGCGAAACGGGCACCCCCTGTTCCCGTTCCCCGGGCGGGAAGCGCGACGCCGAAGGCGACGACGACCTTGGTCGCGCCGACGATCGCCGCCCGGACCCCGGACGCGCCGACGTCGATCCCGAGCGCGCGGATCATGCCGACCCGGGCAGCGACTGGCGGTAGATCTCCGCGTCCCAGTGGGTGAGCACGTACTCTTCCTGCGCGGTGAAGTAGCGCGGACGATCGTCCGGCGCCAGCCGCGCCGCGACGTCGGCCATGCACCCGGCCATGGCGAGCGGGGTCGGCGCCAGATCGTCGCGCACCAGCGGCGGAAAGCCGGGCGCGAGGATGACCGGCGGAGAGCCGACGACGTTGTCGATCGTCGCCGCGCCGCTGCCGAGGAACACCAGGTGGTCGGGATAGTACGAGCCAGCCGCGGCGAGACGAACCGCGTGCGGCGCCAGCGCCGGGGCGTCGGCGAAGCGATAGCCCGCGCGTTCGACGCGCCGCGAGCCGCTCGGCGCGGCTTGGAGCGGGCGCGCCAGCCGCCGCCCGACCGTCTCGATCAGACCGACCGCGGCGTCGAGCGTGTCGGCGGCGACCACTAGGCCGTGGTTCTGGAGAACGTAGACGTCGGCGCCCGACGCGATCGTGCGGAACAGCGGCAGGCCGGGACGAATATAAGGAACCCAGCGCCAGTCCAGGCCGTCGAGCAACGGCGCCAGGCGCGTCTCGGCGTCGATCAGGATCGCGTGCGAGATCGTCTCGACGCAATGCACATGCAGGACGAAGCGCTGCGGCAGGCCGGCGTGCAGCGTCGTCTCGACCGAGGGGCGCAGGCCGGGCGTCGAAAGATCGGCGCGCACGAACGCGTCGCAGGTCTCGCAGGCCGGATCGCCGCGCTCGAGCGCCGGCATGAGGCGAGAGAGATCAACCGCGACGAAGACCGGCTCGTCGAGCGCCTTGGCGAGCCAGCGCCCCGACGCCTTCACCCACAGGACTCCGTCGTCCTTGATCGAGGTGTTGCCGCCGGCCGCCTGGACCAGCAGACGGTTGCTTCCGAGCTCGGCGGAAAGGCGCGCTAGCGCCGCGAGATCGTTCATGGCGATCGCCTACACGATGCCCGCCGAGCCGGCCGCGACCGCCGGACGCTCGCGCGCCGCCGCGGCCCGGTAGCCGCTGGCGCGATAGGCCGCGATCGGATCGAGCGCGCCGCCGGCCCTCAGCCGCGCCTCGGCGATCAGCGGCGAAACGTCGGTGAGGAAACCGGCCTTGAGCAGCCGATGCGCCGTCAGCGCGTCGTTGGCCTCTTGCGCAGCGGCGAGCGCTTCGGCGTCGACGAGCTGCGCTTGCGCTCTTGCGCGGGCGATTTCGATCGCCGACTGCATCAGGCTTTCGATCGGGTCGGTCACGTTGTGCGACTGGTCGATCATGTACGACGGTGAGAAGCTCGGTCCGCGCGCCCGTCTCGCTTCCGCCAGCTCACGGAACACCAGATAGAGCCGGAACGGCGAGACCGAGGCGGCGTCGAGGTCGTCGTCGCCGTACTTGCTGTCGTTGAAGTGGAAGCCGCCTAGCTTGCCGAAACGCGCGAGGCGCGCGACGATCTGCTCGATATTGACGGTCGGCGCGTGATGGCCGAGGTCGACCAGGCACTGGGCCTTCGGCCCGAGATGCTGGGCGGCGAGATAGCTGCTGCCCCAGTCGGAAATCACCGTCGAATAGAAGGCGGGCTCAAAGAGCTTGTGCTCGAGCAGCATGCGCCAGTCGTCGGGCAGCGCGCGATAGATCGCCGCGGTCGAGTCGAGATAGCGGTCGAACGCGCGCGCGAGGCTCGACTGCCCGGCGAAGTTCGATCCGTCGCCGATCCAGACCGTCAGCGCCTTCGAGCCGAGCGCTCGGCCAATCTCGACGCACTCGACATTGTGGGCGATCGCCTGCTCGCGCACCGCCTTGTCGGTATGGGTGAGCGAGCCGAACTTGTAGGAGAGCGGCTGGCCCGCCTGGTCCTGGAAGGTGTTGGAGTTGACGGCGTCGAACGCGAGGCCGTGGCTCTTCGCCGCCTCGCGCAGCTCCGCATAGTCCTCCACCTTGTCCCAGGGGAAATGCGGCGAGACGGTCGGCGTGAGGCGGGTCAGGCTATGGATCACCCCGCAATCCGCCAACTTGTCGAAGACGTGGCGAGGCTCGCCGGGGCCGGGGAAGCGGGCGAAGCGCGTGCCGCCTGTTCCGACGCCCCAGCTCGGCACCGCGACGGCGAAGGCCATCGCGTCGCGCACCAGCGTCTCGGGATCGAGCCCGCGCCGCGCCAGCTTGCGCGCGAGCGCGTCGAGGTCCTCGCGATGATCGGCGAGCCGGGTTCGGTTCTGATCGGCGATGAAATCGGCTGTTATGGCGGACATGGCGTTTTCCCAAATCGACCTGGAGCGTTGCGCATCCTAGCGGGTGAACGAGACCGCGTCGCCGGCGTCGACGTTGATGATATTGCCGGTCGACTTCGACGCCGCGTCGACCTCGCCCGCGGGGTTGGCGCCGCCGAAATTGGCGACGCGCAGGTCGCCGCCGAGCAAGTTCGAGCGGCACAGCAGCAAACCGGGCTCATCGAGCGAGGCTGCGTGAGCGTCGTCCCATAAATTCGGAAGCTGCGTTGCGGCGGCGGAGGCCATCGGGGCGTTTCTCCAAGGAAATCACTTGCCTCGCTCCCTACGGCGCCGTTCGATCACAGTCAATCATGAATGCGCACGATTGCAGCGCAATATGATTGATGCAGTGCGAAATTGATCGGCTTTGAAAATTGCCATTGACGATGTGATTGGATGGCGACTATTTTTGACGAGTCGGAAGGACAGCAGTCGTGCACGAGCGTGAGCGCTGGCAGGTCATCAGGGCGATGTTGCGCGACAGCGGCGTGGTGCGCGTGTCCGACGTTTGCCGAGCCACGGGAGCTTCCGAAGCGTCGGTGCGCCGGGATTTCGCGCGGCTTGCCGGAACCGGCGTCGCAACGCGCGTCCATGGCGGGCTTGAAGCCGCGCCGGAGCCGAACGTCGGCTCTGCCGATCGACCGGCCTTGGCCACCAGTTCCTTCGATTTCAGTCAAACGTTGAACGTCGCGGCGAAGCGAGCGATCGCCAAGGCGGCCGTCGCCCTTTGCGGAGACGGCGAAGCGATCATCATCAACGGCGGCACGACGACGTTCGAGATGGCCGTCTTCCTGCGCGAGCGCCGTCTGAAGGTGCTGACCAATTCCTATCCATTGGCGGAGACCTTGATCCACGACAGCAAGTGCCGCGTGGCGTTGCCGGGCGGCGAGGTCTACCGCGAACAGAAGCTGATCGTTTCGCCGTTCGAGGAGGATGCGATTCAGCACTATTCCGCCAGCCGGATGTTCATGAGCGCGATTTCCATCGGACCGCTCGGCGTCATCGAGGGCGATCCGTTGATTGTGCGCGCCGAGACCAAGCTGCTCAAACGCGCGGACAAGCTCATTGTGCTGGTCGACAGCTCGAAATTCGTCTCGGGCGGCAGCCTCGTGGTCTGTCCGTTGTCCCGCATAAACATTCTCATCACCGATCGCGCCGCGCCGCCCGCGGCGCTCGAGATGCTCAGGGAATCCGGCGTCCAGACCCTATTGGTCGACGCCGAACCGGCGATCGCGCCAAGAGCGCGCGAAGTCGCCTGATCGGCCGGCGTCGCCGGAAGTAGGAACATGCCGCATTCGCGGGATGAAAAACGGAAACAGGAGGAATGCATGCTTAATCGAAGGTCCGTGTTGCAACTCATGGGCAGCGTTTCGGTCATCGCCGGCGCAGGCGTCGGCGTCGGTCCGGCGCTTGCCGCCGATAAGCTCCGCATCGCCATGGTCGTCAAGTCGCTCGGCAACGGCTTCTTCGACGCCTGTCACGACGGCGGCGTCGAGGCGGCCAAGGAACTCGGCAACGTCGACTTGATCTACACCGGCCCGACCAAGACGAC
>Ga0326727_10007351_pt1 | contig 29211 bp, 28 predicted proteins | sample MB2enrmetagenome_FD_207643 | JGI IMG/M metagenome (GOLD analysis project Ga0326727, IMG submission 207643) | Lab enriched peat soil microbial communities from McLean, Ithaca, NY, United States - MB29MY | ecosystem: Environmental > Terrestrial > Soil > Wetlands > Peat | place: USA: New York... | reverse complement strand
AAGATCCAATGGGTGAAGTACACGGCACGTGGATTTCGCAACCGCCAGAACTTCATCAACGCCATCTACTTCCACTGCGGCGGGCTCGACATGAACCCCGTACCCACTAAATAGCCGGTAGCGCCTCTATTGTTTTCTGCAGATGAAAGCGAAGGCTGGGCCCCGACGCGGACCCCAGTTGAAGCACGTCTCCAGAATTCAGGAGCGCTCGCTGCACGCGTATTGCGTTCACGAAAGTGCCGTGCGTGCTGCTCTGGTCCACCACCCTGTATGCGTCGGCATCGCGCAAGATCACGGCGTGGCGGCGGGAAACCGATGCACCGGGAATAACAACATCCTGACCGGCAGAGCGGCCGATCGACGTGGCCGCGCGGTCGAGGATCACCGCGTGCTGTCCATCGGCATCGAGATAACTAAGCATCGCAACTGTCATGGAGACGACCTTACCGGGATTGAAGATGCCCTGAACCAACGGCGTCCTGGATCCTGGATGCGGAGCTTTGCCGGACTGGCTACTGTCAAGGCGCCGGAGGAGCGGACTTAACCGCAAGTTTCACTCCGAGCCTAGAGGCTGTTATTAACTTTCGCACCCAGCGTCGCCTGCGGAGAAGTTAATAACAGGCTCTCGTGAAAACAGCTTGAAGATATCACTTGCCATCCCTTTGCAGCAAGATCGAGGATTCAGGACAGGGCGTCACGGGCGAGAGGCGCACCCGCCCTGCCTCAGCCCCGCCGAAATGTGCGCTATCGCAGGCGCCAGGGACTATCAAGGGCATGAGTGCGATTCACTTGGCGCGGGTATACACAGAACACAAGCGGAAACCGGGACGGCGTTAGCGACCCCGCTCAAGCCGCTTTGAGCGGTTCACAAAATAAGGCGCCCAACTCCGCCGGGGGATATTCACCCCCTCGCCTCAACCCATCACCACCACCGGCTGAAACAGCGTGCCCGCCACACGTTTCGCAATTCCCATCAGCTCCCGCTGCCCCGCAAACACCCTCACCAGCGGCGTCCGAGAGAACTCCGGCAAATTTGCTTGCGCCCCATTCCGCAGCTTCCCCAGGGTCATCGCATCTCCGGTAACCGCCGGCATCTCTGGCAACAAGCTGCGCGGATGCACGCACAGCCCCTCCAGAGCCCCCAGATTTCCGGTCAACGTCTCCAGTTCCTCCAGCGTGTGCGCCTCGCCGATCGTGAATGCCCCCGCACGCGTCCGCCGCAGCCGGCTCAAATGCGCCCCGCAGCCCAGCACCTGGCCGAGTTGGTGAGCCACAGACCGGACATACCCCCCGGCGCCGATGGTCATTGTGAACGTCGCCTCGGCCCCGTCGAGCGCCCCAACCTCAAAGGAAGCCATGCGGACCTTCGCGGCCTTCAATTCAACCGGCTTCCCTTCCCGGGCCAGCTTGTATGCGGGCGTCCCGGCAATCTTCTTCGCGGAAAACGGCGGCGGAATCTGCTCCATGTCGCCATGGAACCGCGCCGCCGCCGCGCGCACCTGGTCCAGCGTGACGTCCGGACACAACTCCGGCCACCGATCCGGCCCGTCCGCCTCGCCCTCGGCATCGTATGTGTCTGTCGAAAACCCGAAGCGGATCGCCCCGTTATAGCTCTTCTCCGCAGAAGAGAAGTACTGCGCCAGGCGCGTGAACTTGCCAAGCAGCAGCGGCAAAACCCCGGTCGCCATGGGGTCCAGCGTGCCCAGGTGCCCAATCGATTTCTCGCCGGTGATCCTGCGCAGTTTCCCAACCACATCGTGGCTGGTCATGCCACCCGGCTTGTCGATTACCAGCAGTCCGTTCACCTAACTACTGTAGTCCAACGACCCGCCCGCGGCGGCCCGCCCGCTTACAGCCCGCCGGCGCCCGGCTGGCGCACCAGCGATAGGAACTCGGCCCGCGTCTCCTTCTGCCGGAAGCAGCCGACCATCGCCGAAGTTACCGTCGACGAGTGCTGCTTCTCGATCCCGCGCATCATCATGCACAGGTGCCGCGCCTCCACCACCACGCCCACGCCCTGCGGCTCGATGACCTTTTGAATGGCGTCGGCAATCTGCCGCGTCAGCCTCTCCTGTACCTGCAGGCGCCGCGCAAACACCTCCACGAGGCGCGGGATTTTGCTCAGCCCGATCACTTTTCCTTTCGGAATGTAGGCCACATGCACTTTGCCGAAAAACGGCAGCATGTGGTGCTCGCACAGCGAGAACATCTCGATGTCCTTCACGATCACCATCTCGTCATAGTCCACGTCGAACATCGCCCCGCGCAGAATCCGCGTCGGGTCCTCGTCGTAGCCCTTGGTCAGGAAGGTCATGGCCTTCTCCACGCGCGCCGGAGTGGCTACCAGACCATCGCGGCCCGGGTCCTCGCCCAGCCGGCTCAGAATCTCGCGATACATCTGCTCGGTGCTGAACTCGCTCAGCCCTTCCTCAACCTCCACCGGCCTGCGAATCGGCTTGCTCACTGCAATTGGCTGTGCCATGGTCCTCATCCTCTCGCCCAGGGGAATTGGGCGTACTTCTCCGTCTTCTCGATTTGAATCACTCGCCGAAATACTCAAAGAAATTGTTCTCGGTCTCTTCCACGCGCACATAATCCAGCTCGCCGCCTGGCAGCGCGTCTTTCAACAAACCGAAAACAGTCACACATAGATTCTCCGTGGTCGGAACACGAGCTTGAAACACCGGATCCAGATTCAAATTGGTGTGGTCAAAGCGCTCCAGCACCCGGCCACGGACCGCGCCATCCAGCGCCGCCATATTCACCGACATCCCGGTCTCCGGGTTCACCTCTCCGCCCACCAGCACTTCCAAAACATAATTGTGGCCGTGGCCATGCGGGTTGTTGCACTGCCCATAGAGCGACCGGTTTTCCCCGGCCGAAAGCGCATCGTTATGCAGCCTGTGGCTGGCGCTGAGCGTGTACCGCCGCCCAAAGTAAGCTTTCATGCCTCGCCTCTGTACTCTGCGAATATCTCCGGCGTCTCGTAGACCCGAACCCGGCTCAACCGCGCCCCGCCGGCAGCCGCGATCGCCGGCTCCACCCGTTTCCAAGCAGCAATCGCCAGGTTCTCCGTCGTCGGAATCAGCGTGGCAAACTCCGGAACCTCTAGATTCAGGTGCCGATGATCGAAAGCCTGCAGAACCTCCCGTTCCATCACGTCCTTCAGCCACTTCAGGTCCACCACAAAGCCGGTCACAGGGTCCGGCTCGCCGGCCACGGTCACCTCCAGCGTGTAGTTGTGCCCATGCCCATTGCGATTCGAGCACCGTCCGAAGACGCGCTCGTTCTCCTCCGCCGGCCACGCCGCGTTCCAGTAGTAGTGCGAGGCGGAGAAAGTCGCCCGGCGCGTCAGAAAGACCATTCTTTTTCCTCACTCGTGCAGATGCTTGAGCCCCCGCCAGAGCTTCATGTGGCAGAGCCTCTATTTCGTCCCGTCAAAATGCCGGAGGTTCGATGTCATCCTGACCGAAACAGCCTTACGTCTGGTAGCTCCTGCCCTTCCAGCTTACGCGCTTCAGGACTCGATGCTGAAACCAGCTCCGGTAGAGCAACGCGACAAACAGCGGCAGCCCTAGAGGCGAGAGGGCGCAATCCACGAAAGGGAAGTTCGACTTCGCCACCCTCCCGTAGAATCGGAACAAGTTCCGCACCCAAAGCAGCGCCAGAACCCACCCCGCGCCCAGCCATTGCAGCGAATGGGCCGCAAAGCGCGCGTTCCATAGCTCGAACGCCAGCACCGGCAACCCCGCCAACAGGAAAATATCCAGTGCCCGCCACCCAGCAAGCGCCAACGCATTGTTGAACAGGAGCGCCAGGTTCTTAGTCCAACCGTCCACCATCGCCCCGGTCGACCGGAACATCCGCGTAGCGACCGCGTCGTCGGCATAGCGGAACCACAGCCCGACGCGCCGCCGCTTGGCCAGAAACGCCAGTTCCACATCCTCCAACACCTTGTCCGAGGCCGCGGCGTGTCCGCCTAGCCGCCGGTAAGCTTCACGTTCTACCAACAGAAACTGGCCGTTGGCCGCAGCAATCCGCTGGTTAGGGTCCGAGACTTTGGCCGGCGGATAGCTGAGGGCCAGCTCGCAGAACACCAGCGGCATCAGCGACCGCTGCGCCAGCCCGCTCACAATCTGGCGCGGCGAGTAGCTCAGCATCCCCGCCTTATGCCGCGCCGCCTCATGCATGGCCCTGCGCAGATTTCCCGGCTCGTGAATCGTATCCGCATCGGTAAACAGCAGCCACCGTCCCCGCGCCTGCCGCGCCGCCGTGCAGATGGCGTTCGCCTTCCCCGTCCAGCCTTGCTCGAGCTTCCCCGCTTCCAGCACCGTCACCCCGGCAAACCCGCGCGCAATCTCAGCAGTCCGGTCGGTCGAGTGGTCGTCGACTACAACCAGCTCCCAGTCTTTCCCCAACTGGAAGATCTCCTCCGACTGGCTCACCAGCGACGCAAGGCACGCGCCCAGGCACTCCTCCTCATTCCGTGCCGGCACAATCACCGTCAGCTCGATCAGCTCTTCCGGCTCCGGCTGGTCGAAGACCGTCCCGGCGCGCACCGGGAGCTCCGGCCGCTCACCCGGCGAATCGGAGAGCCCCAGCACCGGGGTCCATCCGCCGGCCCCAGCTGGCGGCCTGTCCTCGCTCATGACACTTTGCCCTTCTTCCTGGAGTTTGGTGGACATGCTGGGAGTCGAACCCAGGGACTTGCCCTTATAAGGGGCAGGCTACAAACCAACCAGCAGCTACACGTCCCGGCCTTGCTTGGCGCTTATTCGAATAGGCCTTCCACTCGTATTATAGGTATGTGCGGTTTCCTCGTTGCCTCAGCTTCCTTCTTTTCCTCCCGCTAGCCTTAGCCCCCGCCTGCGACCGCGGCGCGCATCCCGCCCAAACCGGCCGGCCGGCTCCAGACTTCACTGTAGCCGACGGCGCCACGTCCATCCACCTGGCTGGTTACCGCGGCAGAGTCGTCCTGCTCAACTTCTGGGCCTCCTGGTGCGAACCATGCATCGTCGAGCTGCCCTCGCTCCTCGACCTGCACCACGACCAACCCGATCTAGCCATCCTTGCAGTCTCGATCGACGAAGACCCGGACGCCTACACCCGTTTCCTCACCCGCCGCCATGTCGATCTGATCACGGTCCGCGATCCTTCCAAGTCAGCCGCCAATCTCTTCCACACCGAGCAGTGGCCGGAGACCTACGTCATTGATCGCCAGGGCATCATCCGCCGCAAGTTCATTGGCGCTCAGGATTGGTCCAGCCCCGAAATCCGCTCCTATTTGAGGAACCTGTAACCGGATAATCGCGCCCAGTCCGCGGCTTGTTAAAATCACCCCATGACCACCGTGGAGATTCTCTTCAGCTACGCGACACCGCCCACCGAGTCCATGACCTTCGCGCTGGCCAGCACCAGGGAGATCTACGGCATCCGCAGCCTCAGCTTCGATCGGGTGGCCCGCACCCTGCGCGTCGAGTACGACGCAACCCGGCTCAACGCTGCCACCGTCATGCAATTCATCCGCCAGGCAGGTCTCGAAATAGCCGAACAGCTCCCGTCTGCCCCGCCGCAAACTGTTCCGCAGCCGGTCCCGGCTGGTTGACCATGCGCCCGCGCCCCGGCGCGCAGTTTTTGCCCGCTGAAATGGAGAATTGCGCCGCCTCTGGAACCCTGATAATCTGTCATTGGTTTCGCTTGAAACCGACCCTGTGCGCCCGTAGCTCAGCTGGATAGAGCGACTGACTACGAATCAGTAGGCCGGGAGTTCGAATCTCTCCGGGCGCACCATCCTTCTCCCTCTGCGAGAGTTTTCCCGAACCCTGAGAGGAAGCGGCAACGACCGCATTTCTCGTCATCCAACGCGGCAATTCACAACCGTAATCCTCCCCCTACGGTTTGAACTCGCCGCTGCTTTCGATCCCCACGGTGGATTGAACCGGCAGACTGTCGCTCGATCCGCCGGCCAACACGCGCAACTGTTCCTTTTCAACCCGCCAAACGTGACCCGCCGCATCCCAGTAAGCCAGATCGCGCGGCTTTAACTCCATGGTCACATCCCGCTCCGCTCCGGCCTCAATCCTCACCCGCTGAAATCCCTTCAGTTCCAGCCTCGGCCGCTCGACCTGGGAACCCAGGTGCTGCACATACATCTGCACCACCTCGTCACCCGCCCGCTTACCCGTGTTCTTCACCTTGATCTTCACCTGAACCGTACCCTCGGCCTTCACATTAGGCGCGCTCAGGCTCAAGGCCTGGTACTGAAAGGTTGTGTAGCTGAGCCCGTATCCGAATGCATACAGCGGCGTGTCTTTGTTGTAGAGGTATGTCCGTCCGTGCAGTAGGTTGTAGTCGAGAATCGGCAGCAACTGAGCGTCGCCTGTAGGCCAGGTTTGCGTCAGCCGACCCGCGGGCGAGTAGACGCCAAACAGCACATCGGCCAGCCCGTGGCCTTCTTCCTGACTGTTGTGCGCGATGTGCACGATCGCCGGAAGGTTCTGCTGGCTCCAGACAATTGCGTACGGGAAGCTGGCCCGCAGGACCTCGACGGTCCGGGGATTCGCCGCGAAGACCTGCTTCACCAGTTCTTCCTGTTCCAGCACAATCGTCTTGCGGTCCACGTCTTCCTTGCCGTTCGACGGCGTGGGACATTGGTCCCATCCCGCATTGCACTCGGGATGGTTCCCCACCACCACGATCGCCACGTCTGCCTTGCGCGCCAGCTCTTGCGCCTCGACCGCATCCGATCCATCCGCGAACAACACGGTCACGCCTGTGCCCGCTCCCTCGCGAATTCCCTCCAGCGCGCTCACCGCATAGGGCGGCGTTCCGCTGTACCAGTCCAGCAGCACCTGGTCGGCCCACGGCCCGATTACCGCAACCGTCTTCAGCTTCGTCCGGTCGAGCGGCAGCAGGTTGCCATCGTTCTTCAGCAGCACAACCGACTCGTCCGTCGCCAGCCGCGCCAGCGCCTTGCTCGACTGGCGATCCCACGGCGGCAGTTCTCCGCCGCTCTTGACGCCGATCGCGGCGTATGGGTCCACTCCCGGCGGGTCCATCTCGCTCAGACGCAGATACAAACGCAGTAGATTCTTCAACGACGCGTCCATATCCGCCTCGGTCAGCAGGCCGTCCTTGAGCGCCTTGGTCAGGTCGTCCCTGTAACTGTCGAGAAAATGATTGACCCCCGCCTTGACCGCGGCCGCTACCCCGTGCTCCTTGTCGGAGAATGCCTTGTGCGACGAAATCAGTAGACTCAGCGCGCCGCCATCCGAACAGATCAGCCCGTCGTTGCCCCACTCCTTGATCATCACGTCCTTGAGGACTGGATGAACCAACATGGGCGTGCCGTTCCACGCGTTGTAGGAGGCCATTACCGCGCGCGAGCCGCCCTCCTCGAAGCCCATCCGGAAGGGGACGGAGTAGTACTCGCGAAACAGCCGCTCATCGAAGTCGGAGGACGTGTGGGTGCGTCCATCCTCATTCTCGTTAGCCAGAAAGTGCTTCATCAGCGAGGCAGCCTGCCAGTGCTTGGGATCGGGGCCTTGCAGGCCGCGGGCAAACGCGACTGTGAGAGTACCAACCAGAAAGGGGTCCTCGCCATACGACTCCTCGGTCCGGCCCCAGCGCGGATCGCGGCTCAAATCGGCGTTGGGCGCGCGCACCACCACCCCGCCCCGGCTATACGTGGGATTCTGGTAGTCATAGCGCGCCTCGTAGCCCTCCAGCGCGGCAATCTTCTTCAGCAGCTCCGGGTCCCAGGTTGCCCCCAGCCCCTTTTCCTGGGGAAACGTGGTTGTGGGCATCGGCTGCCTGCCCCGGCCGCCCCAGCCGCCCGGCCCGCCGAGCGCCAGCCCGTGCAAACCCTCCACCTGTCCGGAGAAAACAAGTTTCAGCCGATCGATCTTCGGATGGTCCGACATGAGCAGGACTTTTTCGTCGAGCGTGAGCCGCCCCAGCAAATCGGCGATGCGCTGCTCGTCTCCCAGCTTCGGTTCCCGGAAGGGATAATCGGCTTGCGCTTCAAGCCCCCGCGCCAACGCCACTACCATCATCAACCCCGCCAATGCGCCTATCCTCAGCCGCAATCTCATCGCCATCCCTCCCGTTTCTCGAACAGCGAAGATTATCACGCCAAGGCCGTCGTTGCCTCGTGGTAAATCGCTTGAGGAGCGTTCCGCGCACAAACGAAAAAAGGGCGGAGCGCCCTTTGCGCCCCGCCCCCGAGTTGCATCCGCTTCAATATAGCCGGAAGTTGACTTCGACCGTGATCCCCACTGGCACCGGCGTTTTGCCGTCCTTCATTGCCGGCTTGAATTTGTACTTCCTGACCGCTTCCAAGGCCTTGTCATCCAGCCCCATGCCCAGCGTGCGCACCACCCGCGGGTTCTGCGGATTCCCCTGCGCATCGACGATCACGTAGATCAGGCAGACGCCCTGGTATTTGGCGCGCCGCGCTTCGTCGGAGAACTCCGCTTCCACGCTGTTCAGAGGCACAGGCGCTGAGACCCCGCCGCCTACGTGATACAACCCGCCGCCGGCGCCGCCGCCATATCCCGGCCCATACCCGTTTCCAGTCCCCGAGCCCAATCCACCGCCCGAACCATTGCCCATGCCCCCGCCCGATCCCTGACCGTTGACGGCCAGATTCACATTGGGAGAACGCGTGGCTCCAATGTTCGGCATCAGTGGGTTGTCGGGCAAGGTAATGTTCTTCTGCACATCGATGGCCGACTCCATCTCCAGCTTGGGCTTTTCGTCCACCGGAACCTGGGGCGGAGCGATGGGGTCCTTCTCGATTTTGGGCAGCTTGCCTTTGATGGGATCTTCGATGCTGTGGTCCCCACCGCCGCCGCCGCCGCCGTTGGCGCTCCCTGCCTTGGGCGCGGTTGGCGTCCACAGCCCCACATCGATCATGTTCGCGTTCAATGGGGGCTTGGTCACCGTATCCATGATCTTCTTGCCCACAACGAACAGCAGAAAGAGCAGAATCGCTATGTTCAAACCGGTAGAGATCCCGATGGCCCACGGGTTGGGCTTCACCGCCATCCGGTCCGGAACCGGGATCGGCGTCGAGGTCAGCTCCAGCGGCGGCAGATGGGGCGGAAAAAACACGTCCCGTATGCTCTCGTAGAGCCCGGCCCAGATGGGTTTTTCCTCAAACGCCTTGCCGAGGAAACCATCGAATTCGTGGCCGCCCGTCAGGGCTGCTGCTTGGGATTCCGTGTCTGACATAGGTGGGTCGTTTTCCATGGTTGCTGCTGCGCTGGTCGTTTAGGGGCACCCAGACGGAGGCATTCCGTCACACCGGCCCATCCGTCCATTATGCTCGACGGGGGCCGCCCTTGTCTCGTGGGAATACGCCTCGCCCTTCAAACTTCCATATTTCAGCTTGCGAGCGTTTCCCATAAACAATAGACGAGCCACGGTGAAACTTGTTACCGAGAATCTCTTGCCGCCCCATTTACACTAACCTCTGAACAACCTAGCACCATCCCAGGGAGTATCGATGTCCGCAGCGCCCGAGTTGAAGGCGACCCTTACCCTGCCGCAGACCTCCTTTCCGATGAAGGCCAATCTACCGCAGAATGAACCACTTCGTCTGGCCCGCTGGGCCTCGCTCCGCCTCTACGAAGAAATACGCAAAGCCGGCCTCGGCCGTCCCGCCTACCTCCTTCACGATGGCCCGCCTTACGCCAACGGTCCCCTCCATCTCGGCCACGCGCTGAACAAGGGCCTCAAGGATTTTATCGTCAAATCGAAGACCATGGCCGGCTTCGATGCCCCCTACGTGCCCGGCTACGACTGCCACGGCCTGCCCATCGAGATCAAGGTGGAAGAGCAGCTAGGCCGCAAGAGGTTGGAGCTGCCGGTGGCGGCGATCCTCGAAGCCTGCCGCGCCTACGCGCAGAAGTACGTTGACCTGCAAACCTCGCAATTCGAGCGTCTTGGCTGCTTTGGCCGGTGGAACAAGCCCTACTTGACCATGTCCCGCGACTACGAGGCCCGCACCCTGGAGGCATTTTATGGCTTCCTCGAGAAGGGCTTCGTCTACCGCGGGCTGAAGCCGGTCTACTGGTGCATCCACGATCGCACCACCCTGGCCGAGGCCGAGGTCGAGTACGAGATGCACACCAGCCCATCGATCTACGTGCGTTATCGGCTTACCTCGGACCCCGCCGACCTCCATCCAGCCCTGTCCGGCCGTCAGGTTTCGACCATCATCTGGACCACCACCCCCTGGACCCTGCCCGCGTCCCTGGCGGTCGCTTTCCATCCCGACTTCGAATACGTCGCACTCGCAGCGGACGGCACTCCCGACGCTCCCGTCTACATCGTCGCCGCCGAACTGGCCGTTTCTGTTGTCGCCGCCTGCGAGTTCGGCCCGACCACAGAGCTGGCTCGGTTTAAAGGCAGCGTGCTCGACCGTTCAACCTTTCAGCATCCATTCCTGGATCGCAGCGTCCTCGGCGTTTTGGCTACTTACGTCACCGGCGACCAGGGCACCGGGGCGGTCCACACCGCCCCCTCCCACGGCGCGGACGACTTCTATACCGGCCAGCGCTACGGCCTCGATCCCACCTGCCGCGTCGACGCCACGGGTCACATCCACGTGGACCCCGCCGCCTGGAACCTCGCCGCCCCGCCTGCCTTCGAGGGAAAGAAGGTCTGGGCTGCCAATCCCATCATTGTGGCCATGCTCGAGGAGTCCGGCGCGCTGCTCGCATCGAGCGACCTCGAACACTCCTACCCGCACTGCTGGCGCTGCCACCATCCAGTCATCTTTCGCGCCACCGAGCAGTGGTTCATCGGCCTGGAAACTCCGGTCAACCGCGCCGATGGAACGGAAACGACGTTTCGCCAGTTAGCCATCGAGGAAATCGACAAGGTGGTGTGGGACCCGGCCTGGGGCAAGGAGCGCATCACCAACATGATCGCCACGCGGCCCGATTGGTGCATCAGCCGGCAGAAGGTTTGGGATGTGCCCATCGCCGTCTTCCTCTGCGAAAAGTGCAACCGGCCCATCCTGTCGCATGAGCTGAACCGCGCTGTGGTCGGCCTTATCGAGCGCGAGGGCATTGAAGCCTGGCGCACGGCCGCCGCCGACGCGCTGCTGCCTGCGGACTCGATTTGCACCCATTGCGGTAGCGCCTCGTTCCGCAAGGAGACCGACATTCTCGACGTCTGGTTCGACTCCGGCACCAGCTGGTTCGCTGTCTGCGAGGCCGACCCGGACCTTAAGTTGCCCTATTCTGCCTTCCAAAAGGGGAAAGGCACGGAGTGCCCGGAGTGCCTGTACATCGAAGGCGGCGACCAGCACCGCGGCTGGTTTCACTCCTCGCTGCTCACCTCAGTCGCGTTGCGCGGGCGCGCGCCTTACTCGCATTGCGCCACGGTTGGCTGGACCCTCGACGAGCAGGGCCGCGCCATGTCCAAGTCGCTGGGCAACGGCGTCGATCCCGTGGATATCGCCAACCGCATGGGCGGCGAGATCGTTCGCCTCTGGGTCGCCTCTGTCGATTTCAGAGAGGACATGGCCGCCAGCGAAAACCTGATGCAGCGCTGCGCCGACATCTACCGCAAGCTGCGCAATACCTTCCGCTTCCTGCTCGGCAACCTCAACGGTTTCTCGCCCGGCCGTGACCGCGTACCCGAGGCCGAACTTCTCCCCCTCGATCGCTACATGCTGGCCCGCACCCGCGACCTCACCGAAAAGATCCTCGCCTGGTACGCCGCCTTCGAGTTTCATCGCGTCTACCACGCCGTCAACGAGTTCGCCATCGTCGATCTGAGCTCGTTTTATCTCGACGTGCTCAAGGACCGCATGTACACGTTTGCGCCCACGAGCCACGCCCGCCGCTCCGCGCAGACCGTTCTCTGGCAGATCACCGAAACCCTCGTCCGCCTCATCGCCCCCATCCTCAGCTTCACCGCCGACGAGGTATGGGATCACCTTCCCGCCGTCGAAGGCCGCGAAGCCAGCGTGCATCTGGCGTTCTTCCCAAAACCCGACGAGATCTTCTCCGAAGACCCGGCTCCGCTGCTGGAAGAGTGGAAGCAGATTTTCGAAGTGCGCGATAAAGCACTCGGACAATTGGAGGAGATGAGACAGGCAAAGACAATCGGCAAAGCACTTGAAGCGGACGTCGTTGTGCATGCGAAGGGAGCGATACTCACCCTTCTTCGCCGGTATGAACCGCATCTCAAAGAGGTGTTCAACGTCTCGTCAGTTAAAGTGACGGGGGATTACGGGATTCCAATTAGCGTTAAAGGCGAGCCAGTTCTCTCGGCTTTTTATGGCGATTTGCAATGTGATGTGCGCGCCGCCAGCGGCCACAAGTGCGCCCGCTGCTGGAACTTCATGCCCGAAGTCTCCGACTACGGCATCTGGCAAAACGTCTGCACGCGCTGCCAGGCCGCGCTCTCTGAAATGGGCATCGCCCCGCCCCAGCACCCCCAACATGAGTCCAGGGAGGCCCGCTCGTGAGCTCGCCCCAACCCCGCCGCCTTCCCTGGCTTCTGCTCATCTCCGCTCTCATTATCTTTGCCGACCGGCTGACCAAGATCTGGGTCGCGGAGCACATTCCCGTTGGCGGGGCCATCCCCATCGTCCCTCGCGTCCTGCGCATCACCCATTGGACCAACGAAGGCGCCGCCTTCTCGCTGTTCGCCAACTCCGCCTCGCCCCAACTGGTCCGTTGGGTCCTGGTCTCCTTCGCGCTGCTTGCCGCCCTGGTAGTGCTGGTCGCGTTGGTCCGCCTGGGCCACCGCTTCACCATCGCTACCGTCGCCCTGGCGCTCATCTTCGCCGGAGCCCTGGGCAACGCACACGACCGCGTCCTCTACGGCTCGGTGGTCGACTTCATTGAAGTTCACATCTTCGCCTACCACTTTCCCGACTTCAATGTAGCCGACTCCTCCGTCGTTACCGGCGCCTGCCTGCTGCTGCTCGATTCCCTTCTGCCCAAAAAGGCGTCTCAAGAATGACCTATCGTCCTCGCGAGGATTCCACGATGACTCGTTCTTCACCTCCCTTCAGGCGCTCCGCCTCCTTAGCCATCGCATGCGCGATCGTTTTCCTCGCCCCGGCCGTGTCGATCCCCGCCCAGCGCCTCCCCTCGACCGTCCGTCCGGAGCACTACGCCCTCACCCTCACTCCCGACCTCAAAGCCGCCACCTTCACCGGCGTCGAGTCCATCGATCTCACTCTTGCCGAACCCACCAATCACATCACTCTCAACGCCGCAGAGATCGCCTTTCAATCCGTCACCGTCACGGCCAACGGCCAACTGCAGACGGCCGCCGTCTCTCTCGACAAAGAGAAGGAGCAGGCCACCTTCACGTTCCCCGAGAAGCTTCCCGCGGGCAATGCCACCCTCTCCATCGCCTATACCGGCATACTCAACAACGAGCTGCGCGGCTTCTATCTCTCCAAAACCGCCCGACGCAACTACGCCGTCACCCAGTTTGAGCCCACCGACGCCCGTCGCGCCTTCCCCTGCTTCGACGAGCCAGCCTACAAGGCCACGTATGACATCACACTGATCGTCGATGCCGGAGACACCGCCATCTCCAACAGCGCTATCGAGTCCGACACCCCCGGCGACAAATCCGCTCAGGGCGCTGGCAAGCACGCTCTCAAATTCGCCACCACACCCAAAATGTCAACCTACCTCGTCGCCTTCCTGGTCGGGGACTTCCAATGCACGGCGGGCGAATCGGACGGCGTCAAGATCCGTTCCTGCGCCACTCCCGACAAGGTCGCCCTCACCCCCTTCAGCGTCGATGTCGCCAAATACGTGCTCCACTATTACAACACCTACTTCGGCATTCCCTACCCGCTCAAGAAGCTCGATCTGATCGCCATCCCCGACCTCGAGGCCGGCGCCATGGAGAACTTCGGCGCCATCACCTACCGCGAGACCGATCTGCTCATCGACCCCCAGACTGCCTCCATCTTCTCCAAGAAAGAGGTTGCCGTGGTGGTCGCCCACGAAGTGGCCCATCAGTGGTTTGGCGACCTGGTGACCATGCAGTGGTGGGACAACCTCTGGCTGAACGAGGGCTTCGCCTCATGGATGGAGAACAAATCTGTGGCCACCATGCACCCGGAGTGGAACATCGATGAGAGCGTGATCTCCGAGGTGGACCGCACACTCGACGTCGACGCCCAGCCCACTACCCGCGCCATTCGCGCCAAGGCCGATACTCCCGACGAGATCAACCAGATGTTCGACGGCATCGCCTACGGCAAGGCCGCAGCGGTGCTGCTCACCATCGAGAACTACCTCGGCGAAGAGACCTTCCGCCAGGGCGTGCACAAATATCTGGCCGCCCACCTTTATTCAAATGCCACCGCAGAGGATTTCTGGAACGCCCAGACCATCGCTAGCGGGAAGCCCGTCGACAAGATGATGGAGAGCCTCGTCGCAAAGCCCGGCGAGCCTATCCTCACCTTCGGCGAGCCGGCCAACGGCAAGGTTGCCGTAGCCCAGCAGCGTTTCTTCCTCAGCCCGAGCATTCAGCCCGACCCCACCCAGAAATGGACCCTCCCCGTCTGCTTCAAGACCGGACATGAGGGCGAAGAGTGCCAGGTTCTTACTGCCGCCGAAACCGTCCTAAGGGCTCCCACCGGGACGGCTTTCTTCGCCAACGCCGGGGGAAAGGGATACTACCGGAGCGACTATCCAGCCAGCGTTTACGCCACTTTGGTGGCAGGCGTGGAATCCTCCCTCACCCCCGGCGAGCGCATCAGCCTCATCGGCGACGAGTGGGCCCAGGTGCGCGCCAACAAGGCCCCTATCGGCGACTACCTCAACCTCACCGCCGCCGTCAAAGACGACCCAGGCGCCGAGGTGCTTTCGGAAGCCCTCGGCGGCGTGGATGCCATCGTTCAACGCGTTGCGGCCACGCCTCAGGAGCGCGCCGCGCTCGCCGCCTGGATTCGCTCCACCTTTGCGCCCCGGCTCACCCAGCTCGGTCCGCCCTCCGCGAGCGATTCTCCAAACACCCGCGAACTGCGCGGCCAGCTCTTCGGCGTCCTTGGCTACTTCGGCATGGCCCCGGCCGTCCTCGCCCAGGCCAACCAGATCGTCGAAAAGTACCTTGACGATCCCGCCTCGGTCGATCCAACCATGGGACAGACCGCTCTCTTTATCGCCGCGCGCAACGGCGACGCCGCTCTTTTTGACAGGTTGCAGAAGGTCTCGGAAACCTCCACCAATCCCGAGCTTCAGGTGGGCGCCCTCCGCCTCCTGGCCCAGTTTCAGGATCCGGCCCTGGTGCAACGCTCGCTCGATTATGCCGCCTCCGGCAAGGTCCGCAACCAGGACGCGGCTCTCCAGTTCGCCATCGCCCTGGAGGTGAACGAAACCCGCGAACAAGCCTGGAAATACATCAAGACCCATTGGGACAAGGTGCAGGCCCAGTTCACAACCGAGATGGGCGCCGTACTGGTCGGCTCTGCGGGCAGCTTCTGCTCCGCCGAATCCCGCGACGACGTAAAGAGCTTCTTCGCGGATCACAAGGTCGCCGCCTCCTCGGTCGCGCTCAAGCACGCCATCGAACGCATCGATGGCTGCATCGAGTTTCGCTCGCTCCAGGAACCGACCCTCCAGCATTGGCTCGCCGCCCAACCCAAACCGTGACCCTGCGGTCGCTCAAAAAACGAAGGGCCGCCGGGCAATCACCGGCGGCCATTTTTCTCTCGGTGTCCAGGGTGGATTTCCCTACCAGGCAACCCGTTCCGGCAGAAACTCCGCAAAGAGCTCGTCGTAGTACGGCTTCAACTGATTCAAATCCGGCTTCGCGTGCCCCTTCGAGTAGAGATCGTACTGGTTGAACTTCAGCACCCACTTGAGCATCGCCTTGTCCTGGTTGTTGGTCAGATGCTCGTACGCCCCATGCCGGTGCCACGGATAGAACGAGTGGTAGCGCAGCATGTACAGCGCCTCCATCGAAAGATAAGGCTTCATCACCTCGGCAATGTATCCGTCGTGGCTGAAGGACATGTGCACGTTGTCCAGCCCGCAATGCGGCTCGTAGATGCCATGCTTGGTCTGAAACTCGGGAACATTCCGATCCGGGTTCCCGGCAAAGTACTCGTGAAACACAATCGACTCCGACCACGCGCAACCCACCGGAAACGTATCGCCCACCACGCCCCATTGCGGTTCCCCGTACAGACACAGGCACTTCCCCAGATCGTGCAGAAATCCCGTCAGCACCATCCACCGTGGGTGGTTGTCCCGCCGGATTGCCTCCGATGTCTGCAGCAGGTGCTCCATTTGGCTCAGGTCCGTGTCCGGATCGCTGTCGTCCACCAGCGTATTCAAAAACTCGCCGGCCTCCCAGATCGTCTTGGGCCCCTTGGACAGCCCGAAGTACTCCTTCTCCTTTCCCAAGACATACTCCACCGTCTGATTTTCATGGTTCAGCCGGTAGAACTCGGCCACTCCCGGCAGCGCGGCCGCATCGTAGATACGGAACTCCTCCTGGGACTTGCCTTCCCGGTACCGGCCTTCGACAAAATCGTCCCATTGATCAAGTTGCGCGAGCGGCTGCGCTTGGGGAATCGCCGTGCTCATGTGCCTCCTCGGGGGCTGACCTGCAACAGCCCGCTTGCGGCTCTTCTACCAAAGCGCGGAGGGCAAAGCAAGTGAATTTCCTTCAATAAGCGCTCGACAGACCCGGAGCGACACCTTGATAATGCTGACCATGAGCGCTCAGATGGACTGGTGCCGCATCATTCTCGGATTCGTTTTTTCGGTCGTTGTTGGCCATTTCCTCCTGTGGTTGCTGATAGAGAAGGTCCTTTGGCCGTGCGCTGAGAAGAAGCAGACGCTCGCTGAGAAAAGGAAGCCGATAAGGCAAAAGGTTCATTTGAGCTGGCTCGTGGGCGTTGTAGAGCGACTGCTCTACACTTCGGCCCTGATTATTGGTGCGTGGCAATGGGTCGGCATTTGGCTTGCTCTCAAGGTTATCGCTAGATGGCAACAAAGCCCCCAAAATGACCCCGAAATACAAAGAGCCCCCACAATACTGGACAGCAGCAATATTTGGCTTATTGGCACCGGTCTTTCGGTACTCTTCGGGTTTGTTGGCGCATGGATTGCGCTTGGGCAAATCCCAACTTTAAATGAGAAACAATGAGAACGCAGCGACGACCGAACCCCATGCTATTTATTCGCTGTCTGGCGGTAAACATGCAAACTACTATGGGCATTGCTCTCCTCGCCTGCCTCAGCCTCCCGTACTTCGCGCACTCGCAGGGCCCGCCCTCCCGACTGCAAAGAAAGGACCCCGTCATGACCCGCCATGCCGAAGGAACCTTCGATGTAAAGACCACGCCGCTCCCCGGCGACGAAGCCACCAAGGACACCCTCATCGGCCGCTACTCCCTCGTCAAGCAATTCCACGGCGATCTTGAAGCCGTCGGCAAAGGCGAGATGCTCGGCGCCGGCGACCCATCATCGGGCAATGCGGGCTACGTGGCCATCGAACAGGTCACTGGAACCCTCCACGGCCGCCGGGGTTCCTTTGCCCTTCAGCACATCGGCGCCATAGAGCATGGCAATTACAAGCTCTCCGTCGCGGTCGTCCCCGGCTCCGGGGGCGGGGAACTGGCCGGCATCGCAGGAACCATGACCATCACCATTGCCTCCGGAAGGCACTCCTACACCTTCGAGTACACGTTGCCTTAAGCCGCGCAACGATCCGGGCTACGGGATTCGTTACCATAGAATCCATGCCCCAATTTCCCCCCGGCCAGACCCTCCTCATCGACGCCGACGATACCCTGTGGGAAAACAACATCTACTTCGAGAGGGCCATCGCCGCCTTCATCAGCTATCTCAACCACCACGACTACACACCCGCCGAAGTGCGCAAGCACTTGAACGCCGTGGAGCGCGAAACCATCCTCGCCCGGGGCTATGGCCTCACCAGTTTTACGCGCTCGCTGGTCACCTGCTTCGAGCGCCTAAGCCCCGAGCCGGTGACGGAAGAAAAGGCCCAACGCATCCTTGGCTTCGCCCGCGCCATCGAGGAGCAGGAGATCGAGTTGCTCCCCGGCGTCCCCGAAACCCTGGCCGGGTTGGCGGCGCGCCACCGCCTCATCCTCATGACCAAGGGCGACCATGCCGAACAGGCCGACAAGTTGGCCCGCTCCGGGCTCGCCCCTCACTTTGCTGCCGTAGAGATTGTGGCCGAGAAAGACCCCACCACTTACCGCGAAGTTATCCACCGCCATGAGCTAAGCCCGCATACAAGCTGGATGATCGGCAACAGCATCAAGAGCGACATCAACCCCGCCCTCGCCGCCGGCCTCCACGCCGTCTTCCTCTTCCACAAAGACACCTGGGTCCTCGAGCACGCTGAAATCGCTTCCGTCCCCGAAGGCCAGAACCTGATCGAACTCGATTCCTTCTCCAAGCTCGCCGCGATCTTCTGAAGCTGCCACGGTTCGCCTCTCATCGGGAGCCCCATGTACTCGCCCAAATTCAACCAGGTCGCCGACCGCTCCATCCTCATCGAGGCCATGCGTGCATACTCCTTCGCCATCCTCGTCGGGCCGCCATCCACTCCCGATACCCCGGCGCCGCTCGCCGCCACCCACCTCCCGCTGGTGGTTCACGACCAGGGTCCGCACGGACTCATCGAAGGCCACTTCGCCATCGCCAATCGCCATTGGGCTGCACTCGCCGGCCGCGAAACCCTGGTTGTCTTCTCCGGCCCCCACAGCTACGTTTCGCCCACGCTCTATGTCGATCCGCTTTCGGTTCCCACCTGGAACTACATCGCCATCCACGCCTATGGAACCTTGGAACTCGTCGAAGACGATGCCGGCAAGGACGCGCTCCTCGCCGGGCTGATCGCACAACACGAGCCCGCCTTTGCCGGAAAATGGCGCGGCCTGCCGGAGAACTTCCGCAGCTCCATGCTCGCTGGTATCGTCGGCTTTCGCATCCCCATCTCGCGCATCGAGGGCAAGTTCAAGATCAGCCAGAACCGCTCTCCTGAAGAACGCCGCAACGTCCACGCCACCCACGCCGTGGGAACAGCCGACCAGCGGGCACTGGCCGCCTGGATGGAGCGGTTGGTCGACCTGAAGGCCGAGTAAGAAAATGCCAAAGGCTCGCCGGCCAGGGCTGGATGTGCAATCGGCGGAACGTAGGCTTTCGCGGGTTCAAGACTGCGTTTCCTGCGCTCCGGGTCCGTTCAGGTGATAAAGCGGCGGCAGCAGCAGACCGATCAGAAAGCCCAGAATCACGAAATAGAGCGTCACGCCCGCGCCGAATGCCATGCTCATTTGCGGCCCGGAACCCTCGGCAGTGGTCTGCGAGATCGCCAAGGCGACTTTCTTGAATTCCTCGAAGATTTGGTTGAACTGAACCAGTGTCGCCCCGGCAATCAATTTACTCAGGGAATCCACGGACTGCCTCAGCAGGTTTTGCGGGCCTGCCCCATCGTCGCTGGCGGGTGCAGCCTGGGCCGGAGGGGGCGAACCGGCCGCAGGCGCGCTCCCACCCTTATTCGCGGGTTTCGGCTTATTCGCCGGGCCGCTCATTGGATAGCCGAAGAGCAGTCCGAAGAGGAACCCGGTTCCAAGGCATCCGCCCGCAATCAACAGTAAGGTCGGCCAATTCCCCGTGGCAACAACGATGAGGAAGACGCCGACGACAATGGCGAAGGCGGCAAAAAAGCCCACGAACAGCCCGACGTTGTCTTTGCACGGAAGTTTCCCCTTGATCGTCGTCCACCAAGTCAAGGCGATCAAGCCTGAAGATACCAAGAATGCGACCACGACCCTCCATCCCTCCCATTGAGGAAGGGAGCCAGACGCAACCTGGGTTATGACCGCCAGCAAATTGAGATGCAACAAACTGAGCATGGGACCTCCGCCGAAATTAATATCCCCGAGAGCATAACTCGACACGGCACGGTTTTGCCCGCATTATTTTTGGGGCGCCTGCGCGGGAATTCAACCCTGGCGACAACTCTGCGCGTCATGAAATCGTGTACTCTGCTAGGGACTAGGCGGAGCCCTTGCCCTTCTGCCCCTCAGTTCCCGGAAGGAACCTCAATCCATGCGCGGACCTCTCCTCGTTTTCACGCTCTTGCTCGCTGCCACCATCGCACAGGCCGCCCCACCCTCCGCGCCGTCTCCATGGAAGGAGAAGGTCGCAGCCGCCATGCCCTTGCTCGGCCATCGCAACTGGATTCTCGTCGTCGATTCGGCCTATCCCCTCCAGACCACGCCCGGAGTTGAGACTATCGAAACCGATGCCGGACAATTGGAAGTCGTGCGCTACGTTCTCGACGCCATCCACAGTTCGATTCACGTCCGGCCGGTCATCTCGATGGATGCAGAACTCGCCTTTGTCGCGGACCAGGACGCGCCCGGCGTTTCAGGTTACCGGCAAAAGATCGCCGGTCTCCTCCAAGGCTACGCGGTTGAATCCCTGCCCCACGACAGGCTCATCGCCACCATCGACGAAGCCGGAAAGCAGTTTCGCGTTCTCGTTCTCAAGACCAACATGACCATTCCCTACACCTCGGTCTTCATCCGCCTCGACTGCAAATACTGGAGCGGCGACGCCGAAAAGCGCCTGCGCGCAAAGATGACCGGGACCGTGCAATCTCCTCAATGAGCCCGCTCCCGGCAGCCTTGCCATCGCCGGATTCAGGCTTTCTCAACCCTCTCGCCTTTGCTATACTCAGAGGGTTCACCCCAGTGCGGAGGTGGTGAAATTGGCAGACACACCAGCTTGAGGTGCTGACGCCCACAAGGCATAGGGGTTCAAGTCCCCTCCTCCGCACCAGAGATTTTTCTGTCCCGGCCACCGGGCAGACCCGGAAAGCAGCTTAGAAGATGCAGATCCTTCTCTATGTCGTCGTCGTCCTGCACGTCATCGTATGCCTTTTCCTCGTGGGAGTTGTCCTGCTCCAGCAGGGCCGTTCCGCCGATTTGGCGGGCGCCTTCGGCGGCCAGGGCTCGCAGACCGCCTTCGGGCCCCGCGCCGCAGCCAACGTGTTGACCCGGCTTACCACCTGGTCGGCAGTCATCTTCATGCTCACCTGCATCAGTCTGACCGTTATCTACCAGCGTTCCATCGGCCGCTCACACTCCGTGCTTCAAGGCGTCAACCCGGCTCCGGCCTCGGCGCCCGCCAAGCCCGGCAAGTAGCCCGCAGACTCTCCTCTATCCAGACACCCCAAACGGCAGGCCACCCGGTCTGCCGTTTTTGCTGCCGGCCATGCGCCGTCACGCCCTTTCTGAAAAAAGTTCTTGACATACATATCTTGCAGATATATCTTGTAGCTACATGAAGCGGTCCCAGACTGATTACGTGATTCTCGGAGTCCTCGCCATCCACCCCAACCAGTCCGGATACGAGATACGCAGAACTATCCAAAGCAGCGTCGGCTTCTTTTGGGGCGAGAGCTACGGCCAGATCTACCCTACCCTGAAACGCCTGGCCACCCAAGGCCTGATCGTTCCCAGCAAGACCACCCCACCGGTCCGGCCCACCAAGCAGGAATACTCGATTACTCCGGCAGGTCTAGAGCGCCTACAGGAGTGGCTCGCCGTGCCCTACCGCGACGATCCGCCCCGCGATGAGTTCCTGCTCAAGCTCTTCTTTGGCCATGAGGCCGCGCCCGGGATCACCATCGCCCATCTCCGCACCTTCCAGGAAAGGAACCGGCGTCTGCTCGCCACCTTGCTGGAATTGGAAGCCCTCGCACGCAAGCACAACTCTGCCAATCCCGGCTTCCGCTTCTGGATGCTCACCCTTTCCTTCGGTCTCGCCCATTTGCGTTCCTCTATCGAATGGAGCGATTCCGCCCTGGCCATGCTCTCTTCCCAGGAGCCTGCGGCAACCTCAAGCTCCCAGCTATCCCCCGTTCCCAACTCACTGTGAAACGCCACCGTGCCGCAGCCTGCGTGGCGTAACCACGCACCCGTATACAAAGGAGATTCGCAAGATGTCTACCAACGTTCGTCGCAGCCGCTGGTCGAAATTCGTCGCCTGGCTCATTGCTGGCCTGTTCGTATCCGGCTTCTTTTTCTCGTCTGTGGACGCGTGGACCGGCCCCATCCTGGGAGTCTGGTTTGTGGGCACGCAAAAGCCCCGGCGCGGCTTTCTCTGGATGCTGGCCTTCGTCTTCCTTCCCAGCCTGCTCTTCGGCTGGCGCAAGATCCCTCTCACCGGCCCGGCACAGGCGCTTGAATATATCGGCTGGGCGCTCCTCGCGGCCACGCTCGGCGTCCTGCCCTTCAGCTTTCATCGCCTCGTCAGTCCCCGCCTGCCTGGATTCCTCGCCACCCTCCCCTTTCCCCTCGCTGCGGTCGCTTTTCACCTTCTGGCCCCACCCCTGCCGTACACTAGCCATGCCTTCGGAACCCCTATCCTCATCTTCGTCTGCTCCTGGTTTGCGGCCATCGTCGTCTGGATGTGGAATCAAAGCCTTCGCGCCTCCCGATTCGCCCTCTGCGCCATCGCCTTTGCCGCAATCTTCGTCCTTGCCGGCGGCCTCGCGCCTTATTGGCACTCCAGCAGTGAGATGTTTCCTCCGACCCTTCTCCCAGGCAACACCCTCGCCTGGATCTGCCTCGCCGGCGTGGCAGCCTTCACAGTTTGGGCGCTGTTGAACCCACCCAAGTACCAGTCCTGGGCCCAGCGGCCGCAATCCGTAGCCCTCCTCCGGAGCCCCTTCACCGCGAGCCCTCTCCAAGTCGTCAATGACCGCGGCGGAGAAGCCCTCGCCAGCCCGTCCGGCGAACGTTTCCCCATCCGCAACGGCATTCCCGTCTTCCTCAAGCCGGAAGACCTCACCGGCGACAACGGCAAATACAACCATCTGTATGAAACCATCGGCGGTTTCTACGACGACACGCAGCGCGTCGCCAGCGCCCTCAAAGGATTGGACCTGGATTCTTACTTCCTCAACTACATGGGTCTGCTCGAAGTCAAACCCGGCGATTCGGTCCTCGAAACCTCCGTGGGTACCGGCCTCAATTTCAAATATCTACCGCGCGGGGTAAAGCTCTCCGGCCTCGATCTGTCTCCGGAGATGCTCGCCAACTGCCAAGCCAATTTGCGCCGCTGGAAGATCGAAGCCGACCTCTATCTGGGCAATGCCGAGAGCCTGCCCTTCGCCGACTCCAGCTTCGACGTGGTCTTCACCTGCGGCGGCTTCAACTTCTTCAGCGACCGCGCAAAGGCCTTGCGCGAGATGATTCGCGTAGCCAAGCCGGGCGGCCATTTGATGATCGAGGACGAAACCGAAGAGTACGTGAAGAGCACCTACGAGAAGATCCCGTACACCAGCAGCTTTTACTCGAAGCGTAAGCAAACTGTGACGGTGCCGATCGACCTGGTGCCGCCGGAAATGGAAGACATCCGCGTGAATATGCTAAAGGACGGCAAATTCTACGCGATCACCTTCCGCAAGCCGGCCGCAGCATAGAAATCGCCGGCAAAGAAGAAGGCTGGGGCCGAACGCATATGCCTCTACGTGCAGCCCCAACCGGTCCCGCATAAAATGGAACCATGATCTTGGAGACCTTCCCCGTCGGCCCGCTCCAATGCAACTGCACCATCCTTGGCGACGAGGAGGCTGGCGAGGCCATCGTCATCGACCCCGGCGACGAAGTCGGCCGCATTCACCGCCGCCTCAGCGAACTTGGCCTCAAGCTCAAGCAGATCCTCGTCACCCACGCCCACATTGACCATGTAGGCGGCGCGCTCAAGCTGAAGCGCCTCACCGGCGCACCCATCCTGCTCAATGAGAACGACCTGCCGCAGCTCAAAATGATGAAGATGCAGGCCGAATGGCTCGGTGTCGCCACCCCTGAGACCGCGTCCCCAGACGACAACCTCGGCGACGGCCTGCTCGTAGGCCTCGACCGCTACCCCGCCCAGGTACTCCACACACCGGGCCATACCCAGGGTTCCGTGTGCCTCCACGTTGCCCCACTCAAGATGCTCTTCGCTGGCGATACCCTCTTTGCAGGCAGCATCGGCCGCACCGACCTGCCCGGCGGCAACACCAGCCAGATTATGGACTCCATCGAGACCCGCCTTCTCGCCCTTTCCGACGAAACCAGGATCATGCCTGGCCACGGCCCCGCCACCACCATCGGCGCCGAACGAAAGAGCAACCCCTTCCTTCGCATGGCGCGGTGAAGAGCCGCCACTCTCAAAATGTGCTTTCGATCGAGCTGTGCCTTTGCTTCAAGCACAACCTACGCTGGAAGGGTTGGCATATTCCTATCCGGATGCGTTCCTAAATAGTTAACAAGGCCGGTTACTCCCTGCCTGAACTCTGCCTCCTGCCCCAGCAGACTCACCACCAGCCAGCCAGAGTCCGCCATTCCGAAAAAGTACCCAGGGTGTACCCACACTCCGCGCTCCAATAGCTCCAGAACCGTTTGCTTATCGGGTTTCAACGCCGGAATCCGTAGCACCGCGTACCATCCGCCCTCGACATCCATCCTCCGCACCGCCGGCAGTCGCTCCAATTGCCGGTCCAGCTCCGTCAAGTTAGCCTTCAGCCTTTCCCCGATTTGGCCCTGGATCGCGTTCGTTCCCTCCAGCCACTTGGGCAATGCGCAGGCAACCGGCGCATTCATCGAGAGAAACGTATCCGCGATCACCTCCAGCCGCTCCAGCGCCGGCCCGGCCTTTGGACCGGTGGCTACAATCCAGGCCGCCTTCATCTGCGGCAGTCCGGCAATCTTGCTCAGCCCGCTCACGACAAACAACGGAACCCCATCGAGGCCCGCCGCAAAGCTCACTCCTGCTCCGTCAAAGCCATAATCCAGGAAAACCTCGTCCACAATCAGCGAAAGATCTCGCTCCCTGCACAACTGCGTCAGTTCCTCCGCCTCCCACCGCTTTGTGAAATGCCCGGTCGGATTGTTGGGATGAACCAGCGCGATGGCCCGCGTCTCCGGCGTGATCGCCCTGCGCAGGCCCTCCGGATCGATCTGCCACCCGTGGTCGTAAAGTAGCGGGGCTGGCCTTAGCACAACGTGATCGAGCGTTGCCAGAAAATCAAAGAGCGGATAACCCGGCTGGAGAACAGCGATCTCGCTCCCCGCATCGCAGAGCAGGCGGAAAAGATAGCTATAGGCCTCGCTGGTGCTGGTGGTCAGCACAAGCTGCTCCGGCCTGACCGCAACACCGTGGCCTTCATAGTACCGGCATACCGCCTGGAGTGCGCGCAAACTCCCTCTGGGCTGGGGATCGTAATCGAACGCCCGCGGATCGGCCAGCGCCTGCAACAGGTTTGGATCGTAGGCAAACCCACAGCGGGTCGGATTCGAAGCCGTCAGGTCGGCAATCGGCAATCCGGCCTCGCAACGAAGACGGTGCTTCCGCGCCAGCTCGCTTTCCGCCGTATCCCAGCCCGTTCTCAGCGAAAAGCGCACCAATCCCTCACACTTCTCGATTACCAACCGCCCATCCAGCCCGCTCAGGATGCGTAAGGCAAAATAGAGACAGCGTCCCTTTCAACCTTACACGGGCGTCCACCAGGAGGAACATTGGCTCTGCGCGCGGTTGTCTTCGACTATGGACTGGTGTTGACCGGCCCGCCGGACCCTGACGCTCACGCCGCCATGGTGCGCATCACCGGCTTGCCCGTCGCGCGCTTCGAGAGTCTCTACTGGGCCGATCGTCATGCGTACGATGAAGGCAAGCTCACCGGCCTCGCCTTCTGGCAGAAGATCGTCCGCGAAGCCGGGTTGAACCTCTCCACCGCCGCCATCGAGGAACTCAACTCATTGGATGCCCGCATGTGGACCACCCAGAACCCGTCCATGCTTGCCTGGCAGCTCGCCCTCAAGCAGCGCGGCCTGCGCACCGCCATCCTCTCCAACATGGGCGACAACGTGCTCGCCAGCGTCGAGCGCGAGTTCGCCTGGATTCGCCGCTTCGACGTTCTGGTATGGAGTTATCAGTTGCACATGGCCAAGCCCGACCCGGCCATCTATCGCTACACGCTGGAAAAACTTGGCACCCGCCCCGAAGAGACGCTCTTCCTCGATGACAAGCCGGTCAACATCGAGACTGCCCGAGTCCTCGGCATCCAGACCATCCAGTTCTCTACAGTCGAGCAGTTACGCGCCGATCTGATCGCCGCAGGATTGGACGGCGTCCTCCCGCTTCCCAGAGGAGGGCATTGAGCTCTACTTTCCGAAACGCTAGGCTATTGACACCTGCATAAGTAATGTCCTATGCGGTGATTGTTGTGCGGAGGTGACTTATCAGACCGCAGGGCAGTCCAGAAGAGTTGCAACGGAAACGGGAGCACGCCATTCGATTGCTGGAACAGGGGCTGACTCAGGTCCAGATCGCCCTTTGCATGAAATTACCCTCCGCCGCCCTAAACTGGAAGACAGAGGAAGAGCACAAAGATGACCCTCCCACCCCCAGTCTCCCGCCATCAAAACGGGTAACCGGAACTGTTAACCAGAAAATTAATACCCCCCACCCCCCTATATTTATTTTCAAAACCTTGCAGATTATTGCAATCGGGAAAACCCCCGGCTCTGCCGGGGTGACAGTCGCAGTTTGACATTTGCGGGAATCGTTCCTGGTTTTTGTCCTTCACGATTTGGATCGGCCAAAACAGCTTCACTCAGGGGCTAAAGCCCGTGGGTCGTTAGGTTGCGGTTTCGGCGCCCTTTGACTTCGCTCAGGGCAGGCTATTGAAGTCGTGCCCTGTTACAAGGCCTTGGCCGCGTAACGCAACGGGAAAGCCGGCAGTGGCCAACGTTCTGGCCCCTTTGAAGAACTCCCAGCCATCAAGCCTCCGGCTTTGCCGGAGGATACTTACTGCCTTTCGGAGGAGGCTAGGTAGACGGCTACGCCGCCGAGGAGGGCCAGGGTGGCCAGGACGGGGATGAGGACGAGCAGGCTCGGGGGGGAATCGAAGAGGGCGGCGGGGGAGAAGGCTCGGAGGTTGATGGAGGTCGGCTGGGAGAGCTGGTCAAACCAGGACAACCAGTTGAGGCTGTGGGTGGCTTGGGTGACGGCGAAGGCGACCGCGACGGCGAGACAAAGGCAGAGGGCAAAGAGGTGGGCGCCAAGGATGGGACGGGAGACGCGCTGGATGGCGGCTTGGCGGCGGCGGAGTTTGGCTCGCCACAAGAGGAGGCCGGGAGAGAGGCTGGGCGCGGCGGCAATGGCCGAGGCTCGCGCGGATTGGAAGGCGGGGGCGACCAGGACGAGATCGGCGCAGGAGCGGCAGGCGGCCAAGTGGGCGCGGAGTTCGGCGGGAGCGGCTTGGGGCCATTGGCCGAGGGCGAGCAGTTGGGCGATTTCCTTTTCACGCGGGCAGGTGAGGAGGGTCATTGGAGATTGCCTCCTTGGGGGTTCTGCTGGCGGAGGAGGGCGGCGATTTTGCGGCGGGCGCGGAAGAGCAGGAGCCGGATGCTGGCCGAGGCCAGGCCGGTGACTTCGGCAATCTCGCGGTGGGAGTAGCCCTCGGCGTAGGCGAGCCAGAGGAGTTGGCGGTCGCGGGGGCGCATTTGGGCGAGGGCGGGGCCGAGGATGGCGCGAGAGTCGGATTGGGCGGAGCTGGCAGTGGCGGCGAAGACCTCTTCGGGGATCTCTTCGATGGAGGACTGGCGGGGGCGACGCCAATGGTCGCGGAGCAGGTTGGTGGCGATGCGGAAGAGGTAGCGGCGGGCGGCTACTTCTCCTTCTCCGGGGCGGGCGGCGCATAGGAAGCGGACGTAGCTCTCCTGCATGAGATCGTCGGCAAGGGCGGGGTCGGCGGAGACGCGCGCCAAATAGGCCCAGAGAGGCCGCGCCGAGCGGGTGTAGAAGCCGGCGAAGGCGTCGTTGTCCATGAGCGTGTCAGGGGGCAGCTCAGCGGGCAATGCGGAAGCACGGAAGGCTTCGCCGGCGAAGAGGCTCGGAAATGTAGATTCCCAAGACATAGGCTAAGAGCGGTTGGCCGTTCGGACTCACTGCTGCTGGAATGAGCCGGAGGGCGGGACAGGGCGGTTTTTTGGATTCTCCGGCAGGAGGCCGAGACGGCCGGCCAGGAACCAGGTCACCCCCGCGGAGATGATAAATCCCAGGCCGGGCATGAGGGTGATGGTGCCGAGGATGAGCATGGGCTGGTGGGCGTCGGGGTGGATGTTGCGGAGGAGGAAGAAGCCGGCGCCGAGGAGAATGAGCACGATGCCGATTTGCAACGGGGTGAGAACGCGGGCGACGGCGTTGGGGACGCGCTGCTCGGGCTCGAAGCCGACGGGGATGGGTGCGGCCTCAAGGAAGCGACGGCCAGCCTCGGTCTCCATATAGCCGGCGAGTTCCTGGTTGGAACTGAACTTGTCGATTAGCTTGGCGTGGACTTCGCTTTGCAGCTTGAAGATCCGGCTCCAGCGGCGGTTCTCCAGGAGGGCGCGGATCAGCCAGATGAGTGCGCCGAGTAGACAGGTAAATCCCATGATGGGCGGCAGGTCGCTGACGAGTTCATCGAAGCCGGTGCGCTGGTGGAAGGACTGTCTCAACTCGGGCCAGACGGCGCGCTCGAGGGCCTGGTCGGGGCCGCCGTCCTCGGTGTGGACGTGTGTGAAGAGGTAGAACTCAGGGTTGCGGACGACCTCGGGGTGCGCGGCGAGGAATTGCGCGAGTTGGGGATTGTTGCGGGCCACGTACTCCTGGTTGGCGAGCAGGGATGGATCGCGGGCGACGACGGTGGTGAGGGTGGGGCTGAGACGCAGCAGCCTGATGAGCTCGATTTGGGTAGCGGCGAGGTCTTTCTCGGTGGGAATTGGGGCGGTCGCGGACGTGGATTTCGCGGGCACGGCGGCACTTGCCGGTGTATCGGGTGCTTTGGGGCGGAGCTGCGCAGGTGGAGTTTGCGCGACGGCGATGATTGCGAAAAGGATGGCGGGCAGGGCGGCTGTGCAAAGAAGCCGCGAGACGATGCGGGGGCGGTTTTGCATGGGGTGTTCCCTCACTCTGGCGAAGATGGTTGTGGCCTTCTGCATAGACAACGAGTGAGGGGGAGGGTTGGTTAACATGTGCGGGGATTCTCTGCTTCCGAACAACTTGATTTCAGAGCCTGTTTACGATCTTGAGGCGAGATATGGCGGGGGAGACAGCAAAGCGATAACCGGGCACTCCTCGGTGCGGTAATGGTAGAGGATGGAGCCAAGAAAGTCCTATCCAAGCGGCATCAGCC